>Ga0255765_1000053_pt1 | contig 124347 bp, 88 predicted proteins | sample 041ome_8_FD_179965 | JGI IMG/M metagenome (GOLD analysis project Ga0255765, IMG submission 179965) | Coastal salt marsh microbial communities from the Groves Creek Marsh, Skidaway Island, Georgia - 041407BS metaG (version 2) | ecosystem: Environmental > Aquatic > Marine > Intertidal zone > Salt...
GAAACGTAACCACTTCCAAAACCAGGAATGGACATATCTGTGGTACATTTACTTCCTAAATCAGCTGCATCAGATAAAAGACTTGCACTCAAATAATCTACATCCTCTTCTTCGATCTTTGAAAGCGATGGTTTGATCTTCCCGATATCCGTGGAGGAGTATTCGGTTGATTTCACAACCACTTTCGTCGTCGAGTGCTTCTCAAAAGAAGAAGAAGAAGAAGAAGAAGAAGAGAAGGAAGAGATCGAATCGATGTCACTTTTGCCGTCGAGTTCGTCTAGGCGCCCGTTCGGCGTCGATCCACCGACTGACTCAATCTTGTCGATGGTCGGGATCGCCGATGAGACCGACAGCGTTGGCGAAACCAACAGTAACACGCCAAAAAAGCAGACGAGAAATGATGCAGCGACGCCGCCACGGCTTCTTTCTCTCCACATTCCACTCGTCGATGTCGTCGTCATTATCACCACTATCCGGGTTCTTGTCCTGAAAACTTTTTAAAACCGTTTCAACTTTTTCAACTTTTATGTTTGGTCGTTCGTTATAAAAACTAAAGCAGTCTGGCAAGCTTGAACTCGTGTGTGAGTGCACGAAGACAATGCTCCTCTACAAAGCGCTGCGCGTCTGCGTGTGCACGTTTCAAAAGGTTTCGCTCTAGGGAACGACAAAAGAAAAAGATTCATTCGCCATTGCGTCAGTAACAAATAACAATCATTTGCTCTCTTCGTTGTTCGAGAAGAATACATACACGCGCAACGGGAATCACAACGTTCTCGTTCAACACCAATAAGGGTGAAAAAAAATCTGAGTCACGTTCAACACCCATTCGAAGAGATCTCTGAGAGATATAAAACGATACGAGAGGTGATTCGTCGAAAGCAAAACCTCTCTGTTCGCAAAAAAAACACCTCACCGCTCGCTATAATCGGAGCATTCGTTCGTTCACGACGTGTGCTCCGTACAAACGATGACGACGACACGCGACAATAAAAAAAAGAATGGAGCGCCGTGAGGAAAAAAAAAAATCCGGCGCGCGCGTGCAAACAACGCGCTCAACGATACGAGATTTATAAAAAATCGCGTTAAAGCAAAACGAGAGAAGCGCGTACCAAGTTGACGCAGGTGTCAGTTCCTCCGTTCGCGCGAGAAGAACGAGGAGGAGTGACTGACTGCTTTTGAGTTGTTGTGAGGGACAGTAGAAGAAGAAATTTTTTCGTACTTTTTGGGAAAAATCTACTATTTCTACCTGTGTTTCTACCAGTAATATGATCATATGCACTGCAGCATCCACGTTATCCCAATCACCCAACTAGTATTACAACTTAACCGAGCTCCCAGTGTTAGTTACCGAAACTGCTTAACGTCGCCACGCAACGACGCAAGAAAAAAAAAAAAACTTCTCGCGTTTGCTTCTCTGAACCCCGCACTTCCTGCGACGCTTTTTGTTATTCGTGCTGTTGTTGTTGTTGTTGTTGTTGTTGCAAAGAGCAGCTGAAAACTGGAAACCCGCCACCAAAACGGCTTTTGCGCGCGCGCGCGTGAAAGCAGCGTAATACAATGGCAACAGCAGAGAGAAGAGGCGAATAATAAATAACGAGAGAGGAAGAGAGAGAGAGAGAGAGAGAGAGAGAACTTTTACTCACCAAGACAACAACAACAAGAATGCTCGCGTTCTTTCTGTCGACGTTTTTAAACTGGACAATAATAATCGTTGGAATACTCGTCGTCGCCGCGACATCATCGTCGTCGTCGCAGCAGCACGCCGCGCGAGTGCAACTTTCCTCGCTCATCTCCAGAACGTCTCCAGAACGAACGGATTACAACCTCTACGACAGTTACGCAGAGCTGAGCGAGACGAGCAGAGCGTACTTTTCATCGTCGTCATCTTCATCTTCATCTTCTTCCTTTTCTTTACGGAAAAAAGAAGAAGAAGAAGGAGAAGAAGAAAGCGAGGACGATTCATCGTTGGAACGGTTTTACCGCCACGTCGAACGCGAGGAACCGATTGACTTACGGTTATCGATTTCGTTGAAACTGTCCGGCTTTAACCGAGACGGGAACTTTTTCGCGAGAGTCACGAAACGGGACATCGAACCGTTTTTAGAGACTTTGAGATCTGATGTCACGAGCGAAGGAGGGATGTATAAGATGCACTTTCACTATCACGTGATGCACGCGAAAAAAGAGCTGAACGAGTTGGTTGAAAAGACGATAAGGGAGAACGTTCGCGTGGAGCGCGGGTGGTCTTCAACGAGGCGAGCAAAGAACGTGGTGGATTTTAAGAAAGTAGATTCAATCATCGAAAAAGACAGCGTCTTTGGCGGGGACGACGACATGACGAAAGAATACAAGACAGAGAAGGACGACGTGTTTTCGCCGTACGTCATTTACGCGTTAAATCCGAGACGGCCGAAGAATCCAAACGATAATAAAGCGAACGTGCAGTATGTGTATTCGTATGTTAGTAACGATGGCGATAAAAAGTTGTCGTCGTCGTCGTCGTCGAATTCGAGTCAGTGTTTTGGAACGTCTATGGTATCGAGAGACGATGGTTCGTCCGAATCATCGTCCTCTTTTTATTCTCTGTCTTCGCCGGCGTATGCTTGGGTAGATTTAACCAGCGGCCCAAACGGGTTTACCAAGAAGAGAACAAAGTTCACAAGCGATTACGCGAGACGAGTGCCTCCGAAAGTTTTAGGCGCGCACGCGAAACAGGAAAATGTGCCGCTATTATCCGCTTCAATCGCTGGTTTCTTGGGCGACGCGAGTAAGACGTTGTTTGCGCCGTCAATTAGGCGCGAATTTTTGGACGAGCACTTTGGATCGTTGTCGGATCAGATGGCAAAATTCAAAACCGACGACGCGTGGGTTTCACACGTACAAATTGAACTCCTCCGCATATCAGAACTTCCGTTCAATTTACAAAGCGAACGAGACGCGAAGAAAATCGATCCCGATCATCGCATCGAGAAGTATTTGCAAAAAGCGCTTCTTCCCGGGAGAAAGATTAAAGTGAACGAACGCGAAGTTGATTTTAAGGAGTGCGCGTTGTGCGCGCAAGCGTTCAAAAATGCCATGCATTACTCCGGCAGCAATACGAACGCGGACAGAAAAAGAAGAAGGATCATAGAAAATAGAATTAGGAATAGTAAGAGAACTAGCAACGATAATAGGAACGATGGTACTGGAGAAGAGAACTTTGAAGAAGAAGAAGAGGAAGAAGAATTTCTCGTGGATGAGAGCGAGCTTCTCTTTTGGGTCGAGGAATACGAAGAAGGCATTCGAAAACAACTTGGTCTGAGAGACGGCGACAGAACGACGAAAGTCATACCGGTATTTGTTTTCGATTTGAAGTTGACCACGCACGGTAAACTCGGCGCATTTACTGGCGGGAAACAAGCGGAAATAGCCAAAGACAACTCTTTCATCGTCGCCGTGCGAAACAGCAAGAAGCATAAAATCGACATTCCTTCGTTCAAATGTTTCGAAGACGACCCGACGCAAAACGCATGGGTGGACTCCTCGGACGTCTTGCGCGCCTTGAAAGCGTCGTTGATGACAAATCTTTTTGGCATACACGTCGACGCCGATCGCGACGATGTGGATTTATCGTGGGCCATCGGTAACGACGTCTTCACGCCTTTATCCGCCGGCGAGGGCGATTCGTTTTCAATCATCGACAGCGCTAAACGAACGACTATCGCTGTTGGCATGCAAAAAATCAGACGCTTCATCGCCAAACGGATGAAAATATTGCGCGACACATGCAGAGAAGACGACGAAGACGATAACGCGCTCGTCGCTACCTTCACTCGCGAGCCGTTGCGCAAAACCTTTCTCGCTCGCTCGCGTTTGTTAAAATTCAAACACGACGAAGCCGTCAAAGCGACCACTTTGCGCGAATGGGAACGCGCCGCCAGTTACGTCTTATCTTCCATCTTTGACGCGAACGCCATGGTCGAGGTGTTGGAGGAAACCATCGCTTCGCACAAAGTTCGATTGGACTGTTACGGTCAAACCACATCGACATCTACGACGAAGACGAAGACTCCTTCTTCTTCGTCTCTTCCTAACTTCCTCGAAGCGTTCTTCCTCGGTGGTTTCGAGGCCTTCTTCGGTACAATCGCGTTGGTCATTTGCTACGTGCTCGTCGTAGAATCCATCGCTCTCTTTCGAAGAAGAAGAACAACAAGAAGAAGAAGTAATGATAATAATCATTATTACGGTCGAGGAGACGATGGTGGTGGGAGAAAATTCGATTGAGTTATTGTTATTACGTAGTGAGTGAATTTTTTCATAGCGGGAAGCGTTTTTAGTGTGATTTCATTCGTTTGTGATTCACGCCACAGGTTCCAGCCCATCATTATTAAAATCAGAGATGGGTGAAATTTTTGCTCTTTTTGCTTTTCGTTTTCGTCTAGGTCCCGAAATTCATCATCACAAAAAGAGAGAGCGTTTAACGCACAACACACACTCTTAAACACAAAATGGCGTTGCGCAGAGCGTTCACGCAAGCGATCCGACAAACGACGGCGTCCACCACTTCCTCCTCCGCCTCCTCCGCCTCCTCTTTGTACGCGAGCAGATTTCTCTTTTCCGGGAACGGGAACAACAACAACAACAACAAAAGAGCGATTTCCTCCTCCTCGCGATCAAACTATGCGGAAGAATCGACGCAAACGTCCTTGGAAAAATTCCAAGAGTTGTTCGATAAATACCGCCCGTCGATGATGGACCCGCCGGGAACGCCGACGACGTACATGCCAGCGTCTGATTTACCGAAAGGCGGCGAAGAGGAGGTGAAGAACGCCGGTCCGCCTCCGGAACACGTGAAATTGAACTTCCGCTTACCCCACGAAGCGGTCTTCGCGGACGCCGACGTCAACATGGTTTTAGTCCCCGCGGAAACCGGGGACTTTGGGATTTTGCCCGGACACGTGCCGGTGGTGGCCAAGTTGAGACCCGGGGTCGTTTCCGTGGAGAATAAGGAGAGCGTCACGAGCAAAGTAAGTCCTCTTCATCATCGTCTTCGTCGTCCTTTCTTCGTCTTTTTGTTTTTTTCTTTATTTTTTTTTCTATCCTCTCCTTTCTTCTTTCCTGTGCTTTTTGGGGTGAGAAGGACAAAAAGAAAGAGAATCAACCGTGTTTTCGAATCATCGTCAATATAAATTATCAATGTTCTGACCTTTGATTATTCGTCGTCTTCTCTCTCTCTCTTTGATGAAACTTATCATCACGACTACTTTATCTGTGATAAAACAGTATTTCGTCTCTTCAGGTTTCGCATTCGCGCACGCTGACAGCTCCGTGGACATCTTGGCGGTGGAAGCCGTTCCGGTGGAGCACTTGGACGAGACTGTGGTGAGAAAAATGTTGAGCGAACACACGGCGAAGTTTCAAGCGGCGAAGGATGATTACGAGAAAGCGACGCATCAGATTGGTATCGACGTGACCACGGCGATGGTGTCCGCGATTGAGAACATGGGCAAGTAATTAAGAGGGGAAAAGTTTAGAAGTAAAAAGAACCACACACGTTTTGGATTGTAATATTATACTTAAAAGAATAAATCGACAGAATCAGATGAGCGCGCTAATTCTCTCGCTAGAGTTTTTCTTCGCTCGGAAGTGCATTTCTTTCATCTCGTCCAGTTCGTTTCGGTAGCTTTCTGCTTGAAGACGATACTCTTCCGTTTTTTGAATCTGAGCGTTCAACTCCGATCGCAATGCTTTCAAGTGTTTGGATTTTTCCTTCAGTATCGCTTGGTTTTCTCGCAACATCTGCGTTTGCTCTTCCTCCGTGACGCGTTTTTCTGCAATTCTTCTCAAGTCTTCGCTCTGCATTCTCTTATCCTCCAGCTCTTTCTCCAATTTCGTCACCTCTTCGCTCTTTTGAACCAGTCTTCTTTGTAATAGCTGGATTTTCTGAATAGACTCGAAGGCGTTTGGATCGCTGCCTTCGAGTTGGCGCCAACGGTGGACGTTTAACGGATTCTCCAACTCTTCGCTCAATGCGCGCACTTTCGCTTTCTCCCTCGTTAATGATCGCGTCAAGACTTTCACTTCTTTCTCTAACGTTTCCGCTTCCCGAGCTCGGCGTCGCTCTCGTTCGAGTTCATGCGTCTGCGTGCTCAGATTGATTTTTAACGCCTTGATCTCTCTCGTTCTCGCCTCGTAATCTCTTTGACCTTGCGCCAAAACCGATCTTTGCACTTTGATTTTCTCGTAAGTCATAGCTAACTCTTCCTCTCTCCTCGTTAACGCGTGCGAGATGACGTCCCGGTCTCTCGAAATGACATCCATCTCTTGCCTCTCTTCCACCCGCTTCTTCTCGCACTCGGCGTGGTGCTTTTCCAGATTTCTTCTTTGCGTTTCGCTCAGTTTCAACTCTATCAAAATTTCGTTCGTCTTCCGGTCTAAATCGTCTCTTTTTCTCTTCAAGCTCTCGATTTCCGATTCCATTTGCTTCCTCTTCATCTCGTCTTCGTCTATTTCTTTTGTCTTGCATTCGATTAAGCTCTCGGCTTCCTCGCGACGACGTTCGGCATTGAATTTCAAGTCTCTCAATTGTTCGCCTTCTTCTTTCAAATCGAGGAGTTTCTTGCTCAACTCGTTATTTTCTACTCTCGCGCGTTCGTACTGTGCCTTTGCCGTTTTCGTTTTCAGATCGGTCTCTCTTAAACTTTCGCGAAGTTCTGTGATTGAGTGTTCCTTCGCGTCCAGCTCTTCACGCGCAGCGTCCAATTTACTTTTTAACGTTCTCGCCTCTTGCACCGCACTTTGTCTCTCCTGCTCTAAATGTTTCGCTCGCACTTCGATATCGTTCATTTCCGTTCTGTATCGTTTGATTTCGCTCTCGAGCGTTTTCTTGTGTTGTTCGTGTATCGAGATTAAATCTCTGTGTTTCTGCGTGTGCTTCTGTGCTTGACTCGTCTGTTTCGCCAAAGCCTCTTTCTCTCGCATCAAATCTTCCTTTGCTCTCCTCTCTAACTCGATATTTCTTCGCTGTTCCTCGACGACTCTTTCAATGCGACTGATTTCAAGTTTCAAGTCGTCCCTTTTGTGCTCGCTTTCGATTTTCGCGTTTTCCGCCTGCTTCAGCTTTCGCAACGCCGCTTCTTTCACTTGGACAATCTTCTTCGTCTCGCGCTCAATTTTCGTGGCGGAGTCTTTCAGCTTTTCCGTCTCAATCTCTTTCTGTCTCGCGATTTCGTTTATTCTTTGTAGCTCTAACGTGATCTCTGCTATTTCCCTTCGAACGCGTTCAGTTTTCTCCGCGTATGCGTTGCACTCTTTCTGCGCGTTTTTCACTCGGTGCTCACTTTTCCTTTGCTCGTCGGCTAACTTTTGATTCTTTTGCTCTAAGTTTACAGCTTGCGCTTTCATCCGCGAAATTTCACCTTGCTTTGATTCAATCATAGATTTTGCGTGCATTAATTCTCGCTCCAATCGCTCGCGTTTCGTGTCTGACTTTTCCGCCTCTTGTCTCTTCAATCGAGCGATATCTTTCAATTTTGCGCACTCGCACTCCAGATCTAATTTTTTCGTTTCCGCCGATCTCGCTCTTTCTCTTTGTTGCGAAATCTCTTGACGTAATTGAACTACCTCGTCAACTTTTTCGTCACGTTCAAGTTGAACCGTTTCTTTCTCACGCTGCAAGCGACGGACGATATCGCCGGAAACTTTATCAGACGAAAAGCTACTGCCAAAATAGTTGTTGGCGGCATCGTCGTCGATGTCATCACCATCATCGTCAACGTCGCCGCGACTGTCGTCGTCGTCATCGTGGAGGCGATGACGGCGACGAGTGTGATTTCGCTCGCGACCAAAATTTTCTCTGTCGTCTTCTTCTTCACCATTCTCAGCCATTTCGCACCGTCTCGTCAACTCGGCGATCTCCACGCGTAACTTAGCTATCTGTTCTTTTCCCGCCATCTCTAAATCCGAAGCTTCGTCCGCTTGTCTCCACGCCGACTCGAGCTCTGCTTTCAAAGTTTCTATTTGCGTCTCATCTTCTCTCGAATGCATCCGCAACCGTTCTCCTTTCGCGGTCAGTTGACGACACTCTTCGGATAAACTCTTGCACTTTTTCTCTAGCTTTTTCTCCTGCTCGTGCGAGTTCTTGAGCGTTCGATACAACTTTTCGTATTCGATGCGAAAGGCATCGAGAGATTTGTCCCTGGAAAGTGTTTGCATGACCTATGCAGGTGCACGCACGTGTGCCAAGGAGGTTTGATGCGAATTCATTCGCGTGAGTAGATAAAACAAAGAGCAAAGTAGAAGCGCAGCTGCAGCAGCAGCGCGCGAGCGAGCGAAGTATTGAAAAACGCCTATTTTTAGATACAAGAGAAAAAAAAAGAGAGAGAGACAAACCTCTCGAAACGCGCGCTCGGTGACGTCCTCGTCTTCATCTTCGTACGATGATGGCGACACTCTGGTTGCTACTGCTATTGGCATCTCGCTTGGTGCGCGCGGCGTGGATGTTAAAGCGTGTTAGAGTTCTATCTGCGCGCGCTTTTTCACTAAAGTTTTTTTTCAAAGTCTCTCTCTCACAGGAAAAAAAACAAGTTATTCTCATTGTAAAAACAAATCTACTAGCTTCTAAGAAAACAATCTACCTTGGGTTGCTGGTAACATCGTTCGTGGGCGTCTACGGTGCCGTATCTCGCCGGACCTTCTACCGAGCGAGCTGGATATAAGCACACTTTTTCTTTCGGCATAGCTTTGAATCCAACTTCTGGGACCGGGACCCAGGACGCGTCGTCGCATCGACTGCCTTTGGGACATAAGAGGCATCTATTGTTATTACTATTACTACCAACAGTACTACCGCCACCACCAACGCACGGTTCTCCAAACATAACTTTCGTCGGTTTGTCTCTGACTAATTTCTCCAACGGAATCATTTCCGCGGAATCTCTAGCGTTTTGACTCCCCGTAGGTTCATAATCATTGTGGTAATGATACCTTGTCACGTTGTACCACTGTCTGGCGAAACCAAAAATCGTGATCTTCTCGCACACGGATTGCGCTAAATACAGACCATACATACCATTTGTTGGGGTTGATTTCTTATCGATTCGATTCTTTACGAAGGAATAAAACGCGCCGCTCAAAGCGTAATCTTTTGCATTAACTAACTTCTTCGCTCGATTGGAGACGTACAATTTCAAATGCGCAGGCGCTGTTAAGTGCTGCAAAACGATTTCTTCGTCTGATTCTCGGTACCCTCGGTGTTGCGAATTCACTAGTCTTACGGTCGTTCTCGACCCGGCGTATTTAGAATACGGCTCTTTCCCAGTCCCGTCGTTGAATCGAAACACCGCGTCGTGCGCATCTATAATATCGCCGTGTTCATACAACAACAAACTCCCGCCATTCCCTACGACCGCGCACGATTTAAACCCTCGCTCGTTTAGCTCATCCAACGCGTCTCGTTCTGGTAAATTCCTCAAATCGGATTTCGAAATCAAACCCAGATCTTCCATCTCCCCGTTCGCTTTTGGTACTTTCGGTAGTTTTGGACCGAGTTTCGCGTGTAAAGTTAACGGACCTTTAAAGTTTTGTATGATTTTTGCTGTCGTATCACCGCTCCCGTAATCTTTTGTTGCATCTAACCACGCGCGTCGAAAATTGTCCAACAGTATTTCTTTCTCTTCGTTGCCGTCGCAAAAACTGTTTCCTCTCACATCGCTCGCGCCGCGTCGATGAAAAACTTCGCGACGATGCTGATTATTAGGGGAAACCGAAGACGAGGACGAAGAAGAAGAAAAGAAATCCAACGCGTCCAAAACGAACCAAACGAAGCACGAGAAGAAAGCGAGTCTGACGAGTGCCGTCGTCAGTCTCGGTCTCTTCTTTTTCTGTTTGCTGCTGAAATTACTCATGTTCACGCGACTACGAAAGTTTCTTTCGCTGTTGTTGATGACGACGATGGATTGTGATGCGCATGTGTATCGTAAAACAGGAGCACGTACACGACAGAGTACGAGAAAATTTTTTTGAAGAAAGCGAGAGAAGTGAGAGAAGAAGAATACATTCGTTAAAGCAGAAGATAGATTTTTATCGAGATACTCGTCGCGACTACTATAAAACACACACACTTCGTCAATAATCAAGCGAAAACGAACGGCACGCAAATCGAAGAGCACGTTTTAGAAGACGGAAACACGCACTCGCTCATCATTCCGGCTATGGTTGCTAAAACGGCGTCTCTCGTTTCCGTGATCTCGTCCGGGTCGTGCAGCGAGACGGCCGGCGCGACCGTATCGCATCCCCAAGAGATTGACCCAACGTTTCCAGTGTCCGCGTCAATCCCCATTCGCAACGCGGCGAAACCAGTCATAGCTGGTAGATTCTCCAACTCTTCGTACAAGGCGTCTAACTTTGCGTCTAAAACTTTACCCACGTCTTCGAGCGTCAAACCTCCTTGGCACGAAATCGCCGGTTCGTTAAACCAACCGTTTAAGACCAACCGGCCTTTGCTAACATCTTTCGTTCCTTTGACTTCACGCACGCCGTGCGGTAACCTCGGATCAAATATCGTCAATCGATTGAACTTAGGCTCTATTTCTTCGAACAATTGCGTCCTTTCCACTATTTCCGTTGGATCGAATCTTTGCCAATAATTCGCGCGTTCCGGTCGCAAGATTGTTGTTTCGCCGCCGCGAAAATAAATTCCCCTACCGCCGTCGTCATCGAGATCAAAGTTTTTCGTCAGCGAGAACACAAACGCCAGAGGCCCGTGCGGCACGTCCGCGTGTAACTCCTGCCCCATCCCGTCGACGTAACAGGACATCCAAATCGGCGTAAAATTCGACAGCGCTAAGTTTTCCCGCGCGTATTTCAGCAGCGCTTCTTCAAACTTCTCGTAGCAGCAGCACTCTTCTTCCGTCGTTGTCGTAGTCTTCTTCTGTTGAAGAAAATACTCCTTCGCCGGCGTTCTCAACTGCGTGTATTGATTCTCCACGTGCCAATAATCCCAGCAAAAGCGCTCTGAATTCGTCCTCTTCGCGTCCGAGTGGTTGTTCTGGAACGCGGAGTATAGCTCCTCCGCGCGATCGTAGAAGGCGTCTTCCGTGAAGTAGTGTATCGCGGTTTCGTTCACTTCCACCACCCCCGACGTTGGTGTTTCGTCGTTCTCGTTCTCGTCGTCATCGTGGGTCGTTTTTGCACCCGCTTTTACGACGGCGGTGTGTGTGTTCTTGTCGCGTAATCGTCGTCGTCGACGACGTTGTCCTCGTCCTCTTCGTGGTGGTGACATCATCGTTACCATCGTCGTCGTCGTCGTCGTCGTCGTCGATTTTGTGGTTACCATCGCGCTCCCGCTTTGCGCCGGCGACAACATCTTTTTTGTACGCGCCGCGCGCACACAAACATTTACTCTCACAACTCTGTGGTGATATCAGAGTTTTTTTTGTAACGAACTCTCGTAAAAAATATCTGAACCCTAAACCCTAACCAAATAAATTTTGCTCTCTCTCTCCGCTCTTCCGTTGTGTGATCCTCTCAAAAAATCGCTCTCGATTTTATCAAACGACAAACAATAACAACAACAACAACGATAACAACGATGAGCGGCGTTGCCCCTACTGATACTAACACTACCACTAAAAGCGTCTCCCTCGCCGTGAATAAAAACGCAGCCTTAGCGGCGAGAATAAAACGAATGATGCAAAGCGACGAAGAGGTTGGGAAAATCGTGAAAACCACTCCGCTGGTGATGGCGAAAGCGTTGGAATTATTTTTAACGAAACTGTTTAAAGCGACGGCGGACATGGCGTTAGCGCACGGCGCGAGGATTATTGGCCCGGTGCATCTGAAGGGCGCGATCAGCGATAACGACGAGTTTGATTTCTTGGAAGACGTGGTGAAGGATGTTCCGGATTTACCACCGCCGCCGGATCCTGCGGAATTAGCCGCGAAGTTGTTGGAAAGAGTGGACGAAGACGGGAATCCGAAGAAGAAGAAGAAGAAGAAAAAGACAACGACAACAACTGATAATAATAATAGTAACGAGAAGAAGAAAGCCGGGGCCGCGGGAAAGAAAGCAAATGCAAAGAAGAGAAAGAACGCCGACTACGACTCCGAGGATGATGAAGAGTTTGACGAAGACGAGGAAGATACCGACGCCGAAGAATACGAAAGCGAAGACTCGGAGGAAGAGGAAGAAGAGAAACCGGTGATAACGACGACGAGCAGGAGTGGGAGGACGATTACCGCGAGAAGTTACGCGGAGGGCGACGCGAAGAAAAAGAAGAAGAAATCGCCAGCGACGAAGAAAGCGAAGAAAAGTCCTTCTCCGCAAAAGAAAGAACAAGAACAAGAGGAGGAGGAAGAAGCCGCCGGGGATCTAGCCGCGGGAAATTTAGGTTCGTTCGACGACGATGATTTAGTCGGCGTAGCAGTACCCGCGGAAGAGGACGATTACGACGAGGAGTAATGACGGGTTTATGCTCTTTTTTAGTCGTGAATTTGTAGTTGTTTTGTATCTTTTTGTTTTACATTTGTGTATTTTTTGTTGTGCGTTCTACTAAAAACTAAAAGCGGCTTCTCTAACTCTAAAAGCGCTTGCTGCCTGCGTCTCTCTTTTTTCTCTTTTCGTACTCACTTCCAATATTATCTTTATTGTTTGTTATTATATGTTTAGCTTTCTTAAGCCCCCAAGACGATTTCAGTCGCCATGGAGGGTTTGTCCAAGCACGTGCCTCGAATTCCGCCGGTAGTTTGCGATCTCGCCTTGCTGTTCGTCGGCGCTACGTTTCTTACCACCGAAGACGCCGTTCGATCAGTCGCCGTTTTCGCGGCGTTTGCGACGGAAGTTTGGTTACCCACCAACGCCGTCACCGGCGTATACACGTTTTCCTTGATGTCCAACCGGAAAAAGCCGTGGTTCAAAGCATCTTTTGCCGTGATGCGCGTATCCGGATCGTACTCCAACAGTCGACTCAACAAGTGTCGGAGTAACGTGCCCGTTTCTTCGCACTCAAAACGCTCTCGAATCATGATGTCCAACGGCTGTACCGCTTGTACGGCGCGTTCACTCTCAACATCTTTAGCGCATTCCGGCCATCTCAACTCGTGCGTTTCCGGATTAAAGTATTTTTCGATAGTTTCCTTGGAACTACGCTTGATTACGTCTGCGTGCATGTGACCCAACACGTTGCGCATCATCGCCAAATGCTCCATGTTCTCGTGCGTTTGGAAGAGCGCGTCTCCGGTCAAAAGTTCTATCAATATGCACCCAATCGACCACATATCGCACGGGTAGGACCATCCGGTACCAAGAATAATCTCCGGCGCGCGGTAGTGTCGCGTAGACACGACCGTGGAATGGTATTGATCTTCCAACGTCGTGCTTCCAAAATCGATGAGTTTGATCGCGCTCGTGACCGGTACCTTCATCGTGCACGCGCTCGTTCCCACCGCCGCGTTCGCCGCGTTGTTGGCGTTAACATCAGCACTGCTCACGACTCGCACGTACCCTGGAGTTTCCAGTAAAACGTTTTCGGGTTTCAAATCAGTGTGCGTCATTTTTAACTCGTGCATAAACGCAACAGCTTTGATCAACTGCTTCGCGAATTTTTGCACCAACGCCAAAGAAAACGGTTTGTAGTGGTTCTTCTTCATGAAATCAAACAGAGACAGCCCGTACATGTCAAACATCAAACACGCGTGCCCTTCGTGTTCGAACGATTCTTTCAATCGAATGCAATGGAACTCGTCGCGCTCATCTCTTCTCCCAATCTCTCTCAAGACGTCCACCTCGATTTTAGCCGCCGCTTTGTACTTGGGCACGTTCCTGATCACTTTCACCGCGCAGTACTCTTGCTTCACTCGATCGTAACACTCTAAAACCTTCCCAAACGTTCCCTCGCCTAACGGCGCTAAAATCTTGAATCGGTTGTTCGGTCCGAGAGATTCGCCCAACGTGTACTCAAAGTGCCCTTCCTCGTTAGTCGTCGTCTTCGTGGTATTCGTTCCCGCCGTCGCCGTCGCCGCCTCGGCGACTCCTCTCTTCTTCGTCGAAACCGTCGCGGCGGCGGCTTTCTTGCCGCTCCTCTTCTTCTCGTCTCTCTCGTTTTTGTTCTCGTTTTTACCTTTCGCCTGCGCTACTCCTCCTCCTTCTACTATTCCTACTAGTTGTTGTTGTTGTTGTTGTTGTTCGCGGTTTTGTTTCTCCTCCTCTGCTGCTGCTGCCGCTGTCGCTGCCGCTGCCGCTGTCGCTGTTGCTGCGGCTAAAAAAATTTCTCCGTCTTTTCTATTTTGTTCTTTTCCGAGAGAGTTTGAGGAGGGCACACCCGAGAAGGAGGAGAACGACGCGACGTTTTCTTTTTGTTTTTTCTGTGTTCTTCGTTTCCCGCCGCTTTGTTTTTGCAAAAACTGCTTCTCTTCGGGAGGCGTGGAAATCGCGACGCGATCTGCTCGTTGTTCTCGTTGCGTCGTCGCTCTCTGTTTTGAAATATAAAGAAAAGTAAGTAACGTTTGGGGTGGTGGGGTTAGCGTCGTCGTCGTCGTCGTCGTCGATCGGATCGCGCGCGCGAGAGAGAGAGAGAGATTAGTCCGAGAAAAAAAAACGGCGGGAACTAAAAAACATCATCAAAATCTAATCTCGTCTCTCACCTTTCTCATTGATTGGGAGGACAACACCACCGAATCGTCGTCGTTATTACTATTACTATGCGCTTTCCGCTTCGTCTTCTTCTTCGCGTCTTCTCTCGCGACCGCTCCTTGTCGTTCCTCGTCGCGAGATTGCGTCGTCGCCCTCATATTTTTTTATTCTATATACTATTCTACGCGCGCGCGTGCAAAAAGAGTGACGACGACGCCGACGACGAGAGAGATGCGAGAGAGAGAGACGAAAATTTTTTCTTTTTTTACTCGTAAGGGTGCCTTCTTCCGAGAGAGAGAGAGAGATGAGAGGAAAAAATACACGAGGGAGGCTAAGAAAAAAAAAAGGAAAGACACGCGCGAACGAGTGACGACGATCGATAGAGAAGAAGAAGAAGAAGAAGAAGAAGAAGAAGAAGAAGAAGGAGGATGATGGCGATGGTATTCGTGACTTTGATGACGACGATGATGATGAGAACAACAACAGCAACAACAACGACAGCGTTTGCCGGAGAGGAGGACGTTCTTCTCCTCGGGAAAAAGTTTGAACTCTCGTGCGCGATGGAAGATTACGAGGTTGCGACGAAGCTGGCGAATAAACTCAGCGAGGAAATATTAACAGCGCGGTACCGGGGAAGAGGAAGTGATTACGTCGTTCGCGCGCCTCGCGAGAGCGGGAAACTGCGGTTTACGCACGATACTTCTTCGTATCACTCGGAAGATATCGAAGGAGAAGGAGGAGAAGAAGAAGAAGAACAAGAAGAGTTGAGTTTGATGCAACGCACGGCGAACACGGGTAACCCAGGAGTCATGTATGCGAGAGTCGAGAACGTGAACGTGAATAATCAGAATTGGCCGTACTTTCAGTTGGGCAGAAGAGATGCGACGGTAAATATAATGTGTGCGCCGCCGTCGGCGGCGAAGTACTATTCGTACGTGACGTACGTCTGGAGGAAAACGTTCGGAGCGCTGGGTTTGCGTTCGCTGAGACAAACTGTTTCAGCGCAAGCGAGTTCGTCTCCCGTAAATAATATGAACGTTCGAGGTTCGCGAGCGTTTCGTCGAGCTTTGATTATCATCAGCACGAGTTCTTCGAAGACGTTTCGTGATTTAAAAGAGGCGCTTGAGAAAGCAGGCATCGAATCGACATCCATTGAACTCGAAGCGCTTCGATACGACGAGTTGAATTTTCTTCCATCCATAATCGCAGATGATTTGACGACGAGCTTTCGAGTCGGCATTTGGCCGCTGAAAGGCGCCGAGGCGCTCGGCGCGTACGCCAGATACGAATGGCCGGCGATGATCGTTCGCGGTCGCGAGCCGGCGTCGAACAGTGGTAATGCTCTTCTGAATTTATTATCCTTAGCGACAATATCGCCGACGACGAGAGAACATGAAAGCAGTAGCATCGCTGAACGTGAACAACCAGACTATTTTTACTCCAAAGAAGATCTGCCGATGCGCGGGCCAAACGATGCTTTATCGTCGCAAATAAAGATCCATCGCGCCATAAAGCAGCCTACGACGTTGGACGCTGCCGCCGATGACTTCCAAACAAAACTTACGAACGCATTCGGTACCGCGGTACAGCGCTTCTCTTTGGAAAGAGTAGATGTTGATAATGGCGCTCAATGCTTGTCTGATCCTTCTTATCAGCCATTTGCCCTCCCCGGCGTTAATGTTCGCTCGGGCTGTTTTGGTTCAACATCCGACGCCGCGTACAGCCTGAGTGAAAAACTGGTAAATAATTTAGGCGAGCTCTCGGAAGGAAACATCGTCGACGATACCAGCGCGTTAACTGAGCAATCGCGAGACTTCATCATCTTCGTGTTTGGTGAAAATGCGGTAAATGACGGAAGAGCAACGTTTTTTAACGTCGCCGCGTACACCACCGGTAATCCGGTCTCTAGCCGAAGATCTGCGCGATACGTCTCCATCGTTGCCTCGTTAGACGACCGCTCTTTCGGCAACAGCGCTTCATCTCCTCAATATTACTCCGCCGCGTTCGCGACGTCCGAACGAGCGTGCTCAAAACTAAAAACCGCATCTTCTTTGATGACGGCGACGACGATAAAGTCGCCGTGCGCGGTCATGCTCGAGAGAAACTTTGGAAACGTCTTCTTGATAGAACGAGTGTATTTGGATCCAAAAAGAGCTGCGGCGCCGATACACGTCGCGAAGACCCACGTGTTTGTCGTTAGGCTGTGAGTGTAGGGTGGTTAAGCGCATGTATCGGGTATTTTTCAATTTTTTTCAATAAGATTTTACTAATATGAGAAGAGTGCGAATGAATGAAGCACACGCAATTCTGCTCTACTCGTACTTTTCCTCACAAAATTATGTCAAACGAGCTTCGTCGTTGCGTTATTTGCGCGAAACCAAACTCAAATTACAAGTGCCCTCGGTGTCGACAGCCGTACTGTTCCGCGGATTGCAACAAGAAACACAAAGAAGCAACGATCGATACGAACAAAAGAGGAGAAGAGGAAGGATTACGATCTCTCTCTTCTGCTCCTCCTTTCGCGTGCGTCGCCGTTCCATCTGAACGCGAGGAAGAGGAACGGAACGAAAATTCGAAAGAAGAAGAATCGATTCCTTCGTCGTCGACTTTGGAGAAACCGAAAAGGCGATTCGAAACCGATTACGAGGACATCCATCGACACCGCTTGAGACGAGAACACTTCGAACGGTTGGCGTTGAACTTACCTTTGCTCGAAAAATTACGAAGCGAAAGATTGTTGGAAACGTTGAGGCAGATTGACAACAGCAGCGAAGACGGAAAAGGAGAAGGAGAAGGAGGAGAAAGCGCTTTGGAAAACGCGTTGAAGAATTCAGATTTTCGTCAGTTCGCGGAGGACGTTTTAGATACGATTACTTCGAAGGAGGAGGAGGACTAAACGTCGTCATCGACATCATGAGTTCCTCTTCCTCGAACACCAATAATAACAGCATCAACAACAGTAACGCGGGGAAAATGTTTAGCGGTCTAAACTGGAAGCAGAAAGCGGAGGAGTTCAAAAAACGCGCAAAGGAAAAAGTCGAAATGGTGAAGGACAAAATCGAAGAACAAAAACGAGACGCAAGTTCGCCAATTGGGAAGTTGGCGAATCGAATGAGCCTGCAGCATCATCAGAGCGATGCGAGCAGTAGTCTCAATAGCACCACATCTAGCAGGAGTAGTCGTCAGCAACAACAAGCGGTGGCGGCAGAATCATCGTCATCTGCCTGTGGTGAGTTAGTTAATAGAATGGACAGTTTGGAGCTGAACGTGACGTCGATGAACGCTGAGCAAGCCGCGAAAGAAGTAGACAAATTACATCCTGGATTTTTCGAGCCGTATCGTAAGGATGAAGATGAAGATGAGATGAATAGAAGCGAAGAGAGGATAAATTCGTCGACGGATCCATCGTCATCGAACAACAACAACAACAACAACAACAACAACAACAACAACAACAACAACAACAACAACAACAACAACAACAACAACAACAACAACAACGACTCCTCTAAATTTGATGCTTTGAGAGAGTCTTTGAAAGAGATTCCGCGTGATTTTTTGCCGAAGGATCTCCGCCGCGAAGAGGAGCGACTTATGGCAATTGTAGAATCCGTACAAACTAGAATAAATGGGGAAATATATAAGAAACGAAACGAAGTCGGTCATGCGTCGCAAAAAATATTGGACATACAAAACTCTTTGACAAAAGCAAACGTGGTGCTTAAAAATGGACGACGCGCCTTAGAAAGATCGCAGCACGCCGTCGACATAAAAATTAGAGCGGTGCACACGAACAAAAGGAAAGAAAATATGGTTCGTGTTTTACGCATCGTAGAAGAGTTACGGAGATGTAGCGAGCGTGAAATCTCAATTCGAGAGAAGATTGAAATGGGTGATATTTCGGCAGCTATCGTAGAATACGGCGAGGCGAAGAATGCGTTAGAAGCACTCAGTGAATTGGACTGTACAAAGCAAGCGTTTGAAGACTTAAGCCTGTTAAAGTTTGAAGTCGAGCGCGGTACCAGGGATGCTTTTGTGCATGCGTTCTCAACCGACGAAGATGGAGACTCGTTGTACGAAAGAGCGTTCCAAGGTGCGCTCGCTTTAGGGCACGAACGCGCCGCAGAGCTGAGCGCAGAATGTTTCGCAACTGCTAGAGATTCGCTACTCGTGCAATCTCAAGTTGAAGATCCAATAGGTGGCGTTTCGAAAGCCGCACATCTGTTGTTTAAGCGTTTGCATTTTGCAAAGGCGTACCATGAGAAGAAAATCGCCATAGCAAACAAGAACGACGCGTTTGAAACTCTTCTAGCAGATTCTCTTGCAAAGTCGAATTTGGAAGCAAGAACCACAGATACTGCTTATCATGCGCTGAATGCGCTTGAAATAGCTATTCGAACGGATTCTGGACGACAAAATAGAAGCGAAACCTTTAGCGCAGACCCGAACGTTGCGAGAATGACTTTACGAAAATGCCGTTTGTTTGCCGACATGTGCGAAAAGTTTGCTGGAGCCGAAACCGTCTCCTCGCGAACGAAAAGCTTGATTGACTGTGCAATTGACGTTTTATCCGATGCACAGAGAAAACCGAGACTCGCCGAGTTGAAATTAGCGTTCGAGCGAGAGACGTGGACTAAATTATCGAGCGATCTTGCGAAGAAAGCGAGAGCCGAGGCGAGAATGGCTTCGTCCATTGAAGAGCGAGTAGTTAATACGAATGCTTTGATCATCAATGGCGATGATATCGACCATCTTACTAAAGATGAAGGGATGAGAGCGATAGATTGGGTCAAGCGGCGCGAACATCCGTTTGCTGGTGAACGCTTTGTTGGGAGCGACGATGCGGTCTTGAAAATGACAACGAACGAAGAAAATCTACTGCTTTCGCCGCAGGAATCGTCTAAGATGATGAATGATAGCAACGGTAATCAAGTGAGCGCGGTTGCAGCCATGGCAAAGCTGAGTAGTAATGGGGCTGAATTGAACAGCGCAGAGTACGCAAAGGAAGAAGACGTGTCGACGAGTAAAACGGTCACGACTTCTACTGCATACTTACTCGAGAGCGTTTGTGTCTTTGCCTCGCTCGCCGCGGAGTCGCCGACAATGAGCGCGCATAGCAAATGCAGAAGTAAACTCAAAGCTTTCGATGCGTGCAGAGAAATGTTTGAGCTCGCGTTATTTAACGTGTTTGTTTCTTTCGGTAACTCTAGATTGCTCGCACATACGAACGATCAGCCTTTTGATGATCATAACAAGGACGCGTTGACAAACAGGTTGAAACAAACGCTCACGAAATTAGCATCACGAGGAGGTTTGTTTGCTTTGAAACCACCACCACCGATTACACAGCAGCAACCGCATACTCCTGGCGGTGGTGACAACGCTACATTTATTGCTACGACACCAGCGACAAATCTAAACGGTGCCGCGATGCCATTAGCTTCATCGGCTGCGGCAGCATCTTCGACTACAACACCTGTCGTCTCAAAACTTGGCGCAACCTTCAAAAAACGTTCCCAAAATGCACGCTCGCAAATCGCTAGTTCTGGAAACATGTTTGGACTGAGAGAGCGCGTAGTCGCATTGGAGTCTTTGGCGTGTGTGGCTTCAATATACGAGGAATTGAAACCAACTTTTGAGCGTTGGGTGGGGGAAGATTCATCCTCTGTCGTCGAGAAGTTCTTCACGAAAGTTGTGCACGCGGTGGACGATTTGCGCGAACATGTGTTGAGTAGAGTTGCAGAGTTATTGCTCGACCTTTCGTGGTTACCAGATGAGATCGGCGATTCGGATTTCAAAATCACAGATATGCAGTCTATGAAAAAAGCTGCGCTCGGAAAGTACAATCAGAAAGAAATGCCATCGGTATTGTCGGCATCGGAATGGACAACACAACTCGGACAATTGTTGGCCCAGTTTGCGACAAAACTTCGCGTCTCAGAAGTGACCGCGGTAAACGGAAAAGTCTTGTGGGAACTCGGCGCGCAACTCGTTTCCAATGCTATCGTTAGGGGATTTGCGAAAGTGAAAAAATGCAGCATCGATGGACGGGCCGTTATGCAAATGGACGTTCAGACGGTGCAGCAACACTTTCAGACATACTACCCGTTCAAGAACGCGGTTCCTTCTTCTTCCGCTTCTGCTTCTTCTGCACCTCCCCCTCCGCAGCCACCACCGTTGAATTTAGACTTCAGGTATGTTGAAACGTATATTAAAGCGTTTTATACCCCAGAATCAGAGCTTGTTAGATGGACCATGATCCATCCGGAGTATACGAGTGAACAGAAATTGGTTTTGGTATCGCACGTTGCGCACGCATTCAAATGGTCATCGAAACAAAAATCGGATTGTTTATTAGAAATTCAGAATTCAGATTTAGTGTAAAAGTATATATTGTTGTATAGAGTATAAAATAACAATGCGTAGAAAGTAATAGTATGGTACCACACTACTCTTTTCTGTTTATTCGTCGTCGTCGTCATCGTCGTCGTCGTCGTCGTTGATAGCTTTCGTGTCGTCCGAACCGTCGTCTTTCACCCATTCACCGCCTTCCGAAACTTTCCAAACCTCTTTACTCGCCACGTACTCGACTTTACTAAATTTGACCGCTTGGCCAAGCTTGTCCCCGTCTCGATCGACTAATGTCCACAGCGTCGCGTCTTTCACCACGAACTCTTTCCCGCTCTTCGATTTTCGAACGCCGTTGTAATTATAAACAACCCCTTTTTCTAAAGCTTCGTCCAGCAACTGTCTCCTCTCTTTTTGTATCTCATCATCCTCGTCATCCGCGCTCTTCGTGCTCGGCATGCCGACAAAATCATCCCATTCAAACTCCCACAAGTTCAGCGCCGCTTTATTCGCGTAATTGAACGTATCCGTCTCGTCGTGAGAGCAGCACACGAATGGCGCGTAAAACAGCGCTCTGACCGCTTCCGTGACCGGTACTTTCTGGTCTCCTAAAAGTTGCAAATCTGTTCTTTGTTTGTACGTGGACGCTAACGTCATCGATTGAAAGAACACGTCTTTGTCGTCCAAAATTCGTTGGTTCGGGTCGTCGCCGTTACCCGAGGAAGAAGCCTCGACGACGTCGTCGTCGTCGTCGTCTTCATCTCCTCCTCTCGCTTCTTCGTCGTCGTCGCCTTCCCTATTCGCGAACGACGGTCTCGACTTCATCTCTTGCTTCCTCGCCGCCGCGCGTTCTTTCTTCCTTTTATCTTTCTTCGCGTTTAAGACGATTGAGGTGCCTCTTCTTCCTCCTCTTTGTTGCCCTTCTTCGACGCCGCGTTGGTGAGGAAAGGATGGCGCGAACGCTCGCGGAGTGATCGACGCGAAGCTGGCAAACATTCTTTTTTCTTATCTGGTTCGTTGCTGTGTCGTCAAACAAAAAATGTAGGAAAAGTTAGGTATAAATACAAGTAAGCGTAGGGGTACACGTGCATATTCTGAAACCGTCGTCCATCATTCATCGTCATCATCAATATCTTTCATTTCACGGTTGCGGATTAGCGAGCAAAGCATCCACGGTGGCGATGTCGATGGCGGGAGGCGCGATGCCTTTACTCATGTCGTACCCTTTTCTTCTCTCTCTGTCCGTCGGCTCGGAAACGGTTTGCTCGCCCACGATTGGAACGGTTTTACACACCACGGATAACACGGAGATATCTCGAACGCTTGACGATGGGTTTTCGGCGCATCGAACTAAAATTTGCGCCAAGTTTAACCTTTTCGTGTAGCCTTGTTGACTGTCGCCTTGGAAGACGTACAAGTCTTGGAATTTCACGTCGTACATGTTGTCCACGAGTCGAGCGGACAAGTCAGCGAGGAGCAAAGGTCCGTTACCTCTCAACTCTCCCGATCTCACGACGGTGACGTTTTCGGGGCCAAAAATCTCTTTCGCTCTTTGTTCGCTTTCCTCATAGCCATCCAAAGTCCCAATAGTAGGTTCCCCGATCGCGTTTCCAATCGGTAACGCGATCTGTCCAATTTGCACGGTTTCTCTTTGTTGATACGGTTCGTTTTGCGTCTTGAACGGCGCTTTCGATTTTCGATTGATCCCAACTCTGGAAAGTAAAACGCACTTATCTCCATCCCCGCTATTATTACTATTATTCACGATATTCAAAGCCTTTAAATCTTTCATCGCTTTCATCTGTTTAGCCCCGGACTCGTGGCAGAAAATATACGTCGTGCTCGTGGTGGTAGCGTTCTCGTCGTTTTTACTCGACGTAGATATTTTGGCAAATTGTTCCTTGGTGCAATAAAATCGCTTCTCGAACGTTGCGTCGTCCATCCCTTGCGTCATTTCTTCGGCATTTTCCATCTTCTCTCCAAACACCACGGAAACATCGCGGTTTCCTCCTCTTCCGGCGGAGAGACCCATGGCGAGTTTCCCGGTCGATGTCTCCTGACCGATTAAAGCGATTTTGTTGTTGTTACTGGTCACCGAAGAAGAGGCCATCGTCGTCGTCGTCGCCGATCGAGATCGAGAGATTCTCTCATTCAAACGCGATCGCTTCTTCTTCAAAGAAGAAGAAGAACGCGAAGAAGCTGAGATCTTCCGTAGTTGTTGTTGAGCGGCGGTGGGAAACGATGACGACATGTGGTCGTCGTGCAAATATATATATCTTAAAATTTGCGAAGGATTAGTGTGGTAAAAACGTCGGTGTGTTGTTCGCTTACTACTCGTACTACTCACAAAGACCTCGCGAACGACGACGAGAAAGACGAAAAAGACGACGACGCGATGTGTTGGGTTGCGTACTCCTCTCCGTAAAAAAAAAATGGAACATCTCCGAAACAAACAAAACAAAAAAAATTTCCCGGAACGTCGTCGTCTTTTTCTTTTTCGTCGTCGTCGTCGGTAATTCTCTCTCTCATTCACTCAAAAAATGCCCTCACACTTTTCGCGCAAGTGCTTTTATATCGCTCATATAATAACTTTCTCGTTAAAACCGCGCTCTGAGAAGGAGGTCGCCTGTGGCACTTTACACGCGCACTAAATCTCTCTCTTCTGTCTCTTTTTTGTTGAAACCGAATAAGGAAAGAAGAAGAAGAGAAATTAAAAGGAGGAGGAAGCAGCGGCGCGAGAAGAAGGCACAACAAACTTTTAACACAGAAAAAATGACGACGGACAGGAAGTGCGTTTTATCACGTCATCGTCTGGTTTTTGAACACATCGCGCGCTCGTCCTTCGTTTCTGCCGTTAGCAGCGACTCTTTGTCTCTTCTGTTTCCTTCTTCTCTGACGATTCATCGTTGTTGCGATTATCGCCGTCGTTCTCGAAGAAAGGAAAAGGATTTTTGTACGAGACGAGAGTGTTTGTTGGTTGCCGCCTCTTTCTTTTTTGAACACACCGCCGCGCGCGCGCCGATTCTTCTCTCTTTTGCGTTCATTTCTAGACGCTGACCAATCTCTTTCGTTTACTACTACCACTACTCGCGCGCGTGCGTGTGCGCGTAAATCAGCAGACACCACTACAAAGGCTCGCGAATGGTGTCTCTCGGCAGAGTCGTCTCGGCGCCGAAACCAATAAATTTACCCTCGCAACGTTTCGAACACGATCCAACCTCGAGTTTAATGAACGATCCTTCGATAAAGTTGGTCAATCGAGGTCCACCGTCAACGACGACGACGACGACAACTGGAGGAGGAGGAGATTCATCTTCCTTGGATAATAACGGTAATAATACTAATAATGCCAACAAAAACAACATTAAAAACGGAGAGAAAGAACAACACAGTTTGCCGGAGCGAGCGAGTTGGGGGAAGAGTTGGGGCAGCAGAGACGGTGACGGGGAACTCGGGAATAGTTGGAACAATAATCGCGAGAATAATAATTATAGAAACGGAGGAGGGTCTTCCAACGGAAGTAGTTATCATCAGAACGGCAGCTTCGGCGGCGCTGGCAGTAAAGCAGACACGTCTGACGATTGGCGACGACGCGATTTCAACAGTCAAGGAGGAGCGCCGCAGCCAGGACCGGTGCCACAGTGGGCGACGAAATCGAACGAAAACAACAACACGACGACCGCTAACGGAGGATCGCGAGTGAGACCTGAGATTCAACACGAAGTTGCGGGAGCGATTGCGAATTTGCACATTCCACAAGGCGATTGGGGAGAGGACGATCAAATGGACTTTTCGGACCCACCGCCTGGTGGATTCCAAACGACAAAAGCGAGGACCAGAGGCTCCGGGAGCAGCATGGATGTAGATGAATCCTCGGACACGAGGAGAAACTCCAATCAAAGAATGCCGGAAGCGAAAAACGTGAAAATTTTACAAAAACCGAAGAAGAAAGAAGAAAAAGAAGTGATATTTTCGTCCGCAAACTTGCCGGAAAGTTTGCGGGTGTTGAAGCGACAACCAGGAGAAGAGAAGAAGTTGTGGACTCCGCCGGGTGAAAAAGCTACAACGACGGCGACGACGAGCGCGTCATCGCCGCCGAAATCGTCCGCGCCGGCATTCGCTGCTGGAACGACAATCATCAGTGGTGCGTCCACGCCTACTTCGACTCCACCATCGAAGTCGAGACCACCACACCATCCTAGCACCAACGGAGATTACGCACATCTTCAAGGCACGTCTCTCTTTCACGCCTCGACGCCGCCGGCAACACCTCCTCCACCCCCGGGAGCACCACCGCCACCGCCGGGCGCACCACCACCGACACCACCTGGTCCACCCGCGCCTTTGCCGCCAACACCACCACCAGGCATGAAGCCACCGCTTTCCCCGTACAGCGCGTCCGGATTGACTTCATCTGGATCAAACGGATCACTGCAGCATCCGCCAACGCCGCCAGGACCTCCTCCAGTAGATGTTGCGCACAGATCACCGCGTGGCGTTTCTCCGATGCGTCAACCGCCGAGTCCACCGCCAGGTGTGCCGCCGCCGCCGCCGCCGGGCGCACCGCCTGGTGTTGGGATGCTCCCTGGTAAGAAAAATGGCAACTCTCCGTCATCCGCTTCAAAAAAGGCATCCATGAAGAAAAAGAAAGGTCAGATAGAAAAGGCAGGAGGGACGACGACGGAAGGATCACCGGATACGAGTGGTGACGAATTGCAGCAGCGAGCGAATAAGAAAACAAATAAGAAAACGAATAAGCAACAAAACAAGAAGAAATCAGGTGGTAACGCTCCAAATCCTCCATCCGTGATGCCTCCGCTCCCTCCAGGACCGCCTCCAGTAGAAGCGAGAAAATCTTCTGCGACTAAGCGAGGCGCCGCAAAGCATAACAACGTAAAGCCGGGATCATCAGGAACGTTACGAAGGAATAAGAAAGGAGGTGAAGGCTCTATAAGCAGCAAAGACTCGGAGGACGGATCGAAGTTTGAAGACTGTGAAGAAGAAGCAGAACCGAAAGAAGTGGAAACGCCATCAAAAAGAGGCGGAATCCTCGGCTGGTTTGGGTTTTAATGAGTGAGGAAGGTAGTGAGAGATTCTTCTATTCACTGAATAACCTGATCTAATAACGTTAATTTTTTTGTGAAATAAACGCGTGTAAAGTACAAAGTCACATTGATTCTAACCCCCATACTAAATTCTAAAAAACATCACAGCTTATAGCGCCCGGCGCCAGCTCCACCCGGTAAAGCCTGTTTTGATACCACCTCTTCTATTTGTTTCTTAACGTGATTCTTCGCCGCAGTCACGCATCTCTCGGTTGGACCTTCAATTAATAAATACAATCGCCGTTCGCCCATTGGAATGGCTCTCCCAGGCGGGTAATACGTGCCCTTGACAGTCACCACTGCGCCGGTGAAATCATTGATCTGTTGGAGTTGGTCTTTATGCGTAACTTTCCACCTGGCGTATTGCGGGAAATCGTTGATTTCGAGCTCGGATTCGAAGTGACTCTGACCTGCAGAAGTAATCACTCCGCCTGTAGACATCTTATGCTGCGCGTTCAAAGCCGCCGCGAAAGCAGCAGCCTTGGCTGCTCCGGCTGAAGCACCGTGCGCTAATGCTGTATTTTGCGCGAGCATGATTGCATTTTGCGCCGCAGAAGACGACATGAACGCAGCAGCAGAATTGGCGACGTGACCAGCTTTTGCAGCTTGGTCTCTGAGAATAGTCGGGTCATTCGTTGGAGGATTATAATTCGACGAAGACGTTTTTCCCAAGGACGAAGCAATTTTTCCAGCGGCAGCTTTTGCCGCCGCGACGAGTGCACTTGCCTTCTGCGCTTCGGCATCTGCCGTAGACGTCGGAGCATTCAAACCTCCCTTCTTGGACATTTCTTTGAACACTGCATTCGCTGCTGCCTGCGCCACTTGCGCCGGTGTTGCGCCAAATTGAGACGCCAGGGCGACTGCCGTGGACGCTTTCGCCTGTCCTGGTGCCATGGGACCTCCAGCGGCATTTGTGTTCGCGCTTTCGATTGCTGAAACCGACGATAACCCGGCGGCACCCCATTTCATGTCACCCCCGCCGTCATCGTCGTCGTCGTCCATGTTCTCGTCCTCATCATCGTTATCATCTTCAAGTATTAATCCAGCGGCTTTTGCAGCTTGGCGTTTTTCCTTCTTCAACGCATCGGCTTCGGATTGATCAAATTTAAATCCAGAACCGCCAAAGCCAGAACCGTTTGCCATGACTTCGTTGTTCTTTCGCTTGTTTCCAAATGCTTCTGCGAGTGCTAAAACATCCTGTGGCACCGGTTGCTTTGCTTCGCGCATAGCTTTTACGAGGTCTGGCGCGAAACGCTCCTCGTCACGCGAAATGAACGTCACTGCGGTTCCTTTCTCTCCGGCTCTTCCAGTTCGCCCGACTCGGTGAACGTAGTCCTCAAGGTGGTTCGGGCAATCAAAATTGATGACAAGTTTTACATCTTTAACGTCTAAACCTCTCGCTGCGACTGAAGTAGCGACTAATACATTGCACACGTCTGTTTTAAAATCAACAATCGTACATTCCCGATCGGCTTGCTCTTTCCCGCCGTGCAAAGACAGACACGGATAACCTGACTTTAACAAATCTCTGAAGATCGTATCGCATTTATCTTGCGAGGCGACGAAGATAATCACTTTACCTTGTTCATAATACTCACCTAGTAATTCTAACATTCGAATGAATCGATCTTCCTCTTCTCTCAATTCGACGAGCTGTGTGATATCGGAATTTACAACCGAACGGCCTCCAACTTGAATCTCAATTGGGTTTTCCAACGCCGCTCGGGCGATATTCTCCATTGCGCGCGGAAACGTCGCCGAAAACATGACTGTTTGACGATCCGGACGCGTATTTGCTAATATTCTCGTGATTTGCGGCTCAAAGCCCATATCAAACATTCTGTCGGCTTCGTCCAAAACGAAATAGGTGATGCGTCGTAAATTTGTGATTTTACCAGCCCCAGTAGTGAGAATATCAATCATTCTTCCGGGCGTGCACGCAACTGCTTCGCACCCTCGTTTTAAATCGGTGATTTGTGATTGAACGCCGGATCCACCGTAAACGGAAACGCATCGAACACCAACCGTTTTACCAAACTTTCTGCACTCTTTACCTATTTGCGTCACCAACTCTCTAGTCGGTCCGACAATCATAGCAATCGGACCATCGCCATTTTTTATCTCCGGTTGATCTTTAATATGCCGCAGCATCGGCAGTATATAAGCTAAGGTCTTACCAGAACCCGTTTTAGCGACGGCAATACAATCACGACCGCTCATGATGATTGGTAATGCTTGCGCTTGAATTGGCATGGGATTCTCAAAGCCCGAACGTCGAATGAGTTCCATGATTTTATTCGACAATCCAGCTTGATTCCAAGATTTAATCGGTTTTGGTACTCTTTTACCGCGACAAGATATGCCGTCGAGTTTTGTTCGAAGCTCTTTGACTTCTTCTTTTGTCATTTTAGACATTTCGTACGATTCAATGTAAAAATTTTTTCGAAACGGCGGGTAGTCAATGTCCGAGTGCACGACTGCTCCAAGTTTATCTGCTTTTGATAACTTAGCTTTTTGTTTTGCCGCCCACTCGTCGTCCGAATCGCTTTCGTACATGGCGAGTTCTTCTTTGTTATCCTCGTCTTTTTCTCCTTTGTCTGTTATCGTCGCATTTGCTCCTTCGCCATCTTTCTTCTTCTTCCTCGCCTCCTCATTCTCATCGCCTTCGCCTTCTGAATCCTCGTCGAAAAAGCCTCGGACGATGTATTCTGGTTTCACCTTGATTTTGCTCTTCGCGTTTTTTATGGCTTGCTCAGATGCTGGCGCTCTCGTTTTCACGTCGACGATGGATTTCTTCTTTTGCAGCTGGACGACGGTATTTCCCGAAGAGTCCTTCTTCTTGCCATTATCGTCGACATCCATGGCATCCCCATCTTTCTCGACTAGAACTCTCGCCGCTCTCTTTGCTGCTCTCATAAATTCCGCCTCTAACGCTTTCTCTTTCTCTTCTTTCTCTTTTTTCAACTTTGACTCTTCGTCTTCCTTCTCAGCTAATTGTTTCGCTCTCTCCTCCGCCTTTGCTCTCTCCTCGTTCATCGCTTCATCGTTCAAATTCATAAACGCATCCAAAGGATCGTCTTCATCGTCTTCCTCACCGTCGCCATCCTTCTTGCTTTTATCATCGTCGTCCTCATCTTCATCGTTGAGAAAACTCGGTGGTTTCCTTTTCGTCATCGCCGCATTTGCATCTTCGTCCTCGTCGTCGTCGTTAAACATCCCATCGTCGTCCATCATCACAGTTTTCCGTTCAAACCTCTTCTTCCCAACTACCGCTTGCAACGCCGCCGCTTTGATTTCGTTCATTTTCTTCTTCTTCTCCTGAGCTTCTCGCCACTCTTGAAGTTTCCGTTTCCTTTGCTGTATGATCAAATCGTCTTTTTCCTTTTTGTTGTTCTCTGCGCTCGCACTGGCGGCTTTCTTCGTCTTCCTCGACGGTGAACCACCATCAGCATCATCTTTATCGTTTTCTGTTTCTCCTCCTTTTCCACCTCTATTATCGTCGTCTCCGTGTCTTCTCTCCGGACTCTTATCGTCTGACCTCAATCCTCCTCCCGCCTTGCCTCTTCCTTTTATCTGTTTCTGTTTCTTATTCGCGTTCGTGTCGTTGTTGTTGTTGTTGTTGTTGTTGTTGTTCGTTGATGGAGAAGGAAGAGGTGACTTTTCTTCTGCAATTGGTGACATTTCCTTCCTCTTCCTCCCTCCTCCACCGTCGCTCTTCTTCTTCTTCTTCTCTTTGTCTTCTTCGAGAGCGGGAGTTGTCTCTCGACTCAGAGATTTCGATGCGCTTCTTCTTCTCGTCGTCGTCGGCATTGTTATTATTATTATTATTACTATTACTATTAATGAAGCCAATGCAAGTTGTTTGTGAGTGTGAATTTTTTTTTCTCTTTTTCGGAATTTCTTTGATTTTTCCCTTTTTTCTTTTCTCTTTTTGTCTTCATTATTACTATTAAAGCGCGCTTCTCTGTGTTCAAAATCAAAAGCAACGACAACAACAACAACAACAATAATGTTCCGATTTGGTGGGGGCGGTCGATCTGCGTTCGAAGCGCAATACAGAGCTTACCCGGTGTCCTTCATCGACCGCTCGGAGTTGGACAAAGGTGACAAAATCATTCTACCACCCTCGGCGTTAGACAGATTATCGCAAATCGGAGACTTGGATTTTCCGATGTTGTTCAACATCGAGAACGTGAAAGAGAAGACGAAAACGCACTGCGGGGTTTTAGAATTCGTCGCGGACGAGGGTGTTTGTTATCTTCCGTACTGGATGATGCAAAACTTGCGGTTAATCGAAGGGGACGTTCTGAGAGTGAAAAACTGCCGGTTACCTAAAGGCACGTTCGTGAAGCTTCAACCGCAAACGAGCGATTTTTTGAACATTAGCAATCCCAAGGCGGTGTTGGAGACGTGCTTGAGAAATTACACGTGCTTAACCGTGAACGATACGTTCATGATTGAATACAACAATAAGAGATATTTTATCGATGTGATCGAGGCGAAACCGGAGGCCGGAGTGTGCGTGGTGGAGACGGATTGCGAGGTGGATTTCGCAGCGCCGTTGGATTATGTGGAACCAGATTACGGAGGTAAAGCCGGAGGAGGAGGAGGAGGAGGAACAGCCATGCCAACGACGAAGAATACAGAAGGTGGAAAGGAGAGTTTTATGGACGTGGACGAGAACGGTGTGGTGGATTTGACTGGAAGTACGCCGCGAGCAAAAGAAGACGAGAAAAAAGAAGAAAAAGAAGAAAAGAAGGAGGAAGAAAGCAACAAAAACACATTTTTAGCGTTCGCGGGGAGCGGGAATAGACTGGACGGGAAAGCTTCGAAAGCTAGCGAATCGCAGCCGGTGAAAGTAGAGCTTCCGACTACCTCTTTACGAGTGACGAAAGAGTGGCAAAAGCTGCGCGAAGGTGGCGTTTTAGGTAACGCTGAAGGCGCCGACGAGGAAAAGAAGAAGAGTTTATCCGAAGCAGAAAGAGCTGAACGAAAAGCGGCTGGGAAAGTCATGTTTGGCGGAGGTGCGAGAGCGGCAGCGATGGCGAGGAAGAAACAAAAAGAGTCCGAGAAGAAGAGCACAGAAGGTGGCGATGATAAAAATGGGACACAGAATACTAGCGAGAAGAAGGACGGATTCAGTGCCTTCAAAGGCAGCGGGAACAAGCTTCGATAAAACACGTAAATCAATTAAAATTAGCACCTCTCAATGGAGTAGTAGAAATACAATCAAATGAGCAATCAATAATTCTCTCTCTTTCTCTCTCTCTCTCTCCTCTCTATCTTTTTTTCTATTCTCGAGTATACATACCAATAATACGACATCTTCTATTACATCAAAACCTTCTTTGCGTACGAGCGAATGCTTCTCCTCTTCTCGACTGCCTTGAACGTCTCCGGACTCGGCGCAACTTCTTCATCGTACATGGTATCGATGATCTCCTCTGCCCTCTGAAAATCATTCGTGTTGGCGCAGCATTGCAACAAAACGTTATACGTTACCGCAGTCCGCGTAATTCCGTATTTATTCGTCATCTGCGCGCATAAACTCGTCGCTTTCTGCCACAACGGCGCATTGTCTTTGCCAATGGTCAGATACCCTTTCACGAGCTCGACGATGGCAATTTCATCCGGCTCGCACACGCCGCCTTCGAATACTTGCTCGAACACTTTTTCCGCCATATCTAAATCTCGACCGGCAACGCACGCCGCGATGCACGCGGAGGTCGCTCGAGCGTCCGGTTCGATCCCATAGTCTCTCCCTAAAGACACGAGTAAATCGACGGCGGATGACGGCGCTTTTCTCTTGACGCAGTCGCGGAGCTTTTTAGTCACGTCTCTCAAGACTTGTTGATTCTGTCCTTCTCCTGCTACTGCATAAGCCATCATCGAAGGAGACGACGACAACGCAGAAGCGCGATGAATTCTTCGCGTTCTTCTCGAAGATGAAGATGAAGAAGTGAAAGCGTTGGATTCCTTTCGCGTCGACCACGTTGACGACGAGGTGTTCACCGCAACTGCAAAATTGGGTAAAGTTGTTGCAGACGACATGACGATTGATGCGATGCTGATTTCACGATTATGTGAGAGATTTGCGTGCTTTATACTCTTTCCTTCGGTGTTTTTATCACGCGCACGAACACTGAATTGAACAGGAGTGCGCGGGGTGTATACTTACGAGTGGAGTATTAATAATAAAACGACTTGTGCTTGTTTGGATAAAAAGTTTACAGGGGAAGGCACTCCCTTTTTTCGACGTGGTTGATGGTGGTCTTTTTCAAGACTATCTCTCTCTCTGTCTGTCTCTCTCTCTCTCTCTCTCTCTCTCTCTCTCTCTCTCTCTCTCTCTCTCTCTCTCCCTCGTTGATATTATTATTACACACGGTGCTTCTTTAAATTACATAACACCAGCAGATTGAAACAATTGCCTCTCCGGCGGATACATGTAACTCCACAAGTTGCACTTCTTCCCTCCGGCGGATTGCGGAGACTCGATGTCCACGCCTCGCTTAGGATAGGATTTTCTCTTCTCCTCGGCTTCTTTATCGCCAGCGACGACGCCGGTCATATTTTCGATGTTCAACAGCGTGTCCGCATCTTCTTGGGAGAGGAAGTTCAGCACTTCCGTGGCGACATGAGAAACCGGCTTGTTTGTTTCAAGAGCGGTTTTTGCAACCAAGGTGGCTTTTTTATAGCCTATTTTCGGGAGCAAAGCTGTTACAATACCAATGGAATTGTTCACGTGGCTCGCGCAGACGTCTTCGTTCGCGGTGATACCGTCGATGCACTTCTCGCGCAAGACCTTTAAGCCGTTAGACATAGAGTCTAATGAGTTTAGTAAGTTGTACACGATCACAGGCTCAAACGCGTTGAGTTGCAACTGCGCGTGTTCTGATGCCATCGATATTGCGGCATCACTTCCAATAACTTGGAAGCACACTTGATTCATCACCTCGGGGATGACGGGATTAATTTTTCCCGGCATGATGGACGATCCAGGTGCGACGGCGGGTAAATCAATCTCGTTGAAACCGCATCTCGGACCAGAGCTTAACAGACGTAAATCGTTGCATATTTTGCTCGTTTTCAAAGCGATTCGTCTCAAAATGCTCGAAAACAACAAAAACGAAGAGGTGGAACTCGATGCCTCGACGAAATCTTTCGCGCTCGTGAATGGCAATTTCGTCAACTGCCTCAAAGCGTCGATCGATTCTTTGGAGAACTCCTTGTGTGCGGTTATGGAGGTGCCAATTGCGGTGCCCCCGAGATTACACTCGTACAACGCGTTGACATTCTTCATTAAATACGCCAGATCCGACTCGAGAGAGTTTGCAAAAGATGCGAACTCTTGCCCGAGTGTCATCGGAACAGCGTCTTGAAGTTGCGTGCGACCCATTTTAACGATGTCTTTGAACTCGTCGCCCTTTTTGCGGAACGATTCAATCAACAGTTTTAGTTCGCTGACCATTTTTTCGTGATGTAAACCAACCGCGAGTTTGGCGGCAGTCGGATACGCGTCGTTTGTAGATTGGCACAAGTTGACGTGATCGTTCGGATGGACGACTTCATACGATCCGATCGGTTTATTCAAACTCAAATTCGCCAAATTTGCGATTATTTCATTCGCAGCCATGTTTGTGCTTGTTCCAGCGCCGCCTTGAATGACATCCACGATGAAATCTCCGTGATATTTGTTCGAATCCAACAAACTATCGCACGCGGTCGAAATCGCCTCAAAAATCTCTTTCGAGATTAATCCAACCTTAAAATTAGCCGTCGCGGCTGCCTTCTTGACGAATGCTAAAGCGCGAATGAACTCCGGAAAGTGACTCAGTTTCACTCCGGTGATTGGATAATTCTCCACTGCTCTTTGAGTGGCGATACCGTACAAAGCGTTCCGCGGAATAGTATCGAGTTCGCCGAGCAAATCGGACTCCGAGCGACATAATACAGTACTCGTCGTTTCGTCGCATTTTTTCGTTGCAGCTGCAGCGACGGAGGTAAAAGAAGAGGAGCACACGTATTCAGGCACGTTCCCAATGAACCTTTTTTTCTTCGCGATGTTGGTGTTGGTGTTGGTGTTGTTGTTGTTGTTGTTGTTATTGGTGATCTTCTTCTTCTTTTGTTTCGTCGTCATTTTTCTTCCTCCTTCTTCTTCTCCTCCCTCTTCGCCTCGAAATCTCAACACCTTTTCCAAATTCGTGGCTGAAAAAGTCAAAGCCGCGCTGTTGTTGTTGTTGTTGTTCTTATTCTTATTCTCATTCTTGTTCTTCTCGGTCGATGGCGAGGATTGATGAATACCATTGAACGACGACTCGCACCCACCGAGGGGGGAATCATTCGCGTCGTTCATCCGCGCTCGCACGTACTCTTCCTCTTCGCTTTCCGCGAGTTGCGCGTGAGAAAAGTTCGAGGAAGAGGAATGCGCAAAGGCACGTTTCGTTAACTGTCGTTTCAACGAGGAGCACGGGGAAATTGGTGTCGTCGCGAAGGCAGAAGTAGACGCAGAAGATGCGGACGAAATGCGATTGCGCAACTGCGCGGCTCGACGCAAATTTGTCAAACTGCGACGGAACAACATCCTTCTCTCTTCTTCTCGTCCGTTTCTATTCACCCCCCCGCGCGCGCGCGCGATAATAAATATGCGATGTGATGTGAATTTTTTTTCTGACGCGAAACGATGAGCTGGCAAACAGCTTTTCCAAAAAAATTTTTTCTTTTCCTTTTGTGTTCTTTGTTGTTGAAAATTCTGTGTGGGCACTGTTTGCAAAAGTCCGGTGCCGGGGGGGGGCGTAGGGAAAAAAAAGCAAAAAATATCAACGCGAGACGTGTGTCGGCGAAAAACGAACACCTAGGCGCTGCCAGGTGCCTACGTAGACTTTTTTCATTTTCGAATCGTCGTTATTTTATTGTAAAACACTCACACGCGCGCGCTCTCGCAACACACGCACGCACTCTCATCGTTAAAGTTGTAACACTACCGCCCGCGAACACCGATAACGATGATGTCTTCCGCGTCGTCTTCTTTGTCCGCTTCGCAAAGCTTTGTACAACAACAAAATTTTTCGTCTTCTTCTTCCTCCTCCTCTTCGGGAAGAAAGATTGCGCGTCGACACCGAATTCGCTCGAACAAAATTCAACACGTTCGAGCGGCGAAAGTGTCTTCGACCGAACAAGATGTGATCGCGAACAACGCGGTGCAAATCTTGAAACCAAACGGAGAACCGAAAGTGGTGTACATTTTCAACTCCAAAACCTGCGATGGTGGCGCGGAATTGAAGGACATTCTCGGCAACAAGTGCGTATCTTTTTTCCACATACTGTTACAACCACAAAAGTGGGCGCGAGGGTGCCTACTTGAGCTCACTAACGAACTCTGGTTTGTACACGTTTTTCTACGTCATCACTCACAAAAAGGAAAAAAAAAAAATTGTTTTTTTGGTGGGGGAAGGGTGTTCCTGAAATTTGAGTGTGAGCCCATAAAAAATCACACACACATACCACCCTCTTTTCTTCTTCTTCTTCTTCTTCTTCTTCTTTTCGACGGCGATGATAACGACGACGATAACAACACATACTAACACATAGCGCTTTCTATCATTTATAAAAAAAACGAAACAGAGGCGCGTTGTTGGCGGAGATGATGAAACTCGGCGTACCGGTGCCGCCGGGTTTTACCATCCCGGCGTCCATGTGCGAAACGTACGAGTCGTGCCGAGTTGAAGGCACCGACGCGGTTGAAGATATTTGGGCAGACGTCGAATTCGCCATTTCTGAAACCGAAAAAGAGTTGGGGAAGAAGTTCGGCGGCGAAGGCGACGCCGAACCGCTTTTGTTCTCGGTGAGATCCGGCGCCGCCGTGTCGATGCCAGGGATGTTGGAGACCGTTTTGAACATTGGTTTGAACAAAACGGTCTGCGAGAAAATTGCCGCGGCGAACGGCGGTGCGAACAAGAGGTTCGCGTACGACGCGTACAGGCGTTTGTTGGATATGTTCGGGTCGGTCGTTTTCGAGATGGACAGGAGTCAATTCGAAATGGAACTCGAACGCGTCAAGGAGAAAAAGGGCGTCGAGAAGGACACGGACTTGTCCGCGGAAGATTTGATGGAAGTGTGCGATGCGTACGAGCAAGTGTATTTGAAGGTTGATCCGAACAGGCCGTTCCCGTCGGACCCAACGATGCAATTGAAACTCGCCATCGAAGCTGTATTTGAGTCTTGGAATAAGCCGAGAGCCAAGGCGTACCGAGAAATTGCCGGCTTGAGCTCCTTGGGTGGTACCGCCGTCAACGTCCAGTCTATGGTCTTCGGTAACCTCGGGGAAACTTCTGGCACTGGCGTATGCTTTACGCGCAGACCGGATACCGGCGAGAAGATCATCTTTGGTGAATATCTTATCAATGCGCAAGGCGAAGACGTCGTCGCGGGTATTCGAACGCCAGAACCAATTTCCACGCTGTTTGAGAAAATGCCGGTCGTCGCGCAAAGTTTGCAAGATACGCTCGATAAACTCGAGATGCACTTCAAGAATATGCAAGATATCGAATTCACCATCGATTCTGGCAAATTGTTCATCTTGCAAACGAGAAACGGCAAGCGTAATGGCGTCGCCGCTATCAACGTTGCAGTGGACATGTACGAGGAAGGCTTGATCACGAAAGAAGAAGCCATCGAAATGGTCGAGTTGGATCACTTGAACCAATTGATCCATCCAGCGTTCAAAGAGACCGAAGAAGAGTACATCGATGCTAAAATCTCCACCGGTTTAGCCGCGAGTCCCGGGTGCGCCGTCGGTCGCGTCGCGTTTTCCTCCGAAGATGTCTTGGCGATGAAGAAAGCGAATCCGAAAGAAGGCGTCATTTTGTGCCGCGTCGAGACGTCTGCCGAGGATGTTTCCGGTATGCACGCCTCGAATGGTTTCCTGACGCAAAATGGCGGCATGACGTCGCACGCCGCCGTCGTCGCTCGCGGATGGGGATTGCCGTGCGTTTCGGGCGTCGCAACCATGCGAGTGGACGAGGCGAAGAAAGAGGCGTATTTCTACAGCAGTGAAAGTATCTCGCCTGCAAACTTGATTGCCACAGTGAAGTCCGGCGATTGGATTTCTTTGGATGGTGGTGAAGGGTACGTCATCAACAGGAAAGTTGAAATGAACGCCGCCGGTGAGGGCGTGTACGAACAACACCCGAAGATGGCCAAGTTCATGAGTTGGGTGGAAGAAGCGAAGAGCTTGAGCGTGTACGCAAACGCCGATACCGCGGCAGAATTGAAACTCGCCATGTATTTTGGCGCCCAAGGTATCGGATTGTGCCGCACAGAGCACATGCTTTTGGCGACCGCGGAACGTGTCTCCGTAGCACGTTCGATGATTTTGGCCAAGGATGACGCCTCGAGAGTTGAAATCTTGGACAATAAGATGGGCCCAATGCTCAAGGATGACTTCCAAGCGTTGTTCGAGCAAGCCGGTAACTTGCCAGTTACCATTCGTTTGTTGGATCCACCTTTGCACGAATTTTTGCCGACCGAGCTCGAGTTGAAGGACGAGAAGTTCGCCACGGACTTGGCGAAGAAGTGCTCTTTGGAATCCGCGGATGCGTTGAGAGAGACGTGTGAAGCCAAAAGAGAGAAGAACCCGATGATGGGTTTACGTGGCGTTCGCGTCGGTATTCTCGAACCGAAAATTACGGCCATGCAAACCAAGGCTATCGTAAACGCAATGATTGACGCGTACATTGCCACTGGCGTGCACCCGAACGGTAAAATCATGGTTCCTCTCGTTTCCACAGTCGAGGAATTTGAAAACCAACGGGCGTTAATTTTTCAAACCATCCAACAAACGTTTAATGCTCGCGCTTCCGAAGTAAGTCGAGCCGACGTGCTCGGACCGGACAACCGCGAAATTCCGATCGGCATGATGTGCGAAACGCCGCGCGCTTGCATCGTTTCCGGCAATTTGGTCGAAGAAGGCGCCGCATTCATGAGCTTTGGTTCCAACGATTTATCGCAACTTTCTTTTGGTTTCTCCCGAGACGATGCGAGTTCGTTCTTGGAGAAGTATAAAGAATTCGGCATCATCGAGACGGATCCGTTCAACACCATCGATGTTGATGGCGTCGGGGAATTGATCAAAATGTCCGTCCAAGGCGCCAGAGCGGTGAATTCAAAGATTCCAGTTTCGGTATGCGGCGAGCACGGCGGCGACGAGAAGTCCATCGCATTCTTCCACGAAGCCGGATTGAACGTCGTCTCGTGTTCGGCGTTCCGCGTTTTGGGCGCGAGATTGGCCGCTGCTAAAGCCAATATCGCCAACCCGAAGTCCACTTCCAAAGGAGGCGCCGGCCCTCGTTAAAATAAATAGTCTGCGAGAGCGACAAAAAAAGAGTTTACGAGAGAGAAAGAGAGATGACACGAACGAAAGAAAGGGACGAGATAATACCACCACATTGTTGTACATGTCAAAATATCGGAAGAGCTTCCTCTTGTCGTCGGAAAAATAAAAGTGAGAGAGTGTAAAAAAACAGAAATACGATGGCGAGAGCAAGTTGCGCGCGCGGCGGTTTTTCACCCCATGTAAAACATCTTTATTCGCATGAGATTCCGCTCAACACACAACACACAGCTTGTAAAATTTATCAACACACATTCTATAAGCATAACAATACATCTAATTCTCTAACACGCCAGCGCTTACCTCGCCTAAGAGTCCAATAACCGCGGAGAACCCAAACGTGATTATAAACGCCACCAATACGGGATTATCCAACGAGAAAAAGTCCGGTGTTTTTCGCGCTCTTTGGATTATGATATCGATGTCCTCGCTTTTCGTTTTGTCGCCACCGCCTTCGGTGTCTCCCAATCCAATCGTTTCTTCTTCTTCACCATCATCTCGCAACAAATACTTCGTCTCTGGGTCTATCTTCATCAACCACTCGGTGAAAAACCATCTCTCTAACGTTCGCGACTCGTCCCGTTTCAACTCCTCTAAGTATGTCTTCAGTTTGCCTTGATTTTTGTTCACCGCCAAGTTGATTCGCGCGGCTGGGACGACCACAAACCACCAATACGCGACGGTAATCGAGACGACGCCTAGAACGGCGAACTGCGCGTTCAACGCTCCGGGTTCCAGAGGTGATGGCGTGTATTTTATGGCTTCAAAATCAGCCGGCAACGGTTGAATACTACTGACAGCGGTCGCTTCGGAAACGACTGAAGCTCTCGTCGTCGTCGAAATCGTCGTCGTCGTAACCGCTCTCCTGCGCTTCGTTTTGTACGCGAGGGATGCGAGAGGAGCACAGCCGCCGCGAGGACGCGTAGCCGCGGACGAGGAAGACGAAGTGAACGAGGACGAGAGCGTTCGCGGGCAGGTGGTCATCGGTAGTATCATCGCGAGGAGGTCGTAAAGACACCAACGAGAGAAGGATTATGCTTTTGGTGTGTGACGTCGAGGAAAAAAAATGCCACCTGGGCACAACAAACGACAAACGAACACGATTTCTTTCCACGAGCTGCTTCTCCTTCACGGTCCTTTTCTTCGTGTGGGTGTGCGTTTCGCCTTCTCCTCCACGAAAAAAAAAACGGGAAAAAAATCGGTGGCAGAAATTTGAACTCGCATCATCGTACCAAAAAGTTCGTTATTTTTCTTTTTGCAGAGCCGGCGCTTTTATTCACCTGCAGCGCGTGTTTCTGTTCTCCTACACACACACACAAACAACGCAAAAAGCATTTTGATCCGTAGCGACCTATCAACAATAACGATGCATTCTTCTTCTTCTTCTTCTTCTTCTTCTTTTTCTCTCTCTCTCTCGCGCGCGTTGAAGGCGTCGCGAAAGATGAAGAGCCGCGACGAGAGAAGAATTACGCCGAGGTCAAAAAAAATGTCGAAACGTTATTTTGTCAATTTTGCCGCAAACGGCGACGACGACGATCGAGCGATGGTAGCCGCAGAGCAGATCGCGACTTCGAAGAGTACGATTGACTCCTCTAAAGTCGATTTCGCCATGCCGAACAGGTTGTTGTCCTCCGATCTCACCACGGTACGTTTTAGTTTTTCCCAAAGCGTACGTACGTATATAAAAATATCAGAGTTTAAAATTTTGTCTTTTTCCTCCTGCTGCTCTTTTTTTTTTGACCAGAGCAGAGGGGGTGCCTCTCTCGTTTCAGTTTTCTTCCAAAACGTCTCGTTATTGACTTGGATATTTTATTTGTGTTTGATGGAAACAGGATGAAATCGAAGACGCGCGATTTCGAACGTACACGATGCACATTCGCTCGGGATTCCCGGACAAGAAAGAAAGCAACAGCAGTTTTGACTGGGAACAACCGTCCGCGTTGAACGTTTGTATCATAGGCACGGACGGAAGGGCGTTGATGGAACGCATCGATTCGTTTTCCGCGGACGGGTGCGAAGGCAGGTTCAACGTTCCCGGTAAAACGGACGTCGTGACGTTTCGAGCGAGAGAGGTTGGGACGCCGACCGCATTGTGGGTTAGCGTTGAAGGAAAACACGTGAAATCGTGGACGTTGGATTGTATTTCCATCGTGGATACTTTCGATGAGCATCCAGAGGAAAACGCGATTAATTTTCCAACCAAGTATTACGATTGCGATGTGGTCAAAGCCGGAGCGTTGGAACTTCGTCCAGGGGAAGTGAAGAAGAAGTCACCGGAACAGATTGAGATGGAAAGAGAAGTTTCCATGCATAATTACGACGCGTACAAAATGAGACTGTTTTGTTTCACGGCAGGTATCATCGCCGCTGGTTTCACTTTTGAGTTTACAAAAGGCGACATCGAACAGGCGAAAGCGTTTGCGAGCGGAGGCGTGATTGGTGTTTTGTACATGCAAATGCTTACGAAATCTATCGATCAGTTCTTCAGTGGAGTCGACGAAGAGGAAGAGAAGAGGAAGAGGAGTGAAAGCGAAGGCGAAGATGGAGGAGAGCCGACGGAATCTCCGTTCGCACATCTTCAAAAGATCGCAGATATGATCATTGGAAGTACACCGGCGCGAATGTCGGTCGTGGCGTACTTTGGTTGTCTCGCCGCGCAACATTTTGGCGCCGACCACTGCTTGGGATGGACTATCTTTGGGTTCTTTTCGTACAAATTTGCCGTCTTTCCAGCGACCTTTTCACACTTCGGCGATGAAGAGATTGACTTGGAAAGTTTCGAAGCGTTGAATGCCATTCCTATTTCAACCTCGGGAGGTGAAAACACCGAAGGCAAATTTGGTCCGCTCTAAATTGGAGATGTTGAGTGTGGGAATGTATAATACTACGACAAAAATAACATGCCGGTGTGTGAGCGTTTTCAAATTTTGTATCATTAGTTTGTATCATTAGTTTTATTGTTATCTGTATAATGTGAGAGTACCTGGCATATTGAAAAAGCACTCGATCACGTCCATCTATCCTCGTTGTCTTCAAAATCTCTTCGTGGCGCTCGGTCTTCATTTGAGAATCGTCGTTCGCCACGTCGCCCTCCGCCTTCTCGACCGCCATATCTTCCTCCAGATCTACCAAATCCTCTACCTCCTCTATTTTCGAAATTACCTCTACCTCTACCTCCTCCTGAATCTCTTTGTCGCGGCTGAGGGCAGTCTCTTGATATGTGCCCGAATTCGCCGCAGTTGAAACACGGACCACTTGAACCACCTCTGCCGCCACCTCTACCGCCGCCTCTTCCTCCAAAATCTCTTCTTCCGCCGCGTTCAAATCCTCCTCGCTCTGAATATCTGTTATCGTAGTTATTAAACCGCTCTCTTCCACCAAAACCTCTTCTGCTGCCCTCGTCGTCGTAATCTTCTCTTCGTTCGCGTTGACTTTCGAGTATGCGTTGTTTACCAACCTGGCGTCCTCTCGTTTCTGGGTTCCATGTTGTGATACCATCCGTGCGTCCAGCACCACCTTCATATCTCAACAAGTGCGCTTTTCGGTTTCGCTCCTCGATTGCGTTAATTTTCTCGCGAACTGTGAATTTAGACTCCCCGAAAGAAGTTGCTCGAGGTTTCGGTGCTTCCGGTTCCCTGTAGTTTGGGTCCTTTGGAACGACTGCTTTTTCCATAATAGATCTGAGCACGTTCGAAGCAACACTTTTCGGCGGTAAATCGCTGAATTGATCTGGATCTTCTATGTAGGATAAACTCATAATTATGCGCATCAAGTCTGTGAAATGCAACGTCGGGTTCACGGCCTGAATTTTCGTTGGGCCGTTCAAGCTTGCACATTTCCCCCGCCAATGAGAGCAATCCACTTGGAAAGCGTTCCGCAATCTTGACATCGCGGATACGAGTTTTCTCGAAGCCAGAAGCTTTGGAATGGGCCAATCGAGGAGTTGATACAACTGTGCTTCCGTGACGGCATTATCAAAAATATCGCGACGATCGCGACAAAACGCGATGATCATTCGTTTCCTATCTCCTAAATCCGTAATCGTGAGATCTTCAAACTCGTCCTCAAACCTCGATTTGAAATCGCCTTCCCCGTCATCATCATCATCATCATCTTTAGAGGACGACGACGATGATGTGGGTCCATCTCGCTCTTCTCCGTTATAGTCTACACCACCTTGCGCCCACGCGGGAACGTTCGAATCTACGCCTGCCTTTGAGGACGAAGACGAAGACGAACCTCTCTGATACTCTGGCGACGGTTGCGCGTAACCTTGCGATTGCAACATGGCTAAAAATTGAACGTATTCTGGCCAATCGGCGCCCCAAATCTCGTTCGAAACTAACGTGTCTGATGCGGCGAGTATGCTGTGTCGCTCTTCTTTTCGTTCTTCCTCGTCGTCGTCGTCGTCGTCCATCTCCATCTCTCGGTCATCGTCATCGTCTGTGGCTTTCAGTGCAAATCTAGTGGAGGTGACAATTCCTCTTCGTCTGCTTTTAGTACCTAGGACGACTGCTCCGCTTTTCTGTCGATGCGGGGATCTGATGCATTGTCTGACGACAATGACGCTGCTGTTGTTATTACTTTTATTATTAGTGGTAGCAGAAATAGTTCGAAAGTTCGACGAACAACAGCAACGCGTCGCTGGCGAAGTCATCGTCGTGTTGTTGTTGGTTATGCTAATTTTAACCCGGCGGCTATCAACGTTGTTGAAGAGTTTGGTTCTCGCTGCTGCTGCTGCTGCTGTTGTCGTTCTAAAAATGTAAACGGAGCGCGAGAGCATTCAAAGAGAGGAAGCGGGATGGAAAGATGAACCGATGATAAAAATGATGCGATGATGTGTGGGTAATCGTGGTCGTCCGTCGCGTGCTTTATCTCTTTTAAATGTTTGAGGCATTGAAAGGGAGTACGAAGGTGAAAAAAAAATACAACTGGGTGAGACATACCGTCCAGTAATAAATGAGAATAATAATAACAAAGGAAACGCGCTAAAGCCAACATTATCGTCACTATCTTCTTTACATCTCTTTCAAATACTTCTCGTAGCCGTTTGTCATCAACTTGTCCGCTTTATTCAAAACCACATCCGTCATGTTGTCTTGGTACTCCTCCATCTTTTTCAACACTTCCGGCTCGTACGCGCCAACAATTCTAGCCGCTAATAAACCCGCGTTCGCGGCGTTGCCGATGGCTACGGTGGCAGTCGGTACACCTTTTGGCATTTGTACGATAGAAAGCAAAGAGTCCATGCCGTCGAGATATTTCAGAGGCACCGGGACACCGATTACTGGTAAAGGTGTCATTGCGGCAACCATACCGGGAAGGTGCGCCGCCCCTCCGGCACCGGCAATGATAGCTCGAATACCTCGGGTGTGCGCCTTTTTGGAGTATTCAAACATCTCTTGGGGTGTTCTGTGCGCAGAAATGACCGTCACTTCACACTTGATCCCAAAATCTTTGAGCACGTCCGCGGCAGCCGCCATGGTTGGCAAATCAGAATCCGAACCCATGATGATCCCAATCGACGGTTGGACGCTGTAATCATCCCCGGTTATTTCTGACATGCGTTCTTTCGCTTCGTTCAAAGATGCACCGACGGTGGTTATGTGACCTACTTTTCTCGCTTTTTTCACCTCTGGTTTTTCGTACCAATGGACGCTCGCGCCCGGGACGGTCAGCGCTTTACCCATCATTCTGTGGCATTTCGTCATGGCTTTTTCGCCGTCGCCATCGCCTAAGATGTTTTTCATGACGCTACCACCAACTTTCAATTTCGGGTTACCTAACGGCCAACCACAAATAGCTCGTAAGTGCATCTCGTATTGCGAGCAGTTACACGCTTCGATGGTGTAATGTCCAGAGTTGTGCGGTCTCGGTGCGCACTCGTTCAACAAGACTGTCTCGCCATCCTCGAGCAAAAACAGCTCCACGCCAAAAATTCCGGCCCCTTCGAACGAGGCAACTGCAGATTTCGCAACAGCTTGTGCTTTCTCAGCCAACTTGTTGGAAATCATCGCTGGCGCGAAGGTTGTATCGCAAATGTTGTCTTCGTGCACGGTTTCTACGACTGGGTACGCGACGACTTCGCCGGATTTCGATCTCGCCACCATCACCGCCAACTCTCTTTCAAAAGGCACCCACTTCTCCGCGTACAAACCGGTATCAAATCCACCGAGGGATTTAAGCGCATCGTTCAAATCGTTGGCCGTTTTCGCCACCGCGTTGCCTCTCCCGTCGTAAGCTAACCTTTTACTCTTCAACATCAACGGAAACCCAAACGCGTTGACGGCATTTTGCAACTGCGCTTCGTCCGGAACGTCCATGAACGGTCCAATCTTCACGTTATTATCTCGAAAGTGTACCTTTTGCGCGTATTTATCCTGAATCGTTCGTAACGTCTTTGGAGTCGGCTGCACGTCGATGCCGTTTTTGACCAACTCGTCGAGCGCGTCGCAGTCGATGTGTTCAATCTCAACCGTAACCACATCGCAATCTTTCGCGAATTCCATCACCGCAGCTTTGTCTCGAAACGATCCAATCGTTTGTTCCGCGGCAATCGAAGCTGGACAAGAGGGTTCCGTAGGATCGATAACGTTTAAACGAACCCCCATTGGCGCGCCGGCGATGGCGAGCATTCGTCCGAGTTGTCCTCCACCCAAGATGCCAATCTTAGCATCTCTGGGTAAGCCATTATTGTCTGAATACTTCATCTGATTGCTGCTGCCGCTATTACTACTCGCCATCGCAGTGGTGGAGATGGTTCTATTATTATATCTGCTAAAACTGTTTTTCTTCTTTCTATTTATCGTCGCCGTCGTTCTCGTCTTCATCGTTTGTTTTTGAAGTTGTTGTTTAAAACCACCACCTCCCGTCGAGGAAGAAGACCCAATCACCATCCCGGCTGGCGCAGCAGCAGCGGAGAGAGCCATGGCGTTTTAATGCTCTTCTTTCTTTCTTTCTGTTGTTGTTGTTGCTGTTGCTGTTGCTGTGTGTCTTTGAACACGTTGAAATATGTGTAGAGGTGTGTTTATGAGGAGAGAGCGTTTTTAAAACAGTAGCGTGTGTTTTTGTGTTTTTCCAAAACCGCCGTCACTCCACGCTTGAACGATGCGTCGACTCGCAAAGCTAAGTGCACAAAACAAAAAAAAAGCGCAGTCAGGCAGTAGAGAGCAAGCGCGGACGTCTCGCGTCCTTTCGCGAATTTAAAAAGATATCCAAAAAATAAAAAATATCCCTCTTCCGGGTCCAAAAAACGCCTCTACTCCCTCATTACAAAACTCTTCCGCCCTCTTCGCTGCAGCTATACATATATACATACATATATTAAGCGCGGCTCGAGTCCGTCGGCTCGAGTCTAGTGAGAGAGAGAGAGAGAGAGAGAGAGAGGAAGTGAAAGTCCCCCCCCGCGCGCGCAAAAAAAAAGAGATACAGAGAGTGAATTTAACTGAGTCTTAAATAAAAAGGTGGGCACTAGGGCACACCACTTAAGTGTCGGAGAAGAGGCGCCCAAACGTCGCGCCCACAAAAAAAAAAACTTGGGCATCTCTCTCCCCGGCGCGATGACGACGACGACGTCTTCTTTCGCGGCGATGGAAGAGGATGCGATGATAAAAGAACACATGAAGCTCGTTCCGGTGAGATACGCGAGAGATTTCAGTAGTCGAGAGGAAATATTGTTACACATGGACGCTTTAGATGTTTCTCGTAAGAGCAAAGGCGCTTTCGCAGTTCGGAGCAAAATGGTCAAAAAAGACCAGTTTTGGGAGCGAGAAGAAGAAGAGGAAGAACGAAAAGTACGAGAAGAGGAAAAAGAAGAGGAAGTTACCGAAAAATGCGCCGACGACGGTGAAGAAGACGATAGGAAAGAAGGAGAAAGTTTGCTCGAAGCGTATCGCAACAGAGATCGACGGAGAGAAACAAACGAGGAAGAAGAAGAAGAACGAGAGAAAGAACCAGAGTCAAACTCAAAAACGAGAAGTCGGAAGATACAGAGCGCGTTTGAAGGAGACGGATTAAAATTTGCTCCGAAAGGTCGCAGCAGGAATTTGTTGAGCGAAAAAGTTGGAAAATTTTCACCAGACTCGCCACTGCCGCCGTCGGTCGACAATAGTAACGGTGCAAAAAATCATTTTAGCGGAGGGCCGACGTCGAGATTTTACCAACATCAAAATCAACAACAGATGAACCGTGGGCGAGGGATGAACGGAGGGAACTTGAATTTTTATGGCACGTCGACGAGCTCGAGCGTGTATTCCGAGGAAGGGAGCGAAGACCACTTCTCGGCGGGAGCGGCGGCGCAGGCTCTCCAGGAGGAACAACAACCGTTTTACTCCTTAGCCGTAGCGTGTAAAAATAGACCAAGAGTCTTGAGCGAGATTAGTACCGCGGTGAACGATTGCGGTTTGGACGTGCACGAGGCGCACATATACAACTTGAAAGATGGCTACGTCCTCGACGTTTTTACCGTCCACGGGTGGAAGAACGACGACGAAGAAGGGTTGTCGCAAGCAGTGGTGAAGTTTTTAACGGCTGGGATCGTTCCCGAAAGAAGGGGGTTAGGTGGCTCTCCGTTTCCATCGAAAACAGACGTGAATAAAGTGTGCATGGAGTTGGACAGCTGCGAAATATACGACATCGACCCCGAAAGCGAGCATCGACAATGTTGGGAGAGCGATCACTCGGACGACGGAGAAGATCCTCTCAAAGTTTCAAATCAAATGTCAGACAGCGAAGAGCTAATGAACGTCACCAACAGTGCTACTACTATTAATAGGGAAGGTGGCACTTATAATGCGAGTAATGATAACGGCGATGACGATGAGGATGGCGGGAGAAGAGAAATCAAAGATAACTTGAACCGGAACCAGATTTCAGCGCTGGACTCAACGAAATCACTTGAAAGAGATGTTATGGAAGCGATGGAGAAATCGAGAAAAGAGAACAAGGAGCCAGCGATTGATTCGAGAAAGCTGAGATTGATTCGAGAAATTGGATCAGGATCTTTCGGTGTTTTGTATAAAGGCGAATATCGAGGGAAGAAAGTTGCAGCAAAGTTTCCATCTGGAACGCACAATGATAACCAGGATCAGCTGCGAGCAATGCGTGAATTCTTCCAAGAGTTGTCCGTGTTGTCGAAAGTCAAGCACGAAAATATCATTCGAGTCGTCGGTGCAATGACTAAGATGCCAAGATTATGCATCGTGACGGAATATGTTGATAACGGGCCTTTGAATAACTATCTCTTGAATCAAGGTACGAGCTTAAAGCTTTCGGCACAGGTTGAAATCGCGTGCGGGATCGCGCGGGGTATGGCTTATTTACATTCGAAGAATTTCATTCACAGAGATTTGAAAGCTTCGAACGTTTTGTTGCAATCTACAACAATTCCAATGACCGCAAAAGGCGAAAATATCGAAGGGAAAATGATCTCCACGGGCCCTCAGGGCTCTTTGCGACCGATTATTTGTGACTTTGGTTTATCAAGAGAAGTTGCGAAAGATGGCGCAATGACGCCAGAAACTGGAACTTACCGGTGGATGGCCCCTGAAGTAATCGCTCATTCGAAGTATTCAATCAGTGCCGATGTGTACAGCTTCGCGATCGTTTTATGGGAAATCGTTTGCGAAGGCCACGTTCCATACCCAGAACACACACCTTTACAGGCGGCGGTTGCGGTTGTTCAAAAAGGAATACGGCCAATTTTGCCATACAATTCACACCCGATAATGATGAACGCGATGGAGCGATGCTGGGTTTCTGAACCGGAAAATCGCCCACGCTTTACTGATTTAGTTATGGACTTTGAATCGTATATGCTCGGATCTACGACAAAAATGAGCTTGTTGCCTTCCAAATCGTTCTTTTCGAGATTGAAGTCGATGTCTACATCAAAGAAGCGAGACCGGATTTGAGCGAACAAAACAAACATTAATAAAACAACAATAGCACCACGCCGTGATGTTTAAAATTGTACAAATGCTGATATGGAATCTTTTCCGCGAAAGAAAAATGTATATATAGAAAGAAAAGAAAAGTTGCGACCGCCGCGCGCATTGTAGCTGATACGAAAGAAAAATACACATTATGCGTATAGCCGATATTTAAGAATCCACGGTTCCTAGATTGTCAAACTTGTAAATATAATATGATTTTACTGACAGACGAATTGCTTTTAAGCTTTACTTTACATTTCCTACGATATTTTCATAATCTGTTGGTGCTATCGTACACTTACGGCGAGCGAAAAACGGAGCTCATTGACGGTCGAGAAGAGGTCTTCTTCTTCACCTCCTCCCCGACGACTTCAAAATTTTTGTACGTGTATCCAATCCACTCTGAATCCTTCTTTTGCTGAACCCCGCTCTCTCCTTGACCTCCAGGAGAAGATCCGCCTTTCTTTCCAGCCTTCTTCGCAGATTCTTTCGCCGCTTTTTCCTGTCTTTTCTTCTCTTCCTCGCTCTCTTTGTCCGGAGGATCTTCCTCGAAGTCCTCAAAATTCTGCGTATCTAACTCCCCTGTCACCGTCGGAACATACGGGGCTTGCTCTTCATAAATGTTCGTCCAATTGACACCTTTGAAGAACGAATGCTGCTTAATCTCATCAACACCGTTCGTTCCTAATCTGACCTCCACGTCGCACAATAACGACTCGATCAAATCCTTCGCGTCGTCCGATAAGTGGACTTCCGGAGGAAACTTTAAGTGATGCCTCCAATGGACAATTTTTCTACACGTTGAAACCGGTTCGTCGGAGTAAAATGGCGGATATCCGACGAGCATCTCGTACATGATCGCCCCAACAGACCACCAGTCGCATTCTAATCCGTAACCTTTCTTTAATAGCACTTCAGGAGCGACGTAATCTGGAGTCCCGACCGTACTGTACGCCAGTCGCCTTCTATTCTTTTGCCACGTCGCTAACGTTTCGGAATCATTCTTATTCTGTTGCTCCAACGATAACTTGTCAAAGTTTTCGTTCAAGTTCACGTCTTTATTTCCTAATAAAACCTGTGGATCCACTGGTTTGCAAAGACCAAAGTCGGTAAGCTTCATGTGCCCGTCGCGATCTAAGAGTAAGTTATCTGGTTTGATATCTCTGTGAATAAAATTGTGACGGTGCACGGTTTCCAAGGCTAACACCGTTTGCGCAATGTAAAACCTTGTCACTTCCTCCGTCAGCGTATCCTTTCGCATCAATAAAGTCATCATGTCCCCACCGGGTAAATATTCCATCACTAAATACAAGAACTCTTCGTCTTGGAACGAATAGAAAAGCTTAACTACGGTTTGATCGTGCACGTCAGCCAACAAATTTCTCTCCGCTTTCACGTGATCGATTTGGCCTCTTCGAACCATCTCCGTTTTCTTCAACTTCTTCATGGCGAAAATTTTTCCGGTTAACTTTTCTCTTACCAATCGAACTTCCCCGAACGCGCCTTTCCCTATTATTGTCAGCGGTTCGAAATCGTTCGGTGAAAGTTTCGTTCGTTTCAATCTCGTGTACATGCGTTCTTTCTCTTCCAACTCTTTCATCAACGCTTCGTTAAAATCTCCGCTACCTTCACCGTTGTTATCTAAATCCTCCGCACTGACGTTCCCAGACGAAATACCACCGTTACTATTGTTGTTATTCAAAGCATTACTCGCGGTGCGTTCCATTCGACTTCTCCTTTCCTTCCTCTCGCGCAAATCTTTCGCCTGTTTCTTATACAGATTTTCAATGTACTCTTTCGCAGCTGCGGCTTTTTTCGAGGTGATTGGCGACATGTTCTCCGACGAAGGCGGGTCGCTCTCTTGTTTAAAACCTTTGTTGTGGTTATTGTTCGACGACGAGGATTCTTTCTCGCCGTTCTTATCCGTTTTCTTTTTTACTGAATCGCTCAGAGCGGAGAACCATGACTTTTTCTCGCTTCCTCCCATGGTGAATGACGTTGGTGTGTCCTTTTGGAGTCGTGTGTTATTCCTTTTTTTAGCCCACGCGACAGTTATTCTTTAAGTAGCGGCAACAACAACAACAGAAGCAGCAGCAGTAGCACCGAAACTGAAGAAAATGAGAGGCGATGCGATCTCTTCCTCGAGAGAGAGGGGGAGAGAGAGAGAGAGAGAAAGAGGGAGAGAAGTAAGAGCGCGCGCGAGTGAAATTAATGCGTGGTTGCACAAGAAAAGAATGAAGAGATCGACACGCGTCGAAAAAGATAAAAACGGAAAATCTCTCGCACGAAAGGCACACTCGTATTTTATTTTGAGCACCCCCAGAGAAGAGAAGAGCGCACGCGTTGTTTTTCTTCCTGTTTTTGACTGCATCCTATTTAAACTACTTTACTACAACCTTACTCTACTACTACTACTACTACTACTACTACTACTACTACTATTGCTGCGCGCACGTAAAAGTACGAAGGAATGAAATGAATCTCTTGTTTTTTAATCGTCTTTACTCTCGACATCAACCGTCCATGCCGGTTTCATCACAGAACAAGCAATAGTTGTTCAAAACTTTATACATCAACGATCCAGGGGTAGGGACTAACTTTACGGTGATTTTATTCCAGTAGTGAAACAAATACGTTTCTCTTTTCATGCGTTCCCAGACGGCGTGTTGATCCGCCGGGTCTTCGTCCGTGAAATATTTCTTCACTTTCGCCCAGTGAATGGGATAAAAACCAATTGTGGGCAAAATTTGCAACTCCGGGCCTTGAGGAAACCTCGCGGCGACCCGGGTGACCAACTGAGGACCGTTCCAACCCCAACTATCTATTCTGTACGTCGTATTAAATTCAACCATGCACTCGTGGATAAACGTGGAACCTTTCCGAAAGGCTAAAACAGCCCCGTTGAGAACTTTCGCCTCGCCTCTTTCGTCGGCCAACTCGGTCCCAACCGCGTTCTGCAGATTATCCAACTCTCTCATGACAACGACGTCGGTATCTAAGTAAACGCCACCGTACTTCCATAAAGTCGCCAGACGAATAATCTCTGTGATGTGAGAGAAAAAATATTCCCCGTTCTTCCACTTATCGATGCCTTGATACCACGCCTCCGCCGGAGTGCCGCGAATCAAGTACGGGACGTCCGGTCGTTCCACGATGATGTTATATCCCAAATCCCAGAAGCGTTGGAAATGATCCAACTGCATCGTAGGCGAGTAAACTATTAGACACGCGCCCGGGTGGAACTTCAGCGTCGACTCGACTGTTCGTCTGTATCGTAGACTAAACTTGGAAGCGCTCGTCGTCCAAGCGAGGAAGAAGTTCAACGTACAGTTTGATTTCGCCATGAACCGTTCGACTCTCGAATCACCCTCCGCGACGGGCGAGTACACGCCCGCGTGTTCTGCTCTTTTGTTACTATTTGTACCTTTGGAAGACGAAGAAGGACTACCAACGCCGCTATTACTATTCGTATTTACGAAGACTTTCGCCAACAGCGAAGCGCCCAAGGCTAACGCAATCATCATCGCTATCCCGAAGACAATCCCAAACAGAGTTTGTTTTCGAAACGTCCTCTTCGAGTGCGAAAAATCTTTCTTGTTATTGCCCATGCTATTCTTCCCGTTAATGTTACTGTGACCACCGCCACTACCACCATTATACACTCCTCTGCGAAGATGACGATGATCGTCGGCAGCTAAATCGTGCAAGTGTCCACCGGAGGAGGAAGAAGATCGAACGTGGTGATGCATTCGTCGTTGACGAGTGAAGTGAGAGGCGTGCAACGCTTCACCCCCTCCATCGTTCGCGCTCGAAGAAGGGGCGTTGTACGTGCCCTGGTGGTGACCACCTCCACCCGCACCTCCTCTTCCTTCTCCTCCTCGCGAGTGGTATTGATGGAGGTGAGGGTGATTGTGCATGGTTGAGATGTAATTAAAACTACTACTAGCACGTGATGCGTGTTGTTGTGCCGTGTTCGTGTGGCGTCCCTCTTTTTCTATTTCTTTCGTTCGGGTGCGTGAAAAGCTTCCATTCAACTCTAGTCGCTCTTCAACCGCGCGTTATTTCTCTGTTCCTCGTGATTATATCGTATTACCATCGCTTGCGACTGCGCGCGACGAAAAGACCAACAAAAAGACACCGACGACGACAGGAAGAGCTTCTTCTCATCTCGTCGTTTCCGTTTTATTCGCGCTGTCGTCGAAACGAAGGAGATAAAATACTCGCGCGCGTAAAATCTTTCTGTTAAGCCGCCACTACCGAACGCACCACAAAGTTTGACGACGACGACGACGAGTATGATGATGACGAGTGTGGCGAGCACAATCTCCTCGCTCTCTTCGCGATTGAATTCGTCTCTTTTGTCCTCCTCTTCCTATTCGTCGTCGTCGTCGTCGTCGCATTCATCGTTTCGACCACGGCACGAATACAAAATCGAAAACGCTGGAAAGAAATCTGCGTTTCGTCTCTCCAACAACAAACGAAAAGCGAAAAAGATGAAGCAGGAAGAGAAAGATGAAATGAAGCGAGCGTTCGATGGCGAGGGTTTGTCACCGGAAGAGAGGGTCTCTGGAGCAAAACATAAAGCCAGACGATGGCTGGGACAGCATTTTCTTATCGATCACTCGGTTTTAATCGACGCCGTGAGAAGCGCGGATGTGACAAAAGAGGACGTTATTCTAGAAATCGGACCAGGGACTGGGAATCTCACCGCAGAGCTATTACGGACCGGGTGCAAAGTTATCGCGATAGAGAAGGATCGAAATTTAGCGAAAAATTTACGGGAAACGCTCGGGAAGGAGTACGGAGAAGATGAGTTGGAAATTATCGAGGAAGATTTCATGAAGTGGAAAGACTTGGATACGAAGTTTGTAGATTTGATAGAGGGTGGCGAGAGAAGAGCAAAAGTTGTCGCGAACATTCCGTATAATATTACGACGGACATATTGAAACGATTGCTACCTATGGGTGATACATTTGAAGATTTAGTGTTCATGTTTCAGGAAGAAGTCGCCAGACGCTTAGCTACGGAGGAAAGAGGCGAGAAGATGATTGAAAACGCAAACGAAGTCAAGAAGAAGAAAAAAAGCAACTCGGATTTTCGTGCCATGTCAGTGCGAACAGCGTATTATTCCGAATCACGATACATTCGGCCAGTCGCAAAAGATTGCTTTGATCCTCCACCAAATGTGGAAAGTTGCTTGATTGGCTTTAAACCGAAACGGAAAGAACACCTCCTGAAAATTAACGGTACCGAGAAGCAGTTTTTCACGTTCGTTCAGAGCTGTTTTGCACAAAAACGTAAAATGTTAAAGAACAATTTACGAGCGACATGCGATGCGGAAACGATTGATTTAGCTTTAGAAATGCTCGGAAGAGGAGAGAAAGTTCGTCCACAAGAATTGTTTATGGAAGATTACGTCGAGTTGTTCAATTTCGTGCGAGAGGAACGGAGAGTGGAAATTGAAGAAAAGGACGATGACGATGACGATGACGAATAAAATTTGCATGAATTTCTATAGAATTTGTGTATATTTAGTATTAATCTAATCCGCTTGCCGCTACTTTATCTTTCTGAAACTTTTCCTTCATCGCCGCTATTCTCTTGGCCACCTCTGGATCTTCGTCCTCTCCGTTTGCAATCCCTGCTTCTTCCGCTTTCCTCTTCCCTTCTTTTACTTTCGTGATGATTTTCTCAGACAAGTTCGTGTTCCACCAAATTGGTCCGCCCATTATTCCGTCTCCGGAAAAGCACGAGATGCATCCAGTTTTCACGTTCGGAGTTAATCTCGCCTGCCCACTTCGTTGTGCTATGGGTACTCTGCAAATACTCGTGGTTCCAAAATTCGTCGAATTTTTTTGTATGCAAAGCAAAGAACACAAGTTCTCGTACCCAGGTTTCCTCCATTTCGATATCAAGGCTTGATCAGCAATCTTTTCTCTCACTAGATAATCGTACAGTTTTCTGTCCATCACTTTCTTCTTATACATTAAATCGAATATAAAACGATTCTTCTCCCAATGAATTCTGTGGATTCTCCAAGTCAACTCGTTCTTTCTTTTCCCTTCGTGTTCTTCGCTAACGGCGTCTCTCATCTGCGCCTCGAAATCTTCGATGGTATCTTCGATCAAGTCCCAACCATCGGGAGGTTGCTTTCCTTTCAGTCGTCTTCGGAACGACATGATATTCCGTATCCAAGAGAGAGAGAGAGAGAGAGAGAGAGAGAGAGAGAGAGATGTGTATTTGTTTGTTCCAGAGAACAATTATTATGGCGGCTTTATTGTGGGAAAAAAAAACACGTTCGCAGAACACGAATAACATTTTTTTGCGTTGTGTACATGCGTGTATTACAATCGAAGAAAGAGAGTCTATCCCTACTATTACTATTCTCCGTGATCATTATTGTAGCTAGTACTCTTATACTTTTCATCGTTGAACTTATCGATATCTCCGGAATCGTTTGCTTGCCAAGCGATGTCTAAACTGGACATGCTCTCTTTCAAGAGCTTGAGTTCGTTTTCGAAAGTGTCGCCTAAAGTGCTCGCGCCTGGATTACCACCGAGAACTAACGTTTTCAGATTTGCAAAGAGTGATTTGTGTTTTCTGATGGACTCTGCAAATAACGTCAGCTCTTCGAGTTCCATACCGCATGCGCCAACGTCGAGGTATTCGCACGGGCTGCTGCTCGCCAAAGGAGTTTTGGCATCTTCGAAGAGTTTCTCCACGTTTTCTTTCGACTTCAACAAGTTTACGTTTTCAAAACACGAGAGTCGTTTAATTTTTGTTTTCCCAAATAGTAAACGTTTCAGAATAGTCGCATCGCTCAAATTGTTACCACCGATGTCTATCTCGAGCATGTTTTGACAAAATCCTCCTTGAATAGCACCGGCAAGCTGCGCAACTTTCCAATCGCCTAGAGCATTTCCACTCAGATTCATAATCTCAACCGACTCGGCGAAATCGCTCAATAGGAATCCTACCACGGCATTTGTCTTACTGTTGTCGTCGTTGAGTGCGCAATTCGCGAGCGAGATTCTGACGACATTGCATTTATCACGTCTATTCTTTTTTTTTGCTCTCGAGATGCCTTTCAACAGTTCGTAGGTGCCAACTTTGGTCCCGTCCAAGGTGACTCGTTTCAAAGATTTATTGTTCACGAACCCTTCGCCGAGTGCATTCATCATCGCCGTCGTCGCCTTGTCTCTTTCTTCTTTTCGTTTCTTGTCTAGTTTTATCTTTTCACTCGCGTCGGCACCAGCGTTGTCATCGGCATTACTCTTGTTTTTCTTTTCTTCAATGCTTTCATCCTCATCCAGCTCCTTCAAGCGAAAACACTCCAACTTTCCGTTTGTAAATTGAAACACTTCCAAGCTACAATTTTCTTCTTTCAGCTCCTCTGCGAGAACAGACACGCTCGTTTCTCCCAGAGATAGGTCCGAAATTTCCAGCGTCTTCACTCTTTTACGTATCACACCGCTCCGGAAAAATCTTTCCATCGCCGACGGCGCGCTGGTAGTTGCGCTCGTTTCGTCTCTACTACTATTACTATCGCACAGACTTTCGTTTCTATTCAATATCAACTCCTCTAAACCTTGAAATTTACCGGATTGAAATGCGTCAGATAGTTTCCCCAACGATTTTTTCGTCAATCCTTTATTCTCTAGATCCCACTTTCGCAATCCGTCGAGTTCTTTCGCGTGCGAAAGGAACACTTCAAAAGCAGAATCACCGTCCTCTTCACCTCCTCCATCGCCTCCGATACCAAACCGTTCGTCTCCGACGCAAATGTTCTCCAAACAAGATTCCTTCTTCATCCTCGAAAAGCTTTTTCCTAAAATCTCCGCCGTTTCTCTCGTCATTTCGTGTCCCGAGCTGTAAAACTCTTTCACGTGCGTGTTCTTTTCCAACGCCGAGCCGACGGCGGTGACTTCTTTCGCACCGGTAAAGTTTCTCCCTCGGAAAATAGTTATCGCGCGGACTTTCGGATCGTTTTTTTCTATCAGAGAGACCACGGAGGACATCTCGTCGTTCGCTCCTTCCGGAGATGAAGTCGGCGATGGTTTCCCCCACGCCATTGGTACGTTCGGTCAGATAAAAGTAGTTGCGGTTTTCTTTTTCTGATGTGCCTTGTGGTGTACTTATTTGCCGAATTTTTTCATAAAACTCATCAAAACGTCACCCACAAGTCACAACAAAGAAAGACCGCGCGCGCGAACGCTCTTCCGTGGATATTATCATCGTTATAATCATAATCGTCATAACTCCATATCGGTATAAATAAAATGTCCATAGTTAGTACCGTCTCGCGCGCGCTCGGAAGACGACGTGGAGGAGGAGGAAGCGCGAGGAGATTTCTGCTCTCTTCTCTCTCGTATCGAATCTCCTCGAACGTCGACGACGACATCAATATCGTCTACAACTCTCGCAGATCCGCCTCGACATCGACGACGACATCGACGACATCGAATACGATAAAGAGTGAGAAAAAATCTCAAACTTCAACCGTAGACACGAGAGAGACGAAAAAATTCGAACAAGACGCGCAGTTATGGTGGAGAGAACGAGACGGACCGTTTGGGCCATTACACTCCATGAATCCCGCGAGGTGCTCATTCATACGCGACGAGTGCGTGGAACATTTTTTTAGTAGTAGTAATAAATCTGACGACGACAATGCAAAGGAAAGAAGAGGAAGAAGAATGCATGGTGTGGACAACAAAATCTCCTTCGTTAAACCGTTATCTGGTTTGAGAATATTAGACGTCGGGTGCGGCGGAGGATTGCTGAGCGAAAGTTTGTCGAGACTGGGCGCGCAGGTCGTCGGTTTAGACGCCGGGAAGGAAAACGTGGAAGCCGCGAAGAGGAGACAGAGAGAATCGCAATTGGGAGAGGAGGACGGCGACGAGGATAGCGATGATACGAAAGTGAAGTATATCTGCGATACGGCGGAAGATTTAGGAGAGAAGGAACCGCACTCGTTTGACGTGGTGTGCGCTTTAGAAGTTATCGAACACGTTACGGATCCAAGAGTGTTTGCGAGCGCATTGAGAAAGTTAGTCAAAGACGACGGGTTGGTATTCGTATCTACGATTTCAAAGTCTATGAGAGGTGTTTTAGGTGCTATTGTATTTGCAGAGCGCGTAGCGAGGATGGTGCCGGCAGGGACGCACGACCCGAACAAATTTTTACATCCGTCCGAGTTGGCTACTGTTTTAGAACGCGCTGGATTGAAAACAAACACAATGGCGGGAATGGAATATAATCTCTTAACGAAGCAATGGAAATTGACCGACGATTTAGGCATTAATTACATAGCATCCGCAACTGTGGGCACTTTCGAGGAGGACCTACCATTAGCGCAAGAAGACGTACACGATAAGAGATATCAGGACTAGATTTTCTATCTAGAACATCTTTGATTCCTCGAATACAAGTTTTAGCATATAGCCCATTGTACAAAAAATTACCGTAGTAAATATTCTAGATGAGCTCAGAGCACTTCTCTGGCACCTATGCGCATGAGTACGCCGTCTTCTAGCGATGCTATTTTCAGCTCTTCTGTGTCTATTTTATAATATTTCTTGATCGCGTTCGTGTCCGCGAATCGTTGCAAGTTTTCAGTCGTCGCCGCAATCTCTTCCCCATCGATCCATTTCCTAATTTTTTCTCTGATTTGATCTTCACTATCGCTACCATTACTGCTACTATTCGCGCCTACATCTACATGTTCCTTCTTTTTATGGCACACTCGCGCGACTAATATCGCCGTCGACTCTGGTCCAGCCCCGAACCTTCGAAACGCTTCGTTTATGTTTGTTTTCGGCGAAGCGTTAAATATGATTTCAGAATGTAACGTTTTCGTTACCATACACTTCGTTTCCATCGCCGCGATCGCTTTAAACGTCGCTAATCGAACGATCTTTTCAGTGAATATTGTTTTTGGATTCATCAGCGCGACTTGAACGTCAAAGCTCCCTGATTTTATCGAATCCGAAATCGCTTTTGCATTGGTCACTTGTTCGAACAACATCAGTTCGAGCATAAATTCATTCTCAAATCCATCGATTGGAAATGTTTGGTGATGATCATGATTAGTAGTTTTATCCTCCGTCATGATAATACGTGCGTAACTTCTGTGTGGTTACTTCCTATCACTGTTATCAGCGCGCGACTGCTTTACGAATCTTTTCTCTTATTATTATTCGATGCCGCCGTTGAATTCTTTCTCTCTTCGGAGGACGACGTTACCAGAAAAGGAGCGACGGGTGCTATCGCCGGCAAGTCTCCGGACCACTTGATTTTCGGTTTCGCGATTGGTTCCAGCGAAAAACAAGACGAACAGGACGTCTCAGTGGGAGTTAATTTTGTATCCGATGACGACGACGACGACGATGACGATGACGGCTTCGTCTTCGTTCCCATGTCAAAAACGAAACGAACTCTTTGTTTTGTGTGGGAAGTTTCCTTCTGTTTTTGGAGACGAAAAAATCGCGCTTCCTCTCGTTTTTTGCAATAAAAATTTTTGCAGCTCCTCTGTCTGTGTGACCTAAAATCGTCCTCGCACGAAAAAAGAAGTTGTGAGACCTTTCTCCCTTCACTCATAAAAAAAGAGCTCATTTCTACTAAGTTCTCTGTCGCGTGCGCGGGTTTGTGCGTCTGACAGAATATAAGATTAAGAAGAGTTCAAAGTAGAGAGGATTATTGAAATTCGCTGCTGTTCTTTCGTCGAGCGAGAGAGAGAGAGAGAGAGCGTTTTAGAGAGAGAGAGAGAGAGAAACGAATAACGTAGTTGGGGAAACACGTTCCAAGTTGTAACTTAGAGAGAGAGTGTAGAAGAGAGAGAGAGTGAGAGTGAGAGAGAGTGTGTGTGTGTGTGTGTGCAGAAAGAGAGAAGTAAAATCATGTCAACCGCAGAGAACGAGAGCGCGCCGACGTCGAGCGTTTTATTCGCTTCGCATAAGCACTTGCAGAAGAGATGCGCGAACCAAACCGCGGCGTATTTGGCGTGTAAAAAAGGCAATCAAGACCCGGAAATGTGCTTGAAGGAAGGCGCGAAAGTCACCGGTTGCATGCTGGACGTTCTGAAAGACTTGAGAGGGAAATGCCCGGAAACGATGAACAAATACGCTGCGTGCATGGACTACCGATCGAATCAATTTGAAAAGTGCCGAAAGGAGCAAGCCGCGTTCGAAGAAGAGTGTCCGATATAAAAGAAGTTCATGCGTTCTGCTCCGATCAAAAATCATCAAATCAAAAATGCCTATTATTATTTCATATAGGTCGCTACTCTCGAACAGATCTTAAACGAACGACGACTTTGGTGATATGCGACAAAGGAAAGGAGCGTAGTAGTAAGAGTAAAGTAGTGCGTGTATTTCTAAACAACAATAAAAAACGATGAATAAATTTGAACGTCATTAGAGTATATACTACATAATACAACGTCGTTCTCTTTCGCCGCTAGTTATTGTACTTTCGCGCCGCCCGTGGCAACTTTCACCGCAGCGACCGGTCTTCGCCCGATCGTTATGCACTGGATAGTATCACCAACTTGAAAATCGGTGATATCTTCGAGCGAAACGCCACAATCTGTACCTTTGCCTACGCTTTCAACCTCTAATCTGTGTCTACGAATGGATGAACAGCTAAAGAGGGCATCTTCTTCGTGTATCGGGATGCCGTCGCGTAGAATCCTAAACTTTTCCGTCGCTTTAATGGAGCCTCTCGAGACGACGCACCCAGCCACGATCGAAGCATTGTTCTTTTTCGTTTCGGTCATGTCAAAAATCTGCACGATATCTGCTTCACCGACGATTTCTTCGTATTCTTCCATCGGCGCTTTCAGCGAGAGCATGGCACCGACTTCGTCTAATAAACGATAGATTACGTTTTGTCGTATAATTTGAACCCCTTTTGACTTTGCCAAGCTTTGTAAGCTCTTGTTTGGTTCGCGCACGTTGAAACCTAGAATGGGCGCGTTAATAGCACCGGCGAGCTGAATATCTCCTTCAGTTATTTGCCCAGCTCCAGTAAAGACAACTTTCACGCCAACTTTACCGGTTCCGAGACCAACGACTGAATCTCTCACGGCTTCTGCGGTCCCTTGAACGTCTGCTTTAACGATTAAGTTCAGCTCTTGATATTGATCATCAATCGTTCCGTCATTATCGCTATCATCATCTACTCTTCCGGATAAAACTGATGTAATTGAAGACATTCCTGTCGCATCCGAACTTTGTAAACGTATGCGCTCGAGACGTTCTTCTCGCGCTTCGCTCAAACGTCTCGCTCGTTCTTCCGAAGGTACCGACTGGATTGAATCACCCGCATTTGGGACAGTTTTTAAACCCATCATCTCAAAAGGATCGCCCGGTTCTACTGATTTCAGTTCCTCTCCTTTCGCATTTCTTAATGAACGAACTTTACCCCAGCTTGAGCCACACAGCACAAAGTCACCAACTTCGAGCGTCCCTCGTTTCAATACCGCGCTCACAACTGGCCCTCTCCCTTTATCTAATCGAGCCTCCAAAGCCGCTCCGTGAACGAGCGCTTTATCCATGTTTGTGTCTAAATTTAGAAGCTCTGACTCTAAAAGTAGCGCTTCGGAGAGCTCTTTCAACCCTTCACCGGTGTGAGCCGAGACTCGCACGACTTGTACATTCCCGCCAAACTTCTCGAGCTCTAACCCGAGTTCGCTCGCGACTTGCATTTCCATACTATCTGGATCTGCATTGTGCTTATCACATTTTGTCAACGCGACTACGATTGGCACTTTTGCAACGCGCGCATGTGCACAGGCTTCTTTTGTTTGTGGCATCACGCCATCGTCCGCCGCTACGACTAAAACGACGATGTCTGTGATTGAAGCACCTCTTTGACGCATAGCCGAAAATGCTGCGTGGCCAGGCGTATCTAAGAATGTCAACTCACCTAGACTGCTATCGCTGTTAAACTCTGGAAGCGTTACGACGAAAGCGCCAATGTGTTGCGTAATACCACCTGCTTCACCATCTGCGACTGAAGCGTTCCGCAACGCATCGAGTAAACTCGTCTTCCCGTGATCTACGTGACCCATTACACACACCGTCGGTCGTCTCTTCTTCAAAACTACATTATTATCACGACTACTACTACCTCTTCTACTGCTACTGTCATTGCTATTGATAATTGTAATGTCCACATCCAACTCGGCGGCGATGAGCTCGATGGAATCTGCCGGCACACTCTCTTCGATCGAAAGCGACGTTGAATCTCCGAGTGCCTCTAGCAGCTTGATAATCTGTTCGCTTTCAATGCCGAATGCTCTGGAGATTTCATTCACGGTCGAACCTTCGTTAATTTTCACGTGTCTTCTTTCCACCGCCGCTTTCGCTTTCACTTCCTTCTTCTCTACGACGCGTTCGACTTTCTTCCGCACAGTTCCTTTTCCAGCCACCTTGATCTTCCGGTAGACGCTCGTGAACGGTTGCTTTGATTTTCCTACTGTTGCTGTTTGCGATTTATCTCCTCCTCTCTCGTTTCCTCCTCCTAAGTTGTGATGTTGATCTGCGCCAATCGACGCCGGCGGCAGTTTTTTCTTATTGAACTTCTTCGGTTTCCCGGCGCCGGATGGCGAACGGTTCTGCCCTGGTCTAGCTTCTGCGATCGCGCTCGTTTGAAATTCTCTCATCGCGAACGACGACGATGATAACGACGTGCAGGCGAGAATGTTCGTCCTCCTTCTTCGTTCCTCTTCCTTCTCCTTCTCCTTCGCGGTGGCGATGAGAGAGGAGAAGGACGAAACGAATTGAGAATTTTTACGCAACCGCTTCTCTTGTTCATCTTCTTCTTCTTCGAACTGCAGCAGCGCTGGCGATGCATTCATTCCACCTCTCCCGATTTGACGACTCGCACCATTTCTGTATCTAGACAGAAGAAACATGGTTATCTTCTTCTTCTTCTTCTTCTTCTCCTAAAGGAGAAGGGAGAGGAGAAAAAGTGATTGATATGTGAGCAATTTTTTTTTCTTCTGCTCGATTTTTGTTCGATGCGTTTCTTCTGTACGAGCTCTCTCCTTTTTTTTTCTCTGTCTGCTTTTTGTCTGCTGTCAGGCTTTTGTGGAACCACAAAACGCGTTTTTGAGGGTTTTATTAGGGCGAGAAGATTATAGGGAGAGAGCTAGCTGCTTTTGCTTTGCTTCGCAGAATATATAGATTTTTTAATATATATAACAATGAATGAATGATGATGATGGCTACAACTACTAGACAAGAGTGATGCTAACTTATATATAACTACGCTCTCTCTTTTCCGCTCTCTCCGTTTCGACCGACCCGGGAAGGTTTTCCAAAAGAGAAGTTTTTAACAACATAGTTTTTTTTTTACGCCTTCTTGGCTTCGGAGACGACGGTGTACACCGGAGGAATCGAGGCAGGATCGACGGTCGGATAATTCGTCGGCGCTCGGTTCTTGTCCGAAGGACGGTGCTTCACCGGTCTGTTTTTGCGACTCTCCTTGGCGCCTTTCGGGCGGACGTGGTTAGCCGCGCTAATTCTGAGCGTAGAAATGCCTCCTGCAACGAATGCCATTTTTGTATTATGTAGTTCTTTGGATAACGCGCGCGTTGATTTTTTCTTTTTTATGAGGTATAAAGGGTCTTTTAATCAGGTGCAGTCGACGTCGGCCGGGACAAGACGGCAACAACAACGCTGTTCACTCATCAGCTTTTTTTTTCTTTTTTTTTTTTTATCGCGCGAGAAGAGAACCACAGCCCCGCATCGCTTCCCACCAAAAACTATAGCCACTCGAGAGAGAGGACCAGAAATCTCCTGTGCCTCCGACTTGGATATCTTGAACAAGAGATAAAAAGAGAGTGCGAGAGAGAAATCCAATCCATCTTCTTTACTCTTTTGCACGCGCACCACCATCGTTGCTCCTAGATTAGCTCTTTACGAGAGACGAGAAGCAATCACCGCGCGCGCTTAAATCAGTGAACATACATAAGATCATGTCCGCTTTATCATCCACGATGGTGAGCTCCAGAGTGGTTCGACAATTTTCCTCCTCTTCCTCCTCCTCGTCGTCCCAGTCAACGAGTAGAAGAAAATCTTCCGCTTCTTTTAGAACTACTAAAGTTCAAAGAGGCATTCGCGCTCAAGCTATTCAGCAACACGAAATGACCGAAGGAGGTCTTTTACTCCCCACTGGTTTGTACTGTCCGGACACCACCCAAACGTTCAGACGTAAAACCAGAACTATCCAAATCGGTAACGTGAAAGTTGGCTCGGATCACCCTATTGTGAAACAAACGATGACGACTTCAGATACGAGAGATGTGAACGCGACGGTGAACGAAATCATGCGATGTGCCGACGCCGGGGCTGAAATGGTCAGAATTACCGTTCAAGGTATGCAAGAAGCGAAAGCGTGCCAAGAGATTAAGAACAAGTTGTTGCAAAGTGGCTACACAACTCCCATCATTGCCGATATCCACTTCGCGCCGAAAGTAGCGATGACGGTGGCGGATTGCTTGGACAAGATTCGAGTGAATCCGGGTAATTTTGCCGATGGCAGAAAGAAATTTGAGGATATTTTGTACGAAACGGACGAGGAATACCAAGCGGAACTCGATGAGATTGAAGAAGTCTTTACGCCGTTGGTTTTGAAGTGCAAAGAAAACAACGTCGCCATGCGCATCGGTACCAACCACGGTTCTTTGTCTGCGCGTACTTTGTCCAGATTCGGAGATACTCCAGCTGGTATGGTAGAGTCTGCGTTTGAGTTCGCGAGAATTTGCCGCAAACACGATTACCATAACTTTGTGTTTTCGATGAAGGCCTCGAACCCGTTGGTCATGGTTCAAGCGTATCGCTTGTTGTCATACGAGATGTACAGGCTTGGATGGGACTATCCGTTACACTTGGGTGTAACTGAAGCTGGCGAGGGTGAAGATGGTAGAATGAAGTCTTCCATTGGTATTGGTGCGTTGTTGCTCGATGGTTTAGGGGATACCATTCGCGTTTCTTTAACGGAAGCCTCTGAGTTGGAGATTGAACCGTGCACTAGATTGGCGAATCTTGGAATGAAAGCGTGCGCAGAAAACTTGGGTGGTGAGGACAAATTCACCGAAACGAAGAGAGATTTCCAATCGTTTGAAAGATTTAACGGTGATTTGCCGGAACAAAAGGCTGACGACGCCATCGATTACAGAAATGTCTTACACAGAGACGGTTCGGTACTCAGCGCTGTCACGGTGGAACAGTTAGAATCTGAAGATCAGTTTTACGCCGATTTGGGTTGCATGCTCGCCGTTGGTATGCCTCTCAGAGACATTGCGACGTCTGATTCTATCTTGTTGAGACAAGCCCCGCAAGCTTCTCAAGAAAAAGCCATGAGAAGCATCCGAAGATTGCAAGAGATTGGGTGCGGCGTTCTCGTTCCGGAAGCGGAGTTGAAGAAGAACCCGGTGCCGAACGCGATCGCTATCGTATCTTTGGCTCAAGCCATTGCCAAGGAAGCGTTACCGGAATGCTCCGAACGATTTGCCGTTACCTTGGACGGCTCTGAAAGCAACGAAGATTTAGCCAAATTGAAGGACGTCGATGCCATCATGCTCTTGATTCAAACCGAAAAGGGACGATCGAGAATCCACTCCTCGAGAAGGATCTTTGAAGTATTGCAAACAAACGGCGTGAAGATCCCGGTGATTCACCACAAGCACATCACTGAAGGTGACAAATCTGACGTTGTAATTCAGTGCGGTGCCCAAGTTGGTGGCTTGTTGTGCGATGGTAACGGTGACGGTGTCCTCTTGGAATACGTCGGAAATGAAAACATTCCGTTGAGCTTCTTGAGAACGACTTCGTTTGGTTTGCTCCAAGGCTCTCGCATGAGAAACACTAAGACGGAATACGTTTCGTGCCCATCATGCGGCCGTACGTTGTTTGACTTGCAAGAAGTCACTGCGCAAATTGCTGAAAAGACTGGTCACTTGCCGGGTGTCGCTATTGCCGTCATGGGTTGCATCGTGAACGGTCCAGGGGAGATGGCGGATGCCGATTTTGGCTACGTCGGAGGCGCTCCTGGTAAAATCGATTTGTACGTCGGTAAGGAAGTCGTCAGAAGAGGTATTCCGATGGAAGGCGCAACCGAGGAGTTGATTGAATTGATTAAGGAGCACGGTCGATGGGTTGAACCGAAAGAAAAAGCCGCAGTCGCCGCGTAAAAAGGTACTGTTAAGGAAAGTGGTACCTATCGGGTTCGTCGTCAGTTGTTTTTGACTCTTGATAAGTTTATTAATATTAGCATTTTTGACGTGACTTCTACTCAAAAGTAAATCATTTGTTCTCACTCACTCACTCTCTTCTCTTTCACACTCATATGTTGTTGTTTTTGTTATTGTTGTACTGTTTATATGTTTGTCCCCTCTCTACTAGATTTTATCTAACGCTTGTTTGAAATCTGCTTCGATGTCTGCATAATCTTCAATACCGCAAGCGAATCGAACAAGATTGTCTTTAATACCAATCGCTGCTCTCTTTTCTGGTCCTTGATCCCAGTAAGAAACAACCGTCGGCTGTTCGATCAACGATTCGACACCTCCCAACGACGGCGCAATGTACGGCAACTTGCATTCGTCGATAAACTTGGCAGTTTGCCACAAGTCTCCGTCGACCTCGAAAGAAACAACCCCGCCATATCCGGTCATATACTTCTTCGCTACCTCGTGATCTGGATGCGACTTCAAACCCGGGTAGTGAACTTTTGAAATCTTCGGGTGCGCTTCCAACCATTCGGCTAACTTCTGCGCGCTCGAGTTGTGTCTTTCGACTCTTAAACTCAACGTTTTCAAACCTCTCAAAATCAAATACGCCGCGTGCGGGTCCAAAACCCCTCCGACTATGTTGTGGAACGCTCTCACTTTACTCACTGCTTCTTTTTGTCCAACAATGACACCAGCTAAAACGTCGTTGTGACCACCCATGTACTTGGACGCGGAGTGGATGACCAAATCTGCTCCAAAGTTGAGCGCCTTCAAGTTACACGGCGTCGCAAAAGTCCCATCGATGCACACCAAGCATCCTTTCGGTTTGCACATCTTTGCGATTCTGTCAATATCGACGCACCTTAAATAAGGGTTCGTCGGCGACTCGGAAAAGTACAGCGAACAATCATGTTCGTCCAAGGCTTTTTGCAATCCATCGTAATCGGACGGATCCAAAACCGTTGACGTGATACCCATCTTCGGGAGAAATGTTTGGATGAACTGACGCGTTCTTCTGTAGCAATCCGTCGTGGTGACGATGTGTCCACCAGCCGGAACCAAGGAAAGAAGCATAGTCACCGCGGTGCACATCCCAGAGGCAGACAACAAGCAATCTTCGCCACCTTCCAACAAGCGGATTTTCTCTTCCACCGCCCGCGTGGTTGGGTTCCCATACCTCCCATACTCGAACGACCCGTAGTTACCCTCTTGATAATCAATCAACTCTTGGGTGTCCTTAAACGTATAAGTGGACGTGCACACGATTGGAGTCGTCAAGGAATCTGAGATTCTCGGTCTCCCACCTCTCTCACCGTTGTGAACGGCTTGCGTGGATTCTCCCCAATCGTTATCTGGCGTGACTGAGTTCGATACTGCTTTTATTATCATAGTCTGTTTTTTAGTACAAGTTTGTTGTCTCTTCCCTTTCTGAAGCGAGAGGACTTTGTTGTTCACGATTGCCGCTCTGGCGGAGCATGATGTCAACGCGCCGTTGATCATGTTATGTTGCGTCGTTTAGAATACGTACGGTAAACCTGTTTGTCTGTCTGTCTGAATGCGAAACGCGCGTTAGTGTAAAGACCGCAAAGCGAACAAAATTGTTCCCCGAAATCCTTCTCATCATCTTCCATCGTCCTCCCACACACGTCCTTCCTTCTTTTCGGGTTCCGAGACGACGCGAAGGATAAGACGATAAATACGACGGATAAACATCCATCGCACGCGCTCAAACGAATAGAAACGAGACGATCAACCGTCTAGTGAGACGTTGACGAGGAGATGAATAATTCTTACCTGATATTAGTAAAGTACAGAAGTACGCGCAACGTGGTGGAGCAGGCGTACCCTCAGTAGGACTGATGAGATTTTGTAAGGCGTGCGTGAGGTGGCTTCTTTTTTGCGTCAACAGTAAGCACGCAAATTTTTGGAATATTTTTATGGGGCTGACTGACCTCGAGAGAAAGAGGCCAGCGAAGAAAAACAAAAACACAACAAAGCTTTGAAAAAAAAAAAGCACACAAAGTGTGTTGTTGTTGTTGTTGTTGTTGTTGTTGTTCACTCATCTTTCTCTGATGAATACTACTAATACATATTAAATGCTCGCTTGCGATATTTACTCGAAGGAAATGCCAAATCCAAGGTTAATCGGTTGACTTTCCAACTTCCACGGCGCCTGGCTCAACTGAAACTGACTGGCCCCTTCCGACGCTCTCTCGAGAAGGAGGTCCTGGTCGAGAAAAGTCGCGGTTTCTTCCGGGTACCAGACGCCGTAGGAACTTTGTCCTTCCAACATGGCCAATGCAAATGCGGCGACGCTTTGACCGACGCACTCACTCAGTTTGTTGTGCGTGAACAAACTCGTGCTAATCTTGCCGTCCTTCAGTTTGCAGTCGATTTTTATGCTCATCTTTTCTCCCACCGCAGAGTCGACGAGTTTCACCAACGGCATCAAGGCCGAAGCACCTTGTTGCATCAACTCCTTGTTTTCTAAAATATCAGACGGTAATAATCGTGCCATGGCGACCATGGCCGTATTCCAAATACCAGGACTCGTTCCGAAACGAGCTTTGACGGTCGGTACGTTGAATATTTTGTGCGTGCTTTCGACTTCGGGCAAGTTGTAGAGGAAAACTTCGCGTTTACCCACGCCTTTGCCAAAATCGACAACCTTCCGCGAACTCGCAGGTTCCGTCCGAACTTCTTTCCCGTTTTCATAAATCGTGACCTCTTCGCCACACAAAAGGAAACTGGTTGCTAATATCGTGCTGCCTACCCCGCCGGAGCCGGCGGTGAAATAGTTGTACAATAGATACTCGATTTCGTCTTTCTTCTCTCCGGACGAGGACGATGATTCTGCTTCTCCGTCCTGGTCGTTTCTCTCTCTGGCAATCTTGGCATCGCTCAGTTGGTTCTCAATCGCTTTGGCTGCCATGATATTTGAGACGCCCGGGTAGATTCCGCCGCTCGTGATCGCCGTAACTTTACTCGCCTTCGCTTTAGCGTCTAAACTCTTCGCATTCTTTGCATATGAACCGTCGTCACACACGTCCAAGTAGTTGGGTACGCTCAAATTGATGCACGCCTCCAAAACGTTGCACGTTTTCACGGTTTGAAACGGTCCCGCAGTGTTGATGACTAGATCAGCGCCTTTAATGACATTTTCGATGGATTGGATATCGGAGACATCGACTTCACGGAACGTCGTCGTGTTGGACCGTAATCCAGGAAATCTCGAAACTGTTTCCTCGAACGACGCTTTGTTTCTAGAGGCTAAAACTATTTTCGAGGACGGGGAGGATTCGGAGAGAGCTTTCTGAATCGCATTCGCAGCGCTCGAACCGACTCGACCAGTGCCACCGATGATGACAATTGTTTTGTCTCCTTCAAAGGAAGAAGATATGGACGTCGACACCGCTGCTGATTTTTTCAATCGGCGTACCGACGAAGCCACGAGCTGTCGACGGTTGTTATTATCGCGCAGAACACATCGGTTGCACTGGAGTCTTCGTAACGTCGACGGAGAGCAGGAATTAGTGACGGCTGCGCTCATGATTTATTCGTTGGAAAGCGCTTTTTTAGTGCAGATAATCACTCCAAAGCCTTGAATACAGAAGGAGGGAATAAGTAAATCGTAAAAAGAGAAGTTCCCGATTAATCTGAGTAAATAATTGAAAGTTACGGTATACTGGAACTCTAATAATTATTATGACTTGTAATAGAATTTATCCATGCTTCAATAACAGTTTTGGGTGTAAAATATATTAAAGTTTATTTTAATTATTTTAATTATTTTCATTTCATTTTGAATCATGACAAAATAGACAACTACTTGTTCATCAAAAAACAGATACAGGTGCTATATATTATAATTATCGAATAAATTAACATTCTATGGTTTAAATGGAATATAAATCAAATATTACATGTTGACTTTTTTTTATTTATTCCTTTTATTTTGAATAATTTTATTTCTTTGATATGTTCAATGTTTTTCCCGGCTAGTGGCGTGTATGAAGCGTTATAAATATATAGTTCACGAGTATGTATTGATATTTTGTTTGAAAAGTGTCGGGAAAAGTTCATTCTGCGAAAAAAATAAGAAATAAAAAAAGGCAAAGAAAGAAGAAAAGAGTGCCACCTTTCTGTTCGTAACGCTCTGAATAAAGAAAAAAGAAAAAAAAAGTGGCTCTCTTACTCCACTTTTCTTTTTACAAGAAGAGACTAAAACGAACATAATCCGAACCGCTTCTGTCTAGACTGCGTCTATTTTGTTATTGTTGTCCAGGTGGTACTATTCGCACAAAGTACACACCAGTCAGAGGAGAAAACGAGAAATACTTTTTCGTCGTCGAATCGTGATTTGTCGAATTCCAAAAGACGGCATGTTCACCGCAAGAAGATCTGACGACGAGCAAGAGTCGCTCGTCTCTTGTTCGACGAAGAAACCATTAAACTTGATCAAACTGGGCCATTTCAAAACGAGAGCGAGCGAGCACTTAAGAAATGGCAATTATGTTGCCGCATACGAAACGTACTCGATGTGCATCGATATGGTTTTAGAGTCTTCATCGTCTTTACAGAAGAAGAGGAACAAAGACGAAACGCTTGTTCTCGAGTCTCTTTATTGCAATCGGTCGCTAACGTATGCGAAAGCTGGGAAATACACGCTCGCGTTAGAAGACGCTTTGAAATGTGGTGACACGAATTCGAAAGCAAAATGGCGCGCAGCCATGGCGCTAAAAGGATTGAATCGTTTTCCGGACGCTTTAGACTATTTTCATGAAAGCTACCGGTTACTTCCAGAGAGCGAACAGCCGTCTTACTACGGCGAGTACAACAAGGTCATTTGCAACGTGACTAAACGGTTGACGCGAGAAGATTTAGGAAAGTTTGTCATTAAAGAAGTGAATGCAGTGTGTTTACCGCCGAGACTGGAAACAGTGACCGAGTTAGAGCAAGAAGAAGCGATGTTCCGAGTGATTCGAGAGGAACACTCACAAAACCGAAAGCCAGGGGACTACTACTCCTACGTTGCGAGGTGGGTTCTGAAACCAATGTCGCTTTCCATGGCGTACATACAGCGTTCGCAGATGTTTTACAAGGCAAATTGCTTTAAGCAAGCGAGATTGGATGCGGCCATGGCGATTGAAAATTGCAAAGGTGGGGTGAGTAGAAAAGAAAGTATGAAGGAGTCCGGAAAAGATACGAAGGAGGAAGAAGAAGAACAAGAAGAAGAATATAACATGTCGTACAAGGAGGCCTCGATACACGTCGAATACGGCGACCGAACTTTAAAAATCGAACCGTTCGCATGGTATCTTCTCGGCAAAGGTTTTCAAGGCGAACCAGGATTTTCGAAAGAAGACTTTGTTCCAGATCACAACTCCGCCGGAAAGTGCTTCGCCCGGGCCCAACACCTAGACCCCGAGAACGAAATGTATAGAAACGCGTTCCGAGTGATGACGTCGAATTTAGATAATGCAGAAATGTCCGCCGTGTTGAACGACAAGCACGAGCAATACGAAACGTCTGAATTTGGCATCGTTGATTACAATTCGAACATGGATGGAGACGTTTATCTTGGCCATGGGAAAGTCACCTTCGACTGCGTCGACGCAAAGTTGGTGATGTTCACCACGACTTCACGTTTCCAGTTGAGAGAGTACATCGCAGAGAGCGCAAACATCGAATTGAAAAAAGTCTTGATTGAAAGCGTGAAGTTGGTCTCATCGTCATCGTCGACAAAAGAAGACGAAAACAAAGAAAATAACCAAAAAGCGTTTTCTCCCGCTTCTACAAGCTCTCTTTGCGTCGAGTTTCAAATCGATTTTGCAGGCGATAACGAGCACGCGAAGAAATACATGAACACCATCGACAAAGATCAGAAGATCGTTCTTAAAGCGCTCGGTTTAGGTAAGTTTTCATTCGTCGGGATCGAATTCGTCGCCGCAAAGACTCTCTCGTTCAAAGGATATGGTTTCGGCAGAATTTTAGAAGAGGAAATATCCGCCGGAAAAGAAATCGTCGTCGCGCAACGACCGTCGAAAGCAATCGATTTGCCATACCAAAACTATAAGCTCACTCACAGCGACGGGACACCCGTTGAGCGCGTAGAGAAACACGCTTTCGGGATGACTGAAATCCACTACGATAAAGGTCACATGGGACGAAACAAAGAAAACGTATGGGTGTCCTTGATGGATGATTCAATCCGTTGGCGCCAATCGAGTTCGGAAGTCAAAGTCATCGTAAATACAGTTCCAAAAGATCGATACACGAAACACCATCTCGACGTCTCCATCAAAGCAAAATCGTTGAGAATCACCGATCGCGATACGAAAGAGGTGTACGTATCCGGCGAGCTTGCCTATCATGTCCTCCCGGAAAGTTCTTCCTGGTACCACTTACAAGGTGATGGGGAAGATGGCTTTGTTTTCTTACTCGAGAAAGCAAACTTGAAGTTACTCTCGAACGCGGACAATTGCGAACACTCGGACATGTGGTGGGATCGTCTGTTCTGCGCACACTGCAAGATTGCCTTTGACGACTACGATAAAGACTACTCTGACTTGCCAACGCCAATTATGAACACTCACTTGGCGCTCGAACATTCGAAACAATCCGTCTCCCTCATCGAATTTGAAGAAACGAAAGAGCGCGACTCGTGTCAAACTAAAGATGACATCCGCAAACGTGAGCGACAGGAGCGTTTGAACGTCTTGCGCGGAGGTGGAGCGTTCAAGAGTTGGGTTCGCCTCGAGCGCGAGTCGCCTTCAAACGATCCTTTGAGACAAGATAACAAGAAGCGAGCTGGAGGTGACCGAGACGCAGAGTTGTTCGATTAGAATACTTAGTTCTAATGGTGTGGTGATGAGATTACCGGCTACTGTTACACATGCATACAAATAAAGTTTCTCTTACACGTTACACCTTGCACGTATTTTTGCATTTTCTCTCCTGACACCTCACTTTTTGGACGCACAGCCTGATGAGCTCTCCTCCTCCTCCCCCTCCTCCTGTCGCCGGGGATGACAAAAAGAACGACGACGTTCAAGAGGATCCCGGAGGAACGAAAAAGAAAGCGCTCCCGAAAGCCTTGCTCGAACGACTGAAAAGGAAAGGCATCATCGTCAAGGAAAAAAAAGAAGACGCAGAGGAAGAAGAAGAGAAGAAAAGCGACGGCGAATTGAAGAAGAGGAAGAAGAGTGAAAATGGAGACGAAGAAGAGAACCTCCCGCCTCCTCCTCTGCCCAAAGGATGGAGAGAAGGGAAAAGCGAGGACTACGATAATCACTCGTATTATTACAATCCAAAGTTGAACAAGTCGCGATGGACGAGACCGAAGGAGTCGAAGAGGAAGAAAGAAGGAGAAAATCAACTGAAGAAGGTTCCACCGTTTTATTGGAAGACAACCATCGATAAGAAAACAAAGCGGGAATACTATTACAACGAAAAGACGCAATATTGCACCTGGGTGATGCCAGAAGATCCAGCGATGATTGCTAAAATGATTCGATGCGCCAACTGTGGAGGTTTCGGCCAAGGTTTAGTCAAAGAGCACGGGTTTTGTAACCGCTGCGCGCGAGAGTTGCAAGTGAAGAAGAAACAGCCGACAACGAAACAGCGGGGTGGAGGGCAGAAACGGGCGTTAGTTTTGTGATGTACATAGTGATAGATTGATAGTGATAGATAGATGTAGGACGTAAAAGTAGTTCACGGTGTAATATGCGGCAAAATTAGTTAGTAAAAACAAACGGATCACAACCACACTACTCTTGTACAATTTTTTCTGTTCATTCCTCTTCGCCGGAGTCTTCATCATCCTCGTCGTAATCCTCTTCATCCTCATCGCTCGGTATAAATATAAACTCAGTGTTGATCAATTGGGATAGAAGCTCCACGCTTTCTTTCTCTTTTAACGGTTTCCCAACAAACTCGAGCTCGCCATCGTTCGCTAAAGTATACGCTATCGCTTTTCCTTCGTCTGTTTTCATCGTCCACGAAATTCCACCTGCAAAGAACAATAATCCATCGTCGTCGATATCCATAGAGTTATCGTTAACACTATCGATAAACGCGAACCGCACGCATTCGTTTCTTTGCAGAAATCCGGCTTCTTCCCAGGCGTCGTAATCAATTTCTTTTTTGTTTGCGCCAAGTTGTTCGAGAAATCCTTTTTCGTCGAATAACGCAATAGACTCCCCGAACCTTTTAGCCGTGGCGTGTTTTCCCATCCAAACCGCAACATCCCTCTCCGATTTCGGTTCCGCTTTCTTTAAAACGTCCCAGGCATGGGATATGGCATCTTTATCGATGGCTCCAGACATTCCCAGTTTCGCTGGTTTCATCCATGGGTCTCTCCATCGAACGTCTTTATACTTGCTCGATTCTTGTTGCGCATACGACCAAATCATCTCCTCATGCATGGGCGCTAAAAAACCTAAACTTAGCGTCACGGAACACGCTCCTTTTTCGTGCGGCTTCCCTAATCCATAGTGCGCAATTTTCGGCGGTAAATACAAAATATCCCCAGGTTCCAGCAGGAAGCTATCGTCCGCCACAAACTCTTTCAAAATGCGAACGTCTTGGTTTGGAACGAACGACTCGTCCTTATCCGGCCAATACGCCTCGTTATCTGCCACGGACCAAAGCTTATCTCCTATGGCTTGTATTAAAAACACGTCAAAATTATCCGAGTGCGCGCCTACGCCGCCGTCCTCCGGCGAGACGGATGCTTGAATATCCGATATTCTCCATCGCGGAAACTGGGGAAATAATTCCGTAATGATGCTATTCATCGCCGGAATTTTCGTATCTAACTCGTTAATTACCAAGCTCCAAGGTTGATCGTCCGGCAATGTTTGCAGCACTTCTTCCGGAAACGGTCCAACTTCTAACGTCCATTTTTTGTCCTCTCGCACTCGCATCAGGCGAGAACTAAATTCGTCTTCGCACGCAAGACCGGCGAGTTCATCCGTATCTAACGGACACGCGAAGTTCGGAATCGCGTTTCTCATGAGAAGTGGTTTCTTCTGCCAAAACTCTCGAAAGAACTTTTCTGCTTTTTCTTCCTCTAACGGCATCGTAGTCGCCTCCCAAACTTCCACCAAGTTCGCGCTCGTTTTTTTCTTCCTCTTGCGGGCGGTATGGTTTTTGGCGGCAGACGTCGTGAAATTACTACGCCTTCTTCCACTCAAGAAGGAGAACATCTCACGACCAAGAGACGGTCTCCGCGACGACGACGACGAGGAGGAGGAAGAGGAGGAAGAGCCGCAATAGTAGCAGTTTATCAGATTCGCCGTCGTCGGCATCATCGATGATGGACGCATGTTTGTTCGTTCTTGCTTTTTTTTCTAACACGCGCGTGTGAGTTTACTTGAGGTCACGTCAGTCTTGGTCGTTAAAATATTTTCAGACTCCGGACTCCGGAGAGAGAAAAAGCGAAAGAGGCGTGTCGGTTCGGAATTCAGGGTATAGAGGACGACACTCTTCGCGGTCCTCTCCTGCTCTGTCGCTCTCCTCGGGGGTCCTCGACTCCGCGACTCCTCACAAGGGACTCGTCCGGCTCCAAATTTTTTCAAAAAAAAATCAAAAGTGCTTCATTTCTGGTGCTTCGATACACATACTTACACACACTCTACTACTATTCAAAAATAGATAGATACGCTGCGCACATAAAGAAGAGATTACTGTTGTTGAATCACGCCCGAAACGATTAATAGTCTTCCTACTAATACTACAGCGTAAGAAGAAGAAAGCAGAAGATACTACTGAAACTCATTTCTAATCAAAACCAAAAATGGATGTCGATCAGCAACATCACGAAGTGAAGAAGAAAGAACCATGGGTGGACAAATACCGACCGAAGAAAGTCTCGGACGTGGCGCACCAATCTGAAGTCGTCGCGGCTTTGGAAAAGGCGATGGAGACGCATAATTTACCGCACATGTTGTTCTACGGTCCTCCTGGTACTGGAAAAACGACCTGCGCTTTGGCCATCTGCAAACAACTGTTTGGACCAGAGTTGGGTAAAAAAAGAGTGTTGGAATTAAATGCCTCGGACGAACGAGGGATCTCCGTCGTGAGGGGGAAAATTAAAGCGTTCGCATCGACGACGGTAGGCGAAGGGGTGCCGGGATACCCGTGTCCACCATACAAGATTTTGATTTTAGACGAAGCGGATTCAATGACAAACGACGCGCAGTCTGCACTGCGACGGATGATGGAAACGTACTCCAAAGTGACGCGATTTTTCATCTTGTGCAACTATGTGAGCAGAATTATAGACCCGATTGCTTCCCGATGCGCAAAGTTTCGATTTAAATCGTTAGACGGAGGAACAATGCACGAAAGAATAAACTTTATCGCGAAAGGAGAAAATTTACAGCTGGCAGAAGGGACTTTGGAGGCGTTGGAACATGTCTCGGCGGGGGATATGCGTAAAGCAATTACGCTTTTACAATCCGCAGCGTCGTTGTTTGGATCAGAACTAAATGGAAATCGCATTCGCGAAGTTGCCGGGGTGATTCCCGACGAGAAAATCGCAGAGTTGTTGCAACTCTGTGTGGCGGGGGATTTCCAAAAATCGCAAGCGTTAGCAGAGGATATTTTAAAAGATGGGTTTCCTTGTTTGCAAATTTTAGAGCAGTTTGGGTACTATGTAGCCGAGAGCGAGTTGCTCGAGGATGAGATGAAAGCAGAAATTTGCTTGAAGTTAGGCGAAGTGGAGAAGAAATTGATAGACGGAGCGGATGAGTGGCTTCAGTTGTCGCATTGTATCTCAGTTGCAACGATTGTCTGCTCGACGAAACCAGAACCCAAAAAGTAATAATAATAACAACACATTAGGAGAAGAGAAAAAAGGCACACACATTAAGTAGACGCGTTTGTTACAGTAAATCAGCACTAATGATAATAATAATTACCCGTATAATTATAGGAATACTACACTTTTGCCTGCTAGCTAGCTACATCTATTCTATAATCTACCAAAGCGTGGAAGCGCTATTTTATTTCAGCAAGTCGATTCAGTTGCATCTTTTTCCTTTGTGCATAAAGTCACCACGTTCGCATCGACCAATGCTTTCAAAATATCCCCTTCCATCTTAAAGTTGTGATGCGGATGGGCCAACAAACGCTCTGAATCTGCGTATTTCTTGAAATAGTGATATCGCAAACCTTCTGCTTTCATATCGTTCGTTTTTCTCGAGTCGTCCAAGGAAAATCCGTACACAGAAACTCTTTTGCACAAATTCAACAGCAAATACACGCCGAGAAGTCCCGAAGACGGCGTCAATTCTTCTTCGCTATACTTTGCACGATTTTTCTCAAAGTCTCTGAATCCAATCAACGCTGTTCTCGCTCCAGAAACCACGCGGGAAGACAACAATAACGGTTTCTTCATCTCGCTCCGTCTCTTTGCAACTGTTTGCGAAAACGTTTCAAACTGTTTCGTTGTTGCTCTTGAAACAATAAACGTCACATTACTTGGCTCTTGCGCTAATAAATATCTCGCTAAATTACTCGTCCCACCTGGAACGTCCGTATTAGAGACGCCGTCTTCGTAATACACCGTCGTCCACTTGTTGTTCAACATCCTGTATGTCACTTTCGAGCCAACGTATTTCTCGTAGCCTTTCACAGGCGCTTGGTTCACGCGCATTACTGCCTCGTGTTTATCGATAGATTGCCCAAACTGAGTACGTTTTAATATCCCAGAGTTTCCAACTAACGCGCACGATTTGTGTTTTATCCTCGGGCTTTGCTCTGGTAACACTCGATTGACTACATTTTGTGAACTGAACGCATCCTTTTCTCGAATTCTTTTGTGGTTCTCTTGGGAGATGAACAAATCGTCTTCGTCGAAGACGAAGTCGCGCAAGTACGGTTTCTCCTCCGCATTCTCTTCCACAGATAATCGCCAATCTTTTGAGTCGTCTTCTCCTCCTTCCTCTTCCTCCTCGTCGTTAATGGAAGAAGTTCCACCACCGCTCTCGCTACTCTCCACAAAGTCGGATTCGTCGATATCATAAACGTCTAAATCGCTCAGCTGATACGAGGCTTCACCGGTTGGCATTTGAGTGGAAACGCGAATCAACGAGGTGAACCAGAAGAATGTCACGGAGAGAAATATGATTAACAGGTAAAATTTCTTCCGTTTTTTCCGTCTTTTCGTGCCGCCTGCTCCATCGTTGCCGCGACGCAGCAGCTCCGACATTTCGTCGCGTGAGATTTGTACAGAAATGCATCGTCTATTTGGTCGATTTCAAAAATACGAGTCGCGAGGAGGCGAGATGACAAACCGACTTTAATATAGGAGGTAGATAATAACGATAATATCTCTTCTTTTCTCACTACAAAAATACAATAAGAATCTCATCGCCTCCTTCTTTGCTCTTCTTTTTCTTTCTTTGAATAAAACACTTTCCAATATGACTTAGTTGGATTGAGACCAAACCTCGCACTTTCATCCGCAAACCAATAAACCCAGGTTCGAACGCACTCGTTATTTTTTAAGTCGATAAAGCTTGGTATCGCGTCTAGATCCATGAAGTGTGGATGTTCGTATATGAACACTATGGAAGTACAAATTAACGCCAGTAACATGTACAAGGTTGATACTGAGAAGAACATGGACATGCAAAATAAAATGGCTCGCAAATCGGCGTAAAATATTTGTATGTCTTCGCCGAAAAGATACGTGCACATCATGCAATTGAATCCTAGTATAGCCGATTGCCACGTCATTCGGTAGCCGACGTTCCAGCACCACGTTTTATAATAACATCCCTTACACGAAGGGCTCAAAGTGGCGAACAAATAGTTCGCTCTATACGCGATTAATGTATCCAATTGAATTCTTCCCAGAACTGGTTTGTGATCCATTGCGGACGCTTCTTTTGCCATCTCGTGTTCGACGATTTGAGAGGAAAATTCGTGCAACACGTGCGGATCGCCGTGATAATACCCATCTTTATGCGTCAATGAACAGCATATAGGGCACGTACCTCGCACTGGGTTGTTTGTAAATGGACACCTCATTGCGTTGAAGTTTACGAACAGTTCCTCCTCTTCGGTTCTTTGGAACAAACTTTTCATGTTCCTCCACGGTCTCTTATCGAAACTCGATCGGATCTTACCGTACTTGTCCGTGTCGAGAAGAATATACGCTAGTGCGCAAAATAAGAGCATTAAACCAGCCACACCTGTGGTGAAGTAAACTGTTTTTGGAAAGAAAGTAGAGAGAGAGAGAGAAGAAAAGTCAGTAGCTGCTCAGACAGAACCAAAGCGAAGGAGAGAGACAAAAATACGACACAGCGAAAAAAAGACGACTATATGAAGAAGACGCACTTCCGAGCAAGTACATGTAAGTCGTTTTCTGTGAAAGCAGAACTATCCGCAAGAATAGAGTACATCCAATTGGAATATACGCGCGCCATCTCATGGTATTCGCGATACCGAACGGTTGGAAGACAACTTGAAAGACAGTCATATCTTAAAAACTTTGACCGAAATTTTTGTAAGGAGGAGGAGAGAGAAGCCATCGAGGAAAAGCAAAAAAGACAGAGAAGATGGTCGGGGTACAATTATCAAATTATATTTTCTCTCTACTAATCAGTGTGTGTAAGTCCATATTGTATTGTGACGAATCCTATGCACGCATTACTTCTTTGCATCCTCTTCTTCCCACGCAGGGTTCTTCTTCATAATGACTACATTTTCCAAGTTCGAGGTAATTGGGATGTATTTCCCGCTTTCTAACTCAGCCCGGTCGCCCGCAGCTAATAATACCGGCGTCGTATGGGTCTGGAAGCCGGTGATTGTTTTCGGTCTACCAGCTTGGCCGACAACATCGACAGCCTGGCCAACTCTCACGGGAATTGGTAAAGCTTTACCTTCTTCATCGACACACATCAACATGCGCGGGACGGCTGCTGCAAAGAGATAATAAAGCATGTAGTGGTGCTTTCCTAAAATTGTATGCTTCATGTTCAAACCAGCGAAGCATGTGATCATCAAACCAGCCAAGGAGACGCTCGATTGCAACGTTCTGTCAGAATGCGTCGGAGATAAGGTGAGTAAACCTTTGCCCAAGTGCACTAACCCTTGTGAAACGCGGACTAAAAACAAAAGACTCGGTTCTTTGTAGTAGTAGCTTGTCAATTGTCGAAGTTGGTGCGCCAAGCGCGCGTTGTTCGTACCAGCGCCGACAATACCGAGAGCCAAGCAAGCAGTTTGAGCGATTTCTTCTGAGTTATCGTGCGATAATCGACCTAATTGATCGGTGATTTCTAACTTCGGATCGGAGGTGTGCAACATGGCTAAGCCGAGAGGGATGGCCAATTTCACAGAGTTGTCCCCGTACTGAATCAAGTGATCGTACGAACGGATTGCCATGTCGCGACCGAGGTCTTCACCCATTGCAATAATAGCAATACCTAGGCAAGCCACCGATTGCGCATCTAATTTCCAACTGTCTTCTTCCGTTGATTCTTCCGTTGTTCTGTGTTCACCGCATTTCGCAAGCAAAGCTTGAACTTTCAAGACATTACCCGAGCAAGCGTAGGCGCAAACGTCAAGAACGACTTGGCAATACTCCGAAATACGTTCAGGAAAAGTCTTCGCGACTTCATACGTCGCTTCAACTTCTTGCTGCCTTTGCAAAAACATCAAACCGAGACCTAAGCACATCAAGTGCGCGAATGGATCTTCGAGATCCTTCTCCGGGCGAAGCATCAATGCTTGGACGATGGACTGAACTGACTCCTCGTGGCATGTGCCACAGTAAACTAAACCTAACGATAAAGCAGCAAAGGCGCAAACATCCATTGGCGCGGATTCATCCGTCACAATTGGCGTCAAGAGTTCAGCCACTTCCTCTTTCTGGCAACCGGCATACGCTAAACCCAAGCCCATGATTGCACCGATTCGAACTGATGAATTATCTTTGTTGACGGATTCGTAAAGCAAACCATAAGCTGGATCGCAATCGTTTCTAACGTTCGTGTTGATCAAACCGACAGCGAGGAGGCCACCGGCAACGACTAAAGGCTCTTCGGAATACAAGAACGTATCCACTTGAGGCAAACCACCTTCAACGTCCCACAACAACACTGATCCTAAACTCGCAGCCGCAGACATCTTCCCGTGGTCTTTGTTTTTGAAAATCCAGGAAACGTTGGAGGAGCCGCCTTCGCCAGATGCGCCCTCCGCGGATTGCGCGGTGAGCAACTTATCGTGACCGAAACCAGCGTTGACGAATGCGTTTACAAACGTCGCGGCTAAATTCGCGCGAGCGCTATCTACGGCGGGCCCTGACGGCGCTCTGCCTTCAATCAAATGTGTTTTGTAAATGTCCTCTGGTAACTTGGCTTCCATCACGTCCAAATCTCTCGCTAAAGTCAAATAATTTTCGCAAAGCTTCGAGTTTGACATGATCAACGTCAACTCTTCCGCATCATCGCCATCTTGTTCGCACGGTCCTTCGTCTAATTTCAACGGGTGACCGTGTCGAGCGAGAATGTAACAGAGCTGCTTCTTTTCTAACGGGTCTTTTGAGGCTAAAAATGTTTCTTCGATCGTACTTTGCACACCAATCTTCAACGCCACTCGCATGGCGTCACACAGCTTGTTCACTTTCATGAAAATCTTGTGCGCGGTGGACAAGACGATACCGTCTTCCGGCTCCGGCAAATAGCTCGAGCACGAGATCAAATACAAACACGTGCGCGAGTAATTATTCTCAGTCACGTGGTCGATCAAAAACTCCAACTTTTCCACTTCAATCAACAAGTCCACCGCCTCGGGCTCAGCGTTGTGCGACATGTGAAACGGTACGATCTCCTTCACCAACTTCATCAAATCGTCAACCTCTTTTTCTTTCGCGGTGACTCCTTCTTCTCCTTCCTCTAAGTCTGCGCGTCGATGGTACTCGATACCGATTTCACTCGCCAAGTTTCTCACGTACTCGTGGCCCCAAAATCCAACCTCTTCTCCGCTCCCTAGCATCTTATACTTCAACGACTCTGGAATCACATTCTCTCCCGGAGCATCTGTCATGGATAAAACTGAAATAACATCCGCTAAAAGTTTCTTGTTCGTCGCATCTTTGATGGTTGGGTATTGGTCTTTGAAAGTTTGCAAGTGAGGACGCAAGAATTTCAAAGGTTTCGGCACCGAAGTCATCGAACTGTTCGTTTTGTTCGTAGTAGTAAAGAGGATAATTGATAGAGAGATGAAAGAGCACGAGGTCAGTTGTGGGTGCGATGGCGTGAGAATGAAAGAAGGAAAAGAAGAGAGAGAGAGAGAGAGGAAAAAAGAAGAAATCGATCTTCGAACGTCGCGTTCGTACCTCGTTGCCGTTTTGATCTCCGTACGCATGCTCTCCAACGCCAACTTCGCCACGCCCGCCTTGGAATCCATGACTCTTTGAACCAATAGTTCCAAGTTTGTTTTCAGCTGAAGATCTTCCTCGGATAATTCAACTTCCGCCGGTTTCGCGTCTTTACCACCAGTCGTTCCGTCTTTCGCAGAAGACTTCTTCTTCTCATCCTCAGATTTGGAAGACGACGACGGGGCGACGTCGTGCTTTTTAGGCGTTTCACCCATCGCTGGTGATTACAGATTTATGCGCTCTTTGCTCTCGCGCGTAAGAAAACGAATATTTCTTCGTGCGTCTCGCGTTTCCCACAATCTGTTTCTGTTCAAAAGAGAGATAGAGAGAGAGATAGAGGGAGAGTGCGCGTGCACAAAAAGTTTGAAGACGATCTGGCGATGGAAGAAAAAGTCGGTCTGTGTGTGTGAAAAACAGAAAAAGTTTTGAAAAAATGTCTTCTCTGGACAACGCGAGAGAGTACTTTGTCGTGTTGGCGAGAGTCAAAAAAGCTACCCACCGCTCCTCTTCAAAAACCACGCTATTTATTTGTCTCCGTCGATGGAATACTCTCTGGCCTGAGCTTTCGTGAGCTCTCGCAAAATCATCGTCGCGTAATTTCCAGCGCCGAGCTTGAACGAGAGCTTCGCGGCAAGAAGCTTCCCTACTTTTCCCGACTCGTTCGTGCCGTCTTCGTCGCCCTCGTTATTCTTCATCTTCATCTTCTTCTGGACGAAAGCGTCCATGTCTGTTGTCACTAAATCTATTTTCGGATCGTCGTATCGCATGAATTCGCACTCCAAATCTTTCGGTTTTAGGAAGAGTCTGCGATAATCGCCTGGGTACGATCGCATGGAAAATTCCATGATGGAATGTTTCGTGTGCTCTAAGTCTACGCCGTCTTTATTCACGGCGAGCTCGTGAAACAGAGCTTTGCCATCCAAAGTTTTTTTTTCGCCGTCCTCGTCGTCTGCTTTGGTTAACGTCCAACAGGGGTAGATAACCGCGTGTCCAGGAACAGGTAAAACTACATCGGAGGGATCAAAAGCGTTCTTCGCGATGTCTTCAGCCGTGACAAGTTTCACTTTCTTCAAATTTTCGCCGCGTTTGAGACATTTATCGTACGCTTCGTCCGAAAGTTTTTGAATCTCTTCTGCTGTTTTATTATCATTGTCATCGTCTATGATGGCGACTAAATCACCCTCGACGACCGTGTTGATTCCAAATTTTCGGACGCGTTCGCTAGCAACTATATTCCACAAGTAGCTTTGGTATGCGTTAATATACATGCGCTTCATCTTACTCGGAATGGCATTTAACTGTCCGCTGAAATCCTTTTCGCGTCCTTTTGCCGCTTGCACTTCCAATATCGCGCGTTCTATGTGCATAAATCTCGGAATCGTTCTCAACGCTTCCTGAGCGTCTTTAGTTTCTAAATACCTTTCCTTTGCTCGCTTAATCTTTGCAGATTCTTTCATCTTCGGTTGTAATATGACATCTATGGCTTCCTTGAACTTACCATTTAATAGCAGTGCTCCAATTTTGTGCGTCGTACCAGTTGATGTCTCTGATGCATCCTGCGTTGTCGACGATACGTTGCCAAACCGCTGAGCTCCGAAATAGTTAATCGTTCCAGTTTCCCGCAAGGCGTTGATACCAGCTATTACGGTCTCTTTGTGCAGTTCATCTATGCTTCTAAGACAGATGGTGAAAGCGTTCCCCATCGATTTGCCAAAATACAGCGGTCTTTCGACGTAGGTAAAGTTACCAATCTTTATATCTTTACATACTTTGTTCATAGAAGCGAGTCGCTGTGCTCGGTACTTATAAACTGAAATTCTTTGCGTTGTAACTGCTCGTTTATCCTTCGTACCAGCTATTTGAAACCGTTTTGGGTTACATTTCAGAAGGTTTCCGAGTTGATTCAGCGCGTCTGTCGTATCTCTTCCTGATTTACACATCACGAATTGCAAAGTTGTTGGAAGATCTGCGGGCCATTTCGGTCGCGTATCTGGAGTAGCTTTTTTGTGCCGTTTGTTATTTTTATTTCCATCATCGTTGTCTCTTGCGCCTCTCTTCTTGCCTCCACCCGAGGACGGGTGCACGCGAATGCATAAATTTTGCCCATTTGTCGCGTTCGGATGGCCGTTGTCTAGCGTCACAGAATCCGTATCGAGTTGAAACTGCCGAAAAAATGCGTGCAATTGCTTTCTGTGCTCTTTATCTTTCGATGGTGCTAAAACTAAGGGTTCAATGATGCCATTTTCTCCATTATCGCCGCCCCCGTTGCCTTCAACCGGTGCAGCGGTGGTTAGGGGATTCGTCCCTCGTCTCACCCCTGGCGTATTCAGAAACGCGCGCAACCGCTCAACGTCGTCCTCGTTTCCTGAAATCTTCCTGAACTCTTCAAATATCTCTTCTTTAACGACGACGACGACGACTGCATCACCGTCATCATCATTGTTATTTCTCTGCTCAGCTCCTCCGGAGCTATTCTTCTTATTCCCGTCGCCGCCGTCTTCTTCCTCTTTCGTTGCGGTGATTTTGGTCACCGTGTTTTCCAACAGCGCCTTCTCTTTCCTCTCCAACTCTCGATCGACGGTCGGTTCCAAATCGGTCAACGAGCACACCTCGCCCGTTTCGGTGATTTCCTTTACGATGAAGTCCGAGTGCAACCTTTTAAATATCGCCGGAAATCCAGAGAGGTTGTTCGCGAACAGTTCTAAACCGATTGCGCATTCCCCTTTATTCTCGTTGTTTACGGTTGTTGTTGGTGTTGTCGGTGGAGCAGACATTTTTTTGTCGCGAGGAGAAGACGAAAGAGAGAGACGAGGAGGAGAATTTTCGTATTTTTTTTAGGGTACAGACACCGAAGGTAGGTAATATAAATGTAGACGAGCGGCAGCAGAAGCTTTTGTATAATAATATATATAAAAAAAGTCAGTTTTAGAACTCAAAGTCTTCTACTTCCATGTCGTCGTCAAAGTCGAAATCCATCATGCCGGCGTTCATGTTGCCGTAGGATTGATCGAGCATCATGAAGTTATCAGCTTCGCGGTCGATGGCTTGGAAACCCATGCCGGTGGACGACGTTGCGGGGTTCGCGTTTGGAGGTAAAAAGCCCGCCGCAGCGGCGCCGCCGTTAGTTTGGGCGTATTTTGCCACGGCGGAAGCCAAAGCGGCGAGTAAACCCCAAGAAGAGAACGCGTTGTTTGAAGCACCGACCCCGGCAAATGCTAACGGACTTCGCGGTGGGGTCTTTAACTTCACGGAGAAAATCTCGCACGATGAGACCAAATCCAAAAGGACGTCATCGGAAGTTTTGAGTTCGTCACATAAACCTCTCTTCATTGCATCCGGGCCAAACCAAGTTTCTCCGGTGGCAACTTCGTCAATATTTAACGACGGTCGATTGGTGGAAACGAAGCCTTTGAACAAAGTCAAAACGTCTTCGATGTCTTTCGTCGTCTTGATCAAATCTTCTTTGGTAATTTTCTTTGTTGGAGTGATCGTGCGCTTATACTTACCGGCGGTGATAGTCGCAAATTCGATGCCTTCATTCTTTAAGCGTTCGTAGACGTTCGGGACGTCGCTGATTACGCCAATACTACCCAAGACGGCAAAAGGCGACGCGACGATTTTATCAGCAACGCACGCCATCATGTAGCCGCCAGAAGCGGCGACTTGTTCGACGCATATCGTGAGCGGTAAACCGGCAGCTTTAATTCTAGTTAACTGCGCCGCAGCTAAACCATACCCGGTGACAGTGCCACCTCCCGTGTTTAACCTCAAAATAACTTCGTCTCCTCGTTCTTTCTTTGCGGATCTCAACAATCCGGTGACTTCTTCTCTCAACTGCGCGGCTTGTGAAGCTTGCACATCGCCAAAAAAATCGAGCACGAAAACGTGTTTCTTCGAAAGTTTATCCTTCGGTCCAGAAACCTCGTCAACGTTGTTCAACAAAAGAACATCGCTGTTCGCTTGCCAACCAAACGTTTGGTTCGGGTCTTTTAATACATCTTCGAGGGATTTCAACTTGGATTTTGGTATCGCAGCGGCAACTGCGGTTAAATATTTATCTTCGTTGAGCATGCGCTCGGAAGCGATGCGACCGAGTTCTTTTGCCTGTTTCGACGGGTTTTCTTTGCCCATGCCGAATTTGTTCTTAATGTTGTTCATAATATCGCCGTCTTCTTTGGACGACGATGCGCCTTCATTTTTCTCGTCAGAAGATGAGGAAGAGCTCGGCGACGAGGAATCTTTCTTCTTGGCACCGAGCTCTAAAGCGGTTTTCCTCGAGGATGCCGTGATGGCGTTCATCTGCATCTTCAATCTGTCGTCAACTTCCTTCCACTTTTTTTGCGCCTCAAGAATGGCGTTTCGTTCTTCCGAGGACAGCTTACCCAAGGCGTCCGCGTATCTCTTTTCGAATTTCTGTTTGTTCTGTTGTCTCTTAGCGGACGTTTTAGAAACCGTTGCGGCTTCAAACTGTAACGCGTACGAATCCAATCGATCGTTCAACCGCTTGATGGATAAATACGGTTGCGTTCGCGGCTTCTTGCCCATCTGTCCGCCTTTGAGGAATCCAAAAGGCGAGGACGACGAACCGTCTTCGCTTCCGCCGGACGAAGACTTTCCTCTGCGAGCGCCAGAAATAATCATCAAAGCGACGATACCAACCGTAACGGCTGGGACGCCCCACGAGATCAACGTTTTCATGGTGTACATGGACAACTCGTGAAACTCTGGTGACGAGAAAGCGTTCGAGACCGAGTCGAAAGCACCGGCGGCGAACGCTTTTGGAGAGAAAACCAAAAAGGGTGCCACAGAGAACGCTTGCAACAGCACGTTGTTGTTGCTGTTGCTGTTATTGCTATCAATGTCAGAAGAAGAAGAAGAGGAAACGATCAAATCCCTCTCGTTTACATCGTCTTTACTTCGCATTCTGGTGACGACGTTTCGATTTCTGCATTTTTGGATTTTGGAAGAAACCTTTCCGGAGCGGGCGACGAACGCCGACGAAGACGCCAACGGCGGCGCGCGCGCGGCGGTCGCGAAAGAACTCATTTTCGCAGAGCGTTTCTTTTCAAGGTGTGTGTGTGTGTGTGTGTGTTTGCAAATATGTATACACACACGTTGAAATAAGTGCGGTAGATATTAGATATATATGAACACTTGGACCGGAAACAAGTGACATAGGCACACTAACACACACACGCGACCTTCAATTTTCGTGGCTGCGAGAGCGCTGCCAGCGAGGAAAGTCGCGGCGGAAAACGCTTTCCGCGTTTCTCTTGTTTTTTGGTTGTTGTCGTGCTTCTTCTTCAAAATTTTTCTTGTTTTCGTTCTCGCGCGCGTATCTTCCTTGACTTATTTAAACGATGACGACGACGATGACGACGATGGGCGCTGCATCATCGTTATCAGCAGCAGCAGCGGCAGCATCAGCGGGCACGATGACGTCTTCCTCTTCTCGACGTCGCGCGCTTTCCCAGAAAGCCTCTTCTTCTTCTTCTTCTTCTTCTTCTTCCTTGTTTTTCGATTGCGGGAGGAGGAGAACGACGAGGAAGAGATTAATGCTCTCTTCTCCTTCAGCGGCGTTGGCGGATCAACAACCATCGACGACGACATCAAAGAAGAACCCACCGTTATCGTACGAGTTAGTTCAAGGCGCTCTGGTGAAATACACGATCGAAGATAAAAAAGGACCGCATCCACCGACGTGCGTTTTTCTCCACGGCATTCTCGGTTCTCGTCGGAACTTGTTGTCCTTCGCGAAACGAATGGCGGAAGAGATGCCGAGTTGGCAATTTTTATTGGTGGATTTACGATGCCACGGTCAAACGAACACGGACAGCACGGAGAGCGGGGAGAGAAGATCTGGGGAAGACAGCGTGGAAAGCGCGGCGAGAGATGTTATCGAGACTTTGCAGTCGCTGAAGTTTTACCCGCACATGTTGGTCGGGCACTCGTTCGGAGGGAAGGTGGCCATGTCTATGGTCCATCAGTTCTCGCAAGGCGAGCGTAACAAGGTTTTACCGAGACCAGTGCAAGTGTGGGTGTTAGATACGGTTCCGGGCGATGCATGGGCGAGGACTGGTGACCACCCGAAAGATACCATTAATTTTGTGAGAACTTTGGATACGCCGTTTGCGTCGAGGAAACATCTGGTGGATTCGTTGACTGGAGCCGGGTTTACCATCGAGGGTGCGCAGTGGATGACGACGAATTTGAAGCCGGCGAAAGATGGAAAGAAAGGCGAATTAGATTGGGTGTTTGATTTAGACGGGATTAAAGATATGTATTCGAGTTACGAGGCGACGAATTTATGGCCGATGCTCGAAACGCAACCGAAAGGTTTAGAGGTGGATTTCGTTCGAGCGGAAAGATCGGCGTTCGTTTGGGCCGAGGAAGACGTGAACAGATTATTGAATACCGGAGCGAGAATACACTTCTTGGAAAATAGCAGTCACTGGGTTCACATCGACAACCCAAACTCGCTGTTACAAATCATGAAACCGAGTTTTGAGTCGTTCAATCGAAGACGCTAAGTTATATGTATTTTTTAACGCGATAGATAGAGAGCAAAAGGGTTGTTTAGAATATAAATATGTAGTAGCACATGCATCAACATCAAAAGTTACAGTAACAAACGCAACAAAAACACTTCAATAACTATTTTTATCCACCTAATCGAATGCTATGATCGTCCGCTTTCTCCTTCATTTCCAAATCTCCGACGTCGAATTCCTCAACTTCCGCTTCGTCGCAGCTTATGCTTGTCCCGTCAAAGCTCACCTCGCACTCTTCGTTCAAATCTTTCACGTTGGTAACTCGATACGTGCCTTCCGCTAACCCTTCGCAGACCAAACAGCCTTCCTCCACGACTTCGCACTTCACCTCGCACCCTTTCTGTCTCTCCGTGTCGCATCTGGGCGCTAAAAACTCCCCCTCTTTGTCGTCTTTTGATTTCTTCGTCCCTCCCCACCACGCGGAAACTTCGTACGTTCCCGATGGGATATTTTCGGATATGATGGCCCCTTTCTCCGTGACCACGCAGTTGTACCCTTCGTCGATTCGCGGTTTTTTATACCGAAACGTTGAAGAGCTCTCTCCCGAAGCGGCGAAGACTTTCATCGCTCTCGTTTGTCCCGCATTCGCATTCGTGACGGGGAAATAATGGATCGTCGTCGGATTTTTTCTACTCGAAAGTCTCGACGACGACGACGAAAGCGAGACGACGCTCGCGAAAGTACCGACGCCAATGCGCGCCGCAGCCGCCGCCATCATTACTATTCTCTGTCTTTTTGTGTGCAAGCGTGTGCGTTTTTAAAAGTGTCGCGTCGTCGGTCGTTGAGAGAGAACCGTGTACCTTTTTTTTTTTTTAACGCCCCGCGGTGCTGACTCATCATCATCGCTCGTTTTTTTCTTTTTTGCCCCGCAAAAATTTCTCGTAACTCTCTCTGAATCTGAATCTTCTCCTTCACGACGTGAGTGTTCTTGAGTGAGACAGAGACAAACGAGCAAAAAATTCAAAACTGCTCTCTCTGTGACTCTCTCTTCTCCTCTCATCAACATCACACAAAGTTACTTTCCTCATACGCATAACATCATGGAAGCGGCGGAGAAGCGAGGCAAAGTGCGGATAATAATCTGCGGCAACGCCGGGTCCGGGAAGACGACTTTATTGAGACACGTGAGAGATGACGTGGACGTATCGACGACTCTTTCGGCGGCAACGAGCGGCGGCGGCAGCGCTGGCACGAGCACCGCGAAGAACACCGCCAGTGCAAACGTTAATACGAAAATGATGCACCAACACCAACACAATCTTTCCTTACTGGTGGAGAACGTGGAAAGGACGATTGGATGCTCCGCGGACGTTAAATTGATATTCCACGAACACGCGAGGACGGAACATTTTGTGGAATTGTGGGACGTTGGCGGGCACGACCAGTTTAAAGACGATCGAGCGGCGTTTTTTAGGGACATAAATGCGGTTATTTTAGTACACGACGCGTCGCAGAAGAACAGCGCTTTAACTTTGGAAAGATGGGCGAGAGAAATTGCGCAGCAAGGGACGTTTGTGGCACCGGATACGCAAATACCAAATCCATGGGTGACGAGTACGAGAGATCCGCACGTTGTGTATGGGTTTGGGGGGTTACCAGTGCCGTGTTTGGTTGTATCAAACAAGAGCGATAAAGCGTACGTTCTCGGGAAAGGGGATGTGGCTGGATTGAAAGCAAAGACGGCGTTTGGCGGATTTTTGAAAAGGATTGGGTTAAGATTGCAACCAATACTTCCAACGACGACGTCGAGTAGTAATATTAGCGGTAGTAACAACATGGGGCTCATTGACGAGGATTATAACGATCTAGTTTCTTCGCAAGGCGGTTCGCCGACGCTCGGATTTCGAAATGCGCATCATCATCGTCAAGGCTCGGGCGGGAATAATATGGATTATTTCTTAGACCCGAGAGTACCGAGAGGTGCGTTGGATAAAAGGCCAATACCGAGAGGTCTGAGGTGCTCAGCTTTACACGGGCGCGTTGATCATTCCTCGTTCGACGCCTTCTTCAAAGAGATTATCGATCGGAGGTATTATTCAAACCTTTCCGTAAATCTATCGTCTGTGCCATCGATTCAAAATCATGCGCCGGGTTCATCAAACTTGACCAGGCGTTCGTACGATGCGTTTGAATTTAGCAATGATTTAGTTTAGAAGTCTATAGAGAAGCTATGTATATTGTACAACTATTTTAATTAGATCTATTACTAGTACTTTTAAAAATTGAGGCGTGCACATGACTCGTAGGAGTCTAGAGAGATTTTCATTTTGAATTTTCCCATAAGCTCTCGCAAAGCTCGCGCGCACGTTGGATTCTCACCGCTCGCACTTGGAACGACAAGAGATTCTACGATTGCTTTCGCATCAAACAAACGAGCTTTGTCTTTCCTCTTTTCCTCTTCGTCTTCGAGGGCCGAGCAGACGGCGAAAGGGAAAAATTTCTTTCGAAAGTCCCACGAAGAAGAAACGATTTGCGAATAGATAAAGCCTCTGTTCGTCTCGCGACCGAAACGCAAACAAAGAAACATCAAGCACGAGCACGCTTCAGATTCACCACTTCTGGTAAGATCTTCATTCATTCTTTTGATCAAATGACACGCATCTTCAATCAACCGTTTCTTAAATTCGAAAATACCTTTCATCCGTCTGGCGCCCAATTTTTGTATCTCAAAGAAGTCTTTCTCTTCGTGAACGTCGAGCGCAAAGTGCAAGAGCTCGTCCCGACGCAATCTCTTTGTATTCCAACGAGCGATTGGTAAAACGAGATCATCCGGGCGTACTACATCTACACCGAGTAGAATAAGCCTGGATGCTAAGACTGTTAAGACGTCGTCATCGCATCCTTGGCGAAGCGTCGTCGAGAATTTTACCATCGTGTCTTTGTCCATGCGTCTCGTCATATTTCTCAATCCTTCCGTGGCGTACTTCAAAGATTCTTTTTCGAGCCTCGTTCGTCTCAGAAGCTCAATCAGAAGAGTTTCTGCAAAACTAGACGTCGCAACGTCGATCTGAAGAGAGCCAAGCCACATATATTTCAATACGCGCGTAGCGTCAGAGTCATTTTCGCATTTTTCATCGTGAAGCGCTAGAGCCGCGTAGAGAAGATCTGCATCTTCACTCTTCGCTGCCGCTTGGATAGCACTGAGTATACTCACATCATCGATGTCGACATTACCTACGTCTTTATAATCCGCAATAACGCGATTTACAATCTCCCCTCCAACGTGTTTTGTAGACCGAGATGAGGCGAAGCGAACGACAGAGTTGCGTAACTTTTCTTCTCCATAATACCGACGCAATAGAGACAGGTACGGACCGTCCCCGTTCGGTAAGGGAATATTAGCTCCGAGCATTGCAAGAGCTTCGAGTGCGTTTTTCTTCTTGCGAAATTCTGCGTCTACGGCAAACAGTGCATCGAGAAGTTTCGAGGAACACGCGCCGAGATCTTTCCCATCAACTCCACCACTTTTTTGCTGTTTTGAGACGTCCCTGGCAGAGAGTATAAGCGTTCGCGCAGATATTGAAGCGAAGCCTAATGCCAACGATGTAATATCAGAAATTCTACAACTCTTGGGACTGCTGCCGGTAGTAGAAGATGATATACTCTCCAAAGCCTTGAGAAGCTTCTTGGCCAAATCCTGTCCTCTTCCAAAAAGTAATGGTCGAACGAAATACGATGCATCGTCCACGAGAGAAGAAGAAGATGACGATGTGCAAATAGTACTGCGCTTTGGTGGAGATGGAAGCCAACACCACGATGAACTCGAGCCAGCGAGTAACGCACTTGCACCAAGTATAGCAGAACACCTATCTTCAAAGCACAGTTGGCGACGCATCGCAGTAGAAATTAGAACGGTGACAATCTTCTCGCAAATTGCGTTTTCCAAGGGGATACCTCTCTCCAGTGCAAGACTCGCGAGAGCACCTAAAGAAGCCGTGGCGGATGCCTGCTCCTCCTCAAATAAAACGATGCGTAAAGTCGCTTTTACAGCTCGAAGTAATAGCTTATTATTCTCGCTCATTCTTTCTTTCAAAACTCTTGCAAGAAGAGGAAGAGCGCAAAGAATAGCGCAACACCAAGACGTCTCATCTTCCATTTTATCCTCCTCTTCCAAATACTCGATTGAGTTCGTGAATACCTTCAATGCGAGGTCATCATCTTCAACTGCTTCAATTAAAGCAGCTAGTTGAACAAAAATATTTTGTGGAAGTTGTTCGTTAAAATCATTGAAAAATGCTCCTCTGCTTATGTTTTCTTCATCGTGAGGAACGTGTTGGAATATACGTTTTGAGCATCCCAGATGCAAACATTTAGCCACCACGAAGCCGATTTCCTCTCTAGCACCTGCACTCACGGCATCACTTCTGAACCCATTCATAATTTTGGTTCCAATCCGAATCGTTTGAATCGCATCTGGCGATTGCTGCGACTCACCTGTAATGCGCGAGAAAAACCCATGGTTGAGATGATTGTTATTACCGTGTGCATCTGCGCTTCGTAACGCAACCATCCACCGCTCTAAGAACTGCGTCATCGTATTTTCAGTGATGTATTCGTTCCACCAAGCATGCGAAAATTTATTTCTCCTCGCAAAGTCTCGGAAACATGTCTCGTATGAATTGCCATCGAAAAGTAAAAGTAAAAGCAAAGGCGAAATGAGCTCATCGTCCTTCTGTTTTGTGCTTTTTCGCAATCGCTTTGCGGTTCCAATAGCGACTCTATACAAGAGCGGATCCGAAATTTCCATCAAAACTTTCTCTTCGTCTTGACTGATACAGCTGCCGCCAATAAGCGATGTTTGCTGTTTTTGAGACGCGCGTGTACGTCTGCTCACAGATTCAGATTCTAATTCAATAATCTGCGCAATCACCTTCGAAGCAGCTCTCACGACATCCTCGTTTTCTTCGTCTAAAAATGCATTCACAAGACGCGTAAAAGCGACAAAACTCGACTTACTTTCTTCGTTATCGTCTTCTCCATCGTAAACGTTGAGTAAATTCTTCACTTGTTTGATGTTGAACTTATCTAAGGAATCCCAGGCTTCAATTTTGAGCGAAACCTCGGTTGTTTTCGACTCGTCAAGCGCACAATCTATGAGAGCATTGACGACGAGAGAACCGGCTTCTGGGACAACATCTGCGTCCTCGACTCCGTACTTTAACAGTCGCAACCAACGCATGGCGACTAAATTCGAATCTTTAGGTCGAGTTGGCATTTCTTTTGTAACCGTTTTGAACGCAGGATAGAAATCTAAGGCTTCCGCTTCGAATAAAACTTCGATTGTTTCCAGTCCAATCGCTCGACAGACGGAAGGTCTATTGCGCTCAATGCACGTCTGTATGGCGTTTGCGAACGTCTCAGCTGCTCTGAATGGTTCTGCCTTGGAAACATCCAGCATTGCTTTTGCCCCAGCTAACGTTTCCTCGTAAATGTGACTCGCGATTGCACGTTCTATGGCTTGCTGGAAGCGAAACGAAAGTTGAGTACCACTGGAAGAAGGCGCGGAAATCCATGCTTCCGCTAATAAAACCAGTTCTAACGCTAGAGAACGTTCCTCGTCGTCATCCTTATCGTCATCTGCGTGCTCAACAATAGGAAGTAGTGTGCGCAAAGCTGCGCTGGCGCTCAGTGGATGAGACGCCGAAGACGCCGTAGCTTTCAATCCTGACAAAGTTGCGAGCGCCACGTCCTCAGGAGATGGAGAAAGTGCATTATTTTCTATGCTAGCTAATGCTAGAGATACGACTGGAAGTCCTGAAATTGCTAACTTTTGCCTTTTCCTAAACCGAAGAGAAATCGACGTGAAAGCTGCGTTTCGGACGCGTAGCGATAGCGGTGAAAACATACACGCAAGTGTAAACAAATCATCATTCTCGTCGTTTTCTCGCAACGCGTGCTCAAAAATACTCTCTTTTGCTTCCAACGTCATCGTTTGATTAGACTCTATCGCTCGACAAAGGGCAAATAATACTGAAGATTCACATAGCGGATAAGATGACATCGTCGTAGAGATATCGTCGGCGGCAGACACAGAAGAAGAAAACCCTTGTTCAGCCGCGCTATACGCCGCTTCGCCGCCGCCTAGGTGATTTTCTGAAAGTGTCGCCGAAAGTTCGAGCAAATGCATCCGAAGAATATCCGGATAGGATCGAACGCACGTTTGCGTTAATGTAAATATAGAAGACTGGTCTTCAATCGAAAGTTTTTCGACGCAATTTGAGATTAAATCGCACGCGGCGAGAGCATTTGTTTTCTTACCGCGTGACACGCGTAGTATTCTGTGGGTGTGTAAAGAAAGATTTACCACATCTTCACCTTTCTTCACGGCATCGTAGAGCTGCGCCATTGCACCCCAGCTAGCTCTCTCTATGATTGCATTTAGCAATTCTAAATCTTTTCCATCGTGTGCCTTTGTTTCGCACCAATCCGCGATATCAGCGATGGATTCGCTCACCCACGCGACATCCTCCGCGTTCGAACATTTGTACCAAGGCAAACACTTAGTCAATATTTCCAGCGCAAGAAAAGAACCTTCTCTTATGAGCGCAACTCTGGCTAATCCTGAAATTGAAGACATCGACAACGACGACGACATCGATGTCGTTGCCACAGCACCGCTCACGTTTCTTTCCAAAATCGTTCGGTAAAAGAACCTCTCGAACCGCTCGATGTCTTCCTCTTTCGACGTCGCGTAATACAAGACGGTGGAAAAGACATTCGCTCCCCCGGATTTCATCGCTCGATACAGAGGCATATACGTTTCTTCACCACCTCCTTTAGAGCAGCCGCTTAAAACGCAAATATCGTATATCCCTCTCACTAAAAACCTTCCTTTCGTTCCGTCCGAGGTCCCTTCTAAAGCCGCCAGGAGTTCGCCGAGAACGATTTCTTTTTCCACTACATTTCCCCTAATTAAATCTTGAACTCGTCGAGAGATTTCGTCCACCACAACTCTGCTCTCGTGTAAAAAGCACCTCCTCAGGACCGCTCTCTGCTCTCTCGAGTTCTCGAACGTCTTTTGTTGTTGTTGTTGTTGTTGCTTTTTCTTCTGAAATTCCACGCATCCCTCCACTAAAACTCGCGTCGCGTATCGCAAAGCGCGTTCATTCAACACCTCTGAAGATTTACTCCCAGCGCGTCTCTCGAATCTCTCCAGTATTTCCGAGAGAGAAGAGGTGGAAGATGAAGAAGAAGTCATCGAATCAGCAGAAGAATAGGAAGAAGAAGAAGGACGTTTGTGGCGCGGGCGCGGCGTGTGGTTCAGCGCGCTCAACTTTCAGTTGTTGTTGTTGTTGTTGTTGTTGTTGTTGTGTATTGAATGACATTTGTTTGTATGTGAGTAATACAGTTGTTGTTGTGTGTTTTTTCTCCCCACCGTGTTTGGTTTTGCGTGCGAGGCAAAAAAATCGAAAAAAAATGGCCCACCACAGCACAAAAATTTTCAAAAATTCTCTATTCTCACAACACAAAACAACGCGCGTTTTGTCCTTTTGTGTGTCTCTTGAAAACTCCCCCCGTCTCCGTCTCCTCCTTCTCTCTGTTCGACGACGACGGCGAGGATGATGTTCAACACTCCGCCCAGAAAGAAGACGAAAAATTCGTTGGACGCGTTCGTCGCCCCCGTTCCGAAGAAAAGCAACGACGGGAGAGAAATCATCCCAGCTTCGCCTCCACATCTTTTGACGAACGACGATGGCGATAAAATGAATAAAGGGGAGTGGAAAGAGGAAGAAAAAGAGATGCGTTACAGACCCTTACACGATCCGTGCGCCCCGAACGCGTTGGTTTTGGTCACCGCCGAAGAGGCGAGAAAGATGCGTCCGAACGTACCGTCGGTGGCGGTCGTTATGGACCCGAACATCGCGAGAAAGTTACGAAAACACCAAAAAGAAGGCGTTCGGTGGATGTATCGGAAGTTGTACGGGTTTGACGATGAGTGCGATGATGATGATGATGATGTTAATAGCGCGATGATGGAAAATTCTGGAGTGTTACTTGCGGACGATATGGGATTGGGCAAGACGTTGCAAGTGCTCGCGCTCGCGTGGACGGTGTTGAAACAGACGCCATTTCCAACGCTACAAAAACCAATGAAACGAATCTTAGTCGCTTGTCCGGCTTCATTAGTTGGGAATTGGGAAAACGAGAGTAAGAAGTGGATCGGTAATGTTCGAGCGCAGTGCGTGACCGCGGACGGTGGGGCCGAGAACGTCGAACGCGCATTTCAGAAATGGATCGAGACGAACGAAAACGTGGAGGAGAAACAGATGCAATCATCGTTCGATAGATTTCCGATATTGATTGCTTCGTATGAAACGCTGAGAAAAATGGCTGTGAGAATACCGAATCACGCCAGACCGGATTTGTTGTGCTGCGATGAGGCGCACAGATTGAAATCCGGTTCAAATCAAACCGTTGACGCGTTGAAAGCGGTAGATGCAAAACATCGCGTCTTGATGACGGGGACACCGATTCAGAACAACTTGATGGAGTTTGCGGCAATTTTAGACATCGTGCAACCGCGCGCGAAAGCAATTTTCGGTTGGAACTCGTTGGAAGAGTTTAAGGAAATGTACGAGAGACCAATCATGGAAGCGAGGGCGAGCGAGGCGAACGCGGCGCAAAAGAAGAAAGGGAAGGAGTTGGAAGCTCAGTTGAGGAAAGCGACGAAGAAGCGAATATTGAGGAGGAAAGCCGAGCACGTGTTGAAAGAGTATTTGGTGCCGAAAACGGAGTATTTGATATTGTGCAACATGTCCGACAAGCAGAAAAGATGTTACGAAGCAGGTGCGAACTATTTTAAAGAGAACGCGAACAACAACGGCAACGCGTTGAGTGCGATTGGTATTTTGAGACAGTGCGCGAATTCAGCCAAGCATTGTTTAGACGCCGTCGATCGATCGACTGTGCTCGACAAGACTTTTTCGAATGCCATTCGCGATGCAGCAGCATCGGAGAAGAAGAAAGAAAAAGAAGAAGAAGAAGAAGAAAGTAGCGCCAAATTAACCGCTCTTCGTTTGCTTTTGCAATCTTTAAAAGGTATAAACGAGAAAAATAGAAGCATCAATAATGGCAACTACCAACGTGTAGTGATTGTTTCTGGATACTCCAATCAGTTAGACGATGCCAACAAGCTGTGCAATCGCGAAGGGTTGACGACGACTCGATTGGACGGTTCCGTTAACGTGGACGCGCGTTCTGAGATGGTTCGAAACTTCAACACCGGCAATGTAGATGTCATGTTACTCTCTGTCCTCGCCGGCGGCGCTGGTTTGAACTTGATTGGTGCAAATTGTTTGATATTAATGGATGCGAGTTGGAACCCTGCGGATGATAGGCAAGCTATGGCGAGAGTGTGGCGAGATGGACAACAGAAACCGGTGTTTGTCTATCGACTGGCGAGTTTGGGGACGGTAGAAGAGCGCGTATTGTTGAGACAATTCGGGAAGGAATCGTTGTTGATGGATGACGACAACAACAACAACAACAATAAGAACAACAACAATTCGGGTGAAAATGAATCATTAGAAGAAGGTGAAGAGTTTAGTTTAGAGAAGGAGGAAGTCGGGAAGCTCGTTGAGTATAAAATACACGGCCACAACGAGGAGTGGAAAGATATGCGCGCGAGGAAACAAAAGCACGACGAAGCGTTGATTGCAAACTCTGCGGCGCTGATGGACTTTCGAAGTGAAACGCGTCTCGTTCAGTGCGTCGTGAAAGCGAGTTGTACCGTGCGCGATGATGATGATGATGATGATGACGACGACGAAAATGAAGAAGGAGAGAATAAAAGGAAGAGTAAAACTAGTAAGAACTTTTACGTTCCGCCTCAAAAGTCGACTACTTTTGGAAACTCTGCGGCGACTGAACGCGTCGCGTTTGAAGACTTGATGAGACGAACTAAAAAGAAGAAGTTTAATAATCGCACTTTTAGATGAATGAAGGTTTTTAGAGAGATAGATGTTTTGTATTAATAATAATAGGTGTGCGCAAACTTTGTAGTTGAATTAAAAAAACGATGCCAAACGCCGCGCATGTACCGGCACGTACATATAATGCAAAAAAAAAAACGATGAAATAGCGAACGGTTGTTTCGATCAACCGACCTTTGGGTTATGGGCCCAACGCGCTTCCGCTGCGCCAGTTCGCTTTAGGAACAGTGTGCATTTCTTGTGCGTAGGGTTTAGTTTTAACTATACAAAAAAATTTTACTGCGTGACCCTAAATATCGAGTTTGCTTACTACAAAAAGTATATGAAAGGAAACGAGATAAAAAAATTTTCTCTCTCGCATCGAATCACAAAAAAAGAGGACACTTTAACGACAAACAAATCTGCGCGCGCGCGCTCGTGTTTATTATTCTTGTTCTTATTATTATCATCATCATCATCATCGTCGCGTCGAAACTATAAGTAGTTCGTCATTCATCATCACAAACATAAGAAGAAAGTTTTATTTAAAACGACGACGATGGAAGAACTCAACAACAAACAAAGAAGAAGAATCGTCATTAAAGTCGGCACGTCCTCGCTCATCAAAGCGGACACTGGAGTCATTCATCTCTCGCAACTCGCGAAAATATGCGAACAAATCACGGAATTGCAGAAATCGAACGAGTTTCAGTGCGCGATAGTGACCTCAGGGGCAGTTGGCGCCGGAATGCTGCAACTCGGCATCAAAGAAAAGCCGAAAGAGTTGCAAAAACGACAGGCGTTAGCGGCGATTGGACAGGCGCACTTGATGCATTATTACGAAGACATGTTTGCGACGTTGGGAGTGAAAACGGCGCAAGTGCTGTTGACGTTGGAAAATCTCACACAGAAATCGCAATACAATCGGGCGATGAATACGTTTTCTTCTTTGTTCGATTACAACGTGGTCCCAATCGTAAATGAGAACGATACTGTCGCGATCGAGGAGTTACGTTTTGGCGATAACGATACGTTATCCGCTCACGTCGCCTCCTTAATATCCGCAGAGTATTTGTTTTTACTCACCGATGTAGACGGTTTATACACCTCGAATCCGATGAAAGATCCAAATGCGAGACGAATTCAGGTTGTGGATGACATAAATAAGCTGATGAGCGAAGTGGACGTCGCCAGCGGCGCTGGATCCGCGGGAGGGACAGGTGGAATGGTGACGAAACTTACCGCGGCGAGAATCGCGAGCGCAGCCGGATGTAAAACAGTCATCGGTAAAAGCACGGAGATGGAGAAGATTATCGATTGCGCGTTAGGTTTGCGCGCAGGAGATAACAATAATAATAAAGAATACACGTTGTTTCTCGCCGCCGCGGATGCCGCTAAAGGTAAGAAGCGATGGATGCTTTCTCTGCCGGTGAAGGACCGCGTGAGAGTGAACAAAGAAGGCGAGGAGGATATAAAATCAGGCGAACCGCTTTTGGTGAAAAATGTCTTAGTCGGTGATGCTAGCAACAACAACAACAACAACAACAGCTTTAAAGTTCAAGATTGCATTATAGTTGAGGATGAAGAGGGGAGAGAAATCGCGCGCGCGATTGTAAATTACAGCGCGGAGGATTTGAATCAGCAAAATTTACGTCTTTCGGATGCCGAGGAAGAGTTTGTGCACACGAGCAACTTGTGCGTCACGCATTTTAACGAAGAGTATAGATCTGTCTCGAGAAACAACTGAGAAAAAACGATAGGGATGATAGTTTAGCAGCATAGCCGCCGAGAACGAGGACCCGCCGCACGCTTTTTTTTATAAATAACTTTGTACGTATGTATTTCCAAAGAAGAAAGCCATCCGCACACAAAAACGCAAGCACACTTACACACAAAAATGTCGTTTCTTATTCCTTCTGCACCCCTAACTTCTCCTTCTTCTTCTTCTTTGAGAGGAGGACGAAAGCAGCGGCATCGACAGGAGCACCCGGTGCTGCGCGCCGAAAGCAATCGTTTGAATGGTAACAACAGTAACGACGAGAGCGGTCGTATCTCGCGCGCTGTAAACACGGCGGCGAGAAGAGGAGAGAGGGCGTTGAAATTAGAATGCGCGCGATGTGTTTTTAACATGCGCAAGGTTGGAGTTTTCGCTTCTTCTTCTTCCTCCGGTGATGATGACGTCGACAAAGAAGAAGAAGAAGAAGAAGAAGAGGGAGAAGAAGGAAAAGATGAAAGCACTAGTCGTAGTAGTAGTAATAGTGTTAGTGATGATAACGATGATGAGAGGAGTAAAAGCGAAGGCGACGACGTTCTCGTTAAAATCTCCCTCTCTCTCATAGATTTCTATCGCAACGAACTGTCGCCGTTCATGCCAAAAAGCTGTCGGTTTATACCGTCGTGTTCAAATTACGCGTTCGAGGCGTATACAAAGTACGGAGCTGGGAAAGGATTTATATTAACCGCGTGGAGAATAGCGAGGTGTAATCCGTTTGGGGGGAGAGGATACGATCCACCGAGGTGGCCTCCGAGCTTTATGAGAGAAGACGACGCCGGCGAGGCCAAATAGGTGTGATGTCGTTCGAGCTTCTGCGAAAGTCACAAACTTCTTTTCATGCAAAAAAACTAGTGCGCTTCTATCTAAAAAATCATTTTCTAGTGTATTACTATACTAAAGAAGCTGGAAGCGAAGCGTGCTCTGGATCGAAATTGGCGCTCAACAAGATCCCCCAGGTCAAATCTGAAATCGGTTCGTCTTTCGTCCACTTCAGGCTACATTTTCCTTTCCAGAAAACAGGGGACATCGTTGCGGTTTCTTCCCCTTCTTCTTTTTGTTCCATTTTCTTCATTTCTGCGACTTTTGAAGCCGCGGAATAGTTCATCGCTACGCTCTTCAACATTTTCATGGCGACATTCTCGTTTAATCCCTCCTTATGGCCTGAAACAGTCCTCGTCATTGTCGTCGTGTCCATGTCGTTGCTCCTGTTCTCAGAGATGTTGGGATTTTGTTGTCTTTCCATCGTTTCCAAAGCCAAGGTGTGAAACACACCTGTCTCTCCATATAAAGAAATGTCGTCACGTACTGATGGGGAATGCGTAACAGCAGCGCAGAGCAAATGCAGAGCACCTTCCGCGTTTCCACGATGCTCAGATGAGTTTGCTATGTCCCCTAAAAGAGTAATCGCACACTCGACGCAATCGTTTGGAACCAAAAAACCATCAAATAAGGGTTGCGCCAAGAGCTCACATGCCTGCTCGAGCGTTTTCACTCCGCTAAACTCGTCCAAAAATTTATACATTTCCTTGAAATCACCAAAAACATCATCGTCGTCATTGACTTCGCCACGTTTTTCGGACGCGTTTGCAGATTTCCCGAAAGCGCGCCCGACACTTTTTTTGGTTTCCATGAGGCGATAATCTTTTCTATTTTCGTCGTTACCACCCTGCTCTAAGAAAGAATCACGCGAGACAATAATGCGGTGCAGAGTGTCTTCGAGTACCGGTGAAACTACTCGACAACCTTCGGCGAGCAATTGAAGTGCCATGATGGCTTCCTTTTTGCCAAAAACACTTCTTTTCCTCTTTAGCTTAAATTGTTCATCGTTGCTTACTTTGTCTTCTGGAGTCCACATCTCTCCATGACTACCATCTTCTTCTTCTTCTTCGTAGAATGCGTGCAACGCAATAGGTAATAACGCACAGAGAACGCATGCTAATGTTTTTTTACCGCCCCATATTTCAGAAGCGCAGTATGGAGCTATTGATGCCAACGCAGTCGCTGCGGATCCTCTCGTCGTTTCTGAATTTTTCAGCGTCCCTTTAAGAAGCAAGGTCACGACATCCTGAAGAGATATTGCAGGTTTCGCCTGGAAACCGGCTCTTTTGCCAACGCTTGAGTTTGAGTCGGCATAGCGAGTTCGCAGCGGTAACGGCGCACACGCCGCATAGGTTGAGAAAGAAGCCGATGAACCAAACGTATTCAATGGTGCAGACATGAGAGAAATACTCACCAGTCTCACAGCAGCTTCGTAGATTTGTTCATCGGTTGAGCGCAAACACGCTACACCAAACCAGAACGTCTGGGGTGCAATGCGAACGTACACATACGGCGACTTCCTCAAAGCAACAAGTATCGACAAGGTAAATTTCCTACCAAGATACATACGATGAGAGAGTGCTCCATCCTCTGGCTCTCGGGTAGAAGATGATGGGGAGTGAGCGTTTGACTTTGGCCGGACTATCGATCCAGACAATAATTTACCTTCCGACATGGCTGCCGAGGTACACATAATTTCCAGAAACGTTCTGAATTCTTCGTTATCGAGAGGGTGACGCAAAGCTCCAAGAATATCCATCGATGCTAACGCTAATGTGAACGATTTCGCCTTCGATACCCAACGCAAAGCCTCACTCGACCATCTTTCTCTTGGCGAAGCCTCAAATACGAAACAGTCTGGAAAATGATGACAAAAGAGATCCAAATTTGAGTCATTCCAAGAGCTCCCAGCCTCAAGCCCTCGACTTCCGAGGAGCTTCTGCAACTTTCGAACTGTGACTAGTGCGCGTCGATCCGCAACGGGTATCGTCGAAAGACTTTGATCATCATTCTCGTAATTTTCGATGCGTCTAGCGAGAGGTTGCCCGGCTAGCTTGTGCAATAAATTAGTCAAAAGTTGCTGACAATGAGCACATACTAAAACGTTCCTCGAGGTTACTATTGTTGCTACAACTGCATGGACAAGTACAATTAACTGCGAACGAAAATACTCGTCGTGTTCGGCAGCTATTTCAGCGAGAAGGATAATTGCCAAATCTGGTTCCTCGATGTGGGAGTTGTAAAAAGCCTCTGCGTTCGAGTGCATTTCGCCTTCTGGTTCCAAAGCGCGAAAGGAAACGGCACGAACGAGTCTATCAATACATTCTTGAGGCGCAACTCTTGCTAAATACAAACACACACGTTTCGGAGTAAGGAAATCATTGGTTTCAAAAGATTCGATCATTTCCTTTTCCTCGTTTTTCTTCTTCGCCACATCTCCAGAAATCGCAATGGAGATTTTTGCATTTTCCGTCTTCACGCCGTTGGAAAGCATAAAGTCCAGAGCGATCTCGAGGTTCCGTGGAATCCGAACCTGCGAGCTGTTTTTCGCTAAAGAACCCCAAAGAGATTCGATTTCTGCTCCGAACTTTCTGCTCAAAATCCTCGTGATATCGTAGAATTCAAGGAGAAGGCGGTTGCAGACTTGGTGTTTCCCACCTTTTGTAAGCTCTTCGAGTTTTAAAGACTGAACCCATGGTTTAAGTGCAATTAAAACTTGGCGGATTGCGTTGTTCAATTGCAAATCGTTATAGCTACTGCCATACTCATCGCTCATGAGAGAGCAGCATCTTGAAAATGTTTCTATGAGTAATTCAGGTGCCATCTTTGACGCGTCTTTAGTCTGAGCCATTATTTCTGAAGCACTTTGCAAGAGATTGTCGTGCACTTCCGGAAGCTCAGGCTGAGATGATGAATCTTGGAACAAGGCCAGAAGTCTGCTAACTTGAGAACTATCATCCTTATCGATGAAATCGCTTGCATCTATACCTCTATCGTCCCCAGTATTCTTAGATGAAATAAAGATGGCTTTAATGAGCTTTTTAGCATTCTCCCTATTTCGAGCATCAAGGCTGATTAGATTGAAGTATGATAAAGTCACTAGATGTGCTGGTACCATAAATCTGAGAATTAATACTCTACTTTCGCCCGTAGCATCGAATGCATCCGATAAAATCATCGCGAGTGCGGAAAAATACATTTTCGAAATACTCGGCGTGGCGGAGTAACTCTTCTCGATTGCAATCCGTAAAACTTGAGGATTATTCGAGCAGAATCCTACTAATGCATTGCGCGCAACACATTCTAATTCATCATCACCAGTCTCAATCAAAGAATCAATCCAGTCGAAAACTGCACCTTCTTCTCTGAGCATAGATTCATCGAAAGCAGGTGCAGCTAGTATCGAAGCTAATGCAGTTTGAAAATTCTTCGTTTCCGCAAGTTTATGGTTCTCTGCGAGAGCTTCTTCTACCCAGCCAGAGACGAGTGTCCAGAGCTTCAATCGTGACTGCTTTTGTAGCGCAGTAGAGCTATATGTTAGTATGTCTTCTACAGTTTCGGATACGATAAATGCAACGGAACTTTTCAAATCTTCTACAAGTGGCTTCATGTCGTTATCCCTCAAATCTTTCGTGCCTGATACCATTTTCGAAGCAATCGTCGCGATGAAAGTCGCTTCTTCCACAAACTTTGCAACAGTTTCGCACACTACTCGTCTTGTATCAATACCATTTGCCGTTGATTCGATGAATGGCGAGTTTCGTAAAACGAGCGACTTGAAAAGTTTTGCCAGTGTCATCCAAGTTGATAGAACGGAAGTGACAGAATTCATATTGGACTGAGGACCCATTGTGCTACCACCCGAGATCATAGCGCTCGTAGCATCCAGCGCATTCAAATCAGATATACTTGAAATAGAAGAAGGCATGTTTGAATTTAGCATCTGAAGTCGTGGAATCGATTTCAACATATCCGCGCATGCATCCAATAGCTTCGGCACCACAAAAGGCGGCACTCCTTCTAAAACGTTGAGAATCGCCTCCACTTGACCACCTTTGCCATTGAGAATGGATGGAATAGTCAGTCGAAAGAGCGTTTGGAGTGAGCCGCGAGATCCTATAGTCACGATTTTAGGGCCAGATCCGCTTTCATCAGGATTTGTGTCTTTCTTGGAGTTACGTATTTCGAGGTCATCCTCATCAGATGAGGAGAATACAAAACATGCGTAGTTACGCCATAACTCAAAGATGTACGAGCCTGGTTCTGTAGGAGCTTGCATCATCGACCCTCTTCCTTCTAACACCATGATGGCTTGCACTCGCTGCAAGGCCTGCGCTCTGGCCGTGACTGAAGCAGCTTTGCATGTTTTGGCCACGGATCTCGCTAATATGCCAATTGCTGAACACAATCCGTTACTATGAAGCGTTTCATTTCCAAGTATCTCCTCTGTAGTAAGAGAGCGACGCGACTTAATATTGCGTGATATGAGTGTAAAATCGTTCGATTCTTCGTAGATACGAAAGCGACACTCGTCGATGACACTTGCGACAGATTGTGGCAACTCGCTTTGATTGCTCGCGTCAACGCTTCTGCACTTTCGAGGTGATGAAGTGGTGAACTGCCGCGGCGAATTTCTTTTGCTCGCACTATTTCCTCTCAATCTATAACGCCTATCCAACGATTGAAAATATGAAATTTCCCGAAGTAACGCTAATGCAGCCAGACGAACCGATGGGACTGGGTCGCAGAGTAAAACTAAACCCACAGCTTCTGGTCGCGTTGATTCTATGATTCCATCATTATCTAGATGAACAAGGTTTGGGTCATTCTCATTCTTATTGTCATCAAGTGCTGTGCGACGTCGATTAAGAGCGAATGCGAGCGCTTCCGTCGCAGATTCTCTCAACGAGTGATCAGATGTATCCCTCAAATTTAGCAAACTCGAACTCGCAGCCTGGACTAATCGATTACACACATCTGCAGAAGGTAAGGAACCATCTTCTCCACTGAACAACATAAGTCTACTCAGCGCACCAGCGGCTGCTACTCGAATCTCAGAGTTTGTATGCGTGATAAAGTGCGGAACGAAATTTATAGGATCTAAGTTCGGCACTTCAACATTTGGGATACATCGCAAAACAGCCGCTAAGGTGGGATAACTGCCACGAATCTGATTCAACTGTTCACTACTAAGGTTTCGTGAGACCGTATATCCAGAATCAGAATAGATTGATTGATTGATTTCCATCGCGCGAGCTACTACTCGTTGTAAATGCTCCATGAATTCAAGAGTATCGAACGATGATTTCATTTTAAGCTGCATGCTTGCCGCGACATTTACGGCAACTGCGACAGCATCCGACGGGTCTGTGTTAGAGAGCATTCTTGAAGCAATTTTGATTGCGCGAGTTTTATCGACGCGGTATGCGGCTGAGAGTGCGATTGCACTCATAAAACGAACATGCGATGGTTGCTCATGGTCGGATGCAAAGGCAGTGTAAGTTACAAAATCCTTAGACTGCATCGACGCGAGCGCGTCCATACCAGTTTCCAAAACACTAAATATTTTGTCTGCGATCACTTTATCGTTCGAGTTACTTCCATTGAGACGCTTCGCAGCAACTCTAAAAAATCGACGAGCAACGTCGGCAGCTTCAGCAGACTTTCCTTTGAATTTCTTCGCGCGTTTGATCACGGTCTCACAAAATTCCATCAGATCTGGATGTTTCTCGGAGTTATCTGCTACCACGACGGCGTTATCTTCCTGTAAAGTTCCCGCGAGCTCCCACGCAAAAAGCGTAGCGAGCAAAGGCGTCGCATCCTCTGTGTGCTTTTCGTTCGTCTTTGCCCACTCAGTGACAAAAACTCTAGCTTTAATGCACGACTTTGTCCACTCTAGCGGGATTTCAAAATTTGACTCTTCGCCGCTCGTATCGAGTGCTCGAATATCAATACACTTCGAGAGCAACAAGCACAATCCGTGACGAAAGTTACTCGGCTTCGCTCTCATTGGAGGTATCCATTGTGTTGGGTTAAATGATTTCAGAAAATTTACCGCGTTTCGGATTCCCTGGCTGTCGTGTTCGCTATTCGCCCCAAAATTGTGCGCTTCTGGACTAACAACCAAGCGAAGCTTTACCCCAGAAATGGCGAACATGATCCAGTTTGCCTCCGTTCTTTGATTTTCAGTCAGTCTATCTTTCAGCGCGCCCACGAAATATTCTAGAGCTCTATCGAATGAGATAGAGAACAATAAAGCGACTACCCGCGAAATCGCGAGTCCAATATCATCTTCTTCGCGAAGTATCCTCAGCGCAGTCTCCTGGTCAATCTCTATGTCAGGTTTCCTTATCGATTGCTGTTCTTGGAACATGAACGAACCGAACGATGAGAAATTCGTCCTCGATGGTGATAACTTCTCGGGAGAATACTGCACTGACCGATCTGTATCGTTCGAAGAAGTGCGCATCAAAATATCTTTCACGCTTTGACCTGCTCTTACCCTTTCACCTGGCGTCAGAAGATCTTTCACTCTTGATTCGCTCCTGACTGTCTTGTCCAGTGACATAGCATCTCCTGCTCCATCACTCTTCCTCGCGTCTACTCGATGTTCCTCCATGGTCTTTTCTATGCTTGCTCTAAAAAAATCTTCTTTCAACCAAAGTTTTCTCCTCGGCGCTGAATGGTGTTTCGCGCGTTCGCATAAATGGCCAAGTGCCAGCGGTGCGAGAAACTCCACGAACGTTTCACTCGCAGTTTCTGCGGCCGCTGCCGTCGCTTCATCTGATACCGTCATTCCTTCCCCATTTTCGACGACCACATTCGCTATTGCTTCGAGTGCTAGCCAGAGTGCACACAGAGCGTTCTCCTTTTGTTGATCTCCCCTTACTTTCGTGATATTTACAGGTAGGCCCGCGTTCGTGCTTTGTTGCGCTATTCCCTTTTCCCAATTGGCTAAGTTTTCGACTAAAACTATCGCGTGCGTCGGCGCTATAGCGGCTAAAGCGTCCAATAAACTGCCATATTTGCGTCGAATATCTTCAATTCGTGAATACGACGACGAAGCAGAGGTACTCGCAGCACTCGCACCACCACCGGCGTCACTCCCGGCACCACCTAACGACGACGAATTTTTCAAAGACGACAATCCGTCCGTGGAAGACGCTTCCATACACGCGGAAGTGTATCTTCGAATCAACGCTTCCGCGATCGAGTTGTTAACGGCGTAGTCGCCACTACCACCACCTCCTGCAATTCCGCCGGGAGAGTATGGATTGCTCATTTTTTTTCTGGGCGCGTCGAAACGAAGTACTACGCGTTCGCCTTAGTGTAAAACATATTATTCTCGTTGCGCGCCTTCGATTTTTATTTTATGTGAGGGAGGGAAGGGCGAAAAAACTCTAACGAACGCGAAGAAGAGGAAGACGAGCGAAGCACAATGCGCTTGCAACTACATTCAAACATACACATACAAAAAGCTACGAACTAATACCTCTTCTTCTTTGGCTTAAAACCGGACAATACTAACGCGCGATTACAAAATTCAAACGCGATATCTTTCATTGACTTTTTCTTCGATGCGGATCGTCTTCCTTTTCTGGCGTTCAAATCGGAACTCACGCGGCGGTTCATGGAAGGCGCGAGAACAAAGAGGAGATAAAATATGAATCCAAGGAATACGAAAAGAGTGGATATAATGAGGAACGACGATGATGAAGAAGAGGAAGAAGACGTTGCGGAGGCGTCGTCGTACGTATTCGCGTTACCAACACGTCCTCGATGCTGATGTTGTCGATACCTAAACTCCTGTTTGCGTATGTGCGAGAACGCATTCCGACCATCCTGGTGCAAACCAACAGTGTCGCAAAACACGCTCTCAAACCGTCTCGAATTCTTCGCTTGCACCGCAGATTCTGAACGTTCGGGAAAGCAAATTTTCGTCAACGCGTAGCAGTGCGCCCTGGCTCTCGTTTTCGCCGCGGCGGAGTCTTTCTTCTCTCTCTTCGTCGGCGACGCAGAAGAAGTTTCTAAAGACTCGGAATATTCGTCGCACCGTAAAACGTCGCAATAATCCGCAAGACAAACGTCTCCTCCCGCTTTTTTCTTTTCGTTCAGGAAGCGCCCAGCCAGGTACGCGTCGATTTCCGCTTCAGATTTGAACACCTAGTAATAAACGAGTTTTATTTTAGATATTTTGTGTGTGAACTGTGAACTTACCTTCCCGCTGCCCACGTCCTTCCACTCATCCTCATTCCTCCTTTTGTTGTTGTACTTTCTCATCTTCATGCTCTCGATTTCTCGATACGCGTCCCTGCTTCTCTTGAACGGACATCGTTCCGGCACCTCCTCCCGCTCGTTCACAAACAGCGGGAAGAAAAACTTTTCAATTTTTTTTGTGGGGGAGGGAGGGGGAGAAAAGCAGGTGTGAGAGTTTGTTATTTCTTGTAAATGTTGAATTAAAAACTGACCTCGTCTAACGCCCGTCTGGCTATTCTGCTTCTGCTCTGGTCGCATCTTTCGCGATTATCCTCGATGTCATTCTCCTCGTCTCCGGGTGGTCTCTCCATTCTTCTTCTTTTGCGATTTTACGGTGCGCGCCTAATAAAAAAAGTATGGTGTTTTTGCGCGTTGATTGATGGAAAAAAAAATCTGCTCGTGTGCTTTGAAAAAAGTCAAACTTCTCTTTTTCCCGAAGACCGGCCTCTTAGAGAAAGCACACTCCTCTCACCTCATTAGTAAGTAGTACGCAACTCTTTAACTAAAACGCAAGCGCTATAACGTTTACGCTCAAAACCGTAGGAAAGCACAATGGGCACGATCAAAGCTCCTCTCGAACAGGCTCCACCTCTGGTCCCTGAATTTACGAACGAGAAAGAAGTTTTGCAGCACTATCAAAACCTCTCTTCGGCGTGCGAGGAGGCTCGATCGAAAATGAGCGAGTTGTCCGCGCAAGCGAGAGAACACGAGTTAGTCGTGGACACGATTAAGGATTTAGACCCGGAGAGGAAGTGTTTTCGATTGATCGGAGGCGTGTTGGTGGAGAGGAAAGTGAGGGAGGTTTTGCCAGCCGTCAAAGGGAACAAGGAAAAGTTGGACGAAGTGGTAAAGAAAATTCAGGACTCGTTGAACGTGAAAGAGATGGAGCTTATGGAACTCAAGAGAAAATATCAGATTAGGGAGAGAGGAGAACAAGCGCCGGGCGACGCGGAGTAATAGTTTTCTAGCTTTTTGTTGTATTCTAAGGATTAGGTGTAGTAGGAATTTATTATTAAGTTATTAGTCTTCATCTTCGTCCATGTTTGCCGCCATCGCTTCTAACTCTTCCTTCAACATTTGCTTCGTCGAGTCTCTCTTCTTCTCTTTGATGGTTTTGTGTTGCGCACCGAATCCAGCTTCGAACGACTCATCGTGTCTCGCCGCGTGTTGCTTATTCATGCGATGCGCTTCGTTGGCGTCGTTGGTGTAATATCTAGACATGCCGTTGGCGTCAGTGACCCATCTCCCGCTGAGTTTTGATGGCGGAGGGACTAACAAGTTTCTCGAACTGTGCGATTTCGCGTTATGCGCCGCGGCGTGTTCGTTAGCGGCGTGCGCGTGCGATGCGGCACCTTGCGCGTTTGCGGCTCTGTTCAACGCACGCTTCTGTCGTTCCTTCTCGGCGGTTGCTTTCGCCGCTTTCGCCGCCTCTTCTGCCTCTTCCGCCTCTCTCGCTTTCCTCTCGTCTTCGATTTCTTTCTCCCGGGCTAATTTCACCGCCTCTGCTATGGTCTTCTCTCTTTCCTCGGCTTCGCGCTTATCTATTTCCGCTTGCTGCTGCTTCTTCAACGCTTCTAATCGTGCAGCCATTTTCATCTCCACCTCGCGTTTCTCCGCCGCCGCTTTGGCGACGAGAGGATCTTGCAACGTCGCCGCTCTTAATTTCTCCTCAGCCAACGCTTGCTGTTGCCTGAGCTCGTCAATTTCTTTTTGTATCCGCTCCTCTTCGCGTCTCTTCGCGGCATCTTTCGCCGCCGCCGCTTTTTCCCTCGCCTCCGATCGCATTTGTGCTCTCTTTTGCATTCTTTCCGATTCTTTGTGGTGCTGCTCGGCGTCCAATCTGGCCAACTCTACTCTCGCTGTCGCCTCTCGTCTTGCGGCTTCCAATTTTTGCATCTCCAATCGCACCTCCTCCGCTCTCGCTTCCTCCAACTCCAGCTGTCTGTTAATCCGTTCTGTCTCTCTTTGCTCCGCTTCGAATGCCTCTTTCGCTTTTTGCTCCGCCGCCATGATCTGTGCCTGCGTGTGCGGCTTTTGCGGTTTCGGCTTATTCAGCTTATGCGCCGCCGCGGCTGCAGCAGCTTCTTTCGCTCTTCGGGCTTCCTCTCTCTTCTTTCTCTCTCTTTCTCTCTCCCTTCTCGCTAACGCTTGTTGTCTCTGCGCTTCAAATCTAGCGTTTAATGCCGCTCTAACGGCATCCCATTTAATCACTTTCCCATTGTCATCTTCGCCATCATCCACCTGCACGTCTCTATCGCTCTCCGCTCGATCCAACACCAACTTCATCAACATCGCCGATGCGATATCTCTATCGTTCCCACTTTGTGCCGCGCGCTCCAACTCCTTCTCGTTCTTTGCTCGCTGCTCCTTGATGTTATTATTGTTGTTATTTTCTCGTAAATCGCTCCCTTTTCGATTGATATCTTTCGCGTATCTCTTTCGTAAAGCCACCGACAACTCTTCTAATCTTTGCTCGGAGGAGTCTAAATCGTCCTGCGTTTGTTGCTCCTTTTCGTTGTCCTCGCCTTCTTCGTTAGTTTCCTCCTCGTCTCCTCCAGATAAATCTAAGCTCTCGTTATCGTCGTCGTCGTTATCGTTATCGTCGTCCTCATCCTCGTTGTCGTCGTTTGATTTGTGGTGATTACTCTGCCGATGGCGATGATGCGTTCCGCTTTGTTTCCCCATCGTCGCGATGTTCCCTTCTCCTCCTCCCATCATCATCATCCCGTTGAGACCAAACAACACGACCAAAACCACCACCAAACTCAACGCGACCAACCGCTTCGTCCCGAGTTTCATCGGAACGTTCAGCATATACCGCACGTACCGATGTTTCTTCCCGTCTCCAAAATACTTCTTCTCATCGTCGTCGTTTCGATGATGATGATGATTCGACTCTGCGTCCCAGTTTTCGATGTTTTCGTTGTCGCGAGTCGTCGTCGACGACGGGACGTTCCGAGATCGCGCCGAACGCATTTCCCTCCTCTCTCTGGTTTTGTTTTTCTTCTTCTTCTTCTTCGCCCAGAGAGAGAGAGAGAGAGAGAGAGAGAGAGAGAGACTACAAAGTAGTGTGCTTCTTTTATACTTCTTTTATGTGGCTACTTTTTTCGTGTTTTGTGTTCGAGGCACCACGTTTTCCTCACTATACGCATTTCATGAAGAGATCTTCCTCAAACTCGACGCTGTCGATGTTATCCGAAGCGCCACTTTTAGCGCTTCCAGGCGCGCAGAAAAAGCAGAAAGGGAAAGATCTGTTTCGGGATAACGGAGCTGTGGTTGTGGTCTTGAGAAGACCGGGATGAGTGTTTTGTCGCGCAGAAATCCGTCGTTTGAAGGCAATAGAAAAGAAATTGAATGATATGAACTGCGTGTTACACTGCGTGTTGAAAGAATCCATCGAGGAGGAGGTGATTGAGTTTTCCAGGGATTACTGGAAATCTCAGGAGCGATTGTATTTGGATGAGACCAAGGCGTTTTTCAAAGCTGTCGGCGGAGGGGTCTTGAGAAAGTCGAGCTTGTTTTTAACTTTAATCAATCCAGTGAAGATGCATAAAATCACGCAACACTTCAAGAAGATTGGCGAGAGAACGCCGAAGAATAATTTGAAAGGTGAAGGGTTGATCATGGGAGGGTTGATGGTTTTTAAACGGGGCGGCGAAGTCGTGTACTCGCATCGTGAAAAAGAGTGGGGAGATTGCGCGCCGATTGAAGAGGTTTTAGAAGCAGCAAAGAAAACCACCACGAGTTAAAAAAAGACGAGAAATGTTTAAATGAATGTACGAACTGCGTGTGCGAAATGTTTTCCTGTGAAGCTCCTCGCGCTAAAACTCTTCGCGTGAGAAAGAGAAGCGCATGGAGCTGATAAATATTTTTTTACGCGCACGCACCCGGGAATATTTCTTTCGTCGGAACGAAAGCCTCTGGATGATGAAAATGTACCAGAATAAGTAGTAGAGTAGAATGTATATAGTGATATTGTATAGTACTAGTGGTAGCGAGAACAGATGCGAAATGTCGTTCACTCCAACTCTTCCGTTTCTCTCTTTTCTTCTTTCTTGTAAAAACAAACCGGCTTCGAACTGCGATGGCAGACGTAGTTAGCGCACGACCCGAGAAAAAATTGATGCATCCTGGACTTGTGATGTGCCAGCATGAAAACGCAACACACGTCGTGTTCATCGCTTTTGCGAACGATAACTTCGCCAATAGATCGTTCGCTCGGGTCGTAACTCACCATTTCCAAGCGGTTATGCTTCGCGTTCTTCTCTTTTAGGATGGGCACGAATACCTTCTCGACAAAGTCTGCGCACTTTTCTCGCCACTCCAACTCGTTCTCCGGTTTCAATTGCACGACCATCGTATCGTGATACACTCTTCGATAACTCGTCGGCACGACGTGCAAAAAGATAATCTCGTCTTCTTCGCTTCGATAGATGTGTTTCAAAAAGTACTCCAACGCGCTCTTCGCGTCCTCTTCCTTCTCTTCAAAAGGAAACAAGAAGCGTCGTCTCTTTTTTTCATCCCCAGCGAAAGTGCAAGAGCACGCGCCTTTCTTAAATTTCAAGCAGATGGACACGATCGTCGGTTGCTGACGATTCACTATGGCTTGTTCTTCGACTGATGTCATGATCCCCCGTCTTTTCGGCGACAAAGATGTCGAGAAAGAAAATAAAGAGACAGAGAGAGAGAGAGAGTCTCAAAAGTGGGGGAAAATATTGGCATTTCCGATACAAAAAATACACGATGAAATGCGTGGATTGCAAACTCAAAGAGTGCGAGTGTAAAGACAAATGCTTCGATTCGCTCGTGAAAAGGAAGTTCTTGATACCGATTTCCGAAGCCGACGACGACCGAACGCACGGAACGTTGCTGTTCAAATGGTTTCTTCCCTTGGTGAAAGTTGAAGAAAAAGACGAGGTGAGGCTCGTTCACGTATCCGCGAATAAGAAAGAAAGCTTTTCAGAGGAAGAGTACGTTTACGACGTCATAGTTCCGATCTTGAATTTTCACGGTGTGAAGAGAATCAAGTTACTCATCGAACGGACGGATTCGTCGACGGACGAAGCTGAGATTGCAAAGAAAATATGCGAGGCTGCAAAAGAATGCGATATGATTGTGATGAGCGCATCTCAACAAAGAGGAAGGTCGAACAAACACATCGGACGAGTGTCTGAGGCGGTGATTCATAACGCTTCGACACCTTTGTTATTGTGGAGGGATACGGATAACGAAGCAGGTAAAGGAGAGGAAGGGATGAACGAACGTTCATTTAGCAAGTGTTAGAAAATGTTTACTCGTTTTGATGAGTAGTCAAGTAACAGTTTATTAAAAGCGTCTCTCTCTTTCTCCTTTGTTCGTTGATTTCTTTTGAGCGTCGTTTCTTTCTAGCCCTCTTGAAGAGTCACCTTTTCAAAATCGATCGACGACGATTCGCCTTCCTTGTGCTGCGATGACGTCTTTGCGGCATCTTTTTTCGGCGGCGACGCCTCGTTCTCCTTCTTCGTCTCTTTCGAACTTTTATACACGATCAGAGGAACTTTCGAATGATGAAGGCAATAGTTCGTAACCGATCCGACGAAAAACTCTTGAACTCGTCCTTTGCGATGACTCGCCATGACGACCAGATCTGCGTCGATAATCGACGCCTTCTCGCACACGACTTCTCCGATGGACGTGTTGTTCATCTCGTACGCGATGATGTCCAGTTTATACGAAACGTTCTTCCCACGTTGATCCAAGATTGGTAAGAGCGTCTCCGCAACGTAACGTGCGCAATCTTCGCGCCACTTCTTTTCTTCTTCGGGGTCGGGAACTTCCACGAAGGAGTCGTCGTACATGCCCCAACTGTACTGTGGGAAGCGAGCTGGTATCCTACGAGAAAATCATCGTCACATCCAAGAGAGAGAGAGAGAGAGAGAGAGAGAGAGAGAAAAAATAATAAAAAAAAACTCACACGTGTAAGAGCACGATCTCATCGCCGGGTCGATGCACGTTATCGAGCACCCAGTTCAGAACTTCGACGTCCTCTCCCGTCGAATCTATCGGCATCAGAATTCTGCGCATTTTTGAGATGGAAAACAGAGAGAGAGATGTGTGTGATGTGTATTATTGCGCGCGTAAAAAAATGAAGAGAGAATACGCGAGTATTTTTGTATCTCTTTCAAAAATATTGAAAAACACCTCCCCCAACACCACCCCGGCGACGAAGTTTACGATAACAACAAAGCGTCGCGTTCATTCACGACGCGACGACGAATAACAAAACGCACCGTCTCAACACTTTGCACTCGCACTTTTCGCAATTGCAGGTTTTACACATGCACTTCTGCGGAGGCGATTCCATCGCGATCATTTTCGTTTTATTTTTTGTTGTGGGGCTTTTTTTTTTCTCTCTCGCACCCCGAAACCGCCATTTTTTTCTCGCGCACGAACGAACGAACGAACGACGCAAACGATGGACATCGACGAAAAAGAAGAAGAAGAAGAAGAACGACAGACGCAGAGAGAAGACGCGGAGATGACGACAACGACAACGTCGATGATAACAACAACAACAACAACAACAACAGGACGCGGTCTCGGTAAAAGCAACGACAACAACAACGGCGATGATGGTGTCGACCAAGACTTACTCATTCTCGAGCGAATCATCGCGACGAAAACAAATAATAACAACCAAAAACTTCGTCTTCTCTCGCAAGGCGCGGAAGCGCGAGTTTTTACGACCACGTTCCTCGGGAAGCCGTGCGTGGTCAAGCAGAGGTTTAAGAAAAAGTACAGACATCCAGTTTTGGACCAAAAGTTGACGCGAAGTCGATTGCTCGCCGAGTGTCGGTCGCTGATGAAGGCGAGAATTTTAGGCGTCCAAGCGCCGACGGTTTTGTTCGTGGACAAACCGTCGGCGTCGATATTCATGGAACGCGTAGAGGGGAAGTCCTTGAAAGAGGTTCTGAAATCAATCGCCGAAAGAGAAAGTGAAGAGGAAGAAGATGAAGACAATACGCGCACCAAAAGCTCCGCGAACGACGGTACCACTGCCTCTCCTTCTTCTCCTTCGTCGTCTTCCCCGGCGCACCTCCGCGCGGTGAAATACGGTCACGAAATCGGCCTCATCGTCTCCAAACTCCACGACGGCAACATCACCCACGGTGACCTCACCACCTCCAACTTTCTCGTTCATGCGCGCACCGACTCTGTATACATCATAGATTTCGGTTTATCCAAAACCCAAATCGTCGGCGAGGAAGATATCGGCGTCGATTTATACGTACTCGAGCGCTCGTTAATCGCCGCGCATAAAAGCGAGGGCGAACGCGTCTGGCGAGAGTGTTTGAAGACGTGGAAAGAGACGTGCGGGAAAAGTAAAGAGGCGTTCAAGAGGTACGAGGAAGTGAGGGCCAGAGGGAGGAAAAGGAGCATGGTTGGTTAAATGCATGTGTCGTGTGTAAATATGTACACACACAAAGTGAGACCTTTTATTACTAGTACTAGTTGTAGTGTCATAGATATATTCACATAGCCCGCTGATATTTAGAGCAGCAGTCAAAAGCATTCAGACCTCTGACGGATGAGAGATGAGAGAGGGAAATGTCAGCCACGAACCCATTTTCCCAAAGGAGAGAAATCTCGCGAAAAAAAAAGATAAACACAAAAAACACATACGTATCCCCGCACTAATCTTCGCTCGCCTCTTCTATTATATACGCACAGTAACATGTCTTCTCTATCGTCGGCGTTAGTGCAACGAGTCGTGGCGTCCACGCAGTGCTGCTCTTCTTCTTCTTCCGCGAGGATGAACGCGACGACGACGACGACGACGACGACGACGACGACGCGTGGTGGTCTGCTTTTTCGTCATCAGCGGCGACGTGGCCGCAAATCCATCATCTCGTGCGAGTCGTCTTCGTCGAACGAAGAGAACTCTTTGCTGACGCAAACGGCGGAGGAGGCGATCAGAAACGCGCCTCCTGCTCCCGAGCGAGGAGAAGGCGCGAAGAGAAGAGTCAGCGGATACATGAATAAGAAAACAACGAAGGATTGGCAAATCGATTTCTGCTCTCGCCCTTTAAAAGATGACCGAGGAAAGAAAGTGTGGGAACTTTTAATCACGGACGAAGACCGTTCGTTCGAACACGCGGAGTTTTTCCCGAACAATCGAATCAATTCCGTGGAGTTATCGAAAGCTTTGCAGAAGGTAGTCGATAGGAGAACGGAGGAAACCGGAGAACAGCCGAGAAAAGTGAAATTTTTCCGGAGTCAAATGATGACGATCATCACGAGAGCGTGTAAAGAGTGCGAGTTGGAACCGTTGCCGTCTAGGAGGTGTCAAACCATGTTGAATTGGTTGGAAGAGAGAATGGAGACGGTGTATAAGAAACATCCGGGGTATGATCCGAATTCGGCGCCGCTGATGACGTTTGACGCGCAAGCGCCGAAGCCGTTGCCGGACGCGTTGAGAGGAGAGTCGTGGGCCTTTGTCGCTTTGCCCTTGGTCGGGGTGAAGGAGGAAATGGAAGCCGTGGCGAGAGGTAAAGCGTTTGGAGACTTGCTGAACATCGACCCAGATTTACCGGACGATACGTTGATTCCAGGTGTAGTCGTGTACACGGCGCGCGCGGCGGCTTTGAGCGGATGGACGAAAGGCTTAGAATTGAGCGCGATTACCGTCGATTTGGAAAGTTCCTCCATCGTTTTGGAAACCGGTGTCAACGAGAGCTGGAACTACGCGTTCTTTCGAAGAACGAAAGAGTTGAGAGACGAAGCGAGAGAGTGGGAAGGCGTGAAGAGACAAACGAAAGGGTTGCACTTTTTAGCCATTCAAACGGACGCGGATAGCGAAACGACCGATGGGTTCTGGGTATTGCAAGACGTCAAAGGCTCGCAGTTTTAATCGTCATCATCAATAATAATAACAATGTAGTAGCGAGTCAAGAAGCGCAGTCTATGAAAAAGGGAGAGAGAGAGAGAGAGTGGGAGATACCAACAGTGTAGTCACATCCAAAAATTTAATATGAAAACGATTTGCGAAGTGGTATCTTCTCTCAAAATTTTACGTACACAGCAAAGCTCCTCGCAACACAAATTTGCCACGCTCTTTTAGACGCGCAGCCATCGAAAGATTGGTTCGAGAAGAATGCCTTCCTCCTCCTCCTCCTCCTCCTCCTCCTCCTCCAATCCTCTCCTCCTTCGAATGCTCTCCAAACTCAAATCTCTCCTCGTTTCCAAAAACAAACTCCATCTCTCCTTCGATGTGCTTTTTTACTTGTTTTCGTTGTTCTTGTTGTGTTTGTTCTCGACGAATTACTTGAGCAACGCGTCGTACGTGGACGAGAACGGATTGTTGCTGGGAAGCACGAGAACTGCGTTCGATAACGAGAACAGCGAAAACGCGAGGAGGTTTTCGGACGCGTTGTTGAAAACAGGAAGTTTACGGGAAGCGAAGGAGGTTTTGGTGAGAGATATTTTGTTGGCGACAACGGGTGATGATGCTTCGGAGGTGACGGTTCGCCCGTACGCGCTACACGCGGTAGCTCGAGCAAAGTTTGGAGATGGGAGAGAATCGATCGCAATTGTCGCACCGATCGGGTGCTTAGCAGCAGGTGAAAACGACGATAGGATTAAGGAAGAAGAAGCAGACGCGGTCGCGTTGGCGTTGGAGATGTTCTTTTATGTCAAGTCGCGAAAGGTGAAATGGTTGGGACGGGACGTGGTGTTGGTCGTGCCGACGTGTTTTGAGTATTTGGAAGAAGGGAACCCGGTTTCAAAAATTCGCGCGACGGGAAAATGGTTAGAGACATATTTAGAGGGCGAAGAAGAAGGCGAGGACGATAATGATGGTCGTGGCAATGGTGCTGTTACTAACAATAAAAAAGAAGACGTTTTCTTCCGCGCCGGGCAGATCCACCAAGCGTTTGGCATCGAAACACCACACGGCATGAAAAACTTTGAAAAATCAAAGTCTGCTATGTTCGCAAAGCTTCATGGATGGAATGGAGCGTTGCCAAATCAAGACATATTTGAAGTGGCAAAGTTTTCCTCCCGAATGGGGCGAGGGACGTCGTCGGGATTTAGTGTACACGGCACGCACGTCATCGACGCGAAGAAGACAAAATGGGAGAAGTGGGTGGAACATACGAAAGCGTGGACGTCGTTTGCGAAGTTATCGGTAGTTGGTAAGCCTACGGGAGTTCACGGAGCGTTCAAAGTGAAATCGATAGATTCGTTCACGATGGTATACGATAAAGAGAAAGGCAGGGAGGATGATGAAGGAACAAAAGGTCGAGACTTTCGAATAGAAAATTACCTCGCGTGTGGTATCGCGCTAGAAACAGCTATTAGAGCGTGCAACAATCTCGTCGAGCAATTGCACCACGCCCGTTTTGAGTACGTGCTCATTGGGAATGACAGATACGTAGGCGTTGCTGAGTTGGCCGGGACGCTCGGAGTTATGCTCGTCGCGTTGGGTATCAAGACGTTGAAAGCGTACGAGAACGAGAAATGGATGATTTTGTCTTCTTCCTCTTCTTCATGGTCCTTTCAAGAGGTCTTTTCTGTGGTAAAAATATTCACATTTATACTCTTAATGGTCGTCCTGATCGCGTTGGCGTATTTTAACGTCGCCTTGGGACTGTGTATGGCGACATTTTGCGTTCCAATATGCTTGGTCATGCCCGAGACGAGAGAAGACGAGAAAAAGAAGAAGAATAAGAAGGAATGACGAAAGCAAAGCGTTTACTTGTAGTAGTAGAAATAGCACACGCAGTAATAGTAGAATTGATGCGTTAGCACTTTTATATAATACACGTATCTAACTAAGAAGCATAATGACGATTTTACGATGAAATTTTAAGCCGCAACTTCGGCTGGAGCTTTGGTCCTCGCTCTCGTCGCATCTGCTCTCTTTGACTTCCATTCGAGCGCTTGGACTTCAAAAAATTCCATGGCTACTTGATCCGGCCACGGAGCACCCCAAGGCGCTTCAGCTCCCGCCGTCCATCCTAAATGTCCACCACTTTCCGTTTCTAATAAAATAACGTTCTCATTGCTCGCAATTTCCTCTCTAGGTATCGCTTCGATCGAAGCGATTGGATCGTCCTTCGCTTGGACGCATAACAACGGGACTCTCACGTCGGCAATCTTTCTTCTCGACCCGCTCGCTTCGTAATAGGCGTCCACGGAAGAAAATCCAAAAGTCACTCGCGTGATTGCCTCGTCAAAATCCCGGACCGTTCTCGCTTTCCTGACCAACGCCGGTTCGTATTCCCTCAAGCCTTGGAACAAATGTTTATGCGGTTCGAACAACTTGCGCATGTTGTTCGCCATCGATTTCGAATATAGCTTACCCCAAAAGCCTTTCTGCAAATTCTCGTCGCACCTGTTCAAATCGAATGGGTTACACATGCTACACGCGGCATCAACCACCGCGTCTTCTCCGTCCTCACCCAACGTGTTCGTTAAAATATTTGCTCCTAACGACCAACCGACGGCGAATAAAGGCGCGTTGGGAAAGCGTCGCTTCATCTCCTTCATCACCGCCCTCGTATCTCCGGTAAAACTCGCGCTATAAAACTGAGGCGTCAGCAAAGGTGATTCGCTCGTCCCTCTCGCATTGAATGCAACTACTCGATACCCTTTCATCACCGCCCTTCTCAACATGTGTTTCAAATACTTATCGTGCGATCCGCCGGCGATGCCGGACATCAGCACCAACGTCGGCGCGTCCTCCGGTAACGTCCTGTAATGTTCCTCCAATACCTTATCAATCTTCGGCGTTTGATTCGGTATCGATTTTCTATGCGGCTCAAAATCTTTATCCAAATTTCTCGTCTTCTCTAACATCTCCGGCGTGCGTTCGCGATACTTATGCGTCTCATCGTCCACCGACAACGGCCAATCCAAAGCGACCACGCCGCCGCACGCCATCGGCAACAACTCTCTCTGATACTCCACTTCCACGTCTTTTCTAAAGAAAGTCGCCATTATCGTCGACGCGTGTGGGTTTCTCAGCACCGTAATCGCGTCGTATCCAACCCGCAACGTGTGCAACATTTTCAAAACGTTTGCGTTTTTCTCCGTCTTTTGGCAAGAAACCGAAACTTCGCTCGTCGTTTTGTGCTTGAAAACTTTGCTCAGAAGAGCCACGAGGAGAGCGCCAGAGGTGACGAAAAACGCCGCTCGAGCCGGTTCAGAAGAAGCCGCGCTCAAAACGACGCCTTCTAACGCCGACGCAGAGATGGACGACGAAGCACCACCACCGCCGCCAAGACCACCACCAGCAGAAGCAGCAGCAGCGGGAGAGCGCGCGAGATTTGACGACGAAGTTCTCGATAACGATGACGACGAGAATGTTGACTTAAACATGTTTTTCGTATTCGTATTCGCCGATCGAAAAGGACGAGAAGAAACCGATGAAAAAGACGTCGACGCGACCACTGCTCCTCCACAAACAAAACCACCGCTCTTCAAAGGACGAGGAAGAGCAGGACGCATGTTCCTGCGCGCGCTGCGTGAGCTTTTCTCTCTCTCTCTCTCTCTTTTCTTTGTGTTCACTTTTTTTTGCAAAGCGAGCATAAAACCCTAAATAAAAATCTGCGTGCATTTTCTCGCGCGCGTTTTCTTCACAACCCCTCTCTCTTCTTTAGGAAAAGCAGAGAGAGAGAGAGAACACGTTTATTTTCAAGCGCGCGCGAGAAGCGAGAGTTTGTGAGAGAGAAGGAAACAAAAAGTAAACGCGACGACGACGACGACGACGCTTCTTTGAGTTTCTCGAGTAAAGAGAGAGAGTTCGAATTTTGTTCCGCAGTTTTAGAAAACGAAAAAAAAGCGCAGCGGAATACATACACATAATAATAGAGAGAGAGTGTATTATAGATAAAAGAATACGCGCGCGCAGAGAGAGAGTACCGCCAGAACACATCGAGATGGGTGGAGACGACGAGCTCGCGAAGCACACAAAGGTGCGTTTGGGGGGACAGCGCGTGTTGTTGGGGAGAGAGAGAGAGGGACTTTCTCTCTCAATTTTTTTTTCTTCTCCTTCTCTCGATCGCTTTTTTTTTGCCTCTCTTTTCTCGAAGAAAACACACGCACCGACTGACTTTTCTTCTTCTTACTCTACTACCACTACTCAACAACAACGACAAAAAAAATCCATCGCAGGTTAAAATCACCGGCAACAACCGAACGAAACAGAAACTGATCGGGTTGAACGCGACGGTGAAAAAATCCGTCGGCTTGGGCGGGTGGCACTGGCTCGTCCTCGAAAACGGGAAGGAAGTTAAGTTGCAAAAGAACGCGTTGGAGGTGGTTTCGTTACCGACGGGCGAGGAGGTGGAATCGATCGAGTTTCAAACGAAAGACGACGACGATGGGTCGCACGTGGAGAGCGGAGAGATTGAAGAGTTGGACGGGGACGAGGAGATGAATGAAGACGAGGATAACAACGAGAGAGAAGGAAAGGATGGAGGAGACGCGATGGACGAGGACGACGAGAATGCGGGCTCGAAAGAACGAGACGGCGAAGAAGACGAAAAGAAAGAAGGCGAAGGGGACGGAGAAGATGGCGAGGGCGAAGAAGAGGAAGAAGAAGGCGAAGAAGTTGATAAAGAAGGCGGCATGAAAGCGAGGTTACGACGACCGACGAGAACGCCCGGGAACGGGCCGCCGAGTCAACAAGCCGCGGCGGCGATGAAACGAATCGTCGATAAAAGAAACGCCGGAAAACCAAACTGCAACGTAAACTTCAACAGACTCACCGGACCGACTTTGCTCAAGTATAAGAAATTTTACCAAATGCCCGGCGCGGATACCGACGATGTTATCAAAGGGAAAGCGAAGATGGTCGATGAAGTCACTCGGCATTTCATGTCGCAAAAAGTGGACGAACAGAAATGCTTGGCGCAGTTCATCGCCAGTTTAGCGAGCACTACGCGTTGATTTGATTGAGCTAGCGCGCGAAAGAATCTATACACATACAATCATCAATTCTTATTATCAGTTTTAATTTGTATTTTTTGTAGTACGTATTATCAAAAACTCTCCGTCTGTCTCTTCTCTTCTCTCTCTCTCTCTCTTTCTCTTTCTATCATATCCTTTGTTCTAATCTCTTCTAAATCGTGTTAATATTATCGCCTAAAAAGTTTCTACTTCAATTCTTACTTGTATTCCGAAGGGAGCACTCCGGTTTCCATCGCTTTTTCGAGCATCGCGATTTCCTCCAAAGTCGTCGCGTTTGCGATGGCGGCTTTAATCTTCGCCAACTCCGCCGCGTTATTTTTCTTCTCGTTCTTCTTCCCTTTCTTTTTCTTCCCCTCGTCCTCTTCCTCTTCTTCTCTTCCGCCTCTCTTGCCGACGGTAAACGTCTTCGCCTTGATCGCTTTCCCATCGTCACCTTCAAACATCTTCTTCGCTGCTTCCCGTTCCTTCGCGTACACGCGTTCGTAATCTAACATTCTCAATCCATCGTTCAATTTGTATATGCAATACAGCCGATAATTCTCCACCGCGCACACCGGATTCCCTTTCAAAACCAAACATTTCAGACGTTTAACCTTCCCTATTTCGTCGATGTCGTGCAAATTTTTAATCTTGTTATTTTGCATCAGCAGCCACTCCAGCTTCGGCACGTTCTCGCTCAAATTCGTCCCGTTAATTTTCTCAATCTTATTCTCGCTCGCGTTGATCGTGTGCAACCGCTTCAACTTGGGAAACCCCTCCAACTTGACGATTTCGTTTTTGCTCACGTCGATGCAATCGAACTGGTCGTTCGTGCCGCCTAAATTTTCTATCGCTTTGATTCCTTTCGAAGAGAGATCGAGCTCGTACTCGTCCACCGCGTTCAGCGTTTGGTTCGATTCTAGAATCACATCGACCGTTAGTTTTCCTTTTTCAACGTCGTCTCGTTGGTGCGTTTGGTGCGCGAGTAGCGACGACATTTTCTTTCTCTCTTCTTCTTTCTTTGTTGTGTTGTTCTCTATTTTCGTATTTTGCGTTTGTGCTGCGTTTTGTTTTTTTTTTTGTGAAGGAA
>Ga0255765_1000055_pt1 | contig 123875 bp, 129 predicted proteins | sample 041ome_8_FD_179965 | JGI IMG/M metagenome (GOLD analysis project Ga0255765, IMG submission 179965) | Coastal salt marsh microbial communities from the Groves Creek Marsh, Skidaway Island, Georgia - 041407BS metaG (version 2) | ecosystem: Environmental > Aquatic > Marine > Intertidal zone >...
TTATTATAAAGACTTAAAAACCCAACTTTCCCTGATGACGTACACCCCATTCAGCGTCTTCTGTTTTTAAACCATCAGGCCATTCTACAAATGCGACTGTCGCCATATTTACGTCCTTAAATACTATTATTATCTAATTTGTGATGATATTAACGTCATTCTAAACTTGTGTATAGTCATAGGATGAGACTGACTTGATATCGTGGAAACAAGACTATATGATCCGTTTTCACAAAGATAAACAGGGAGCAATTAAATGGCAAAAAACGAGCATAGCTGGAATAGACGTAATTTCCTTATGCGTACTGGCGGCGCCAGTGCAGGATTAATATTCGGCATGGCAATCCCATTTGCGCGTAATATGCCCGCTAGCTTTTTACCGATTGCCTTAGCACAAGATGCTTCCAATATTCCGGGTAAGGTTGGCTTAACGGAATTAAATGATCGCCCGCTTAATGCAGAAACGCCCGCACATTTATTAGATGATACCATCACACCAACCAACAGACATTTTATTAGAAATAACGGCAATCCCCCTGAAGATGTTGATTTAAACTCATGGCGTTTAACCATCGATGGTCTTGTTGAAAATATTCTTTCCTTTTCCATTGATGATTTAAAAAATCAGTTTGACGTTGTGAGCTATGACTTACTGGTTGAATGTGGCGGTAATGGCCGTGCGTTTTTTGATCCCCCAGCACGTGGTAATCAATGGACCTATGGTGCCGTTGCGTGCTCCAATTGGACAGGCGTTCGCCTTAGTGATGTATTAAAAGCCGCAGGTGTTAAACCAGAGGCTATTTATACGGCCCATGAAAGCGCAGATACCCATCTTTCCGGTAATCCTGATTTGCAACCACTTTCACGTGGTCTGCCAATTGATAAGGCAATGGATCCTTATAACTTAATCGCATTTGAACAAAACGGTGAAGCGCTTCATCCAATGAACGGCGCGCCGCTTCGTCTAGTGGTGCCGGGTTGGCCTGGGTCTTGTTCGCAAAAATGGTTGAACCGTATCTTTTTACGCGATCAGGTTCATGACGGTGCTAAAATGACCGACACATCTTACCGCGTTCCTTCATACAAAGTGTCGCCGGGTGAGAAAGTAGCAACCGAAGATTTCCAAATCATTGAAGCCATGCCGGTAAAATCGCTTATTACCCATCCTGAAACAATGAAAAGCGTTTCAGAAAGCATGCTTGAAGTTCGCGGTCATGCTTGGGCCGGAGATACATCTATTAAATCGGTTGATGTCAGCCATGATTTTGGTGCAACTTGGCAAAAAGCGGAACTAACCTCACCCAACAATGCGCATGCTTGGCAACGCTGGAGCGCGCAAATTAATCTTCCTGAAAAAGGATATTATGAAATTTGGGCCAAGGCTACCGATGCAAATGGCATTTCACAACCATTTGCGATTGATTGGAACCCCAAGGGATACCTAAATAACAGCCTTCACCGCATTGCCGTTAAAAGGGTTTAATTATATTATGATCAGATCCTTATTTTTAATACTGATGTTATCCGCCTCTTTGACATCCAATCTTATTGCACAAGAGGAAGAAGAGCGCGAAATGGCGCTTTTGCCTTTAGGTGAAGGCCGTGAAGAAGTATTTTATCTGTGTTCCGCGTGCCATTCGATTAAAACAGTCGTACAACAAAAACTTTCCCGTGAAGTGTGGGACGAAACACTGGATTATATGGTTTCTGAACAAGGAATGCCGGAACTTGATGAAGAGGACCGGTTAAAAATCTTAAATTACCTTGGCACTCATGTCTCTCCTGAGAATAGCCCTTAAGTTAAATTTATATTCACCAGGGAAGCGATTTACATGCATCGCTTAAGTGATCAATCATCAAACGCAACCGGGCAGATAGAAACCTATTGGGCATAAAAACTGCGTGAATATCCCGTGTTGGTTGGGTCGTGAAATTTGGAAGTATTGAGATTAAAGAGCCACTTTTTATATGTTCCGCAACATAAAAGATCGGCAGCATTGCAATTCCAATTCCCGCTAGTGCGGCTTCACACATCATTTGACCAAGACACTCAAGACTGGGTGAACACAAGAAACAAAATGCCATATGAAGATATTATTACAGGAAATGTAACCCGTTTTAATTCGATCACAAGAAATGGAAGAATTTACGTCGATCAACTACAAAAAGTAGTGCCTTTTAAATTAGATGTAGATTTTCCTATCGTTACGGTTGGCTTATTAACTTGGTCATTACATGGTAGCAATACAGACCTTCCCAAGAAATTGGAGTTAAAAGCACGTCACGTTAGGTCTGCACACGGACTGACGAAACGTATTTTACTTGCCGAATGTAAAAGAATAGAAGAAGATCTGTGAAAATGAACATCCGCTAAAGGTCGTTTTCAGTCCTTCAGAATGTGTTTCTATTAGTTTCCGTATCAGTGTCTTTCCCGAAAACAACATACATTAGACACAACAACGAACCGCGGGGCAACTCAATGTTAACCGTGCGTGTATTGTGGGTCGTTGAGCCTGTACCGAATGCTTAACCTTATTAGCATGTGTCTCCATCCATATGTAGGTCACATAGGTTACGATTAAATCATACATTTGTCACACATAGGTCACAATTAGCCGTGCAATTCGCGCTTAACTACATTAGAATCAAATTCCAGTTCGTGAGGAATTAACGGACGATAACTATGAAGAATAAATAGATAAATGTCAGAAAATATAGACTTTTAAGCTAATATTTGTTGGCTCAAAGAGGAATGGATGGTGGGCGGTACGAGTATCGAACTTGTGACCTCCTCGATGTCAACGAGGCGCTCTACCACTGAGCTAACCGCCCACAAAAGGGTGAAGAGAGATTTATACTCAGTTTCTTCGAATAAGCAAGTCCAAATATAATTGCATATGTATATTTATTCATGGAAGATTAAGACATGATTTGATAGTCTAATTGGAAATAAGAAAGTGAGATTATTATGAACTTCTTTAAAAAAAGCATACTTATCGCCGGACTTGTCTTAGTGACAGCGTGTTCATCAAATGTAAAAAGCAATGTGACACGGTTTCATCAATTATCCCAACCGAACGGGCAAACCATTGAAGTGATCGCAATGGATCCTTCGTTGCAGCAAAGCGTTGAATTTGGCAGTTATGCTGGCATGGTAGGTGGTCAGCTTGGAAAAGCGGGCTTTAAACCCCCAAGCGGGAGTGCGTCCCAATTTGTTGCAGAAATCGCTTATAGCATTGAATCGCTTGAAGGTCTTGTTGCATCCGAAAGATCACCAATATCCGTTGGTATGGGTGTCGGTAGCGGAGGCCGCAGAGGTATATCCGTCGGCATGGGAGTATCTACCAGCTTAGGTTCCTCTAACAGAGAGCCAAATTATTTAAGCAAATTTCATATGAATATTACCGACTTATCAACCGGGCAACGGGTTTATGAAGGCCACGTTGAAAGCATCAACAGAAATGCAAGCCTAGCACAAACTATGCCTTTTCTTATAAATGCTTTATTTGAAGACTTTCCTGGGGAAAGTGTTAAAACAAATACAGTAACAGTAAAACCTTAGTAATTTTTGGACAATTTATGACATTACTTAATAAATCACCTGAAATGTGTGAACGATTAGCAGCGGCCAATCCATCTGAAGAAATGCTTACAATACTTTTAAGGCGCCGTTCATTGACAGTAAAAGATATGATCGGTCCGGGACCAAGTCAGGATGAGATCGATTTAATCTTAACAATAGGATCGCGCGTACCGGATCATAAAAAACAAGTACCATGGCGGTTCTTAACGATAGAAGGTGACGCGCGCCACAAAGCTGGCGAAAAACTTAGATCCATTTTTGCGAAAAATAATCCTGATACTGATAATGATTTATTGGATTTTGAGCAAAATCTTTTAACTCGGGCGCCACTGGTGATTGCCGTCATATCAACGGCAACACCAGATAATCCAAAAGTTCCAGAATGGGAACAAATTTTAACCGCTGGCGCTGTTTGTCAAAATATTTTGCTCGCTTCTAATGCCCTTGGTTTTGCGGGACAATGGCTTTCTGAATGGTATGCCTATGATGATGAATTTCTTGCTCATCTTGGTTTATCGAAAGACGAACGCATCGCGGGTTTCATCTATATCGGCACCGCAGGAAAAGAGCCCGCTGAGCGCGGTAGACCTGACATAAAAGAACTTACCCAAAAATGGCAAGGTTAACAAAAGCCGTTCAATTAAATTTGTTGTTCTTTTGTTTTAAGAAATCTTAAATCCGGATTTTCTTCAATAGCTTTATCAAGTCGCCAGGAATTCCTCGCTAAAAACACAGGGGAGCCGTTATGGTCTTCGGCCATATTAGCTTTATTGGTATCGACGAATTTCTTTAATTTGAAAGCATCGTCACTTTCTACCCACTGCGCCGTGTAGAGTGATGTATTTTCAAACCGACACGGCACATCATATTCGGTTCTGATGCGGTCGGCCATTACCTCGAATTGTAGCATACCGACGACGCCCACATACCATTCGGCTCCGATAACAGGTTTAAAAACGCGGGCCGCGCCCTCTTCTGCTAATTGAATGAGTGCTCTTGATAAATGTTTTGCTTTCATCGGGTCTTCTGCGCGAACCGTTTGAATATATTCCGGTGCAAAACTTGGAATGCCCGTGAACCTTAATTCTTCACCTTCGGTCAGACTATCACCAATTCTTAAATTACCGTGGTTTGGTATTCCGATAATATCACCAGGCCACGCCTCCTCGGCAAGTTCGCGGTCCTGCGCCAGAAAAAGAACCGGATTATGTAAATTTACGGTTTTACCGCTGCGCACATGTTTAAGCTTCATTCCTCTTTTGAATTTCCCGGAAACCATTCTGAAGAATGCAATTCTATCGCGATGTTTAGGATCCATGTTGGCTTGAATTTTAAAAACAAAACCACTCATTTTCGTTTCATAGGCATCAACGCCGCGCGTTTGAGTATTATATTCACCCGGTCTAGGGGCATGTGATGTTAAGCCATCCAATAATTCTTTAACGCCAAATGTATTAATCGCACTACCGAAAAAGACAGGGGTCATCGTCCCTTCTTGATAGGCTTGAGCATCAAATTCAGGGCATAGTTCGCGTACCATTTCCACATCTTCACGAAGTTTCTCAAGTAAATCTTCACGAAGAAGTTCTTTTAATTTAGGGTCATCAACACCTTCACAGACAACTCCATCATCCGGACGATCACCTTTACTGCGTTCAATTAAAATAAGTCTGTCATTGATCAAATCATAACAGCCTTTGAAATCACGCCCCATTCCAATCGGCCATGTGGCTGGCGCCACATCAAGCGCAAGCGTATCAGCAAGATTATCAAGCAGTTCAAATGGGTCCAGTGCTTCGCGGTCCATTTTATTAAAAAATGATATCACCGGCATGTCTCTTAGGCGGCAAACTTCAAATAGCTTTTTGGTTTGTCCCTCAACACCTTTCGCACTATCAAGTACCATTACGGCGCTATCCACCGCGGTCAACACACGGTATGTATCTTCCGAGAAATCTTCATGGCCCGGTGTATCAAGAAGATTAAACATACGTCGTTCATATTCGAATGACATCACGGATGATGCTACGGAAATACCGCGTTCTTGCTCAACCTTCATCCAGTCAGAACGGGCGCGACGACGATCGCCGCGTGCTTTAACCTCGCCGGCCATTTGAATGGCGCCACCGAACAACAATAACTTTTCTGTTAAAGTTGTTTTACCGGCATCCGGATGCGCAATAATAGCGAAAGTTTTTCTGCGGTCGACTTCAGTATCGAGTTGGGACATCAGTATTCTCTAAAATAAAAAAAGCTCTTAAACTCGCCGGAATTTAAGAGCTTCACTGTCTAAAGTACAGCTTTATTTTTGAGCTTAGTTTAAATCAAAGTCAGCAAGTGCTTGTGCCGCATCTTCGCGGCCATTTTTAAGTTCTTCTTTTAACCAAATTTTTGCGCGGTTAAGATCTTTATCAACGCCTTCGCCAAACGCATAGAGTAATCCTGTTACCAATTGCGCATCTTTAAACCCAAGATTGGCAAGCGGTGTACAAATCGCATAGGCCACATCAAATTCAGATTGGCTAAAAGCTTGAAGGCAACGATTTTGCTTATCTTCATAATAAGATAAATCATATGAAACCGTATCATCATATGCTGGAATTTCGCCATGAACAGACGCATGACTATTAAATACAAATGAAGCCGAAAATATGAATAAGCTTACTGAAGCTATAATCGCTTTTTTAAACATGTTGATTGCCCTATATACTCAAAACTAAATCGTTAACTTTTTGTTAATCATTTATAAATTGTATAACAAGGGAATTTAAAAAAAGCAATTATTACTATATTTCAATGACATAAATGTGATTTAGGTATTAATTTATATAGTTAATTTCTAAAATTATGTAAAAATATTTTACAACTACCCATGAAGTGTATCAAATTTGATCAGCACATTATCTTAAATTTATCGCCACAAATGCGCTAATGTGATTCGGTATTAAAGATAAAATATAGGAAAAAAGATGAGCAAATTTCACCGCAATAAGAAAAAGAAAAAAGACCAAAGCAGTGACAAAAGACTAATCATCATCCTTTGTGTTGCCGGCCTTCTCGCTATCGCTTTTCTTGCTAGTGTGTCATAATTCCAACGAACCAATATAAAAAGGATGATTAAGAACATGCTGAATAGAAAGATAAATAATTAATGATACGACTTGGGGTCAAATTTGGGGGTTTACTGGTATCGCTTGCTCTTCTTTCGGGGTGTATCAACGGTTATCAGGGAAATTCTTATACATCCTATATTGACCCTTTAACGGCCGATAATGTAGTGCCCTTGGCAGAGGGAGAAAAACCAAAACTGATATTCAGCGAAGATATCGAAGCGGATAAAGAAAAATATTTAAAACTTGGTTTCGTTATTATTGGCGAGTCTGAATTTGAAAATACAAATGAAGTTAGATTTCTAAAGCGTAAAATCGACAGCCATGCAAACCGTGCAATTGGTCACGCAATGAAAGTTAAAGCAACTCATATTCTATATTTACGAAAAAAAATTAGTGAATACAGTGAAACCACCGTTAAAGACGGAAAATATGAAACTCAATTTTTTGAAAGATTTCAAAATATTTCCGTTTATATGGTTAGGAGGCGAGTTTAATGAGAGGGGCGTCGATTGTTTTTTGTTTTTGTAAGTTAGGTGGTGTTTAGATGAGTTTCTATAACAGGGCGCTTGTTGTGGTTTTGGGATTGCTCGCCATCTTGTTTGGGCCATTTTTGATACTTTATAGTGGAGTTTCGTTTCATGCGAATAAGGATGAAGATATGGTGCCGGATCCTACTTTGATCGAGTTTACATTAAGTGGAACAGGACAGGATACTATTTTTGAAATCCCACATTATTACTTTGAATATGAACCATATGCTAAAAATGTTAAAGAATTTACGCTTGAAATGCGCTTACCTAACCTGACACCAGAATCTGTTGTGAAATACGAGGCTAAGCGTAATGGGATTCCAGAAGAAGAGCAGAACGAAGCATACGTCCAATCTTATTTAAGGGTTATTGTCAGTGCTAGTAAAAATAACGTGGTCTATAAAAGATTGGAAAGTTCTATTCTGCCTTAAGAAGTAAGAGAAACGAAGAGTTTTGAAGAGGTTTTTGACCTCTATTATTTAGGAACTAAAATGCACGATATCTCTGGCAATGGTATTTTAAGTAAAGTTGGGGTTGCGTACGGTAAAGATAAGCAAGACAAAATATATGAATTAAATAATCCAGTTTCAGAATTTTACGTTCAAAGAACGTTTCATGATGATGTTGGTTTTTATATCCGTTGTTCGTTGTTGCAAAAAATAAAGTTTTGCGATCTCGAGAAGGATTTTATGACAGAAGATTTAAAAATTCAAATTCGTTTCTTTAATCAGAATTTAAAAAACTGGAAAATTCTGGATAAAAAGATAAACGACTTTCTAAAAAGGCATATGAAAATTAAACTTGGGAATAGATAATGGACACGCTACAAGAAATTAATCAGGCGATAATAGATAATAAAGATCGTTGGGCGCAACTTGTAAATAGTGGGGAAAGGACTACTTTTTATAAAAAATAATGTCATAAATAACCATGCATAAAAAAGGGCGCAAAAAGCGCCCTTTATATCATTATATAATTCTTTTATTTTCTAAGTGCAGCCTGCGCGGCAGCTAGTCTTGCGATTGGGACGCGGTACGGGGAACATGATACATAATCAAGTCCTGAACGATGGCAAAATTCAACTGATGCCGGATCACCGCCATGTTCACCACAAATACCGACCTTTAGACCGTCATTGGTATTTCGACCACGTTCAACACCAATTTTTACCAATTCACCAACACCGTCCTGATCAAGACTAACAAACGGATCTTGATCATAGATATCCGCTTTTAAATAATCATCCAAGAAGCGTGCACTATCATCACGGCTGATGCCGTAAGTGGTTTGTGTTAAATCGTTGGTTCCAAAGCTAAAGAATTCCGCATGTTTTGCAATTTCACCCGCTTGAAGTGCCGCACGAGGTAATTCAATCATCGTTCCAACCATATATTCAAGTTTTTCACCCGACCCGGCGATAATTTCATCCGCTAATTTACAGATTAGCTCACGTAATATTTCAAGTTCTTTCGCTGAGCCAACAAGAGGCACCATAATTTCCGGTATCACGGCCTCGCCTAATGTTTTTGAAACCTCAAGCGCCGCTTCAATAATGGCGCGTGTTTGCATTTCATAAATTTCTGGGAAGCTTATTCCAAGACGACAACCACGATGACCAAGCATTGGATTAAATTCGTGAAGTTCCTCAGAACGTCTTTTTAAGAATGCCATATCAACACCCATGGCATTGGCAACGTCAACAAAATCTTCTTGCTTATGCGGTAAAAATTCATGCAGCGGCGGATCAAGCAAACGAACTGTTACCGAAAGCCCTTTCATGATCGTGAAGAGCTCAACGAAATCATTACGTTGATGAGGAAGAAGTTTTTCTAACGCCTTACGGCGACCTTCTGCATCAGCCGACATAATCATTTCGCGCACATTAATGATACGCTCCGCATCAAAGAACATATGTTCCGTCCGGCATAAGCCAATGCCCTCTGCACCAAATTCACGGGCAGCAGAAGCATCGAGAGGCGTTTCAGCATTGGTTCTAACTTTAAGGGTACGTTTCGTATCAGCCCATCCCATAAGTTCACCAAAATGGCCACCTAGTTCAGGTTTAATGGTCGCAACTTGTCCAACCATCACTTCACCGTTACCGCCGTCGATGGTTATAATATCATGATTTTTAACGACACGACCATCAACCGTAATTGTACCTTCTGCCATATTAATGTAAAGTGCCCCTGCACCAGACACACACGGGCGCCCCATACCACGAGCAACCACCGCCGCATGTGACGTCATGCCGCCACGGCTCGTTAAAATACCACGTGCAGCGTGCATTCCATGAATGTCTTCAGGGCTTGTTTCTATGCGTACAAGAATAACGTCTTTACCGTCTTTTGATAGTATCTCAGCTTCATCAGCGGTAAATACCACCATACCGCTTGCCGCACCCGGTGATGCGGGAAGACCTTTTGTTAAAACGTCACGTTCTGCATCCGGATCAAGTGTCGGATGAAGCAGTTGATCTAAAGCGCCCGGCTCTACTCTTAATAATGCTTCTTCGATACTGATGATGTCATCATGAACCATTTCTACAGCGATTTTTAAAGCGGCTGGCGCCGTTCTTTTTCCGCTTCGGGTTTGTAATATCCAAAGTTTCTTCTGCTGCACCGTAAATTCAATATCCTGCATATCACGGTAATGTGCTTCCAGTTTCTGAAAGACGGATGCCAGTTCATTATAAACTTCCGGCATGCTTTCTTCCATAGACGGCATATCTGATCCGGCAGCTATTCGTGATTCTTTGGTAAGGTTTTGCGGCGTGCGAATACCGGCCACAACGTCTTCACCTTGCGCGTTGATAAGATATTCACCGTAATAAGCATTTTCCCCGGTTGATGGATCACGTGTAAAGGCAACACCCGTGGCACAATCATCACCCATATTACCAAACACCATCGATTGAACATTTACCGCCGTACCCCAAGTATGCGGGATATTATGCAAACGGCGATAAACAAACGCGCGTTCAATCATCCATGATCCGAATACCGCATCAATAGCGCCCCAAAGTTGCTCATTCACATCTTGCGGGAATGGATGACCAAGTTCTTCTTCTGCTTTGGCTTTAAAATCACCAGCGAGCTGCTTCCAATCTTCAGCTTCAAGTTCTGTATCAAGAATAAAGCCATTTTCTTCTTTATGAATTTCAAGCAGTTCTTCAAATAAATAATGCTCAACGCCAAGAACCACATCGGAATACATTTGAATGAAGCGGCGGTAGCTATCATATGCAAAGCGTTCATCACCACTTTTTTTCGCTAAAGCTTCGACGGTCACATCATTAAGTCCAAGATTAAGAACGGTATCCATCATGCCTGGCATAGAAACGCGCGCACCAGAGCGAACCGAAACCAGAAGTGGGTTTTCTTCGTCGCCGAATTTCGCCCCAACCGTTTTTTCAATTGTTTTAATGGACGCCTCAACCTGCGCTGCTAAATCAGCTGGATACGTGTTATCGTTATCATAGTATGCGGTACAAACTTCAGTTGTGATAGTAAACCCTGGTGGAACTGATAATCCTAAATTTGACATTTCAGCCAAATTTGCCCCTTTTCCGCCAAGCAAGTTTTTCATGGATGCTTCGCCTTCAGCTGCCCCATCACCGAAATTATAAACCCATTTTGTCATTTTAAACTTAACCTTCTATTTTAGAAAATTCGACCACCGAATTCATGGTTGTTCTAATATGTGATAATAATTGAAGTCTGCTTTCCCGCTCTGACTTGTTGTCACTATTAACTGTAACTTTGTCAAAAAATGCATCGATTGGTGTACGTAGTCCAGCTAAGGCTGTCATCGCAATTTCAAACTCTTCTCTTTTTAGAGCATCAGATGTTTTTACGGTAACATCATTGAGCGTCGCAAATAGTGTTTTTTCTTCTTCCATTGTTAATTGGTCGAGCACTATATCACCATCAAAGTTAACGCCGTCTTTATTTTCTTCGGCTTTAAGAATATTTACTGCTCTTTTATAGCCCGCAAGTAAATTTTCCCCATCATCGGTCACAACGAAATTTTGCAATGCTTCCGCCTTTGAAAGCATTTTCACAAAATCCCAATTAAATTCAGCGCCTATAATATCATGACGAATATTTCTATCTTTTGCATAGACTTTCAAACGGTCCCAGAAGAATTTTAGAAGATCATCAATTTCAAAATTCAAATCATAGGAAGATGCTGATTTTAAAATGACCTGATCAAGATCAATGCGAATATTATTTTCTGTAATTAAACGAATAATACTAAGTGATGCACGGCGAAGCGCAAAAGGATCTTTGGAACCCGTAGGTTTTTCATCAATCGCGAAGAAACCAACAAGTGTGTCAATCTTTTCAGCAAGTGCTAAGGCAATACTAACAGATGCTGAAGGACAGTTATCAGTTGGACCTTTTGGTGAATAATGATCGGCGATAGCATCGGCGACTTGCGCATCTTGACCTTCTGCGAGCGCAAAATATTTTCCCATCAAACCTTGAAGTTCGGGGCATTCATCAACCATGCCGGTCACGAGATCAGATTTAGAAAGTTTGGCCGCAAACTTTGCTTTTTCAACATCCGCAGAAATGAGTTCTGCAATATACCCTGATAATTCTTCAAGTCTTTTAACGCGAGCACCGACGGTGCCAAGCTTTGCATGAAAGACAATATTATTCAGAGCTGGTAGATGGTCAGCAAGTTTAGATTTTAAATCCTGATCCCAGAAAAATTTTGTATCACTTAGGCGCGCGCGCAGAACACGTTCATTTCCATCAATTATTTTAACGCCATTATCTTTTGTTTTCATGTTGGAAACAAAAATAAACTTATTAGCAAGATTGCCATTGTTGTCATTTAATGAGAAATATTTTTGATGCGTTCTCATCGCCGATGTTAACGCTTCGGGTGGTACATCCAAAAATTCTTCATCAAAGGACCCCATTAGCACGACAGGATATTCTGCAAGTCCTGCCACTTCACCAAGAAGTTTTTTATCTTCCACGAGCTTAAGTCCTGCATTTTTGGCTAACTTTTGTGCTTCACTATCTATATTTTCAATTCTCTCAAATCGATCAAGAACGACATAGGCATTTTTAAGAGCCTCATTATAAGACGTGAAATCATTTACGGTAATTTCAGCAGGTGCCATAAAACGGTGGCCACAGGTTTTATTGCTTGAATTGATACCATCAATTTCAAAATCAATGATATCGCCATCCATAATACATAGAATACTATGCATTGGTCGGACCCATCGCAGTGACCCCGCGCCCCAACGTTGCGACTTTGGCCAAGGGAAATTACGGATAATATCTGGCATAAATTCTGCAATCACATCACTTGCAGGGCGTCCTTTTTGATCAATGATGGCAAATAGAAAAGTGCCTTTTTTATCTTCTCTTTCAACAAGGTCTTCACGCGCGATACCAGCCCCGCGCAAGAAACCTGCAATTGCTTGATCTGGTGCATCAGCGCGCGGTCCACGGCGTTCTTCTGATACATCTGGCTGCACAGAAGCAAGATCGGTGATTGATAAAACCAATCGGCGTGCAGTCACATATGACTTAACACCGTCGAAAGTCAATTTCGCATCATTCAATTTTTCTGTTACAAGTTTTTCGAGATCATCTGTCGCCTTTTGCTGCATGCGTGCAGGGATTTCTTCAGAGAATATTTCAAGTAAAAATTCAGCCATTATGCTTGCTCCCCAATTGAAGAGAGGTAAGCTACGCAGCACGCCTTAGCGAGCGCACGGACGCGTCCGATATAGGCCTGACGTTCCGTGACACTAATCACACCACGGGCATCCAGAAGGTTAAACGCATGGGAAGCCTTAATACATTGGTCATAAGCCGGCAGCGGATAAACACCCTTATTCAATATATTCTGACATTCTGCTTCTGCGTCTGCGAAGTGACGGAACAGTGTATCCGTATCAGCAATTTCAAAATTATAAGCGGAAAACTCTTGTTCATTCTGTAAGAATACTTCACCGTATTTAACGCCTTCGGCATTCCATTTTAAATCATAAACATTATCTATGCCCTGAATATACATAGCAAGGCGTTCAAGACCGTATGTTAATTCACCCGTTACAGGTTTACAGTCAAAGCCGCCGACTTGTTGGAAATATGTAAATTGGCTAACTTCCATACCGTCACACCAAATTTCCCAGCCAAGCCCCCAAGCCCCTAATGTTGGGCTTTCCCAGTCATCTTCTACAAATCGAATATCATGCTGATTGCTATCTATCCCTAGGACTTCTAAGCTTTTAAGGTAGAGTTCTTGGATATTATCAGGTGACGGTTTTAAAACTGTTTGAAATTGATAATAATGCTGAAGTCTATTTGGGTTTTTACCGTAACGCCCATCAGTAGGACGGCGGCATGGCTGAACGTAAGCAGCTTTCCATGGTTTACTACCAAGAGACCTTAACGTTGTCGCAGGATGAAAGGTTCCGGCCCCCACCTCAAGATCATACGGTTGAAGAATAACACACCCTTGCTCCGCCCAATAGTGTTGCAATTTCAAAATTAAATTTTGAAAACTATTATCGTCTTGAATATCACCACTCATCAAGCTGGATCATCCCGTTAAAAAATATTGAAAATCTGTGGCAAAACTACCCACCTCACCTCTTTAGGTCAAGGGTAGATATTATAAATTCAGCATTCTCTTAAAATGATACAGTTTACATTAAAAGTTAAGGTTAATATTTCCCTAAAAAGTGCAATAATTACAGCAAATTAAACATTATAATCCGAATCGACCCCATTCACTTCGTGTCTCTAACGTTTTAATCACATCATCGGCAATAGATGCTTTATTCATGTGCATTCCCAGCATTCCTTTTAAGAAACCTTTTTCTTCTTTAATACGTTTGAATTTTACATCATCACCAAGCTTGCCTTTCATGACGCTTCGCATATCGCCAACGCCATCAATCAATCCTAACTTTGTGGCCTCTTCGCCGTTCCAAACTTGACCGGAAAATAAGGTTTTTTGTACGCCTTTTAATTTGTCACCGCGCGCGTCTTTAACGAACGCTTTAAAGAAATCATGCACCTCTTTTAAAAGCGCTTTCATTAGTTTCACGTCTTTCTCAACTTCAGGCTTAAATGGATCCATTAAGGATTTGCTTTCACCTGCCGTATAGACCCGGCGCTCAATGCCTAATTTTTCAATTGCACCTGGATATCCAAACCCGGTATTAATCACACCGATACTACCCACAATTGAGGCCTGATGCGCGTAAATTTCATCTGCCGCTAGTGAGAGCATATATCCCCCAGAAGCGGCCACATCTTCTGCAAATGCATATACAGGGATATCTTTTTCTTTTGAAAGTTCACGAATACGCATGACGATTAATTCAGATTGCACAGGAGACCCACCCGGTGAATTGATCGTCAGCGCTACTGCCTTAGCATTATAAACCTCAAATGCCGCTGTTATTTTTTCTTCTAAATTCGCTAAATTAATCGCACTACTAAATCGACCCGATGAGCCAATAACGCCTTCAAGCGGTAAAACTGATACAACTGGTGCAGGGTTGGCGAGTGCTTCTATCGGTAGTTTGGACAGAAAATTTCTTATTGCTTTTTTCATTAATGATCTTCTTTTTTATTTTGTAATGTCTAATCCGTGAGCATGTCGCAGAATATTTTCCGCCTCATCACTGTATTCTCCATCTGATTTATGCACGATCAACCCTGATTTCAAGGATAAAAGGCCTTTTGCTCCTTTTTGCGCCCTAATCATTACGCGATTGGCATTATCACCTTGCTTAGAATATAAAGGATAAACAATGACGGAACCGCATTTATCATTTAATGCTGTTAAAATATCGTCTAATCGATCCGCACGGTGCACCAAAGTTATGTATCCTTTGGGTCTTAACATTCGAACTGAACGTTCAATCCATACTTTTAAATCATCCATTGCTTTACCGTGGGCTAGTGCTTTGGTTTGATATGGTGATGTGGTCACACTTCCTTTATCATAATAAGGTGGATTGCTTATGACATGGTGGTAACTGTTTGGCTCTAATTCGATGTCGTTCGCAAAGATATCGCCTTCAAAATATTTAATGATATTATTTGAAAATTGTGATGCATTTTTTATCGCCAAATCCATCAAATCTTTTTGCATTTCAACTCCATGCAAAGTCACATTAGTTGATTTGTCTTTTATACGTTCCCATAGACAGCATAATATGGCGCCTGACCCCGCCCCCATATCCAAAACTCTTTGATTGTTTTGCGGATTAATCGTGGCTGCTAAAAAAACACTATCACTGGTAACTCGATATCCTTTAGCGGGTTGGTTTAGGTTTATTCGCCCACCTAAAAAATCGTCGCATGTTGTTTCAATATTCGTCATGTTTTTAAATCAACGTCATTTTCTAGGTTTTCTTGGCGAATCAGCCTTATGGCTCGACTATGGGCATTTTCATCTACCATCACGCGACTTTGGATGCCGCCCATGCCACCGCCAAGTAAGCTCGCATGTCCACCCAAAACCACATAATTAATGTTTTCCCCGTCTAAAAGGGCGGAAATGCGGGAAATCACGACTGGGTTATCACTAAAAAACAGGTCTTTCAAAAAAGTTTATCCTTTTTTGTCTGGTTTATCTTTTGTATCCTTGCCAATATGCATTGATACGACTATTTTGCTCAAGCAATTATGTAACTTACTTTTATGGGCTGCAACAGGAAAAAGCACCGTGGGAATTGTAATAAATTTAGAAGACGAGAAAAAAGACAAAGGTAAAGAGGCACTAGAAAACCTCCTCGAGCTTGTCCAAGACGACCTTGATAAGGTTAACCAAACGATCCTTCTAAAGATGCAGAGCCCCGTTGCCCTAATTCCCCAGTTAGCCGGCCATCTTATCGCGTCAGGCGGAAAACGTTTAAGACCAATGTTAACGTTAGCAGCAAGCCGTCTTTGCGGCTATGAAGGCGACCGTCATATACAACTGGCTACTTGTGTTGAATTTATTCACTCGGCTACTTTGCTTCATGATGATGTTGTTGATAAAAGCGATCTTCGGCGCGGTGAAGATACGGCAAATGCCATTTGGGGTAATAAGGCAAGTGTCCTCGTTGGTGATTTCTTGTTTAGTCGGTCATTTGAATTAATGGTTGAGGATGGTTCACTCGAAGTTCTGAGAATTTTATCAAGCGCATCATCGATCATCGCTGAAGGCGAAGTCATGCAATTGGTAACAGCAAATGATACGGACACCACCGAACATGCCTATATGGAAGTCATATGCGCGAAAACGGCGGCTCTTTTCGCAGCAGCTTGTGAAATTGGCGGCGTTATCGCCGAGCGACCAAAATCAGAATGCGAAGCACTTATGAGCTATGGTCAAAATCTTGGCATCATTTTTCAACTTATTGATGATGTGCTTGATTATTCCGCCGAGCAAAAGACACTCGGAAAATCTGTCGGTGATGACTTCCAAGAAGGTAAAATCACATTACCGATTGTTCTTGCCTTTAGAAGAGGTACGGATGAAGAGCGGGAATTTTGGAAAAGAACAATGGAAGATCTTGACCAAAAAGACGGTGATTTGGATTATGCGATAGAATTAATGGAAAAACATAACGCGTTAACAGATACAATTGAACGTGCACGTCATTATGGCAAAATCGCTTGCGATGCACTTGCTATTTTTCCTGATACTCAACATCGTAAAGCCCTAACTGGTATCATTGAGTTTTGCATCAACCGAGCTTATTAGAACATGAGAGATTTCGCGCCGCCTTACGGCGAAATAGAAGTCATTTCAAAAAACATCCGACGTATCACCGCAAATAACCCTGCACCTTTCACTTTTAAAGGAACAGGTACATATATCATTGGCCATGGCAAGGTCGCTGTGATCGACCCAGGACCCAATTTACCTGAACATGTTGACGCTATTTTAAATGAACTTAATGATGAAACCATTAGTCACATTTTAGTAACCCATAACCATCAGGATCATTCACCCGCCGCCATCCCACTTTCAAATAAATGTGGCGCAAAGATATATGCGGCAAATGTTGATGATCAAATATATTCAGATCATAAAATTGAAGAAGGCATTGATAAAACATTTAAACCCGACATAGTAATCAATCAGGGTGATATTATTGAAGGTACTGATTGGACAATAGAGGCAATACATACGCCCGGCCATTTATCAAATCACTATTGTTTTTCTTACATAGAAGAAAAAGCGCTTTTCACTGGAGACCATGTAATGGGCTGGTCTACTTCCATTGTTTCTCCGCCGGATGGTGATATGCAGGATTATATGGATAGCTTAGAAAAGCTCTTAAATCGCGATGATAATATTTATTATCCCACACATGGCTGGCCGATTGAAAACCCTCAGCAGTTCGTAAAGCAACTTCTTGGACATCGCCTAAGACGAGAAAAAGAGATTATTAGAGCGATTGAAAAAGGCGCACACACAATTCATGAAATTGTGCAAAGTATATATGTCACGATAGATAAAAAATTATACCCTGCCGCTGCCAGAACGATTTACGCCCATCTTATTCGTTTGGTCGCGATAAAAGTGGTTTATTGTGATGAAATTCCAAACGAAAATTCAAAATACTTCATCCAATAAAAAACCCCGCAAGCATTACTCACGGGGTTTTGAAATTCTATATGATAAAAGCTTAGTGAAGTTTTTCGTTAAGCTTTTCAGTGCTTGATTTAATCAAGACTTCATGATCAGCTTTCTTCAAATTGGCTTCTATAAGATCACGGGCTGCGTTTGTCGCTACCTGCACTGTTAAAGAACGAATTTCTTTTAACGCGGAAGCTTCGGCTTGAGCAATTTTCTGCTCCGCAACTTCACTTCGGCGTTTAGTCGCTTCTTCCATTTGTGCTTTGCTATCATATACCATTAATTTTACTTCGGCTTCTGCATTCGCAATCATATCCGCCGCTTGCTTTTCTGCATCACGTTGATCACGTTCATACTTAGCAAGTAAACTTGCCGCTTCTTCACGAAGGTTTTTGGCATTTTCTAATTGCTCTTCGATTTCGTTCGCACGATCATCAAGCATTTTGGCAAAAATGGCCGGTACTTTTTTCCAAATGATAAGGATGAAAAATACCGTAATTGCAAGAGACACCCATGTTGCCGGGTCCGTCAGGAAAGTTACATGTTCTTCCATTAACCGTCTCCCTTTAACACATCATCAGTTTTAGCGTTAACAGCTTTTGTAACAGCTTTGGCATCTAGCTTAAGACCAGATATTTGAGAGACGATGTCTGCGCAAACATCAGCTGCAGCATTGCGAACTTCGCCAAGTGCTTTTTCTTTAGCTTCGTTGATACGCTTTTGCGCTTCATCCGCTTTCTTAGATAAGGCATCAGAAAGTTTTTGGTATTCTGCACCGGCTTCTGCTTTAAGCTCTTCACGTTTACTTAAAACGATCGCCGCAGCGTTGTTACGCGCATCTTCTTGCGATTTTTCAAAAGCTATACGTGCTTCTTCTGCTTTCGCTTGAAGTTTTTCTGCATTTGCCAAATCATCCGTAATGGTGTCTTGACGTCGCTTCAACACTTCCGAAATCTTTGGTGCCGCACTGCGAGCAATAAAGATGTAAAGTGCTGCAAAAACAACAAATAACCAAAATATCTGTGGTATAAATACCGCTGGATCTAATTGTGGCATGGTTTCCTCCTTGATCCGTTATAAGGGATCAGGCCTGATCAATAATAATCTTGAGTTTTCGTTAGTTAGATTATTATACGAACAGGATAATAAAGGCGATAACCAGACCAAAAAGACCTGTTGCTTCTGCAAGCGCAAAACCAAGCATAGCTTGACCGAATACCGGACCAGCTGCAGATGGGTTGCGGATCGCTGCAGATACGTAGTTACCAAAGATCACACCAATACCAACACCAGCACCGATAAGAGCTGTACAAGCAAGACCAGCACCAATGTAGCGAGCAGCTTGAACATCAGCGTTTGCTGCAAGAGTTGCGATTTCCATTTCCATTTTATTTTCCTTTAATTATGAAAAGTTCTTAGTCATTAAATTAATTATTATGTTCCATAAGCCTTAGTGCATATGGAGAGCATCATTTAAGTAAATGCAGGTCAACACCGCAAATACATATGCTTGCAAGCAAGCAACAAGTAGTTCAAGTCCGGTTAAGGCAACGATAAATGCAAATGGTACAATTGAGCCAACTGCAAGAACACCACCAGCCGCTGCTAAGCTAACAACAAACCCGCCAAATACTTTAAGCATAGTATGCCCGGCAACCATGTTGGCGAACAAACGAACAGAAAGACTGATTGGACGTGAGAGATAAGATACGACCTCAATCACGACAAGAAGCGGTAAAAGAGCAACTGGAGCATCGCCCGGAACAAAGAATTTTAAAAAGCCAATACCGTGCTTAATAAAGCCGATAATCGTAACACCGATAAAGATGAAAAACGCCATCGCAAAAGTAACTGCAATATGACTTGTAACAGTAAACGCATGAACCCAAGGAACCATTCCAATTAAGTTAGCCGCAAGGATGAACATAAAGAGCGTAAACAGAAACGGGAAATATTTACGGCCGTCAGGACCTGCCGTATCACCAAGCATTTTCGCTATAAACTCATAGCACATCTCTACACTGGACTGCCAACGACCTGGGACGAGAGCTGTTTTGCGCATTCCACCAACCATGAAAAACATAATTGTTAGTAGTGTAATTGCCATATAGACGGCTGAATTTGTAATTGAAATATCGTAACCAGCCACTTCTAGCGGTACAATTGTGTTGACTTCAAACTGTTCGAGCGGGCCTGCCACTGTTCTTATCCTTAAGTCTTAATCATCATCTTTATTATACGTATTGCTTGGCGCCAATTGCTTTGCAGCACGCATAACATTCATAATTCCTGCCGCGGCACCGATCATGATTAAAATAATCATCAACCACGGCTTTGTATTCAACCACTGGTCTAAATACCAGCCAAAAAGCACACCCACCAATATTCCGGCGACCAATTCCGCAACCAACCTTGTGGCAATGCCGTAAGTAGTTGCTTCTCTAAACCCGCGAGACTCTTTTGGTTCATTTGCCTCGCGTGCTGCGCTTACCCGGGCGCTTAAATCATCAAGGTTAGCCTTCATTTCATCCGACTTTTTTCTGTCGTCAGTCAAAGGCAGCTCCTGAATTTATTCGAATATATAAGTCCATAAAGAAGTCACATATCCACACCCTTAAAATTGAGTGCAACATAGTTTCAGACGTGTTCGCTGTCAAGCACCAAAAAGCACTCATTTTTCATCCAAAATTGTATTTATAAGTTATTGATTTTAAATAATTTTTATGAACTGTTTTTTTAAAGCATTATCTTAAAATTATATTACGCGTTCTGAAAATGAGAATCCCCAACTCGATCGCGTATTTTTTCTGCACTCTCAAGATCAACAGATACCAGTTGAGAAACGCCTCTTTCTGCCATTGTAACACCGAATAATCTGTTCATGCGGCTCATGCTAATGGCATTATGCGTCACAATTAGAAAACGTGTTGATGTTTTTTTATTCATTTCATCCAATAGATCACAGAAACGTTCAACATTGGCATCATCAAGCGGGGCATCAACCTCATCCAACACACAAATTGGTGAAGGATTGGTCATAAATACAGCAAAGATAAGCGATAAAGCAGTGAGTGCCTGTTCACCACCACTTAAGAGACCAAGATTTTGCATTTTCTTTCCTGGAGGAGAAGCCATGATTTCAAGACCAGCATCCAATGGATCATCCGATTCCGTTAATTCCAGATAAGCATCACCACCACCGAAAAGAGACGTAAACAGATTTTTGAAATGGCTATTTACTTCATCGAATGCTTTTAACATGCGAGCGCGACCTTCACGATTTAAATCGGAAATCGCTTTATTTAATCGCATAATTGCTTCTTCTAATTCTTCACGTTCTTTAATTGATGCACCAAGTTGATTGTTAATTTCTTCCAACTCCGTTTCCGCACGAAGGTTAACTGCTCCCAACCTCTCGCGTTCAATTTTCAATCTTTCAAGCTTATGGTGAGAAGCGTCTTGATCTGGCAAGTCTTGCCCTTCTTCAAGTTCTGTCATGGCAAATAAGGAGGTAGGTGCACAATCAAACTCTTCTTGAATGCGCCTCTGAAGTGCTTCTTTTTGTTCTTCAAATTGCTCAAGACTTGTTTCAAGACGCACTTTTTGCTCTCTCGCTGTACTGACTTCCGTCTGCACATCTCGCATTTCGCGTTCTTTGGTTGCAAGCTCTTCTTCTGCCTCGGCAAGTTTTAATGCGGCCGCTTTACGTTCATCTTCTGCTTCATCAATTAAAATATTGAGTTTACGGCGCTCAACTACGATCTCTCCTGGACGGTTTTCCAATTCGAGAAGTTCTTTTTTCGTTTCTTCTTTTCGAATTTCGAGGTTTTCAAGATGATTGGCTACATTCTGGATACGAGCCTGCCAATTATCATATTCGGCATTTATTTGTGCCAAACGATTTTGGCGCATTTCGCTCTGATTTTTATGACTGTCGTGAGCAATTCTAGCATCTGAGAATGCACTTCTCTTTTCTTCTACAATGTCACGGTTACGGCTAATTTCTTCTTCTAATTCAACTGATTCCGGAAGCTTTTCTAAGTTTCCGATAGCCACCTGATACCTATTATCTTGATCTTCAAGATCTTGGTTTAAATGTTCAAGTCTATCTTTTAATGCACTTTCTTCCGATTGATGGCGTGCCGCTAATTTTTCTGCTTCTGTCATTTCGCGGCGCGCTTCTATTGCGTTTTCATCTGCTTCCCTCCAAGCATCACGCGCTTCACGACTGACTTGTTTTATAGCATCTCGTTCCTCTTGCAGCTTCACATGCGAGGCACGTTCTTTTTCAACTTCATTTGTTTTTTCTTCAAATTCAGTCAGCAAATTCTCAAGGCGATTTTTTTGTCCAAGACGAATTGCTGCGGCACTCGGAGCTTCTGGTGAAACACAAAGACCATCCCAGCGCCATAGCCCCCCATCAAGAGTGACTAATCTTTGACCCGCCGTTAATTGATTTAATAAGGAAAGCGCTTTTTCTTCATTTTCCACTACACCAATATGCGTTAAGCGACGCTTTAATAAGGAAGGGGCGTTTACAAATTTATCTAATGTTTCCACACCTGATGGAAATGAACTTTTTTCATTTAAGGGTGGCAAATCGCGCCAATGTACAGAGGACTGATCATCGTCACCGGCATCCAAATCGCTATCTAATGCAGATCCGAGTGCTTTTTCATAGCCTTTCGTGACAGTTAATTTTTCTAATAATGGTGTTGCGTCTTCCTCATCATCGGTTCTTAGCACTTCTTCTAAGGCTTCTTTTTCCGCTTTAACACGGGCGAGTTTTCCTTCACACGCCTGTAATGCGTTTCTTGCCTCCTGCTCTAACTGTTGGATGGATTGTCTTTTATCTTCTGCTTCATTAAAAGCAAGGCGCATTTTGGAAATTTGTCCTTCCGCTTCATTTAGCTTTTTATCGGCTCCCGATAAAGTCTGAGTAAATAAATTATCATTCTCTAATGTGGCAAGTCGCTCTTCAACCGTGATTTTCTGTTCTTGTAAATTTTGAAGTTGTGCTCGTCTTTCTTCAATTTCACGAGAAAAGTTTAATCTATCTGCATTTCTTTCTGCTTGTCGCCCCATCAATTCTTCTAATACGAGTTCTGCGCTTAATGTATCCGCCTGTTTTTCGGCTAAAATCTGAGCTAGTTTTTCAATATTCCCTGATGAGCCATCGACTTCATCTTCGATTATTTTACGCTCTTCAACCAATCTTCCTATTGTGGTCTGGCTGTCTTTGATGGTTTCATTTTCACGAATTTCATCTTGGGCTATTTGTTCAAGCAAAGCCCTCAGCTTATTCTGTGTTTCGGTGACACGCGCTTCTTCGCCGTCCAGTCCATCACGGCTCACTGTTATTCGGTGAAGTTTGGCAGCGAGCTCTGCTTCACTCTGACGTAAGTCTGGTAATTTTGCTGCCAAAATAGCTTGCTCTTTACTAAGAGACGCAAGGGCGTTGGTTACTTTAGAAACCAGAATAGCAACTTCTTTTTCATCATGCGAAGATGCAGAGATATTCGTTTGAAGATTTTGCCACTCAATATAGAGAAGCAATGATTGCAGTTTTCTAATTTCTTTAGCAACATTTTTATATCGAGTTGCTTGACGGGCTTGATTTTTTAAGCTTCTGATTTGTTCATGAAGTCCAATTTCAACATCGCCGAGACGTTCAAGATTTTTATTGGCACTTCTTAACTTACTCTCTGCTTCTTTTCGTCGTGTATGAAGCCCGCTAATGCCTGCTGCTTCTTCAAGTATAGCCCTACGCTCTTTCGGTTTCGCGCTGATCAATGAACCAATCCGGCCCTGACTAACCAGTGAGGGAGAATGCGCCCCAGTCGAGGCGTCAGCAAACATAAGTTTAATGTCTTTACCACGGATTTCTTTACCGTTCATACGGTAAGCAGAACCGCTTTCACGTTCAATACGTCTAGAAATCTCTAGAAGTTGCTCATCATTAAAAGCTGCCGGCGCTGTCCGCTCTTCATTATCAAGTGTCAGAGTTACTTCAGCAAGGTTACGCGCCGGACGGCTGTTTGTTCCCGCAAAAATAACATCATCCATGCCATTACCGCGCATGCTTTTTGCGGAATTTTCCCCCATTACCCAACGAAGTGCTTCAAGGAGATTAGATTTACCACAACCATTGGGACCAACCACACCTGTAAGGCCTGGTTCGATCACCAATTCAGTTGGATCAACAAAAGATTTAAACCCAGATAATCTTAGTCGTGTAAAATGCAAAATTATCCCTTTCTATTTCGCACTTAATCTAATTCCGCCTCTATCGCTTTAGAAATTGAATTATAATCATTTCTAGCTTTATTGCCGTTCACAATAATAGTTGGTGTCGCATTCACTTTATACTGTTCGACCGCATATTGCTGAACTTCAAATAGGTATTTGCCAATGTCTTCATTTGCAAGACACGCATCAATTTTGGCTTTATTCATTCCCGCTTGACGCGCATATTTCTGAACTTCGGTCATCGTCGCATCGATAAACATCTGATTCGCTGTTTGTGGATCATTATTGGCTGAAAGTTCTTGATATTTGCCAACATCATACCATTCCATCTGTCTACTAAACAGCATGTTCATAAATGGAACGTACCGTTTTTCAGTCATGCAGCGAGAAAGCGTCGTCGCAGACATATCAATAGGATTAAGCATAAAGCTTCTCATCACAAGTTTAGCTTTTCCCGTGTCGATGTAGTCTTCTTTTATTTTCGGTAGGACATTATTATGAAAAGTCGCACAGTGGTTACACGTGAGTGACGCATATTCAATAATCTCAACCGGGGCATTTGGATCCCCCATCACCATATCACGATTTAAAAAGCCGGCTTCTTCAACTGATAAACTCGGCTCTTTGGGCATCGCTGCTGCCATATCATTCTGACTGGCTTGCTCAGCAACCTCTTCAACTTCGCTTGCTGCGCTTGCCATGGCATCAGCATTTTCTGCTGGTTCTGACGCATTATCGCTTTCGCCACATGCAACAAGAAATAAGGATAAAATTGTTACTGTTGCACTTTTTGCAAAAACGCCAATATTTCGCGTATATAGTTGTTTAATCATAATTCACCTACAATATGTTGTTATTAATATAAAAATGATTGTTTCGACAAATCAAGGACTGATTGTCATATTCCCAAGTTTTTATTGCTTCTTTTCTTCTTTATTTTTTTACTTCCCATACCACGTCGTGTGAAACGCTTGCCCTGCTTAGGCTTTTCGGGTTTTTGCCGACCTAATATTTCTGAACCTATTTTAAATAAACTTTTTCTTAAATCATCATCTTTGATGTCTTTGAGTAATAAATTCAATTCATTTTCTTGAGAATCAGAAAGAATCGGTGGTTGATATTTTTGTTCCATTATATTTTTATCAATAATTCCGTGATGAAAAATCAATCGGTTGACCGCATTAAAACCATAATAAGAATTAATTCTATCTATCACCAAATGCTCTAAATGTTGCATTTCAGGCGCGTAACTCCCTTCAACGCGGATATGAAGAATACCCGGATTATTTCCCTCTTCTTCTGGGTTTCTTGGCATTACCAAACGTTCAGGTAAACTGGATTTTGAAAGGACAGGCCCCACAATTTCCGCCCAATGGATATGGATATCACTTTTAGCAAAACCGAAACGACGAAAAGCACGATTATTCACCGTTGCAGCAAGATCCGCTAACGACGAAGTTTTATAGGTACGTCTCACTTTTCGTTTTTCAGTCATAGCAATATTATACTCTTTTATTTACATCCAAGATATAAAAATTGCCTATAAAATAAGGCCTTAATTAAAATCATTTTATTTTAGTCTCTGGATTCCACACCTTCATATTGTATAGTTTCATATAAGAATCACTATAACAGGGCGGAAATGAGTAGCGTTACTGAAATAACGAACAAAAAAGATGAGTTGGTTGATGCTCTACTTGATTGGTATGATCATCACTCTCGCACTCTCCCTTGGCGAATTTCACCAGAAGCAAGGCAAGGTGGAATTTCACCAAATCCTTATGACGTGTGGCTAAGTGAAATTATGCTTCAGCAAACGACTGTTGCTACCGTAAAATCATATTTCGAAAAATTTATAACGGAATGGCCAACTATTGAAAAACTAGCAGCAGCAGACCTTGATGAAGTGCTTACCACCTGGGCAGGGCTTGGATATTATGCCCGTGCACGTAATTTGCATAAATGCGCCAAACAAGTCGTCGATGAATTAAATGGTGAATTCCCTACTCAATATGATGAACTTCTTAAATTGCCTGGTATCGGCGCATACACCGCCGCCGCAATCACATCAATTGTTTACGATATCCCTGCGACAGTTGTCGATGGCAATGTTGAGCGCGTTATTTCACGTGTTTTTAATATTGAAACCCCTCTCCCAGATTCGAGACCTGAAATAAGAGAATTTGCAGAAATTTTTACACCGAGCCATAGGCCTGGTGATTATGCACAAGCACTTATGGATCTTGGTGCCACCGTATGTACGCCTAAATCTGCTAAATGCGGAAATTGTCCTTGGCAGGAAGATTGTCTTGCCCATGAATTAGGCACCGAAGCTGATTTACCGGTTAGAAAAAACAAAAAAGCTAAACCAACAAGACGAGGTTATGCTTTTTGGGCTGAGTATGATGGTAAAGTTTGGCTGAGAAAAAGGCCGGAAAAAGGACTTCTTGGTGGAATGATGGAGGTTCCATCTAATGAATGGGCACCTAGCAACAGTTGGGATAATATTCCAACGCCGCGCATACCGATCATTGCTAATTGGGATTTATTACCGGGTGTTGTTCGTCACACATTTACCCATTTTCATTTAGAATTAAAAGTTGTGCGGCTCAATTTAGAAGAAATGATTAATCTGCAAGAAGGCGAATGGTGCGAAATTGAGAAATCTAATGAATATGCCCTTCCCACTGTTATGAAAAAAATCTTTGTCCATGTTGGACAACCTCTATTGGATTTATAAGATGGTTACTGCATTCTTTTACGGCTTGTTTTTAGATCCTGAAATTCTCGTAAAATTAGGATACACGCCCAACAATGTACAAATTTCCAAATTAAATAATTACCAATTGATAATTGGTGAAAGAGCCAACCTAGTCAGAAGCGATAGCAATCATGTTTGGGGAAATCTTATTGATCTAAACCAAAATGATATCAATGCACTTTATTCGGAAAAATCAGTTGCCGATTATAAAAAGCAAACTGTTTCATGCATCGCACAACGTGACAATAAAACGGTAACGGCCGATGTCTACATATTGCCCGAAGGTTATGCTATGAAACCGGCAAAAAACAGTGATTATACAAAAAAGCTCTATTCCATTTGCCAGAAATATAATTTTCCGGATGATTACTTAAACCATTTAAATAGAATGATTGATGAGATAGGAGATCATAAATGTTAATTCTTCATGATAATGTCGAATCAGAAAATGCTTATAAAGCGAGGCTACTTTTATCCTTAATGGGAAAAGAGTATAAATGCATCCAATATGATGTCGTTAATGGTGAAACCAGAACCGATGAATTTCTAAAAAAATATAATAAAAATGGCCGTATTCCTGTCCTAGAGTTTGAAGATGGTAAATGTCTTGCATAATCTAATGCGATAATTTATTTCCTATCCCTTGGCACAGAATATTTTCCTAATGATCCATGGTTGCAGGCAAAAGTGATGGAGTGGATGTGTTTTGAACAATATTCACACGAGCCCTTTGTTGCTGTCGCCAAATTTATCTTAACTATGTTACATGAAAACACACCCCGCCGAGCTGAGATCCCAACTCTTCATGAAAAAGGGTATTCTGCTTTAGAAATAATGGAAAATCAGTTAAAAGAAAACAACTGGCTTGTTGGAGATCATATATCAATCGCTAATATTGCGCTTTATGCCTATACCCATAAAGCACCACTTGGGGGGGTTGATATGACAAGGTTCCCAGCCATTAATAATTGGTGCAACCAAATCGAAGCATTACCAAATTATATAAAGATGTTCTAATGGTTGAAGAAGTGCATAAAGCAAGCTGCCTTTGCGGAAATATTGAAATTGAAGCATCGGGAACGCCTAATTATACGAAATATTGCCATTGTCAGATGTGTCAGAAATCATACGGTTCAAGCTTCATGGTCTGGGTCATTTTCGATAAAGAAAAAGTTCACGTTAAAAAAGGTGAAATAGCCAAATATCAGTCCAGTAAATCTTTAGCACGAGGGTTTTGCGCGAACTGTGGTTCAAACGTATCCATCCATACAGATAAATGTTTTGACCTGCCACTTGGTGCTCTTGAAAATCCAGACAATATTAAAATTGATTATCATATCTGGACAAAACGCGCCTTAAATCACGTAAATTTAGATGATAATTTACCGAAATATCATGAAGACCAGCATGATTGAAAATGGCTGATTATTTTATCATAACCATATAATGAATTTAGCGGGCCAATCGCACCTAGACTTAACTTACTTCCATTTAGAATTCGGGCAGCACAATTTGTAACAGATTGCGTATCAATTTCATTAATTTTGTCGATAACTTCATCTCTGGAAATATGACGACCAAAAATCATTTGCTGTCTACCCAATTGTTCCATGCGACTGGTTGTGTTTTCAAGTGACATTAAAATGCCCGCTTTCATTTGCGCTTTGGCACGGTTCAATTCTTGCTCTGTGACTTTAACCGTCATTTTTCTTAGTTCTTCACCAACCACCGGAATAAGGTCAGACACTTGATCTGGCCCGGTGCCTGCGTGAACACCAAATGTACCCCCATCAACATATGATCCCATATAGGAATAAATAGAGTAAACAAGACCGCGTTTCTCTCTTACTTCTTGGAATAATCGCGATGACATACCACCACCGAAAATCATCGACATGATTTGCGACGTATAGTAATCGGGATCATCAAACTGAATACCATCAAAGCCAAACAATAAATTTACTTGTTCTAAATCACGTTCAATACGCGTTTCACCGCCATGATAAATAGCTTTAACTTTTGCCTCGTCTCTTTTTAATTCAAGTGACGAGAAATGTGCCTCAACCATATTTACAAATTTATCGTGATCCAAATTACCGGCCGCCACGACGGCCATGGTTGAAGCTTTGTAATGATTGGACATATAATGCATTAAATCAGAACGGCTATATGCATTTACCAATTCTGTTGTACCTAGAATAGGCCTTCCAATCGGCTGGTCCGGATACGCAGCAGATTGCATTAAATCAAATACAATATCATCAGGTGTGTCTTCAGCTTGGCCGATTTCTTGAATGATGACACCACGTTCACGTTCAAGTTCATCAGCAATAAAGGTAGAATGCTGCAAAATATCACCAAGCATATCAACGCCAAGTTCAAGATCTTCTTTTAATAGACGTGCATAATATGTGGTATGTTCACGAGATGTATAGGCATTTAAATAACCACCTACATTTTCAATTTCTTCAGCGATATCAAGCGCAGTTCGGCGTTTGGTTCCTTTAAAAGCCATATGCTCAAGCATATGTGATAAACCATTTTCATCCGCAGTTTCAAATCGGCTACCAACATCGACCCAAGCACCAACCGTGACTGTTTCAACGTTTGACATTTCATCACTAACGACACGCAGTCCGTTACTTAATGTGGTAGAGCGAACGCTCATAAATTTTCCAAAATATATTTTTTCAGAACTTCTAAGTCATTTGGCAGAAGATCAAATTTTTCTTCGCGTTCAAATAAATCAGCCATATGAGCCGGCAATTCAGGATGCTTCCCTGTTACCTCTTTAACGGCTTCTGGAAATTTCGCAGGATGCGCCGTACTCAATGAGACCATTGGAGTTTCTTGATCACGCCAGTTTTCGCGCGCTGCTTTAACACCCACAGCAGTATGAGGATCAATCATATGCCCACCTCTGCTATAAACATCAGAGATTGTATTTTTCGTTTCTTCTTCTGAGACACGCATCGCGTCAAAGTTCATCTTTGCTTTATTCAATGGCTTATCAGCAATTTTAAAAAGACCACTTTGTTTTAAATTTTCCATCAAATTTCGGATTTCAACACCATCGCCCTCATAAACATTATAAAGTAATCTTTCAAAATTACTGGAAACCTGAATATCCATACTTGGGCTAATGGTAGGGATTGTTTCACCTACTTTATATTCACCGCCATTTATGGTGCGGGAAAGAATATCATTTACATTAGTTGCGACCACGAGTTGATCAATAGGTAACCCCATTTGTTTAGCAATATATCCTGCATAAACATCACCAAAATTTCCTGTCGGCACGCTGAATGAAACTTTACGTTCAGGCGCACCAAGTGCAATTGCCGAAGTAAAATAATAAACGATTTGCGCCATTACACGGGCCCAATTAATGCTATTCACAGCAGAAAGACTTATTTTATCACGAAACTCAAGATCATTGAAAAGCGCTTTTACCAAAGCCTGACAATTGTCAAAATCACCTTCAATGGCAATATTATGCACATTATCTTCTATTACGGTTGTCATTTGTTTGCGCTGCACGTCAGATACGCGCCCCTTTGGATGAAGCATAAAGATTTGCGCACGCGAACTTCCTTGTACACAATCGATCGCTGCTGACCCAGTATCGCCTGAAGTGGCGCCAACTATTGTAATTTTATCATTATTTTTTTTCAGCACATATTCAAACAAATTACCAAGCAGTTGAAGGGCAACATCTTTGAAAGCCAAGGTAGGGCCATGGAATAATTCCAAAATCCATTCATTATTATCCAGCTGCCTAAGAGGCACGATTGCATCGTGACGGAAACTTGAATAAGCTTTATCAATTAATTCTTTAAAATCATTCTCTGGTATTTCAGGACAGACATAAGGTGCCATTACGAGAAATGCTATTTCTTGATAGCTCTTGCCGCGCATGGTTTTGATTTCTTCTGTGGTAAATGTTGGCCATTTTTCCGGTAAGTATAATCCACCATCACGGGCTAACCCGGTCAGTAAAACTTCTTCAAAACTTAACGTTGGCGCTTGGCCGCGCGTGCTTACGTATCTCACTGGACTATCCTTATTAAGCCATTAATTTTCGGTGATGACATTAGCAATATAGCCACCTGTTGCAAGTATTTCTTAGGGCTTACCCATCTTTTTTACGAATATGGGCTATTAAATAGATCCCAATGAGGACAATCGCTAGTCCGTACCATGTTAAGGCATAATCTAAATGATTATTGACGATATTAAATTCCGTCCTTCCTGCCACAGGAAAGCTATTATCCGAATCGATTTTATCAGCATAAAGAAACATCGGAAAATTGCGATCTAAAGCATTATGTTTTGCCATACCGTAAACATCACCATAAAACCACATATTGTCCTCAGGATCATTTTCCGGACCATACCATAGTTTTTCCCATGGCTTCCTTAGAAGCCCCTCAACCGTCACGTTTCCAAGGTCTAAAGTATCAGGACGATCACTTTGGTTTTTTATGGGTTCTGGGACCCACCCGCGATTTACAATGATGCTCGCACCACTATTTAGGATTAAAGGCGTGTAAAGATCATACCCCGGTTCCCCATTAGGCCCCACACTATACATAGTCATTTCATGATCATGATCAAATGTACCGTTAACCGTTACATGCATATATTCCAGATCATCTAAATTATCAACAGCCATAGGTAATGATGCGGGTGCACTTGTTGCCCGCTGTTTAATTTTTTCGATAAGATCCAATTTCCAATCAAGTCTTTCAACTTGCCAGTTGCCAAGTAAAAGCAAACAAACCAACAATGGGATTGTCATAAGAGTAGGCCAAAGCCGAGGTTTAAATGAATATGAGTTCATTATTATTTATCCAACTTGCCTTTTTATGTTTTTAAACCGTATCTGAAAGAAACACCCCAGCCCGCTTTCATTGGCGAGACTGGGGTGTCTAAATTTAATTTATTAGTCAAATGACTTAGCCTGTAATTCCTACATAAATGCAGAAGAAAAGAACTAGCCATACGACGTCAACAAAATGCCAGTACCAAGCCGCCGCTTCAAAACCGAAATGGTGATCTGGTTCAAAGTGGCCTTTAATGCCACGGAATAAACAGACAAGTAAAAAGACTGTTCCGATCAAGACATGGAAACCATGGAAACCTGTCGCCATATAGAATGTTGAGCTGTAAATTCCATCGGCAAAACCGAATGTCGCATGCATATATTCATAAGCCTGGATACATGTGAAGAAAGCACCAAGAAGCACAGTAAAGAGTAACATTTGAATGAACATCTTGCGATCACCTTCAACAAGTGAATGGTGAGCCCATGTTACAGTACAACCCGATAGTAGCAGTACGAGTGTATTCACAAGCGGTAAATGCCATGGGTCAAGCGTTTCAACACCTTCTGGTGGCCATACAAAATTGATGGCTTCCGTAGGGAATACGCTAGCATTAAAGAAAGCCCAGAACCATGCAACGAAGAACATTACTTCGGAAATAATAAATAGGAACATGCCATAACGCAGACCTAATTGTACGATCGGTGTATGATGACCCTCGTGTTCGCCTTCTTTAATAACATCACCCCACCAGCTATAAGCACCGAAGAGTGTTGCAATAACACCAACTGCAAATAACCATGGGCTATCAAAATGCATATAAAGAACAGCACCAAAGAACAATAAAAATGCTGCAAACGAGCAGAATATCGGCCACGGGCTTGGATCTACCAAGTGGTAATTATGATTTGGAGCATGTGAATCTGACATATGTGATCCCTTACTTTTCTAGTTTAATTATTCAAATTGTTTATTGTAATCGTCTACTGGGAAAAAAGTATAAGACAGCGTTAATTCCTTAATTTCATCCACATCTTCATCTTCATCGAATTCTGGATCAATATAGAAACTAACAGCCATGTCCACTTCTTCACCAGGCTGTAATGTTTGTTCTGTAAAACAGAAACATTCAATCTTGTTAAAGTAATAAGCCGTTTTAAAAGGTGTCACATTAAATGTCGCAACGCCTGTTACCGGTTTATCACTTTCATTAACTGCTTTATAAAAGATTAGCGCTTCTTCACCAACTTTCACTTTTACCCGTCTTTGCACAGGTTTAAACTTCCAAGGAAGTTGACCGTTAATATCTGAATTAAAAAGAACTGTTACCTCACGGTCTAATATAACATCTGGAGCATATTCAGCTGTGTTGGTCGTTCCGCCTATGCCTGTTACTTGACAGAACATTTGATATAACGGGACAGATGCAGCAACCAATACCGCCATGCTAAAGACAATACCTAAAGTTAGGAATAGCGTTTTTGTGTGCACATTATTTGGTTGAGCAGTATTACCCATTTATATGACCCCCAATTTTACAAGCGTGACCATGAAAAATAAAAACACAAGTCCACCCAAGATCGCGGCAAGTGTGAAATTGCGGCCTTTTCGCTTTTTATGTTCTTCATGAAATGGCATTTATAAAACTCTCCCGATTAGATTTTCTATCCCTAATACTGTAAATAATGCAAAGAGATAAAAAATCGAAAAGAAGAATACTTTTTTGGCACTCGCGTTATCTTCATCAACGGATTTTTTATCCGTGAGAAGCGCATAGGAAAGCCAAATGAACATACCACCTAGAAGCGCGGCAGTCGCTCCATAAATAAGACCCGCAAAACCGAAATACCAAGGAAGCAATGTTACCGGCACCATCGCAAGAGTATAAAGCATAATCTGATTTTTAGTTGCTTTTTCACCGCTTACAACAGGCAGCATTGGGATGCCCGCATTTGCATAATCTTTACAAGCATAAAGTGAAAGAGCCCAAAAATGAGGCGGCGTCCACATAAAGATAATTGCAAATAAAGTAACACTTGCGAGGCTAACATCACCCGTAACAGCAGCCCAAGCCACCATTGGAGGAAACGCGCCAGAAGCACCACCAATCACAATATTTTGTGCCGTGCGTCTTTTAAGCCACATTGTGTATACAACAACATAAAAAAGAATAGTAACCGTCAGCAAAACGGCAGCCACTACATTTACAAGTAAACCCATCGTAAGCACAGAGGCAACAGAAAGGCCAACACCAAAATGTAATGCTGATTCAGGGTCAATTTTACCCGATGGAATAGGACGTCCCGCCGTACGTTTCATTTTTGCATCAAGGTCCGCTTCGTACCACATATTTAGGCAACCAGACGCACCAGCAGCAACCGCAATACAAAGTATAGCTGTGAAACCGATAATCGGATGAATTTCACCAGGCGCAACCAGCAAACCAATAAAGGCCGTGAAAATAACTAACGACATCACCCGAGGTTTAAGCAGGCTAAAATAATCACCTGCGGTTGGCAGGTAATAATCATTCAGTTCCTGATTTTCTGATGTAATGTCCATGTTACTTTAAATCTTTAATTAAATTGAAAGCTGCCGGGTCTGTTGAAGGACCCGGCCGCCATTTGAATTATTTAATTCGTGGCAATTCATTGAATTGGTGGAACGGAGGTGGAGAAGATAACGTCCACTCAAGTGTCGTTGCCGCCTCACCCCATTGGTTGTTAATAACACGTTCTTTAGAACGCATAGTCATCCATACACCAATAAAGAAGAATATAAGACCAACAGCCATCACACCGTAACCAACAGATGACCAGAAATTCCACTGGGCATATGCATCTGGATAATCAGGAATACGACGTGGCATACCTGCTAGCCCTAAGAAATGTTGCGGGAAGAAGATCAAATTAACACCCGCAAATGTAAACCAGAAATGTAGTTTGGAAATAAGCTGCGGGTAGGGTTTACCACTCATTTTGCCAATCCAGTAATACCAACCGGCATAAATTGAGAAAAGCGAACCCATTGACATTGTATAATGGAAATGAGCTACAACATAGTATGTATCATGCATTGATGTATCAACACCAGCATTCGCTAGTACAACACCCGTAACACCCCCAATAGTGAAAAGGAAAATCATACCAATCGCAAATAACATTGGTGTTTCAAAACGGATTGAACCACCCCACATTGTACCTAGCCATGAGAAAATCTTAATCCCTGTTGGTACCGCAATCACCATTGTCGCTACCGTAAAGTATGCTTTCGTATCAACATCCATGCCCACAGTGAACATGTGATGAGCCCATACGATAAAGCCAACAACACCAATCGCGACCATCGCATATGCCATTCCGAGATATCCGAAAATCGGCTTATTTGAGAAAGTTGAAACAATATGACTAATAAGACCAAAACCAGGAAGAATAAGAATATACACTTCAGGATGACCAAAGAACCAGAACAAATGCTGATAAAGGACTGGATCACCACCCAATGACGGGTCAAAGAAACCTGTACCAAAATTACGGTCCGTCAGCAGCATAGTTATCGCACCAGCAAGAACAGGGAGCGCAAGAAGTAGCAAGAATACAGTTACAAGAACAGACCATACAAATAATGGCATCTTGTGGAGTGTCATGCCAGGGGCACGCATGTTGAAAATTGTACAAATGAAGTTGATCGCACCCATAATAGATGAAGCACCCGCAACGTGAAGCGAGAAGATGGCAAGGTCCATAGCTGGACCGGGCTGTCCACTTGTTGAAAGTGGCGCATAGATCGTCCAACCGCCACCAACCCCAGTTTGTCCAGGAGGTCCTTCAAACATTGTTGATAGAACAAGAAGACCTAATGCAACCGGAAGAAGCCAGAAGGAAATGTTGTTCATACGCGGGAAAGCCATGTCTGGTGCACCGATCATAATCGGAACGAACCAATTACCAAAACCACCAATCAACGCAGGCATCACCATGAAGAAAACCATGATAAGACCGTGTGCCGTGATTAATACATTGTAGAAATGATAGGCTGCATCAACATCACCACCTTTAAGTAGTGGAAGAAAATCCATACCGGGATACATCAATTCCGCACGCATTAAGCCGGAGAAAATACCGCCGATTACACCGGCGACAATAGCAAAAATCAGGTAAAGCGTACCAATATCTTTATGGTTAGTTGAAAGCATCCAACGACGCCACCCAGTAGGGTTATGGTGGTCGTTATGATCATCAGCTGTATGTGGATCGTAACTCATGTAAGTTTCTCCAATTATTCTGTTACGCTTGCCGCAGAAGCAAACTGCTGCAGACGTGGTGCATCCACAGATGCATATTCTTCTTTAGCCCATTCAAGCCATTCAACGTATTCCGCTTCAGAAACAACTTCGACCATGATCGGCATAAATCCGTGACGAATACCGCATAGCTCAGAACACTGTCCGTGATAAAGGCCTTCTTTTGTAGCTTTGAACCAAGTTTCATTTAGCTTACCCGGTACAGCATCAACTTTTGAGCCAAAAGCCGGTATAGTCCATGAGTGAATTACATCATTAGCCGTTACTTGAACACGAACAACTTTATTTACAGGAACAACCACTCTAGTATCCGTCCCAAGTAATCTTGGGTGACCAGCCGCAGCGGCTTCTAAATCATCGAGCATGATCGAATCAAACATAATTTCTTCATGATCCGGATATTCATAGGACCAATACCATTGATTACCAATGGCCTTAATTGTCACATCCGCTTCGGGTATAACATCCTGATTATATAAAAGTCGAAAAGAAGGGATCGCAATCACTACCAAAATCAAAACCGGAACAACAGTCCAAACAATCTCAAGAAAAGTATTATGAGTTGTTTTAGAAGCAACCGGATTTGTTTTCGCATTAAATTTAACAAAAATGTAAATCATTATAAGCGTTACAAAAATAGTAATAGCCGAAATAATCCACATAAGGAAATCATGAAATACTACGGTTTCTGACATGATCGGTGTCGCTGGCTCAATAAAGCCAAGCTGCCCCGGTGCTGCGCTGTAAAGTCCGTCTTGTGCTGCAAAACCAGCAAAAACTGAACCCACGAATGTTGCTAAAATCGTAGCAATCATCAAATATATTTTCTTGAACAACATGTTCCTCTTTACCCCTTAAAATACGGATATGAACGTTAATATAGACGTCAATGTAATTAAAAGGAATCTTTATAAGTTGATAAAGATGATCCCGTCCTCTACATAAAACGACCTTCGGGTGAGTTTATACCAGAAATTTGTTTCAGCTCAAGTGAACAAGTCAAAAAAAATGATTATTTTTCTAAGTCTGATCTGTATCAATTGAATTTATCCTCATCTTCTTCTACTCATAGTCAGTAAAATCATAATCAAAGCCGCACTTTTTCTAAACTTGCCAAAACGATATCAAATGGATATTACTAGACAAATCTTTCAAGTAATCCTTTAAAATGAGAAGCATAAAATTCCCCATGACAATATCCTCAGATGAAAAATCATATTTTTTTGCAGATTCAAAGAATGATTCTGAAATTTCTTCACTAGAAACACAGCGTATTGTTGATGGAGCATTACATGGTATGGATGATGGCGAATTATATCTTCAATATGCTCAATCGGAGACATTTTCATTCGATGATGGGCGCCTTAAAAATGCGGCTTATGATACTTCGAAAGGATTCGGATTAAGAAGTATTCTTGATGAAGTTACTGGCTTTGCTCATTCATCTGAAATTACTGAGAGTGCTTTAAAAAGAGCGGCGGAGACAGTAAGCAGCATTAAAACAGGAAGTGGCGGCACCCTGTCCATCCCACCTTCCCGCACAAATAAGAAACTTTACAGTGATGAAAATCCTCTGGGTGGTGTGTCTTTTACTGATAAAATACGCATACTTGAAGAAATTGATGATTATGCAAGATCCCGTGATCCAAAAATTTGTCAAGTCAGTTGTTCTATTGCAGGTGAATGGCAGGTTGTTGAAATCATTCGCCCTGGTGGCCATCGCGTAAAAGATATCAGACCCCTCGTAAGATTAAATGTTAGCGTGGTTGCAAAAGACGGGGACCGCATGGAAAGCGGTTATGAAGGCGCAGGCGGAAGATATACATATAATGAACTCCTTACGTCAGATAATTGGAAATCACAAACAGACAACGCCATAAGACAAGCTATTCTTAATTTGGATAGTGTTCCCGCACCTGCTGGTGAAATGGATGTCGTGCTTGGCCCAGGCTGGCCGGGTGTATTACTTCATGAAGCCATTGGACATGGATTAGAAGGTGATTTTAATAGAAAAGGTAGTTCAGCGTTCGCTGGTTTAATGGGCGAAAGAATTGCCGCAAAAGGTGTGACGGTCGTTGATGATGGTACTATGGAAAATCGTCGCGGCTCATTAAGCATTGATGATGAAGGCACAGCTACGAACTGCACGACCCTCATCGAAGATGGCATTCTTGTCGGCTATATGCAGGACAGAATGAATGCAAGACTGATGGGTGTTGAATCAACCGGAAACGGCCGACGTCAAAGTTATGCTCATCAGCCAATGCCTCGTATGACAAACACTTACATGTTAAGTGGTAATCAAGATCCCGAAGAAATTTTATCCGGTGTTAAAGATGGTCTCTATGCCGTTAATTTTGGTGGCGGGCAAGTTGATATAACTAATGGAAAATTTGTGTTTAGCTGCACGGAAGCCTATAAAGTTAAAAACGGTAAAATCGATGCGCCCGTTAAAGGTGCTACTTTAATAGGTAATGGTCCTGATGCCTTAAAAAGAATTTCAGCCATCGGAAATGATATGAAGCTCGATAACGGCGTTGGCATTTGCGGCAAAGCAGGACAGTCTGTTCCTGTTGGTGTTGGCCAACCTACATTAAGGCTTGACGGTATAACAGTTGGTGGTACTGACCTATAAACAAGCAAGTGGTTTGTAATCTTTTTAGGAAGAATAGTTTTCTGACTTCAATATCGTTACAGTAATATGTAAAATTACCAAGAAACCAGAACTAATTAATATAGTTTTAATTTTATCATTTCGTAAATTACAGATGGTCTACAATCAATTCAGGGTGTTTTTTCAACAAAGCATCGTAATCTTCTTTACGATTGACATGCCCTTGCCACATATCTCCAGTACGAAGCATTTCACTATCATTATTAATTGAAAAATTTGCAATTTCAGCAAATAATACTACTGCTCCATTATAAGCAAGAGAAGCCAGTTCTAATCGGCTTGAATTTTTGGGGATTTTAAATTCTTTGGTTGCAACAATTTCTCCTGCATCCACTTTAGCAGTCATCACATGAGCTAGAGCCAAAATAACTTGCGCCATCTGCAATGGCAAATGCCTCGGGACAAATGCCGGGATAGTTCTTAGGCCCTGGATGAATGTTATAAGGCTCAAGATTAAGCCTATTCAACGCTTCTTCATGCACAATAATACCGGTACAGAAACTAATTAGACGCACATTTGTCAAATCACTTATTAAAACATTTTCGAATTCTTTTTTTGTCGTCGCAGAGATTACTTCAATCGCAGGGTTGCGATCCAAAATATATTTTTCCAGAAATGGCGCTTCTCACTTACCTGTGAGTAATAAAACTTTTTTAGGCATTTTTCTTCCAAATTTTTTTTTACGTTATCGAAAAACAATAACACTTCAAACTATAAAGCCCACCTAAACGCATTGTTAAGGAAGGCTCTAGAATAATGGTGGAGCTAAGCGGGCTCGAACCGCTGACCTCTACACTGCCAGTGTAGCGCTCTCCCAGCTGAGCTATAGCCCCTGAATTATTTACATTTGTCTGGTTCAAATGAATCAGGATTAAAATATGAGCGCAAGTTATTCATTCACTCATTTTAAATCAAGCATAAAAGCAGATAAATTTAATCGTCAGTAGTTGGTTTAACGATAGGTGCATCAACAACCGCAGCAACATTCGTATCATCGTCATCACTAAGGACAACAGTATTATCATCAGCTGCGATATCGATATCATCGTCGTCATCGTCATCACTAAGAAGTGCATCATCATCTAATAGATCTGCTTCTTCATCTTCAGCTTCTGCTTCTTTTTTATCTGTAATAAGTTCAATTGAATGCGTTTTACTTTTCAAAATAATCTCAGGTTGGAACTGATGTTCACAACTAATACAGGTAATCGGCTCAAATTCACCAAGATCGTAAAATCTTGTGCCACACTTAGGACATTGACGTTTTTCGCCCCATTCAGCTTTTGCCAAAATATTTCTCCTTAGAACTTTTAAAGCTATTCGTATTTGCTTGAAAAAACATCATTTGCCATTTTATAGCCCCCCTGTCAAAGCCTATTATAATAAAAGAGCAAGGTTTCACGATAAAAGTATCATAATTATCATTTTTTAGGTTATTATGTAGTACAATGAACGTTTATTATGGTATCTGACAAACGAAAAATAAATATTCACGATATTCATAAAGAGTTTTAATGAAGATGAATCAGTTATCATCAAACAAATGTAATTGTCTTAATGGCATTATCACTGTTCCCGGGGACAAATCAATATCCCATCGTTCTTTAATAATGGGGGCTTTAGCTATAGGCGAAAGCATAGTAACTGGTTTACTAGAAGGCGAAGATGTTCTTGGAACTGCTGAGGCTCTGAAAGCACTCGGTGCTGATATTTATAAAGATTGTTCAGGCTCTTGGCATATTCATGGTGTTGGTATAGGCGGCCTAAAACAACCTGAAGGTCCACTTGATATGGGAAATAGTGGCACAGGTGTGCGTCTCATGATGGGGGTAGTAGCTACGCATCCCATTTCTGTCATATTCACTGGCGACGATTCGCTCACCTCCCGTCCGATGAAACGCGTTACAATACCTTTAAGCAAATTCGGCGCAGAATTTTCAGGTAATCAAGAAGGAACTCTCCCTATTACTGTTAAAGGGGCAAGAAATCCTCTGCCCATTCGCTATGAATTGCCAGTAGCATCCGCACAAGTAAAATCGGCCGTTATGCTTGCTGGATTAAACACACCAGGTGTTACAACGGTCATTGAAAAAATTCCAACACGCGATCATTCAGAACGAATTTTTAACTATTTTGGCGTTCCCGTTTCATTAAATAATGAAGAAATAAACGTTACAGGGCATGCCGAACTAACGGCACAAAAAATGGCGGTCCCCGCTGATCCTTCTTCCGCTTCTTTTATTATCGTTGCTGCGATAATCACCGAGGGCTCAGATGTTACAATAAAAAATGTGGGGATGAATCCTGCCCGCACTGGTCTATTTGATACATTAATTGATATGGGTGGCAATATTACTTTTGAAAACAAAAGGCAGGAATGCGGCGAGGATGTCGCCGATATTAGGGTTAAATACTCAAAACTAAAGGGTATAATTGTCCCAGAAAATCGCGCTCCTTCAATGATTGATGAATATCCCATTCTTTGTGTCGCTGCAGCTTCGGCCGAAGGTGAAACAGTCATGAGGGGACTAGAAGAACTACGTGTAAAAGAATCAGATCGTATTTCCGTGATGGTTAAAGGATTAAAAGATTGTGGTGTAAATGTCATAGAACATGATGATGGCATGACCGTTTCTAAATCAGACGTTGAAGGCGGAGCTATAATTAAAACTCATTTGGATCATCGAATTGCAATGTCATTTCTTGTGCTCGGTATGATATCTGAAAAACCAATAACTGCAGATGATGGATCAGTAATCGAAACCAGTTTCCCTGGTTTTACGAATATTATGAATAATCTCGGGGCTAATGTATCCTAATGACAGAACAATTCATAATAGCCCTTGATGGCCCGGCCGCTTCAGGAAAAGGCACATTAGCTAAAAAGCTAGCTAAATATTATAATTTAGCACTTTTAGATACTGGGGCTCTTTATCGCGCAGTCGGTTTAAATGTTTTAAAAGCTGGTGGGGATCCCGAAAATGAAAGTGATGCATTAAAGGCAGTAGGTCAACTTCCGGAAATAAATTTATCTAACCCTGAGTTAAGAGGCGAATCAACTGGTGCAGCGGCTTCCAAAGTGGCAGCTATTCCTAGTGTCCGAGCGAAACTAGTCGATTATCAGCGAAATTTTGCACATAATCCACCTTCAGATAAAAGAGGCAGTATTCTTGACGGTCGAGATATTGGTACCGTCATATGTCCCGAAGCAAAATATAAAATTTTCATTACTGCTAATGTTGAAACCCGCGCAAAACGGCGTTTTTTGGAAGAATTTGGTAAAAATGGCAATGAAGATAACTACCAATTAATCTTATCTGAACTCAAAGCACGTGATGAGCGCGACATGAACCGCTCAACTTCCCCTCTAAAACCTCATGAAAATGCATACTTGCTAGATACAACGAATTCAGATATAGAGGCCGTGTTTGAAGCGGCTTGCGCCTATATTTCGAACAAAGAGTAGAGTAAAACAATCGTCAATATTTCTCTGACTTATCTTAAAGGATGAGGCGGGGAGGTATTTGTTTTACTCTTTATATATTAACACTAACCCCTTTTTTTATGAAGACAAAGGTGTCTGATTAAAAAAATGGATGCACTAGCATCCACTGAATAGGTAATTATAATGACTGAACTTAACGTTCCAACTACCGATGACTTCGCAGCAATGCTCGAAGAATCATTTGGTCCTGAAGGCAAATTTGATGGCAAAGTTGTCACAGGCACCATTATTGCAGTAGATAAAGAATCTGCGACTATAGATATTGGCCTTAAAGCAGAAGGTCGTATCCCACTTAAAGAATTTTCCGCTCACGGACAGTCAGCTGAATTAAGCGTCGGCGATCAAGTCGAAGTATTCGTTGAGCGAATTGAAAACGCCAAAGGCGAAGCCATGCTTTCACGTGAAAAAGCACGTCGTGAAGAAGCATGGACCGTTCTTGAAAAATCATACGAAGCTGAAGAACGCGTAAATGGTGTTATTTTCGGACGTGTAAAAGGCGGCTTTACTGTTGACCTTTCTGGCGCCGTAGCATTCCTACCTGGAAGTCAAGTTGACGTGCGTCCCATTCGTGACGTAACGCCACTGATGAACATCGAACAACCGTTCCAAATCCTTAAAATGGATCGCAAACGTGGTAACATTGTTGTGTCACGTCGCGCAATCCTTGAGGAAACACGCGCGGAACAACGTTCTGAAATTATTGAAAATCTTGCAGAAGGTAAAACTGTAGAAGGTGTTGTTAAAAACATCACTGATTACGGTGCATTCGTTGACCTTGGCGGTATTGACGGTCTACTTCATGTGACTGACATTTCTTGGAAACGTATCAATCATCCTTCAGACATTCTGAACATTGGCGATTCTATTGACGTTCAAATTATTCGTTTGAACCCTGATACGCAGCGTATCTCGCTAGGTATGAAGCAACTTACAGAAGATCCTTGGGAAACAATCACGAAGAAATACCCAATTGGCTCTAAACTTACTGGTCGTATTACAAACATCACCGATTACGGTGCATTCGTTGAGCTAGACGACGGTGTTGAAGGACTTGTCCACGTTTCTGAAATGAGCTGGGTTAAGAAGAATGTTCATCCTGGTAAAATCGTATCAAGCAGCCAAGAAGTTGAAGTTATGGTTCTTGAAATCGATTCAGAAAAACGTCGTATTTCACTTGGTCTTAAACAGTGCATGGATAATCCATGGCTTACATTTGCTGATAAATACCCTGTTAACACTGAAATCGAAGGTGAAGTTAAAAATATCACTGAGTTTGGTCTTTTTGTTGGCCTTGAAGATGAAATGGACGGCATGGTTCATTTATCTGATCTTGATTGGAATAAATCAGGCGAAGAAGCGATTGCAGAATACAAAAAAGGTGACGTTGTTAAAGCAGTTATCCTTGATGTTGATACAGACAAAGAACGTATCTCACTTGGTATTAAGCAACTTTCTGGTGATCCAGTTGAAAGCATTTCCGGTCTTAAGAAGGGTGGAACAGTAACATGTACTGTTACTAAAGTTACTGAAAACGGTCTTGAAGTTAATATTGGCGAAGACGAAGGTATGAAAGCATTCATCCGTCGTTCTGATCTTAGCCGTGACCGTGCAGAGCAACGTCCAGAGCGTTTCTCAGTTGGTGATAAGCTTGATGCAAAAGTCACAACGCTTGATAAGAAAGCACGTAAAGTGAACCTATCAATTAAGCAGCTAGAAATTTCTGAAGAAAAAGAAGCTGTTGCACAATATGGTTCATCTGATAGTGGTGCAAGCCTTGGCGATATTCTTGGCGCGGCTCTTGCGGATGCAACTCCTGCAGAAGAAGAAAAGCCAGCTAAAAAGAAAGCTGCTCCTAAGAAGAAAGCCGCTGCAAAAAAAGCTGATGATGCCGAAGCGACTGAAGAGAAGCCAGCTAAGAAAAAAGCTGCTCCTAAGAAGAAAGCTGCTGCAAAAAAGAAGGCTGCTGCAAAAAAAGATTAAGAATAATCTTTTAACTTTATATTTTATGGAACTAACCCGTCCGGATTTCCGGCCGGGTTTTTCTTTTAAGGCATATATGATTCTTTTTTTATACACCTTCAAAATATGCAGAAACCTTATGCAAATGCCTCAAAATGGTACTAATTTACCCAAATTAACTTTAATTATCTAAAAAAACGTGCTTGAAAAGGCACTTAGCCTTGACGGCTTTCCAAGTCTCTGGCAACTTAACGTTTCTAACAAATAAACAATATTAACAAAATAAGGGGCTTAACGATGATAAAGTCGGAGCTAATAGCTAAGTTGGTTGACGCCAATCCCCACCTTTATCAACGAGATGTTGAACGTATCGTCAATACTATTTTTGAAGAAATTACGAATACACTTGCTGAAGGTAACAGAGTGGAACTTCGTGGTTTTGGTGCTTTTTCTGTGAAACACCGCCCTTCTCGTACGGGTCGAAATCCACGTACAGGACAGGCAGTTGAGGTTCCTGCGAAAAGCGTACCTTATTTCAAAACCGGTAAAGACCTAAGGGAAAAACTAAACGATAAATAAATTGTACGTTTCCCGTCAGCATAATTTATTTCGATAGAGGCTCTAAATATGCGCTTTTTATTTTATGCTGCATTTTCCATATTCACACTTTTTTGCATCATCGTTGCTGTTTCTAACGGTGAGCTTGTAAATTTTAGCTTAAACCCATTACCATTTGATTTTACAATACCCGCATTTATGCTGGTTTTTCTTGGCATCTTTATTGGCCTTAGTGGAGGATGGCTTGTCTCGATTTTCGCTGGTATAAAACATGCTAGACGCCACCGCATGGCAGACAAAAAAATTAAAGAGCTTGAAAGTGAATTAAAAAAACATAATTCCAGCAATATTAAATTGTCAAACGACGAAAACCATGGCAAAAGCTCATCATAATATTTAAAACGGACGGATGATGAGTAATTTAAAACCTTCTGAGCGTATCTTATGTGCATTAGATACTACTAATGTTGAAGAAGCAGCCATTTTAGCGGGCGAGCTATCTCCGCATGTTGGTGGCATCAAACTTGGGCTTGAGTTTTTTGGCGCAAATGGCCCACAGGGTTTCTTAGAAGTTGCTAAAGCAAATAGAAATATCTTTCTCGATTTAAAACTACACGATATTCCCAATACCGTTGCAAAGTCAATTCATGCATTGATGCCGTTACGTCCCAAAATAATGACCATACACACTGCAGGCGGTTCTGCTATGATGAAGGCGGCATCGGAAGCTGCAACTTTAGCTGCAAAAAATGAAGGATGCGAACGCCCAATAATAATTGGTGTCACCATTCTAACCAGTTTAGATAACGAAGATATCGAAGCCATTGGATTTCAAAACAAGGTATCCATGCAAGTTGTTAAACTCGCAAGGCTAGCTAAAGAGAGTGGTCTTGATGGTGTCGTTTGCTCGCCACATGAAATAAAATTAATCAAAGAATCATGCGGCGCGGATTTCAAGCTTGTTGTCCCCGGTATTCGTCCGGCAGGAAGTGATACCGGTGATCAAAAGCGTGTAATGACGCCAGAAGAAGCTGTTAGCCTAGGTGCCGACTATCTCGTTATTGGGCGCCCAATTACAAAGAGCGACAATCCGGCTCAATCTGCGCAACTTATCGCAAATGAAATAAACGGATAATCATGACTATTAGCGCTAAAACATGTGGATTATCAACACTTGACACTTTAAATGCTGCACTTGATGCGAAAGCTGAATATGTCGGGTTTGTCTTTTATCCTCCTTCACCTAGAAATGTAGACTTTGAGCAAGCCAAGAAACTTTCTGATGCAGTTGGAAGTCGTGCGAAAAAAGTCGGCGTTTTTGTTAATCCAGATGATGAATTTCTTACAAAAGCCATAAAAGCAGCAAAACTAGATTATGTTCAATTACACGGAAACGAACCCGTTGAGCGTGTTCAGTACGTCCAAAAACGATTTAACATCAAGGTTATAAAAGCAATTTCGATTGCATCAGTAAGTGATATTTCAAGGGCACGTGAATACGAAAGATATGCTGATATTCTTCTATTTGATGCTAAACCACCAGTAGATTTAGAAAATGCATTACCTGGCGGAAATGGTTTAGAATTTGATTGGAAACTGATTTCTGGAAAAAAATGGAATATTCCATGGATGTTATCGGGTGGATTAGACGCGACAAATGTAAAAGAAGCTATTAAAATTAGTGGTGCAAAGATTATTGATGTTTCAAGTGGTCTAGAAGAAGAGCCAGGACGTAAAAATAATGAAAAGATTAAAACCTTTATGGACGCAGTACAGGATATCGATTAATGGCAAGCAATAAGATAAATAGCTTTAGAAACGGCCCCGATGAAGACGGTCATTTCGGTATTTTTGGTGGACGCTATGTGGCAGAGACGCTTATGCCACTCATTCACGATGTTGAAAAAACGCATAACGAAGCCAAAAATGATCCAGCTTTCAAACAAGAATTCCATGAGCTCTTAAAAGAATATGTTGGTCGACCAAATCCGCTTTATCACGCTAAAAGAATGACGGAACATTTAGGCGGCGCAAAAATATATTTTAAAAGAGAAGAACTAAATCATACAGGTGCTCATAAAATCAATAATTGCGTTGGTCAAATATTGTTAGCGCGTCGCATGGGTAAAACCAGAATCATCGCGGAAACAGGCGCTGGGCAACATGGAGTTGCTACGGCCACTGTTTGCGCGTTGTTTGGCATGCCTTGCGTCGTATATATGGGCGCAAAAGATATTGAAAGACAAAAACCGAATGTGTTTCGTATGAAACTTCTTGGTGCTGAAGTTATACCTGTTACCTCAGGCTCAGAAAGCCTTAAAGATAGTATGAATGAAGCATTAAGGGACTGGGTTTCCAACGTTGAAGATACTTTTTATATTATTGGCACGGCCGCTGGTCCCCACCCTTACCCAGAACTCGTCCGTGATTTCCAATGTGTGATTGGAGATGAAGCAAGAGAACAAATATTAGAAAAGGAAGGGCGACTTCCTGATAGCCTTGTGGCCTGTGTAGGGGGTGGCTCTAACGCAATCGGTCTTTTTCATCCATTCCTAGATGACGACGTTAATATCGTCGCTGTAGAGGCTGCTGGGTTTGGCGTTAACACAGATAATCATGCGGCCTCACTTTCCGGTGGCGCACCGGGCGTTCTGCATGGAAATCGCACATTTTTACTTATGGATGATGACGGGCAAATATTAGAAGCACACTCAATTTCAGCAGGATTAGATTACCCAGGCATCGGACCAGAACATAGCCACCTTCATGACATAGGGCGCGTAAAATATGTGCCTATAGATGATAAAGAAGCCTTAGAAGCATTTCAGTTATGCACGAAATTGGAAGGTATCATCCCAGCACTAGAGAGTGCTCATGCAATTGCACATGTCATGAAAATGGCCCCTACTCTTCCTGAAGACCATATAATAGTGATGGGGTTAAGTGGTCGTGGGGATAAAGATATCTTCACCGTTGCGGATGCGTTAGGGGAGGAAATTTAATGGCCCTTGACCGCATTGAGAAAAGATTTGAAAAACTAAAAACTGAAAAGCGAGCCGGACTTGTAACATTTGTGACGGCGGGCGACCCCGATCTTGGAACGTCCCTTGAAATCTTAAAAGGACTTCCGGGTGCAGGCGCTGATATCATTGAACTTGGTATGCCCTTTTCTGACCCTATGGCCGATGGCCCTGCCATTCAAGAAGCAAGTATTCGCGCTTTAAAAGGCAAAATGACACTAGCCAAGACATTGGAAATGGTGCGCCTTTTTCGACAAGATGACCAAGTCACACCGATAATCTTAATGGGGTATTATAATCCCATCTATATTTATGGCGTTGATAAATTTCTTTATGATGCCCTTTCTGCAGGTATTGACGGCCTAATTATTGTTGATTTGCCGCCAGAAGAAGACACTGAGCTCGCAATCCCTGCCAAAAAAGTAAATATGGGTATGATCCATCTCGCGACCCCTACCACAAATGAAAAGCGATTAAACATAATTCTTAGAAACGGTTCAGGCTTTCTTTATTATGTTACAATTGCTGGCATTACCGGTACAGCTAAGCCGGACCTAACACCTGTAAAAAATGCGCTTGATAAATTTAGAGCGGTTTCGGACATTCCTATGGCCGTAGGTTTCGGCATTAAAACACCCAAAGATGTTGCGAGATTTGCAGAATTCTCAGATGCTGTTGTTGTCGGTTCCGCAATTGTTGATATAATCAAAAACAATATTGATGAACAAAATGTTGCAAATTCTGAACTAATAGGTAGAGTTCTATCCTTTGTTGATGAACTCTCAGATGGCGTAAAAAGCGCAAAAAGAGAAGATTGAGGTTAAGATATGAACTGGTTAACCAACATCGTACGTCCGAAAATACAAAGTTTTATCGGTCAGAAATCAGAAACCCCTGATAATCTTTGGCATAAATGTAAAGGTTGCGGGCAACTGCTTTATGTGAATGATATTAAGAAAAATCTAAGCATCTGTCCGAATTGCGATCATCATGAAAGAATTGGCCCAACGGAGAGATTTGATAACCTTTTCGATAATGCGGCTTATAAACTGGTTGAATTACCAAAAGCAAATGAAGACCCACTTAAATTTAAAGATCAAAAAAAGTACACTGAGCGCTTAAAGGCTGCGAGAAGTAAAAGTGAATATGAAGATGCAATCGCCGTTGCTTATGGGAAAATGGGCAATGTAAATACGGTTGTAGCTGTGCAAAACTTCTTATTTATGGGCGGCTCCATGGGAATTGGTGTCGGCAATGGTATAATCGCCGCTGCGGCACAAGCTATCGAAAAGAAAGCACCACTTATTTTATTCACGGCCGCTGGCGGTGCACGTATGCAAGAAGGTATTTTATCTCTTATGCAAATGCCTAGATGTACAGTTGCCGTCCAACGTTTAAAAGATGCAGGACTACCTTATATTGTTATACTTACTGACCCAACAACCGGTGGCGTTACTGCGTCATATGCCATGTTAGGTGACATACAAATTGCTGAACCCAATGCACTCATTTGCTTTGCGGGCCCACGAGTAATCAAAGACACCATTCGTGAAGAGCTTCCTGAAGGCTTCCAACGTAGTGAATATTTACTAGAGCACGGTATGATTGATATGATTGTCCACCGCGCAGAAATGAAATCAAAGCTTACTCAATTGGTAAGCTTACTCATGAATAAAGCCGCTTAAGTATATATCATGCGGACAACTGACCGTATTCTTGAAAGACTACTATCCTTACACCCAAAGGTAATCGATTTATCTTTGGACAGGATGTATGACATCTTGGAAAAACTCGGCAATCCCCACCATCACCTGCCCCCTGTGATACACGTTGCGGGTACAAATGGTAAAGGATCAACGATATCTTATATTCGTTCTATACTTGAAAAAGCAAAACTGTCTATACATGTATATACATCGCCCCATTTGGTTCGCTTTAATGAAAGAATAAGGCTTGGTGGTAAATTAATCGATGAAGAGTATTTACAGGAAATTCTTGAATATTGTGAAACAGTCAACAAGGGTGAGCCTATCACCTATTTTGAAATTACCACTGCCGCCGCATTTAAAGCTTTTGCAGACAATCCAGCGGATGTTCTGATTTTAGAAGTCGGGTTAGGCGGTCGCTTAGATGCAACAAACGTAATAGATAAACCACTTTGCAGTGTTATTACACCCGTATCACTTGACCATGAACAATTTCTCGGATCTGAGATAAAGCATATAGCTAATGAAAAAGCACATATTGCCAAAGAAAATTGCCCCGTCATTGTTGGGCAGCAGATCAAGGAAGCTAGACAAAAAATTGAACAAATCATAGATCAAAAGAATGCCCTCCTCGTGAATGACTGGACGTATGAACAAAATAATGACGAGTTAACTTACAATGATCAATTCGGAACTTTAAAATTACCGAAACCAAACTTAAATGGCCTTCATCAAATTTCGAACGCCGCGCTTGCTGTTGCAACACTTCGACACCAAACAAAATTCAAAATCACTGAAAATCAATATTCTAAGGGAATTACTTCTGCTAATTGGCCGGCTCGAATGCAGAATATTTCTAAAAGTCGATTTGGTAAAATTTTGCCCGCGGGAAGTGAGCTATGGATCGATGGCGGGCATAACCCTGCCGCAGGGAAAGTCATTGCAGATACATTTAAAAACGAAGAATTAATTCTGATTTGTGGCATGATGTCAAATAAGGATAGCGCAGGATATTTAGAACCCCTATCACCAATGACGAAAAAACTCTTTGGTGTTCATGTGGAAGGGGAAGCAAGCCATGCTGCGACTGAAATCGTCAAATTTGCCTGGTCGCAAAACATTGCGGCTGAAACGGCCAATAATGTTGAGGAAGCATTACAAAAAATAACCACTAAAAGCCCTGTAAAAGTGCTTATTTGCGGATCACTGTATCTTGCAGGACAAGTTCTTAACGATAATGACTTGATCCCCGATTAAGGCCTGATAAAATAAACTAAAAATTATAGGTATATATTTATGTCTGACGCACGTCTTTATCTAATAACACCTTCATCATTTAACCTATATGATTTTGCCATAGAACTGCAAAATGCACTTGAAGGTGGTGATGTAGCCAGTTTACAATTGCGGATGAAAGAAAGCTATGATGAAGATATCATTAAAGCTGCTCGAAGCTTAATGCCTATTTGCCATGCTAAAGACGTAGCATTTATCATAAATGACAGACCAGACATCGCACAAAAAGTAGGTGCTGATGGTGTACATGTCGGACAAGACGATATGAACTATAAGGAAGCAAGAGAGATTCTCGGTCCTGATAAAATTATTGGTGTAACCTGTAAAGATAGCAAACATCTCGCCATGACAGCAGGTGAACAAGGAGCGGATTATGTTGCATTTGGGGCCTTTTATCCAACACCTACTAAGATTACAACTTCCGTTGCCCACCCCTCGCTCTTAACATGGTGGCAAGAGCTTTTTGAAATTCCTTGCGTTGCAATAGGTGGCATTACCGTTGATAATGCAACAGAATTAGCAAATGCTGGTGCCGATTTTCTAGCCATTTGTGGAGGCGTATGGGATTATAAGGATGGTCCGAAGCAAGCAGTACATGATTTAAACCAGGCCATAAAATAGTATTATGTCAAAAATACCGATTTTATATAGCTTCAGAAGATGTCCTTATGCAATGCGGGCACGATTAGCTCTTTATGCTTCTGGTATAACCTGTGAACTTCGTGAAGTTGTTTTAAGAGATAAACCGGATGAAATGCTAGAAATATCACCAAAAGCAACCGTACCGGTACTCCACCTTCAGGATGGTAAAGTTATTGATGAAAGCAGAGACATTATGATTTGGGTGTTAGAACAGAATGATCCCAAAGACTGGTCAAAACATGTTGAGCAGATGAAAGAATTGGTAAAAATCAACGACTTTGAATTCAAACAGCATCTAGATAAATATAAATACTCAAGTCGAAACCCTGAACTATCTAAAGAACAACACCGCGAAAACGGGGATTTCTTTTTAAATCTATTAAATGAAAAACTTAAACAACATAAGTTCTTAGCTGGTAATGATCAGACAATCATTGATTTATCCGTCTTTCCTTTTATCCGACAATTCGCATTCGTTGATAAAGACTATTTTGATTCATTACCTTATCCTTACCTTCAGAAATGGTTAGAATGGCACTTGGAATGTGATCTTTTTAAATCAATAATGACCAAGTATCCTAAATGGATACCAGGACAAGAGACTGTTTTATTTGCCGATTAATCAATGACGACGATTATTCATGCGCTTTTCAAATTGAAGTATAAGACAAAAATAAAATAATATTTGATTTAGATCATTAAAAGTCTGTCGTCTTAGCGATATCATTTAAACATTAATTATTCTTCATTACAGGAGGTAACAATGATCCCAATAAGACATGAAAAAATTGAATTTATAATTTCTATGGCACGCGAATATCGCGAAGGTTCGCCCGCGATGGTCAGTGAGGAATTATCTGAAACTCATTCATCCGATAGTTATACTGTGCATAACCTTGCTGAAATTGTAGAACATACACATTCTGAAGAACATGCTATGGATAGTGCCTATAATGATTTAAAGGGGGCAATAGAAACTTTAAATGAGGAAGAAAGACATGCGCTTGTCGCGCTCATGTGGACCGGTCGCGGGACATATAATCCTGATGAATTTGAAAAAGCAATGAATGACGCTAGATCCGCAGACAATGATCACACGGCCGAATATCTAATTGATACGCCGCTATTACCAGATTATTTAGAAGATGGATTAATCCAAATGAGTGGCGATGATTAAGTTTTTTCCACCAGCAATACAACGCCATCAGAACCAATAACTTTTACTTTTGATCCCACATCGGCTTCAAAATCACCTCTGACCAACCAAAGAGTGTCACCAATCCGAATTTTACCTTCGCCGTTTTGCATAGCGCGCTCTACGGTATATTTATTACCGATATAGCGTGCCCCGCGGTCATTAAGTTCTTCATCTTCACTAACTATTGGATTTCTTCTTAAATAAGTCCGCCCTGAAAAAACACTAACCACTCCAAGCATGGAAAAAATAATAAATTGAATTTCCCATCCCATAGAAGGATCAATAAGAACAATGCCGCCTACTACTATTGCGGCAAAAGCCAACCACATAAATATTACACCTGGCACAACCATTTCTAAACCGAATAGAACAAGCGTAAGAATAAACCAGAACCAATGATTAAAAACTAAATTTTCTAACATAATTTAACCCTTTCACTTATTAAGGAAGATGTTTTCGGTCTTCGCCGTCTTTTGAATTATTTAAATTTTTCAACATATCTGTCATTCCACCCAATGCACCAATAACACCGCTTGCTTCAAGAGGCATAAACACCAGCTTCTCATTATTAGACTGTGCAAATTTCCCCAGAGTTTCAACATATTTTTGTGCAACAAAATAGTTGATCGCCTGCGGGTCACCGTTCGCAATCGCGGTTGAAACCATGTCCGTTGCTTTTGCTTCGGCTTCGGCTTCGCGCTCTCGCGCTTCAGCATCTCTATACGCTGCTTCTCTTCGTCCTTCTGCTTCTAAAATAACCGATTGTTTTTCACCTTCGGCTCTAAGAATTTCAGATTGTCGCTCACCTTCTGCTTCAAGGATATTTGCGCGTTTCAAACGTTCTGCTTTCATCTGCCTTGCCATTGCATCAACAATATCTCTTGGCGGTTCAATGTCTTTAATTTCGATACGTGTCACCTTAACACCCCATGGCTGCGTTGCATCGTCAACAACATCTAAAAGCTTTGCGTTTATTTGGTCTCGCAATGATAGTAATTGATCTAAATCCATTGATCCCATAACAGTTCTAAGGTTTGTCATCGTTAAGTTTAGGATAGCCATATAAAGATCATTTACTTCGTAAGATGCTCTGGCAGCATCAATGACTTGAAAAAAGACAACGCCATTGGCCGTTACCATCGCGTTATCTTTTGTAATAACTTCTTGTGACGGTATATCCAGGACTTGTTCTTTCATATTCATTTTGGCACCAATTTTATCAAAAAAGGGAATAATAAGGTGAAAGCCTGGAGCGAGCGTTTTTGTATAACGTCCAAAGCGCTCAACTGTGAAATTAAAGCCTTGAGAAACAGTTTTAACCCCCGCAAAAAATAGATAAATAACCAGTGCTACAAGAGCGATAGCAAAAACATTAATGCTTTCTATAAACATACTTTTTCCTTTATTTTTAATGTGTTAAATAAATAATTTTTAAAACTACTATCTTATATATAAGAATGAAACGATAAATTGCAATATATCACAGTTATACACTTTATTGTTTTTGTCTCGTTAAATATAATCCCAGCAAACAAATCATAAATGGAATTGTTCGTTCTAAGAAATCCCCTGGTGCATCTTGTTTAAGAAAGAAAATTATTGTTAAAGCAAAGCCGATCATCATAGATGGTAAAATAAAATGTGATCTTAATTTAACGCCCGACAATCTCATAAGTACAACTGGACCAATGCTGGCCCCTAAGGCATTCCAAGCAAACAAAACTCTTGAAAAAATATCACTCGGCAAGAATATTGAAATAACCACTGCAAAAATACATAAAAACACAATGACCAATCTTGAAATGTAAAGTCTGCTTTTTCCTTCATCTGCCTCCCCCATCAAATCATGGGCTATGGAAGAAGCGGAAACGAGTAGCTGGCTATCGGCCGTCGATAATACGGCGCTTAACACGGCCGCCACCATTATCCCGCCAAAAACAACAGGAAGAAGATTATCCGTTAATTCAAAAAAGATATTTTCAGAATTTGCGATTTCATCAATCATTATCTTTCCGCACATACCAAGTATAATCATCCCAGTCATACTAACCGCGAAACAACTGATGGCTATTACTTGAGCGCGCCTTACCTTGTCACTGCTTTTCATCGACATAAAACGTGTTAATAAATGGGGCTGACCTACCGCACCTAAACCTATCGACATACTCCCTATGATAAACCCCGCCAGCATAATACCGCTATTTTCTGCTTTCCATGATAGTTGGAATTCAGTGGCCACCGTTTTATAATTTTGCCAGAAATCAAAAATACCGCCAACCTCTATTAACGCAAGAGTTGGCAGAATAATTGATGCAATCATCATCAACGTACCTTGCATGGTATCCGTTAAACTCACCGCCCAAAACCCTCCTAACATGGTGTAAGTCATAATAACCAATCCACCTAAAATAATGCTATTTGTTAGAGAAAGATTAAATGTCACTGCGAATGTTCCACCTGCGGCTTGAAGCTGCGCAGCAACATAAAACATAAAACAAAAAATAATTATCATTGCCGTAAAAACACGTATAGATTTCTTAGTTTTCTCAGAGCCTTCTAATATTAAAACATCGGTAACTGTAATGAGTTTTTTAGAATGTGATAATTTCTGAAGCCTTGGCGCAACCCAAACCCAAGAAAAGCCATGGCCTAAAATTAATCCAGGCACTACCCAAAGTGCAGATAATCCGATTGCGTACCCCAATCCACTTAACCCGAGCATGACCCAAGCGGAAGCCGAACTTGCAACATAACTCATCGATGCGACTAAAGGCCCTAGTGTTCTTCCGCCAATAAAAAAGTCCGTATTATTATGTGTTTTGCGACTACCGAAATATCCCAAAATCATTAACAATGAAATATACGCGATTAACGTTATAAGAATAATTATCTCTTTAGACATGCGACCCCTGTTTTTACTTAACCACATTTTCATGGCATATTTTTTAAAATTTTTCCAGTTATTGATTTTTCAAGATAAAACCTTTGCTTGCTTGACCTTGGAAAAACGTCAATCTATTATTGTAATTCTTTCTTCAAAATTTTATTTAAGGATTACGGTGACAAATAAAGGTTATCTAAACGGTCAACTTCTTCTTGCAATGCCAAATATGACAGATCCCAGGTTTGCAAAAGCCGTAATTTATATCTGCACCCATACTGAAGATGGTGCCATGGGATTAATTATTAATAAACCGTGCGACAATATTGATTTTCCAGACCTTTTAAAGCAACTCTCAATTCAAAATATTGAGAAAAGGGTCAGTCAAAAAAATCTTAGTCAAATTCCTCTGCATGAAGGAGGACCCGTAGAATCGGGGCGCGGCTTTATTCTTCATAGTGCCGATTATGTGCAAGAAACCACGCTTATAATATCAGAAACCATTGCCTTAACAGCAACGATAGACATCTTGACGTCAATTGCATGCGAAGAAGGTCCAAGAGATTATTTAATCGCACTTGGTTTTTCCGGATGGGGTAAAGGGCAATTAGAAGATGAAATACTAAGAAACAGTTGGCTGACCATTGAAGCCGATGAAGAGCTAGTATTTAGGACAGACTTGGATTTAAAGTTCCCCCGCGCAATGTCCAAACTTGGCGTGGATATATCCATGCTTTCATCTAATTATGGCACAGCGTAAAAAAACTTTATTGGCAACTTTGCCACAGTCCATAAGTTAAACTATCACTTATACCGTTGTAAAAGCTGAATTAAATTAAATATTTGTGACATAAATACAACAATGTGTAAAAATACAACAAAATATTCATATAAATGGGTGCTTTTACCTATAAAAATTTGATTTCCCTTAAAAACTCATCTAAATTGATTCGTAGTGGAATACGTGAAAAGATTATTGTTGGTCCTTAAAAGTAAGGTTTTTTGTAAATTAGCCACTTTCAATAGCTCGCAATTATACATTCTTTTCTCTGTTCACGACAAATGATTAGGCGCGTAATAATACAACCCTAATTCTTCGCGGAGCATTATTTGTAGTAAGATAATGCTCTGAATTTTAAAAACACAATCAGTTAGGTGAATATTCACTTAGCTTTTTGGGAGGAAATTTTAGATATGAAAAAATTACTACTTCTGTCTGTTAGCTTGCCTTCACTTGTTGCTGCTGATTTAGCGCTAGCACAAGATGGAGAGGAAGATACAATTACAGTGATTGGTTCACGTGTTGCGGGTCGTACGGCTCTTGACTCCAACGTTCCTGTTGACGTGATCCAAGTTGCAGAGCTTCAAGCAACACCATCACTTAACCTAAAAGATGCCTTGACAGCTGTTTCGCCATCTTACTCTGTTGATCGTAGTGCTGTTGGTGACGCGAATACTCTTGTTCGTGGTTCATCACTACGCGGTCTTAACCAAGGTAAAATCCTTACACTGCTAAACGGTAAGCGTATGCACCGTTCTGCTGTTATTCATACAGCTGGATGGCAGTCTGCCGATATTGGTACTGTTTCAGCAAACTCCATCAAGAGCCTTTCAGTTCTTCGTGACGGTGCTGCTGCTCAGTATGGTGCCGATGCTATTGCTGGTGTTGTTAACTTAACACTTGACGATTCTTTGGGCATTTCAGCCGAGGCACAATTCAGCCAGTATTATGCTGGTGACGGTTTCACTTATAACCTCGCTTCTAAAGCTGGTTTTGAACTTGGAAATGACGGGTTCATGACAGTTTCTGTATCACGTGGTTCGCAGGAAGCAACAGATCGTGCAACAAAGCATTTACGTGCAGAAGAGCTAGTTAGACGCTATGCTCAACAAGAGGCTGGTACACTTCCAGCTAATCTGCAAGGCTTTACGTTCAACGACCCGAAAGAACTTAATCCTGAAACTATTGCTCCATATGGTATTGCCGAAAACGATATTTGGACAACTACATGGAACTCTGAAGTAGGTATTGGTGAAGATACAAGGTTCTACACATTCGGTACATTTGCACGTAAGCACGTTAAAGAGCCATTCAACTATCGTGCTGGCCTTCCAATTGGCTATACAACTGGTGGTGCTCTTGGCGGTAACTCTGGTGCATCTCGCCTTGTGACATACGGTATGAACGATTATGTATACCTCAATGGAAAGCAAGCTTTTGAAGAGAATGCTTATTTACTTGGCCTGAATCCAGACGGTACACCACTTGTAATTGATGGTGTGACACAGCAAGCCTTTACTGGTCTTGGTACTCACCCGAATGGTTACAACCCTTGGTACGAAATGGATCTTCAAGAACATTCATCTTTTGTTGGTTTTAAAGGTGAGTTTGACAATGGTTTGACCTGGGATATCTGGGGCTCTATCGGCCGCAGTCGCATCGATAACACAATCAGTGACACACACAACCCTTCACTAGGTGGTCCAAAAGCATCTGACGGATCAATTAACTACGGTGCAGTGCAAACAGCATTTTATATTGGTTCACAAGTAAACTTGGAGCGTCAAGCTGGTGCAGACTTTGTTTACACACCAGATCAAGACATGTTTGACAACGTAAACATCGCTTTCGGTACACAGTATCGTACAGATAGATATTACAATATCATTGGTGAAGAAGGTTCATGGAAACAAGGTCCACTTGCTGGTCCTAGCCTATCAACATTTGCTTCGGAAAACCCAGCCTTAAATCTTGAAGGTGGTCGTGGTCTAAACAACAGTTCAGATGGTTTTGGTGGTTTTGCACCAAATACACGCTTTGAAGCGTCGCGTTCAAACTGGGCTGCTTATGCTGATATCGATACAGATGTTAATGAAGACTTCAATATTGCCATCGCTGGCCGTTACGAACGCTTCACTGACTTCGGTGGTAACTTCTCATGGAAAATTGCTACACGTTATCAAGTCGTTGATGATCTACTCGCCGTTCGTGGTGCAGCCTCAACAGGTTTCCAAGCGCCGACTGTTGGTCAGTTGAATAACCAACAAGTGCGTACAGGTTTCCGTGCCGACGGTTCACAAACACAGACTGGTACATTCACTCCAGACAGTATTCCTGGTACAGTGTTTGGCATTGGTCAAGTTGGTCCAGAATTGGCTAAGAACTTGTCAGCAGGTGTTGTTTACACACCGGGCGACAATACAAACATCACTATCGATGTGTTCCAAATTAAGTTGAGAAATGCTCTTGCGTCTACACCAGACTTTGACGTAACAGACTTCCCTGCTGAATTTGAACAAATCAGAAACGCAGGCTTCCAAGGTGCTGCTCAGCTTACTGGTGTTGACTTCCTAGCAAACGCTGGTTCAAGAACTGTTCGTGGTATCGAGGGTGTTGCAACACACAGCATCGATCTTGAAGATAGTACATTGAGACTTACTATAGCGGCTGCTCACGTGGATGTTATAGTTACAGAGTCATCTAATCCTGCTTACTCAATATTTAACGATGAACGTAGCCAAGCACCTTACCGTGGTACATTCACCGTTAATTGGGAAAAGGATGATTTGATGGTTATGGCTCGTGCACGTTATCGTTCAACTAGAAATAGCATTCAACGTCTTAACGATGCTGGTGAATTCATTGGCTCAAATCAGCCACTGTCTGCTTACCGTATTGAGTCTAACCCAGGTCGTGTATACTATGATTTGGCTGTAACGTACAACATGAACGAACAGTTCAGTCTTACTGTGGGTGCGGATAATATCCTTAATTCTTATCCACTAGCACAACCAGGAGTTGTTGAAACATCACAAGCCCGTGGTCGTCAGTATCTAACAGACGGCATGGACTGGCAAGGTGGTTCATACTACGCTCGTTTGAAAGCTAACTTCTAAGATTATTAGAAGAATGAGAGCCGCTTAAGGTGGCTCTCAACCCAGATATATAAAAATAGCCCCTCGTTTCATAAGAACGAGGGGCTATTTTATTTTAATCCCATTATTAAGAACTGGTCGAGAAAAATAGTTTCTAAACCAGTGTCTCTTGTTCCACAGCTAACGCAAATTCTGAAGCTGTTCTTCCGTCATCAGAAGTTAAGTTTTTATCAGCCCCTTTCTCTAGCAATAAGGATATAATTTCTTTTGCACCCATTGCTGCTGCAGACATAAGAGGTGTGAACCCCCCAAGCATTCTTAAATTTACATTTGGATTATAATCAAGCAAAACTCTAACGACATCAGTATGCATACACGCCACCGCACTTTGCAGTGCAGTTAATTCACTACCATTCATTGCGATTTTATCAACGTCAGCACCATTATCCAACAGCAGTCTTACAACATTTGAATGACCAAAGTAGCTGGCAACATGTAAAGCAACAAATCCATCGCCACTATATTCATGAACTGATTTTGGAGACGTTGCCAAAAGAGCAGATATTTGCCCCGCTCCACCTAAGGCTGACAAATCATATAAATCTAATTCAGGCTGATAATTTAAAAGAAGTGCGGTAATTTTAGGTTTATTAATATATAATGAGAAAAGAACGGCAGACATTCCATCGTTACTTCGTGCAGAAGCAAGAGAGCTATCTTGTTCAAGTAATCCGGTCAGGATATCAACGTCGGCGACGTCAATCGCTTTAAAGACATCATCACGCATTTTTATAGTACCTTATAATTATTCATACCCATATTAGCGAGTTTATCTGCACGTTCATTGCCTTCATCACCATTATGACCTTTTACCCAATGCCAAGTTAATTCATGCCTTTTAACGGCTTCATCAAGTGCAAGCCAAAGATCAGCGTTTTTAACCGGTTTTTTTGCGGCCGTTCGCCAACCATTATTTTTCCATTTTTCAATCCACTTGGTCATACCATCTTTAACATATGTGCTATCCGTGTGAAGATCCACTCGGCATGGCTGCTTTAGCACATTTAATGCTTCTATTGCTGCGGTTAATTCCATTCTATTATTGGTGGTTTCAAATGCACCTTCCATAATTTCACTTGTATTTCCACCATGAATAATAAGTGCCCCCCATCCGCCAGGTCCCGGATTACCCGAACACGCACCATCAGTATATATTATCACTTCTTTCATAATGAAATCTCCACACCGTATTCACCTGAAGAGTTAACTTTTTGGTGGAATTGTAATTTTGATAAATATTCAAGCGGATCTTTTACTTTCACCAGTGCCCCTTCAACTTGATTAAGCCAATCATAAAGACGCGTTAAAATAAACCTTAAAGCTGAACCTCGACATAGCAAGGGCAATGCATTTATTTCAGCAACAGTTAGCGGTCTCTTTTTTTGATAACCTTTTACCAAAGCTGCCGCATTAGTGGCATTAAAAGAACCATCCTTTTCAAAACACCACGCATTAATACAAATTGCGATGTCATAAGCAAAAATATCAGTGCATGCGAAATAATAATCAATTAGCCCCGATAATTTTCCATCTAGGAAAAAAACATTATCTGTAAAGAGGTCAGCATGAATAATACCCTTTGGTAAATCAGACGGCCAATTATTTTGAAGAAATTCTATTTCTTGATTAATTATATCTGATAAACCCATATGGCATTCATCGGCCCGACTGTGGCATTTTTGAGCAAGCGACACCCACCCATCCACCGACAAATTATTATCTCGATTCATTTCAAAATCTTGAACAGCTATATGCATTTCAGCCATGGCTTCACCAAGTTCACGACAATTTTGTCTGCTCGGTTTTGTGATAGATAAGCCATTTAAAAAACTAATTAAAGCTGTCGGCCTACCACATAACTCTTTAAGAACATTACCATTTTTATCTTTTATAGGTTCCGCACAATTAATTCCTTTATCAGATAAATGTTTCATTAGGCTCATAAAAAAGGGAAGATCGTTTTCGTTTACACGCTTTTCAAACAAAGTAAGAATAAATTTGTTTTTAGTCGTAGACAAAAGATAATTTGAATTTTCAACGCCTTCTGCAATTCCTTTAAAAGATATTACTTCCCCAACATCATATTCAGCAATGAATTCTGATATTTCATCAGCACTAACATGGGTATAGACCGCCATTAGTCATCGTCCTTAGAAAGAATGGCAGGCACTTTAAATGTAACATTTTCTTCGATAGTTAAAATGTTCTCTACATTCGTCTTAAACCTAGATTTAACAGCTTGCATCACTTCTTCCACTAAGATTTCAGGTGCGGACGCACCTGCGGAAATACCAACATTTTTAACATCTTCAAAAAGATCCCAATTAATTTCCGAAGCACGTTGTATAAGAACTGATCGACATCCATTCTTTTGCGCCACCTCAACCAATCGTCTAGAGTTTGAGCTATTCGGTGCACCTATAATCAAAACTAAATCGACTTCTTTTACCAATTCCTTAACGGCATTCTGTCGATTTGTCGTTGCGTAACATATATCTTCTTTACGCGGATCTTTTATAGATGGATATTTATCTTTTAAAGCATTAATGACTGCTGATGTATCGTCCAAGGATAAAGTGGTTTGCGTTATGTAAGCCACATTATCAGTATTTTTTAATTCAAGTTTTTCCACATCTTCTGGACATTCGACGAGATGAATTGCCCCCTCAGATAATTGCCCCATCGTGCCGATCACTTCCGGATGGCCTTTATGGCCAATCATGACAATTTCAGCACCTTGCTTATCATATCGTTCAGCTTCTCTGTGAATTTTACTTACTAAAGGGCAGGTCGCATCAATATAAAGCATATTTCGTTTTTGCGCCTCTGCAGGAACAGATTTAGGGACACCATGGGCCGAAAAAACAACCGGCTTATCATCGGGAACTTCATTTAGTTCATCGACAAAAATAGCACCAAGTTTTTGTAAACTTTCAACAACATATTTATTATGAACAATTTCATGACGCACATAAACGGGCGCGCCATATTTCTCAAGGGCCATTTCAACAATTTGAATGGCACGATCTACTCCCGCACAAAACCCGCGAGGGTTAGCAATATATAAATTCATTTCATCAGTCATCATAAGCAGACTTTATACACGTTATGTTGCTAAATTCAATCATCCACAATTAATATTATGGATTTATAAGCGACATACAACTCACACATAGAACATAAGCATGACCCGGATCATTCATAAGATTAAATAATGCCATTTTTTCTCTGAATTTCTTTAATAACATTTGCTCTGGACTATTTAATGCAATTTTTGCGGCCTCTTTCATTGTACCATCTTGATTTAACAATTTTGCGATGACCTGCATTTCAAACGGGACATTATCTTCCCAATGTACAACTTTGTAATCTGATAATTCAGCCATTTCTACTGCCGCTTTAATTGCTTGATCAATATTTCCCATATGATCAACCAAACCTAATTCCAATGCTTTTTCACCAGTCCAGACGCGACCTTGTGCAACTTCATCCACTTGTTCCACTGTCATATTTCGTCCCTCAGCAACAATATCTAAAAATCGCCTATAACCATTTTCGATATTACTTTGAATAATATTACTGACTTTCTCAGGAACGGGCTTCATAAGTGCTGGTGATAAAAGTGAGGTAGTTCCTACACCATCAGAGGTAATGCCAATTTCTGCTAATGTACCCTCAACATTTGGAATGGCGCCAAAAATTCCAATTGAGCCAGTGATTGTCGTGGGGCTCGCCCATATTTGATCTGCGTTAGCAGCAATCCAATATCCACCCGATGCAGCAAGAGATGCCATCGATGCGATTACGGGTTTTCCTGCTTTTTTTAATAAAAGCACTTCTTGTCTGATTAATTCTGATGCGAAAGCGCTTCCACCGGGGCTATCAATTCTTAAAACTACTGCTTTTACACTATCGTCTAATCTTGCTTCACGAAGCTGTCTAGAGAGCGTTTCACCGCCTACCGTTCCTTGTGGCATTTCACCGTCCATGATATTTCCAGTGGCATAGACAATAGCAACTATATCTTTTCCTGGCCCTAAGTCAGCAATATTTAATTGATTTGCCAAATATTGCCTAAATCCTATTTGATTAATGCCTTCTGCTTCTGGGCCTTTTCCGACGATATCTTGCATATAATGAACCCATTCTTCTCGGGTTTTAAGTCCGTCTACAAGACCACTATTCAATGCCAATTTTCCTAAATCACCATTTAATTCAATCAGATTTTTATCAGAATTTTCAATGCCTTGAATAATAGACTCTGGGCTTATCTCTCTTTGAGAGGCAACATCAGCAATATAATGCTGCCATAAGCCTCCATATAATTCTAAATTAGCTTCACGTGCTTCATCAGACATATCACGCCTAATAAAAGGTTCCATAGCCGATTTATATTTGCCAACCCGAAATAACTGAACTTCCGCTTTTACCTTCTCAAGAAAACCTAGATAATAAGTTTGAAAACTTCCATATCCATATAAAAGTGCTGCACCTTGTGGGTGCATATAAATTTCGTCGGCAAATGATGCGATTAAATATGAGGATTGGTCATAAAGATTTCCATAAGCATAGACTTTTTTACCACTTTTTTTGAATTCGTTCAGTTTATGACCGACATAATGTAATTTCGAGGGATATGCACCGCCAAAATCTTTAAAATTCAATATAATCGAATTAATATTTTCATCTTCAGTGGCTAATTCAATAGCTTTTGTTATATCACGTAATCTCGTATTTGCATTAACTTCGCCGGCGAGCAACTGTTGGTAAGGGTCTGCGCTGATTGCTTCCTGTTCTACAATTGCCCCTTTCAGGTTTAAGACAAGAGCCGAATTAGACCTTTTCTGGTCATCGTCTGACGAATCAAAAAACAAGCCTGAGATGATCAAACTTGATATAATCAAAAGTACAACCAGAAACAAAAAAGTTCCGACAAATGATTGAAGTTTTTGGATAAATTTCCAAAAAGATTTTATTAAACTCATATGGTCTCACCTAATCAATAATGCAAAGAAAACAATCTATTACATTGTTGCTTTATAATTACTTAAATTCAATCGATTATTTTAGTCATTTTCATAATTACTTTGATTGACTCTTTTTTCTTTAGCCGTATGATGGGCGTGCATTTCTGCTTAGCGGGAGAGATCATTTATGGCGCCGAAGGAGCAACCGCCCCGGAAACTCTCAGGCAAAAGGACCGCTAAGAATGTAAGCACTCTGGAAAGAGAGGTTAAATCCTCCGCCGACGGGGTAAATTTGGAATAATTTCCAAGTCAAATCTCTCAGGCAGCCATGACAGAGGGGGCACCGATGGTACGGGTTTGCGTACCAAACGTGCTAACTCTGGAGAAAAAAGATGAGTGCTACAGGTCAAGGTCTTTTAACAACACCTCTATTTTCCTTACATAATAACCTCGGTGGTAAAATGGTGCCGTTCGCTGGATATTTCATGCCTGTCCAATATCCGCTGGGAGTGATGGGTGAACATAATCATTGCCGCGAAAAAGCCGGCCTTTTTGATGTTTCTCATATGGGACAAGTTATTATTAAAGGAAATGGTGCCGATGAATGGCTGGAAACCCTAGTTCCCGGTAATATCATAGATTTAAAAGAAAATAGAATTAGATACACCACTTTTACCAATGAAAAAGGTGGTATTTTAGATGATCTTATGATTACAAAACGTAGCGATGATATCTTTATGGTCGTAAACGCCGCTTGTAAAGAACAAGACATCAAACATATGCTTTCACACATGCCAGATCACCTTGACCTTATTGAAATTACCGATCGTGCACTTGTCGCATTACAGGGACCAATGGCCGCAAAAGTATTAGCGCGTTTTGTCGATGGTGTCGATGAAATGCCATTTATGTCTTACACTGAAGCAGAAATTAGTGGTGTTCATTGTTACATTAGCCGCTGCGGCTATACAGGTGAGGACGGACATGAAATTTCAATTCCTGCAAGCAGCGCTGAAATGATTTGTGCCGCACTTTTAGCTGAAGATGAAGTAGTAGCCATCGGTCTTGGTGCTAGAGATAGCCTTAGACTTGAGGCAGGGCTTTGTCTTTATGGGCATGATATCACAACTGATACCACGCCAGCGGAAGGTGCCATAAGTTGGTCCATTGGAAAGCGTCGTCTGGAAGAAGGTGGTTTTCCAGGTGCTAAAAAAATTATTCGCCAAATTGAAACTGATGATATAGATCGACTACGTGTCGGGATATTACCTTCTGGAAAAGCCCCGGCCCGTGAAGGTACGGAAATATTAGACGCCGAAGATAATGTCATTGGTGTTATCACAAGTGGTGGCTTTGGACCGACATTCGGTGGCCCCGTTGCCATGGGCTACGTAAAAAAAGAAAATTCAGAAATAGGCACAAACGTGTTCCTTCAAGTTCGTAAAAAGAAACTCGAGGCCACCGTTGCAAAGATGCCTTTTGTCAAACAACGTTATTTTAGAAAACCAAAGAGCAAATAAGTAGAAGGGAAAAAGATATGACTATTTATTATTCAGAAGATCACGAATGGATCAATGTCGAAGGTAATTCGGGAACCGTCGGTATTACGGATTATGCGCAAAATGCGCTAGGCGATATTGTTTTTGTTGAATTACCCGAAGTTGGTGACGATTTTGCGAAAGGTGACGAAGTCGCCGTTGTCGAATCGGTTAAAGCTGCTTCAGAAATATACTCTCCAGTGAGCGGCGAAATAACAGCCATTAATGAAGAACTAGAAGATAACGCTGCGCTAGTGAATACCTCTCCTGATGGAGACGGCTGGTTCTTTAAAATTGCAATCTCAGATGATAGTGAACTCGAAGGTTTGCTTGATGAAGCCGGTTATAAAAACTTTATCGCCGGACTAGAATAAAATTAAATTTAAGGTTTAACCTCATGCGTTATTTACCACTTTCAACCGATGATCGAGCTGAAATGCTTGGGAAGATCGGTGTCGGCGACATTAACGACTTATTTGCTGATGTGCCACCTCATGCTTTATTAAAAGAACTTGTCGATTTACCACTTCATATGACTGAAATGGAAGTTGAAAAGAACTTTAATGCCTTCGCAGCTAAAAATGTTGCTGCGGGTTCGGTACCATTCTTTGTCGGTGCTGGCGCCTATAAGCATCATGTTCCAAGCAGTGTTGATTATCAGATTCAGCGCGGTGAATATTTAACGGCTTATACCCCATATCAGCCGGAAATTTCGCAAGGAACGCTACAAACGTTATATGAGTTTCAAACCCAAGTTGCACAAATCACAGGAATGGACGTCGCAAATGCATCCATGTACGATGGATCAACAGGTTGTGGTGAAGCCGCGCTTATGGCGCGTCGCGTGACTAAGAAAAAGAAAATTCTTTTAAGTGGGAATCTTCACCCGCACTATATTGATGTGGTTAAATCAGCAACAAAATACACCGATGACGTTGTTATTACCAATGACCCAACCGTTAATAATACAGAGAGTCTTCTTGATCAAGTTGATGCTGAAACAAGTTGCGTTATTGTTCAAAACCCAGATTTTTTTGGTAATCTTAATGACTACACTGAATTTGCTGCGGCGCTTCAAGAACAAAAAATACTGCTTATTATAGTGACAACAGAAATCGTCGCATTGGGTGCTATTAAATCTCCTGGTGAAATGGGTGCCGATATTGTTGTTGGTGAAGGTCAATCAATTGGTAATGGGTTAAATTACGGTGGGCCTTATGTTGGTTTATTTGCAACGCGTCAGAAATATGTACGTCAAATGCCAGGGCGTCTTTGTGGTGAAACCAAAGATGCAGACGGCACACGAGGTTACGTTTTGACGCTTTCAACACGCGAACAACATATTAGACGTGAAAAAGCGACAAGTAACATTTGTACCAATGCTGGACTTTGCACTTTAGCATTCACCATTCACATGACGCTTCTTGGTGAAAAAGGGTTTAGGCAACTCGCAAAGATTAATCATGCCGGTGCGGTTAAATTGAGAAATAAGCTTCAAAACGTAAACGGCTTAACATTTTTAAACAAAACATTTTTCAATGAATTTACGGTGCGCTTGAATAAAGATGCTGCAGAAGTTGTAAAAGCGCTTGTTGAACATGATGTTATTGCTGGCGTGCCAGCCTCGCGTCTTTATCCGGATAATGATGAATTAAAAAATGATCTAATCATCGCCGTCACCGAAACCACTTCGGAAGAAGATATGGAAGTCTTAGTGGCTGAACTACAGGAGGTTCTCAATGCTTAATAATCAAGGACGCCCAACAGGCATTGAAGATGTAAATGCATCCACGAACGGATATCAAAGTTACACAGGTAGTCGCGGTCTTTCACAAGTTGAAGGGCTAATTTATGAAATTGGTGATAAGAACAGAACCGGCGTTGATCTTCCAGAAGTAGATGATTTTGAAAGCTGTCTTGGTGGCTTTGAAAGAACGGAAGAAATTGGCTTAGCGGGTCTAACCGAACCCGAAGCTATGCGTCACTATACAAGACTTAGCCGTAAAAATTACGCCATCGATCTTGGTTTTTATCCGCTTGGTTCATGTACAATGAAACATAATCCGCGGCTCAATGAAAAAATGGCTAGATTACCGGGACTTTCCGACATTCATCCACTGCAACCGATTAGTACAGTACAAGGAGCGCTTGACCTTATTGATACTTTAGCTCACTGGCTAAAAACATTAACGGGAATGCCAGCAGTTGCAATGTCACCAAAAGCAGGAGCGCACGGGGAATTATGTGGTCTTATGTCAATTCGTGCCGCACTAGAAGCAAAAGGCGACGCGAGATCAATCGTACTTGCACCAGAAAGTGCGCATGGCACAAATCCCGCAACAGCGGCTCTTTGTGGATATAAAGTAAAACCAATTCCGGCCACTAAAGATGGGCGTGTTGACCTTGAAGCCATGAAAGAAGCACTTGGACCGGATGTTGCCGCAATTATGTTAACCAATCCAAATACATGTGGACTGTTTGAACGTGAAATTATCGAAATTGCCGATGCCGTTCATGCGATTGGCGGCTATTTTTATTGTGATGGTGCGAACTTTAACGCGATCGTTGGTAAAGTTCGTCCGGGCGACCTCGGTGTGGATGCAATGCATATTAACTTGCATAAAACATTTTCAACGCCACATGGTGGTGGTGGTCCCGGCGCTGGTCCTGTTGTTTTATCTGAAGCACTAGCACCGTATGCACCTATCCCATATGTTGTGGCAGGTGACGAATCTTTTGATATCGTTGAACATGATACTACTGGTAAAAGCTATGGCCGTATGACAGCCTATCACGGACAAATGGGTATGTTTACACGTGCTCTTTCATATATGATGTCTCATGGTTCTGACGGTCTTGCGAAGGTCGCGGAAGACAGCGTTCTCAATGCTAACTACGTACTCGCATCACTTAAGGATATTATGTCCGCAAGTTTCGAAGGGCCATGTATGCATGAAGCATTATTCGATGATCGTTTCTTAAAAGCTACGGGTGTGAGCACCCTTGATTTTTCTAAAGCAATGATTGATGAAGGCTATCACCCAATGACAATGTATTTCCCACTTGTTGTTCATGGTGCCATGCTTATTGAGCCAACGGAAACAGAAAGTAAGCAGTCAGTGGATGACTTCATTGGTATGATGCGTCATTTGGTTGAAAAGGCAAAAGCCGGTGAAACTGAACGCTTCACAGGGGCGCCATATAACGCCCCACTTAAGCGCCTTGATGAGACTGGCGCGGCAAGAAAACCCATCTTAAGATGGACTAAATCTGAAGATGAATAAAGAAAAGGCCGGAGATGATCCGGCCTTTTACTTTTTTACTTCTTAATATTTTATTTCGCTTTATCTGTGGTGGTTTTCACATCCATCACAAAAACTTTGCAGGTTTTTAATTCTTTATCCCACATCAAGCGGCGATCTAATGTTTCTAAACCACGACCATAAAAATGAAGATGACGTGTGCTTTCGCCTTCATTAATTGCAATAGAATGAATGTCATCCGGCAGTAAACCTATACCCTGCCCTGGCTTAACAACTATAGTTTCAGATAACTCAATTTCACGATCACCTGGAATTAATGGCCCATCTTCTTTTGGCTCATAAACATAATTATATTCTTCACCTTCAACGGATGCGATACACGCCCATGTAGTATGATTATGAGGAGGTGCTTTTTTCCCTGTGTGCATGACATTTAAATAAAGCGCATAACTATCATCATCATCTTGTGACACAAGATAACGCGTGTGAACTTGACCATCAGTCGGTGCAGGAAATTGATCCTCACTCCAAAATTCTTTTCTATCAGCCATTTCAACTAATGAATTTTTAATGTTTTCTAAATCTTCAGAACTTACTTCATTTGGTTTTGCGACTGATCTGGTATATTCGAGCAAATCTATGACGGCCGTGTCTCTTAATTCTGCAACTGAACTCATTTTATTTCCTTCTATAATCTATTAATTTATCAGCAATTTGCTGTGAAAAATCATGATAGGGTTGACTGGCCGTATTCGACATCCAGACAAACCCAATATCATATTCGGGGATCATGATGATATATGACCTATATCCATCGCTACCTCCGTGAAAAATCGTTTGTACATCACCTTGCATGCGGCGTTGCCAGCTAAATCCTACGCGATCAAATTGTCTAACGTTACTTCCTATTACAGCTTCCCACATTTGATCAAGTGTTTCTTTCTTTAAAATTCGATTACCATCGAGCGTCCCACCATTTAAATTAAGCTGAACCCACCGCGCCATATCATCAATATTAGAAATCAATGTGGAACTGGGTCCATGCATACGGTTATAGGGATAAATATCTGCAACCCGCATCTTTCCGTTTTGAACTCGATGAAGGCTATTTAATTTGGTCATGTCCGCTTCTTGGATAAGAAGAGTACTATCAGTCATCCCCGCTGGAAAAAGGATATTTTCACGTACATAATCTTCAAAAGGCATTCCTGATGCCTTAGCAATAACATCTCCTAGCAGCTCATACCCTGTGTTACAATATTGAAAAATCGTTTCCGGTGGATGGGTTAAAAATTTATGAGAAATAAAATTCCGCGTAAACCTCTCAAGTGCCCCTTCATCATATTGTGGATTATGCCATGGATCACTATCAAAATCCGGCATGCCGGATATATGTGATGCAAATTGACGAATTGTTAGATCTTTATATCTGCTATCCACCAACACAAAATAAGGCAACACCTCGATAACTGGCTTATCTACATCAAGCACCCCTTTTTCATGAAGTTGCATAAGAGCTGTACCAACGAATGTTTTGGTTACGGATGCCATGTGAAAAAGAGACGTCGTTTCCACGGCCTCTTTGGAATACATATTTTTAACACCATATGTTTTCTTAAATAATGGTCCGTCTTTAGAAACAATGGAAAAAGAGAAACCCTGAATATTATTTTCCGCCATCATATTTTCGATCATTGGCGTAAAAATATCGTTAAGCTCTGTTTCATCAGCCCATAAAATTTGCGGCAATAAAAACAATATTGTCAGAATACTAAATATAATTTTTTTCATCATCAAAGTCCCGTTTCTTACCCTCACCCTTATTTTTAATACGTCACATGGAAATTTGCAATAAATGTCGGTTAATGGTAGCAGTAAGATAGGTTTTTATAGGGAAATCATTAAAGAATATGGGAGATAAAAATGCCATTTAAACATTTGGCGCATAAAAATTTGATTTTGACTGCAATTGTTTTTGTCTTATTGATCGGGGTATCCAGTATAGCCCTCATGCAAGGATCCGCGACGGCACAGGTTGCTGTACCACCTCAAGAAATACCTTTATTGCATCAATTGGTCAAAGACGTATCGGCAGACCGAATTGAAACAGATATTCGAAAACTGGTTAGCTTTGGTACACGCCATACATTATCGGAAACAGAATCAGAGACACGTGGTATCGGCGCTGCGCGGCGCTGGATATACGAAGAATTTAGAAAGATCAGCCGTGATTGTGGTGAGTGTCTAGAGGTAATGTATGTTAGCGACACCGTCACAGGAAACCGTATTCCTAAGCCGACTGAAGTTGTGAGCGTCGTTGCTATTCAGCGCGGGGAGAGTGACCCGAACCGATATGTCGCCATGTCAGGCGATATTGATAGTCGTGTGTCAGACCCGCTAAATGGATACGATGAAAGCCCGGGGGCCAATGATAATGCCACTGGTATGGCGGGTGCGATTGAAGCTGCACGCGTCCTGAGTAAACATAAATTTGCCGGTTCCATTATTTACATGGGTCTTTCAGGTGAAGAACAGGGACTTTTTGGTGGACAAATTGTTGCGCAACATGCCCTCGATAATAATTGGCGCATAAAGGCGGTGCTCAATAATGACATGATCGGTAACATCGCGGGTATTAATGGGGTCATAAATAATACGACAGCCCGTGTTTTTTCAGAAGGGACAAGAGCAATGGAAACACCCGAAGAGGCGCGCATTCGTCGCTTTAGTGGTGGCGAAGTTGATAGCCCGTCGCGTAACATTGCACGCTTTGTTGATAGACAGGCGGATAAATATATTCCGAACCTTGATATAATGATGATTTACCGCCTTGATCGCTTTAGTCGAGGCGGTCATCATAGGCCATTTAATGCGGTAGGTATTCCAGGCGTCAGGATCATGGAAACAAACGAACACTATGACCGCCAACATCAAGACATCCGAGTTGAAGATGGCCGTGAGTATGGTGACGTGATCGAAGGGGTTGATTTCGATTATGCGGCTAAGCTAACGTCTCTAAATATTGTATCGTTGGCGGAAATGGCCGCTGCTCCACCTTTTCCTGCGGAAGTCGAGCTACAAGGAGCGGTGCGTCCTTCAGCGGTAATAAACTGGAAACGCCCAAGCGGCACAGAAGCAGAAAACTTAGCAGGATATAAAGTTTACTGGCGGCTTACGGATAGCAATCAGTGGACATACAGTAAATTTGTCGGCGATGTTCAATCATATACTTTTGAAAACCTAGTGGTTGATAATTATTACTTTGGTGTAGCCGCAGTCGCAAACAATGGCGCAGAAACACCGGTCGTCTTCCCTGGACCAATGGGCAATTTCGGAGGGTACGAAGAATAAATATTTTTAATAGTTAAAGAAAAGGCTGGAGTGATCCGGCCTTTTTAAATTTCACGTATTAAAAACTGCAATCTTTAAAAATTTTGGAAATATCGCCGTTCCAGGAACCCTGATAACAATTAAGCATACGTTGTGCTGTTGTTTTCCCACTTTCTACTGTATCATAAAGTGATTTTAAGAAAACGCGCTCGTCTTCGCCCGCATTATTGAGTTCAGCGCGACGCTCGAGCCCGCCAGCCGAAATATCGAGCATCTGTTTTGCCAAATCTTGAACGGTTCCGCTTCTAAAAGGAACATTAAGCGCATCGCGTGGCACATTATCTCTTAATGCTTGATGCTCTTCCGGTGTCCAGTCTTTAATCATGTCGTAGGCTTGATCTAATGCTTGATCATCATAAAGCAGACCAACCCAGAGAGCGGGCAACGCACAAATTCTGCTCCAAGTGCCGCCATCCGCGCCGCGCATTTCAAGGAATTTCTTAAGGCGCACTTCTGGGAAAAGTGTGCTCATATGATCTTCCCAATCCTTGATGGTTGGTAATTCGCCTTCAAAGCCTTCTAATTTTCCGTTCATGAAATCTTTAAATGATTTGCCGGATACATCATGATAGGTATCGCCACGATTGACAAAATACATCGGGACATTAAGTACATGATCAACATATGCCTCATATCCCATATTTTCTTCAAAAACAAAAGGTAATATACCGCAACGATCCGGGTCCGTATCAGTCCAGATATGTGAGCGATAACTTTGGAAACCGTTTGGTTTTCCTTCGGTAAATGGACTTGCGGCAAAAATGGCTGTTGCGAGTGGTTGGAGCGCCAACGAGACACGAAATTTTTTCACCATGTCGGCTTCCGAAGAATAATCAAGGTTAACCTGGATCGTACAAGTACGCAGCATCATATCAAGTCCAAGATTACCTTTCTTAGGCATATAATCTCGCATAATATTATAACGCCCTTTAGGCATAATTGGCACGTCTTCTCGTTTCGTATTGGCATTAAAACCCATGCCAATATAATTAATACCAAGCTTCTCACTTACGGCTTGTGCCTGACGAAGATGGCTGGTGCTTTCCGCACAGGTTTGATGCAATGTTTTGACCATGGCACCAGATAGTTCTAATTGACCACCCGGCTCTAAAGTGACAGATTGACCATCTTTTTTAAGGCCGATGATATTTTCACCTTCCATGATCGGAGCCCAATCAAACTCTTTCTTTAAGGCTTCAAGGATCGCTTTAATGCTGCGTTCACCGTGATAAGGAACAGGCTTACCGCTATCCACACAGTAGACGAATTTTTCGTGCTCTGTTCCAATTGTCCAATCGCTTTTTGGTTTTTCGCCGTCGGCTATATAATCAATTAATTGTTGCTTTGACACTACTGGGGAATCTTTTGAAATATTGCTCATTTATGTACCCTCTTTTTATAGCCACTTAGGCGGAATATTTATCATGTGGGGATTAAGGATATAATGTCAATAGGCCGTTCTTAACTTCATAATCACTTAAACGATTTAAAAAGCTCATCCCCAATAAAGAGATATCAAGTTCGCCTTGATTTACAAAGCCTTCAACGCTTTCCACTCGAATTGGTCCGACGAACAGAGCATTTAATCGAATAGGCGCATTATAAACAACCCAGCTCGCCGTAGAAGCGGGCGCTACAAATGTTAAATCATCGATATTGAAACCAATTTTATCAGCATCATTCATCGTTAAAACGACACTAGTTGCGCCAGTATCAATCATAAAATCGACTTTTTCACCATTGATTTCAGCATTCACTCTGTAATGCCCGTTATTATCGGCACGAAATTTAATGGCATTTTCACTGGCCATACCATTAGAAGGATTTAATTCACTTGAAAGCATACCGCTACCATTCCAAACTGAATAGCCAAGTCCTAAAATGCCAAATATTATAATCCAGCCTGCTATATTTCTAAGCGCTTGACCTGGATTGCCAATGACATGTCCAATCAGTCCTGCCCCAATTAAAGCGAGTAATAAAAAGTCATACATTAAACTGACACTTTGCCCTGAAGTAAGATTGTCGCCAAGAACCCAAGCAATTAGAGTGATAACAGCAACCACCGCTGTGACGGTAATTATAAAAGGTTTTAGTGATTTTTTCGGCGGCTCAGGATCATTTTCATTAGAGGGCTGACCCCAGGGTTGGTTATGATTATTCATTTTACCAATCCCCTAAAAAGGATTGCCATAATGAAAGCGCCGAAACGGCTGCCGTATCTGCTCTTAAAATTCTTGGCCCTAAAGTGACCGGGATACTTTGAGGATGTTTTCTTATCAATTCTCGCTCCGTTTCAGAAAAACCCCCTTCAGGTCCGATTAAGATGGCCCACTTGTTATATGACGTTTTAATTTCTTTAAATGTGATCGCGTCGCCCGCTTCATCGCAAAAAATCAAACCTCTACCCTCAGGAAAATTCTCCAACATTTCTTCTAATGATATCATAACATCCATTTGAGGTACTGTCATGCGGCCGCATTGCTCTGCTGCTTCAATCATATTGTTTATGATTTTTTCTTCCTTAATTTTATCAAGGTTCGTATGTTGTGTGATGATTGGTCTGATATAACTAACGCCTAGTTCTGTGGCTTTTTGTATCATGTAATCAACGCGTGCTTTTTTTACTGGCGCAAATAAATACCATAAATCTGGGTCATGTTTTTGTTCGATGGTTTTCTCAACCGCCGTTAATAATGCTTTGCCTTTTTTGACTTTTATAACTTCCGCAAGCCATTCACCCTGGTCGCCATTGAAAAGGGTCACAAATTCACCAACCTTTATCCTAAGTACATTAACCAAATAATGTCCTTGATTGCCCTCAATATGATGGACAGATCCTTCTTGGAAAACTTCATTAATATATAGACGTGTTCTTGAACTTTTATTCGACATTTTCTTTTATTCGGTTATGACTATACTCATATGATAACATTAAATGCGTAAAGGCAAATGACAAAATCATCAAAAAGCAAATTTAATGAACGCCTTAAAACAGCGCCAGAAGATACGGTAAAACAGAATTGGGTCAATAAAATGTCACCTGATTTTGCATGGGGGTACTTGCAATTGATGCGTGCTGATCGTCCTATCGGTACGTGGCTTTTACTGTGGCCCGGCCTATGGTCGATTATGTTATCCAGTCACTATTATGGTGAAACCGCATTGATCCCAAATTTTAAGTTAATGGTTTTATTTACAATCGGTGCTTTTGTTATGCGCGGGGCAGGTTGCATTGTGAATGACCTTTGGGACCGTAAAGCAGATGCTATGGTTGAACGAACGAAAGGGCGACCACTTCCAAGTGGCCGTATTAGTGTTTTTGGTGCTTTCGTTTTTTTGGGCATACTCTGTATAATTGGACTAATAATTTTATTGCAGCTCAATTTATTTACAATCTATTTGGGGGCCTCCTCACTTATTCTCGTTGTCATTTATCCTCTTATGAAGAGGATTACATATTGGCCACAGCTTATTCTCGGATTTACATTTAACTGGGGGGCATTACTTGGTTGGGCCGCTGTGAGTGGGGAAATAAAACTGCCGGCGATTGTTCTATATTGCGCTGGAATTTTTTGGACCCTTGGATATGACACTATTTATGCACATCAGGATAAAGAAGATGACATTAAGGTTGGTGTAAAATCAACGGCGCTTCGGTTTGGAAATAACACTCATAAATGGCTTATTGGTTTTTATCTACTGTGTTTCATTCTTAGCTTGATCGCAGGTTATTTAGCGAATCTTAATTTATTCTTTTTTCTTGCAATGTCTGTTGCTGGTGGTCAACTTGCCTATCAGCTAAAACTACTTAAAATTGATGATCGAGAATTATGTCTTAAACTCTTCAAATCCAATCATCATTTTGGCATACTTTTCTTCATTGCCCTCATTATAGGTCACATATAAAAAAAGGCCCCCGAAATTCGGAGGCCTTCTTGAAAATATTTTTCAGATTATGAAAGCAGTGGTGCAATCACCAAGCTTACAATCGCCATCACATTAATCAAGATATTCATTGATGGGCCTGATGTATCCTTGAACGGATCACCAACCGTATCACCAACAACCGCTGCAGCATGAGTATCTGACCCCTTGCCGCCTAGGTTTCCTTTTTCAATGTATTTCTTAGCGTTATCCCATGCACCACCGGCATTGGCCATCATAAGTGCCATAAGTACACAACCAAGAAGCGCACCGCCAAGCATACCGCCTAAGCTTTCCGCGCCAAGACCAAGGCCAACTATCACAGGTACTGTTACAGCGATTACACCCGGAATAATCATTTTCTTCAACGCTGCTGTTGTTGCAATATCAACACATTTTTCAGTGTCAGGATCCGCTTTTCCTTCCAGCAGACCCGGTATATCCTTAAATTGACGGCGAATTTCAACGATCATTTCCATGGCTGCATCACCAACCGCTGTCATCGTAATTGACGCGATCAAGAATGGTATCGTTCCACCGATAAAGAGACCAATAAGCACCTCTGGTTTATCAAGTGATAAGCTAAACCCGGGAATATTTGCCGAAACTGTCGCCGTGAAAGCCGCGATAATGGAAAGCGCCGCAAGCGCCGCAGCACCAATAGCAAATCCTTTACCAATCGCTGCCGTTGTATTTCCAAGTTCATCAAGACTATCTGTGATATCACGTGTTTCCTTTCCAAGTCCTGCCATTTCAGCAATACCGCCTGCGTTATCAGCAACTGGTCCATAAGCATCAATCGCCATCGTAATCCCAACGGTTGCAAGCATCGCAATCGCCGCAAGACCAACACCATAAAGGCCAGCACTTTGTGTTGAAATATAGATAATTCCACAAATTGTTAAAATTGGCAGCACAACCGACTGCATTCCGACAGCAAGCCCAGTAATCATCACCGTCGCCGAACCTGTTTTACCTGATTCAGCAATCCGTCTAACAGGTGTTGACGCGGTATAATATTCAGTAACAAGTCCAATAATGACACCCCCAACAGCACCACAAACGATCGCATAGAATTTGCCAATATCAATACCGAAATACTGAAGAACGAAATAAGCAGCCACTATGAATAACACGGCGGCACCAATAGTTCCCGTACGGAGCGCTTTTTCAGGTGAGCTATTAGACATCATCTTCACTAGGATAATACCTAGGATAGAGCAAATTAAACCAGCCGAAGAAAGCAATAATGGAAGTGACATAAGATCAGCTTGATTAGCAACACCCATCGTCGCCGCAAGCGCCACTGTCGCAATCGTCGCACCGCAATAACTTTCAAAAATATCGGACCCCATGCCGGCAACATCGCCAACGTTATCGCCAACGTTATCGGCAATTACGCCTGGGTTACGTGGATCATCTTCTGGAATACCTGCTTCTAGCTTACCAACAAGGTCAGCACCAACATCTGCAGATTTGGTAAAAATACCGCCGCCCACACGAGAGAAAAGAGCCACTGTCGATGCACCCATACCGAAGCCATGCACGGCTTCTGCGTGTTCCGCACCAAAGAAATAATAAAGCAACCCAAGACCAAGAAGACCAAGAGCCGCAACACACATGCCCATGATTGATCCACCAAAGAACGCGACCGTTAATGCAGCACCCGCACCATCTTCATGTGCAGCGGTGGTCGTTCTTACATTTGCTTTCGTCGCCGCAAACATTCCAAGATAACCTGCAATACCACTACAGAGCGTCCCTGCAGCAAAAGAAATAGCTGTTTCTGTTCCAAGCGCTACATAAAGTGGTATGATCAGAACAATATTGAACATAAGTAGCATCTTATACTCTCTGTTCATGAATACCATCGCACCACGATGAATTGCGCCTCCAATTTTGGCCACCTTTTCGTTTCCTTCATCATACTTCATCACTAATCCATAAAGTATAAATGCAACCACGAGACCTACTACCCCCAGCAGCGGTGGAATAAGTGCTAAATCCAATTTAATTCTCCCTTATTTTTAGGTATTTTTTTAAAAAACCTCTTCACACTTTCACGAAGTGGTGAAACGGTAACCGATGAATTAAAAATTAGCAAGATAACTACTGACAAAAATATATTTTTAGCTATATTGCGCCCCATATGATTCAATCTTTCTAATATAGGTAATAAAGAATGCCCCTAATAGACCAAATTAATGCTGGCCTTAATCCGCCGGAAGAAATTAACGTAATTATCGAAGTACCTGCTGGTGGCGCGCCCGTTAAATATGAAATGCATAAACGAAGTGGCACAATCCTCGTTGACCGTATCCTTCATACGCCAATGCGTTATCCTGCCAACTATGGTTATATCCCCCATACTCTTTCTGATGATGGTGATCCTTGCGATGTTCTCGTAGTAGTCGGTGAAAGCTTAGTGCCTGGCTGCATGATTAGAGCACGTCCAGTTGGGGTTCTATTAATGGAAGATGAAGCGGGTGGCGATGAAAAGATACTTGCTGTTCCTGATCTAAAAACTGACCCTACTTATAAGAAAGTAAAGTCCTATGAAGACCTTCCAGAGCTGCTTATTCAGCAAATCCAACATTTCTTTGAACATTATAAAGATTTAGAAGGCGATAAGTGGGTTAAAATTATCGGTTGGGAAGGTCCAGAAAAAGCAAAAGAGATGATTAACGCAGCAATTGACCGCGATAAAACTGATAACACTTAAACTTCATTTTCTACTTATCATTTATCTTGTTATCTCTTATAAGAAGTCATGGCATATTCATCACTAAGAGATTTCATCTCCTATCTTGAGGAAAATGGGAAACTGGTTCGTATTTCTGAACCCGTTTCAACTGACCTTGAAATGACAGAAATTGGTTGTCGCGTTTTAAATGACGGCGGTCCAGCTCTGCTTTTTGAAAATGCAATTAAATGCGACGGTAGCAAGGCGACAATGCCTGTGCTTGCCAATCTATTTGGAACCGTTGAGCGTGTTGCTTTAGGGATAGACGCGAAGCCAGAAGATTTACGCAATATCGGCCACACATTAGCAGAGTTAAGGCAACCAGAGCCACCAAACGGCTTTAAAGATGCCTTGGACAAACTTCCGATGCTAAAAAAAGCGATGACGATGCGTCCTAAAACAGTCAAAAATGCCCCAGTGCATGAGGTTGTTATGATGGGCGACGATATCGATCTTTCTGAACTTCCTATTCAGAAGTGCTGGCCAAATGATGCGGGGCCGCTCATTACATGGCCACTGGTTGTATCAAAAGGGCCTGGTAAATTACGCGAGGATGATTTTAACCTGGGCATTTACCGGATGCAGTATTTAAATAAGAAGCAAACATTGATGCGCTGGCTTAAGCATCGTGGCGGAGCACAACATCACCGCCGATGGAAAAATGAAAAATCGGAACCTTTACCAGTAGCAATTGTGCTTGGTGCTGATCCCGCAACAATATTAGGTGCTGTTACACCTGTTCCAGATACATTAAGTGAATATCAGTTTGCAGGACTATTGCGCGGTAAGAAAACTGAGCTCGTTGATTGTAAAACAGTTCCGCTTAAAGTTCCTGCAACTGCGGAAATCGTTATTGAAGGTCATGTTTCACTGGATGATTATCAGGACGAAGGCCCATTTGGAGATCACACTGGCTATTATAACAGCGTTGAGAAATTTCCCGTCTTTACGGCAACGGCCGTTACAAGACGCAAAGACCCCATTTATTTATCTACCTATACAGGCAAGCCACCGGATGAGCCCGCCATCCTAGGTGAAGCACTGAACGAGGTTTTTATACCATTATTGCAGCAACAGTTCCCAGAAATTGTCGATTTCTGGTTACCGCCAGAGGGCTGCTCTTACCGGGTTGCCGTTGTATCGATGAAAAAAGCATATGCAGGACATGCCAAGCGTGTGATGATGGGTGTATGGTCGTTTTTAAGACAATTTATATATACAAAATTTGTCATTGTGGTCGACGATGATATCGATGCACGCGACTGGAAAGAAGTAATCTGGGCAATGTCGACCCGCATGGATCCTGTTCGCGATGTCACCTTAACTGAGAACACCCCAATAGATTATCTTGATTTTGCCTCACCCGTTTCGGGGCTTGGTGGAAAAATCGGTTTAGATGCCACCAATAAAATGGAAGGTGAAACCAACCGTGAATGGGGTGAGATGATAGAAATGGATGATGACATTATCAAAACTGTTGATGAAAAATGGTCAAAATTAAACATAAAGTGAAAAAATAATGAGCGATAATAATTCAATGTCTCCTGAAAGCTTAAGCGATCTGGTCACAAAAGCGAAAAAAGCCGGTGCTGATCAAGCGGATGCCGTATTTTTCACTGGGAAATCAAATGCCGTTTCCTGGCGTTTGGGAAAACTAGAAGATGTTGAACGTTCTGAAAATTCTGACCTTGGTCTTCGCGTTATTATCGGTAAAAATCAAGCGATCGTTTCTTCAAGTGATATGTCAGAAAAAACATTGGATCAACTTGTAGAACGCGCCCTTGATATGGCTAAGAACACCCCAGAGGACCCATATTCAGGGTTGGTTAGTTGTGAACTTCTTGCTTTCGGTGATCTTCTGGAATTAGATTTATGTGATGACCGAGCATTAAGCGACCAAGAATTACAAGATATGGCTGCCGAAGCAGAAGCCCATGCATTAGAGACTGATGGAATTACCAATTCCGAAGGGGCAAGTGCAAGCATTAGTAAAGCTGAAATTATGCTTTCCAATACGGATGGTTTTTTGGGTCATTACCAATCAAGCAATTATGGCTGTAGTATTTCAGTTATTGCTGGCGAAGGTACTAAAATGGAAAGGGATTATGCGTGGACATCCCGCCGCCATTTTGAAGATTTAGAAAGTCCTTATAAAATCGCTCGCGAAGCTGCGGAGCGAACATTAAAAAAACTAAACCCACAAAAAGCAGAAAGTTGTGAAATTCCTGTTGTTTTTGATCCGCGTGTTTCAAGAACTCTTGTAGGGCATCTCGCTGGTGCAATTAATGGAAGTGCGATCGCGCGCGGTACAAGCTTCTTGCTTGATATGATGGAAAAACAGATTTTTCCTGAAAATATTAACATTACTGATAATCCGCACATTTTACGTGGGCCATCATCACGCCCCTTTGACGGCGAAGGTGTAAAAAACGCACCGCTCGCAATCGTAAAAGAGGGATACTTGCAAAACTGGGTTTTAGACAGCACAAGCGCGCGTCAGCTTGAACTTATCTCAAACGGTCGTGCTAGCCGAGGAACATCAAGTCCGCCGTCGCCATCAACGACAAACTTATTTATGGAAGCTGGCGCAATCAGTCCAAAAGACTTGCTCAGTGATATTAAAGACGGATTTTATGTAACAGAACTAATTGGTAGTTCAGTGAACGGCATCACCGGTGATTACAGCCGAGGTGCAAGTGGTTTCTGGATAAAGGACGGTATTTTAACCCATTCTGTTAATGAAATAACCATCGCCGGTAACTTAAAAGAAATGTATATGCAAATGACACCAGCCGATGATTTAGAGATCAAATACGGCACCGATGCCCCAACCATTCGTATAGAAAAAATGATGCTTGCTGGAAGTTAGTTCAAAAAATTTATTTTTTAAGAAACTTTTCAAATGCTTGGAGCGCCTCTACACTTTCAAGGCATTAAGAAAATACCTTCATTTCATCATCGAAAGTGTGTTTAAGAATTTCATTATTAAACGTCATTAAACGCTTCGTTTCTTTTATCGCCATTGGTGATAATCCACTTAATATTTTCGCTTTTTCTAATGCAATATCAACGGGCTTTTCAACTATTTGAGTTAAAATTCCATCTTTTAAAGCATGATAGGCACTAACAACCTCTCCCAACAATAACCATTCCGCCGCACGTGCGCGGCCCATCATTTTTGGCAAGATATAACTGGCCGCAGCTTCTGGACATAATCCAAGTTGCGTAAAAGGTGTGCGAAATTTGGCATCTTTGCTAGCATAGACCAAATCACAATATAATAATAATGTCACCCCAATTCCAACCGCAAACCCATCAACAGCAGCAATAACAGTTTTTGAGAAATTGCGCATCACGTCAATAAATGTGGGCGCATCATGATCACGTGACATTTCCTTTTCTTCTACTACGGTGACAAAATCTTTAATATCGTTTCCTGCAGAGAAATTTCCACCGCTTCCAGAAAGCAAAAACACTCTAACGTCATCTTATTTATCGGCTTCTTTAATTATTTCGGCAAGCGAACGATACATTTCAAAAGTAAATGAATTCATTTTATCTGGGCGATTTAGCTGAATAGACAAAATGGATTGCGATAAACTGACTTTTAATTGTGAAGAATTGTTTTTAATATCCATCTAACTATACGTCTTTTGTATTTCTATTTTTAAATAAATCTAGAAATACGCTGCTACACTAAATATAACACCACTATCTGATCTTTGGCCTAGATTATTTTTATTTGTATCAACATAGGCTATACCAAGTTCGAAATTTTCAAAACTGACACTTGTCCCAATTTTCCAATCAACTTTTTTGCTGCCGCCAATTGCACCATCTTCGAAGCCAAGATGCAGATCAATACTAAAAGGCGTATCAGGTACGTAAAACTTTGTATCATTATAAAGATAAATATTATCATTATCGCCCAAATTACCTTGGTTAGGCATATACGCAAGCCCCACAGAGCTTGTTAGTAATCCAAAGTCTATACCAATTGAACCGTATGTTTCAATATGGTTTACGTTACTTCCGCCAGGGAAAAGATAGGCTGTTGCACCAAAATCATAAATAAATCCCTTGGCTTCACCACTATATCCAAGATAAAGATTTGCTTCTGCGTCAGCGCCATTAAATCCATCAACATTTGATGCCCAAACGCCTGTATAGAGACCTGTATCAGAATAAAAATCAACACCACCCTGTACGGCAAAATCATTACTTGTTCTGGAAACACCACGAAAACGATAATCGCTAATTAATTTCGCATTTGCCTCGAAATCACCTTTAAAGATATTTGACTGCGCATTTGAAATTTGCGCGCAAAGAAACAAGCTTAAAAAAACCGCAATAATATTTCTAATATTCATTTTATTACCTTTTATTCAATCCCTAGCGCGATACCGGCATTCAACCTCTCGCCGTACCAATTCATACCCCAATGTAGATGTGGCCCGGTGGCTCGACCCGTCATTCCTACTGTACCAATTGGATCACCTTGTTTCACAATTTGCCCTTCTTTAGCAATAGTGTTTTCTATATGGGCATATACGCTACTAATTCCATGGCCATGATCTATGACCATTGTATTACCCGTTAAATATTGATCACTAACGAGCGTCACTTTACCACCTAATGGTGCCACAATTAAGGCACCCTGCCCCGGCGCAATATCAAGTCCAGTATGCATACTTCCAGGTTTTCCATTATAGACGCGGTGATTACCAAATCGACCACTAATTCTACCCTCCACGGGCCAAATCATTTCCTCACGAAAGTTTTGAAGATCACTATCTAATTTACGAATCTTTCGTACTTCCGCAGCATCCGTTCGAATACGCTCAAGAACTTCTATTGGTGGGGTAACATATTTTGGTGGTAAACCCTTTATTTGCTCAACATCATAATCGTGTGGTTTAACAGGTAAATGATACATTGTATGACCACCAGCTTTATGATCAACGCGAATATTGGCCTGCGATTTATACTTAGGCCCAAGGCCAAATACAAAAAATCCGTCTTCAGAAACTTTTACTCTTTTACCATGAAACGTGACTTTATCCCCTATAGCTATTTTTCCGACATAAAAACCTCCTTGCTTCAGTGGTTCAGGAATGCCTAGATCGTTTTCTGCGAAGGAAATCTGAATTGATAATATAAAAAATAATATTGCGCTTAAAACTTTCATAACAACGTGCCTTGCTCAGGTTTATCCTGCTTCTTCTTTTGCTTCAGTTTAGGTTTCCTTGTCCTAACGGCATCAATAATGCCATCTCGCAATTCAATTCCTAAAGTCGCCCCATTGGCAATTTTTTGTCCGTCACTAATCGCCTTACCTTTATCATCGCGAATAACAGCGAAGCCACGCTCAAGAACCTTATGATAACTTAAACTTTCAAGTAACCTTGCCGGACTATCAAACTCAGCATGCGTCTTCGTTAATTTTGTATCTATCGCTCTTGTCATCCTATCACTTAAAATATCAAGTTGATCATTCGACCTTCTAACCTCAGCCAATATGCTTTCATGGCGTAACGAACGGCTTAAGCCCTCTAAACGAACGGCATGTCGTTCTACACCGACTTTTAATGCGCGCGGCAAACGTTCGCTTAATTCATCGAAGCGTTGAGAAGAAAGCGCCAAAAGTTCGGCGGGTTTAGGTAAGCCCCGACCCAATCCTTCAACGCGTTCTTTAAGTTCATTTATAAGACGCCTTGTGGCTTTTTCATGACGAGTTACAAGATCACGAACAGTATAAATCAAATCATCACGAACAGGCACTGCCTTTTCTGCTGCAGCGGTTGGCGTTGGTGAGCGAAAATCAGACACAAAATCAATAAGTGTCGTATCCGTTTCATGGCCAACCGCTGAAATCAACGGTATTTTTGAACGAGAGACGGCTCGAATAACGTCTTCTTCATTAAAACACCATAGGTCTTCAAGGCTACCTCCGCCGCGCGCAACAATTAATGTATCTGGTCGCGGTATATCGCCCCCTTCTTCAAGCACATTAAAACCATCAATTGCTTCTGCAATTTGTTTTGATGCTCCTTCGCCCTGAACCAAGACCGGCCATACCAATACATGTCTTGGAAAACGGTCCGCAAGACGGTGTAAAATATCTCTAATGACTGAACCCGTTGGCGACGTCACGACACCGATCACTTTGGGTAAATAGGGAATAAGTAATTTTCGCGAAGGGTCGAACAAACCTTCGGCAGCCATTTCTTTTTTACGCTTTTCAAGAAGTGCCATTAGCGCCCCTTCACCGGCGACTTCCATTTTATCGATTACGATTTGATATTTTGAACGCCCGGGATAGGTGGTAAGCTTTCCTGCTACTAAAACCTCAAGGCCATCTTCAGGGCGAAAATTTAATTTACCAGCAACACCCTTCCACATAACTCCATCTAGAACCGACTTATCATCTTTTAAGGCTAAATAGACATGACCACTCGCCGCACGCTTACATCCTGATATTTCTCCCCTGATTCTCACATACCCGAATTGATCTTCGACGGTTCTTTTCAGTGCTAGGCTGACCTCAGTCACTGAGTACTCATGCGCATTCGTCAGGGAATTATTTGAAGTATAAGGATAATCTGTCATTTATTTTTATTTTACATTTTTTCAGGGTTTGTCATCTTGCTTCTTATTCGCGCTATGATACAAGAGAGAAAACAAATTAAAAAGGAAATAGCGCATGAATATTTTGGTTATTGGCTCTGGGGGTCGCGAACATTCATTAACATGGAAAATTGCGCAGTCTCCTCTTTGTGATGACCTATATGTTGCTCCCGGCAATGGGGGCATGGGCGACATCGCAACGTGCGTTCCTTTAAATGACAATAATCATGATGAAGTTATTTCATTTTGCCGGGAAAAAAATATTGAATTTGTAGTAATCGGTCCTGAAGCGCCGCTCGTTAGAGGATTATCAGACCGCTTAACATCGGAAGGCATCAAAACATTTGGCCCGAGTGCTGCCGCATCTGTTTTAGAAGGATCAAAAGGTTTCACAAAAGATCTTTGTGCCAAATACAATATTCCAACAGCCGCATATGGCCGATTTAACGATTCCGCTTCTGCAAAAGAGTTTACCTCAAAGCAGAATATTCCAGTGGTAATTAAAGCCGACGGCTTAGCTGCTGGTAAAGGGGTAATTATCGCTGAAACCATGGACGAAGCATTTGATGCCATTGATGATATTTTGGGTGGTCAATTTGGCGAAGCTGGCGCCGAACTTGTTGTTGAAGAATTTTTATCAGGTGAAGAAGCAAGCTTCTTTGTACTTTGTGACGGAGAAAATATTCTTCCCTTTGGCACAGCACAAGATCATAAAAGAGTAGGTGAAGGAGATACCGGACCTAATACGGGCGGTATGGGCGCCTACTCCCCTGCGCCAATGATGGACGATAATATGATCAAGCGAACTATTGATGAAATTATCATGCCAACCGTTAAAGGTATGAGCGCAGAGGGAGCACCATTTAAGGGAGTGTTTTTTGCCGGCTTAATGATCACCGATAAAGGGCCGGAACTGATAGAATATAATGTCCGCTTTGGTGATCCTGAATGCCAAACACTTATGATGCGTCTTGATAGTGATATTGTACCTGCCCTTATGGCTTGTTCTGATGGAACGCTTGATCAAATTGACATAAAATGGAAGCAGCAATCGGCCATGAATGTTGTAATGGCCGCAAATGGTTATCCCGGATCATATGAGAAAAATACTGTGATCAAAAACCTCGTTGAAGCCGAATCATCAGATAAAGTTGTTATTTTCCATGCAGGGACTAAAAAGGACGGAGAACAAATACTCGCTACAGGGGGGCGTGTTCTTAATGTAACCGCACTAGATAATTCTGTGACTGACGCAAAAAAGACAGCTTATGATGCGCTTGATAAAATTGATTGGCCCTATGGTTTCTGCCGTAGAGATATAGGTTGGCGTGCGATAGAGCGGGAACAAAAATAATCTTATTGAAAACTGTCACAAAAGTTTAATATTTATTTGATTTCAAAACGACATCACATTTGTAACATAACTTTAAATATACAATTATTGTGAACCCTACTCGGCTTAAACTCTGGACTAAAAAATGATAGATGCACCCGAAAACGTGTCGGATTCTAATAATACTTTCAAAACGGTTATTCAATGGCTAACTATTGCCGTTTTGGTTTATTTATTAATCAGTTCTGTTGGCATGATTGGGGCCGGTTTTAAAGGGGCCACCAAAGGTCAAGCGAGCGATTTATTCCAGTTTGCAACCAATCCTTTCACGGGTCTTATTATCGGTATTCTGGCGACGGCGATGATACAGTCATCTTCAACGGTTACGTCGATTATTGTTGGACTTGTAGCAGGCGGGCTTCCCGTTGAGATGGCGGTTCCTATGATTATGGGGGCTAATATCGGAACGACAATAACCAACACGATTGTAAGCTTGGGTCACGTCAGAAAGAAAAAAGAATTCAGACGTGCTTTTGCCTCTGCAACCGTTCATGATTTTTTCAACGTGATGGCTGTGGCTATATTTTTGCCGATAGAAATATTTTTCCATCCACTTTCTAAAGTCGGTGGTTATTTTGCTGAAATGTTCGTCGGTGGCGAAAATATGAGTGTTAAAGGACTTAACTTTATTAAGCCCGCAACCAAACCGGTCATTGATTTATTTACCAACATTTCAAACGCTATCTCTGAAAATATAGCCTATTACCTGCTGATTGTATTTGGCATTGGGATTATATTTCTCGCGATTACGGTCATTGGAAAGCTATTAAAGAAGTTAATGGTAGGCCGTGCGAAAGTCATCATGCACAACGCAATTGGTAAGGGGCCTGTTACCGGAATTTTTTCAGGTGCGGTTATAACCGTTCTTGTTCAATCCTCTTCTACAACCACGAGCTTAATGGTTCCATTGGCGGGAACGGGTGTGTTTCGATTGAAGCAGATATATCCATTTACACTAGGGGCCAACATTGGCACGACGATCACAGCACTTCTTGCCGCGACGGCGATCTCCGGTGAGACAGCCGTTTTTGCCTTGCAAATTGCACTGGTTCATTTGATCTATAACACGAGTGCCGTATTGCTGATTTATGGAGTAAAAAACCTAAGAATAATACCTATTCGCGGAGCAGTATGGTTGGCGCGCACCGCTAGTGAAAATAAAATGATAGCTCTGCTTTATATTGTGGGAGTGTTTTTCATTTTACCCGGGCTACTTATATTCATAACTAATCAACTTTAATCGGTGAATAAAATGTCAAATGATAATTTCGAATCTATATCTAATAAAAAATTAAAAAAGCTTATCAAGCAAACCAAAACAACACTTTCAGAACTTCAAGAAGAGTTGGATAAACGTAAGCTTGAAAAACGCCATGAAGAAATTGATCACCTAGAAGAGCACATGGAAGAAGTTGAGCATAATTTCTCCACTTTTATGACTTTCTTAAAAACTGTTTTAAAAGAGAAAAAGTGATTAAGGCATCTCTAATTTATATCCTATGCCATATATCGAGTGGATCAGTTCAAGATCACCTGACGCTTCTTTAAGACGCTTACGTAATTTCTTTATATGGCTATCCATAGTTCGTTCATTAACAACTCGATAATCTGAATAAACTTGGTCAATCATTTGGGCGCGTGAATATATTCTTCCTGGTGACTTAGCCAGAAGCTGCAATATTGCAAACTCTATGGCTGTGAGTTCTATTGATTTTCCACAAACAACACAGAGCATTTTTTCACAATCGAACATAAGGTATTGAAGTGAAATGGTAAAACGCCTACCGATTATAGGATTTCCATAATTAAAGTAGGAGAAGTGGGTTCGATTCCCAACAATACCACCACAATAAAGTCACATGCATTGAAAGTTTTTATAAATGATGTAGGGAAAGCTGTTTCATGCTTAAATGTTCCCCGTCAAAACCTATGAGACCATTTAAAGTATTTGCATAAGAGAGGTTTTGATCTCATCTAAGTAACTTAAAAAGTACTCTAACCAAAAAATGATAACTACCTCACAAATAACCAACATTTGTTTTCCTCACTCACCCGCCCCCTAAAGGGGCGGGTGAGTGAGGAAAATGTCATGACTTGTAAAATTGAGGATATTTACCCTCTAGATTTCACATTAAACGCTGCGAGGTTCAAACCAAGTATTGGCTGAATATTTGTTAATGAGGTTTTTAGGAGTAATAAAAAGGAGCTCTACCGAATGTAAAAAGGTGGATAAATAGGGGGATAGGGATTAGGTTATTATATTTTTATTACTATTTTATAATAACTTAACTTAAATAAGTGGTGCCGCTAGAGGGACTAATAGTTCCTGTGCTAGGCACTTCAATGCACAGCTACATAAGCATTTGTACCAGTTTGCATATCTGTGAGTCATAGTCAACAGGCACATTCTGTGCGTCAGTCTGTGCGTCAGTTAAGTGATTGGCGAAATGACAACCCTTCATGCCACATAAACATACCCTCAATGGCTCTGTAATGGTTCAGCACAGTGGTAAGCACTACAAAAGGCTGCAGCTGTCCGAGGGATGTTATGTGGGTTAGACGGAAATCTTCCGGTAATGGAATGATGTATATATGTTACACAGAAATCTTCGGGTAATGGAATGATGTATATATGTTATATAGAAATCTTCGGGTAATGGAATGATGCTAGTGCATAGGTATGATGTTTACAGAGTTCCTTCTGAATATAGTGGAAAGTGAGATGGTATTGTAGGTGATAATATATCTATTCTGTATATGGCCATTAACTGTCTTCACTTGCCTATGTTATCTTAAGTCATGTGCTTAAGTAGCAGGGGGGTATGCATGGGCCACTGGGGGTATGTACGTATTATATACACAGCCTGTTACACAGATTAGGTTAATCACTGGAAACCACTTATCAGTTATCTGCACCATTGTTTCCATGGGTAACTGAAATTGTTAATGGCCAGTGTTAGGCATTAGCGGTGCTTGTAGGAAAAGTGAGTATGTCACTATCAAAAAAACTTTAGCACAAATTAATTTGGATATTTGACCTACCAGTTAAGTAAGCAACAGTCGCTGAGTGCTAAGGGGGTAGGTCTTTTTTTGAAAGACACCTTATTGCATTTATAGATTGTAAAAAGCGTTCCAGTTTTTAACCCCCCTTCTTCCTGTGATATAAAAAAGGAATGAAATCTCTAACCCTCTTCCTCGCACTCACATTCTCCGTAATGTTTTCATCGTCCTCGTATGCAGAATGGATACCTATGGTTGAAGATACAGAAGGAAAAACCTTCTATGTTGATTTTGAGAGGATTAAAAAACTCGATGGGTATGTTTATTTTTGGCGTTTGAGTGTCACTCGTCATTTTGGTAGTAATAATATTCTTATCTAAAACTTGACGACCACCCTCTGATTGTGTATGTTCTAATGTCCACCCGCTGCCTGACACTTGCTGTGCGCCTGGGGTGAGTTGGGGTTTGAAAATTTAAAAAATTTAATAGGAGTTGAAAGTGGCGGAAGGAGAAGATGAAGGTGGAGTGCTTTCTGGTATTATAAGTTCAGTAATATTATTTGCCATTGGATATGGTGTTTATGCTTATTTGTCTGGACCAGATACGTTTTACGCAAATGTAGATGGAAAGGAATACGAAATAACTTCTGAAAACGCCGTCTTCGGACTTGGTTCTGAACAACAACAATATATGCGAAAGCTTATAAATAACACTATAGCGTCAATTCCCGATGATGCAAACCCAGCACGAGAGAAACAAACCTGGATAGATGCTAGTAAAGCAATTTGTAATTCAAATGAATTTAATGCTTTTGGTCTAAAGACGAATTGGTTTGGTTACGTTGATGACGTTTACATGACAGACGATGGGGAAATTAAATTTGAAGTTCAAATAGATGAAACCGACAATGAGGTGCATGACTGGATTGATAAACGTTTCTACGATGTTGTATTGGATTTGAAAGAAGGCGACATCGTCAGATTTTCTGGGTATTTCCAAAAAGGAGATGTATCAGAAAATGAATGCCTTGCGACCATAAATTTTCTCAACAACAATCCAGAATTATATGATGAGGCTTATGATTTTACATTTACAAATATAGAAAAAATCCCAACTAGAACCGTGGAGGTAGATTAATTATTTTGTGATTAGATTTAATTAGAGTTCCTAATAAATCAGATTACTGGGCAAGTATCTGCTGCACAGAAACTTACCCGTGAATTTATCCGTAAAAATACAAAGGGTGTTGAGTATAACTCCCTTATGATGCAAGCGCCCGATAGACACTTGCACTACCAATTCCCATCTCCTTGGCAACAGGCTTCTTGCAACTGAACTAACTTATCATTCGGAATGGGTTGTCTGTCTTGGCTTTCTCCCCTCTCTGGCATGTAGGTCCTGGAAAAGGCATTGCTGCCTTCAATGCCATTCTCAAGCATAACAAGGTTAATAATAGACCTAATTGAGCTAAAGATGCGTTTAACACTTCCAAGTGCTAATCCCTTATCAAAGAGGTAATCACGAAAGGCTGCTGCGTCAGATGATGAATATGACGTGATTGGTCTATTACCCAAAGCTTCTACTAAATATTTGCTATTACGCCTTGCAGCACGAATAAAAGTAGGTGATTGCTTGTTTGACTTCAGCTGAAGATATACATCAACTGCCTCCATCATGGTTGGGCTATTATCTTTACCGTCAGTTTCAGTGCTTATAACAAGATGCAATGCTGGCACTTCCATTTTCTGTAAACGTAATCCATGCCAATAGTCATCTAATCGCTGACATATGGATTGAGCAGTTCGTCTTGCAGCACTCTCTGACTTTGTGCGGAGGCTCATGCTTACCCTGTCACTGCGATAGTAATGTTGCAAGTCAGCAGGAACACGCCTGACAAAGTAATAAATACCAAAGCGAACACGAATATATGAGTTGATATTGTACGTCATTCTGTACGTCACCTTACCTGTTAACATAATAAAATGCTTACATATCAATGATGTACAAGAGAGAGTGGTGCCGCTAGAGAGAATCGGACTCTCGACCTCACCCTTACCAAGGGTGCGCTCTACCACTGAGCTATAGCGGCGAAAGTTAGAATGGCCGAAATCGGCCGGTAGGCGCGGAACATGCCATAACCCCCACTTTCCTGCAAGTCAAAATTCAGGAAATAATTGCGATTTTTTTTTAATGCCCTTAAAAAGGTCATAATGTTCATTAAAAAGCTATAGTGAAAAATGACAAACAGTAAATCACAGACAAAAAAAGAAAAGCAAGAACGCTTAAATGCGGCCTTGCGTGATAACCTGAAAAGACGTAAAGCTCAGGCACGTAAAACGACCGTTAAAAGCGATAAAAAGGAAACGTAAAATATGGCCATAATGTCAGATAAATGGATTAGGGAAAAAGCACTGAACCACGGCATGATCGAACCCTTTCATGACCGTCAGGAAAGAAACGGTGTTATTTCATATGGCCTGTCATCTTACGGTTATGATGCCCGTGTTTCAGAAGAATTTAAAATCTTTACCGATGTGGATTCGGTTACGGTTGACCCGAAAGATTTCAACAGCAACAGTTTCGTTGATCGTCCGGGCGACGTTTGTATTATTCCGCCAAACTCATTTGCGCTGGCAAGGACCGTTGAATATTTCCGCATTCCGGAAGATGTGCTTGTGGTCTGCCTTGGTAAATCCACTTATGCGCGCTGCGGTATTATCGTTAATGTCACCCCGCTTGAGCCCGGCTGGGAAGGTCATGTGACGCTTGAATTTTCAAATACGACGCCGCTTCCTGCGAAAATATATGCCAATGAGGGCGCATGTCAGTTTCTTTTCTTTGAAGGGAACGAGCCATGCGAAGTGCCCTATAACAGCCGTAGCGGTAAATATATGGGGCAAACAGGCGTTACCTTACCGAAACTATAAAATATTAGGATGATTGATTGGATAGAATAGCAGTTACCGGCGGATACCGCCTTGAAGGAAGCCTTGTGATCAGCGGCGCGAAAAATGCGGCGCTTCCGTTAATGTGCGCGGGGCTTTTAACCGAAAATACGCTTACATTATCCAATTTGCCGCATCTCGCTGATATTAAAACCTTAAAAGAATTGATCGAAGGGCATGGCGCCTCGACCACTGTCGAGGACGAAGGCAAAAACTTAGGCGAAGGTCAGGTCATTTCATTTAAGACCCCCGTCATCACCAATACCGTCGCTCCTTATGATATCGTTAGAAAAATGCGCGCCAGTATTCTGGTGCTTGGTCCTCTGCTCGCCAGAACGGGAGAGGCGACCGTTTCCCTTCCTGGTGGTTGTGCCATTGGTAACCGTCCTATTGATCTTCATTTAAAAGGGTTTGAAGCCATGGGGGCCAATATCGAACTTGAAGAAGGATATGTGCGTGCCGTTACCCCGGGCGGAAGATTAAAAGGCGGCACCGTTGTGTTTCCAACCGTATCCGTTGGCGCGACAGAGAATATTTTAATGGCTGCAACGTTAGCGGAAGGGACGACCGTCATTGAAAATGCGGCGCGTGAGCCGGAAATTACGGATCTCGCTAATTGTTTAATTGCCATGGGGGCGCATATATCTGGCCTTGGAACAAGGACACTTACCGTAGAGGGTGTTAAATCGTTAAATGGGGCGGAATATGCGGTGATGCCAGACCGTATCGAAGCAGGTAGCTATGCAATCGCGGCGGCCATGACCCGAGGTGAGCTTGAATTGGTTGGTGAAAATTTAATGGATGTGATGACGGGCACCGTCGGCGCACTTAAGGAAGCGGGTATTGAATTCACCAAAACAGATCACGGCGTAATAGCAAAACTTGGTACCGACAAAATAAAAGGGATTAATGTCACAACGCAGCCATTCCCGGGTTTTCCTACCGATATGCAGGCGCAAGTGATGGCGATGATGACCATCTGCGATAGTGCGTCCGTTATAAATGAAACCATTTTTGAAAATCGTTTTATGCATGTTCCCGAATTAACGCGCATGGGCGCTGATATCACCATGCATGGCTCGACCGCCATTATACGCGGTGTTGATCAATTGCTTGGTGCGCCGGTGATGGCGACTGACCTTCGGGCTTCTATGTCGCTGGTACTCGCCGGCTTGGTTGCGGACCGTCAAACTTTTGTAAATCGAATTTATCATCTTGATCGGGGCTATGAACGTCTGGTAGAAAAGTTAAGTAATGTTGGGGCACATATTAGCCGTGATGCCGGCATGGGAATTTAACGATTTACCCTCGCAGTGATCTAAAAGTGTGATTTAACGCCTGAAAGGCAGAAAAATGGCAAAAGGACTTAAGCTTAAAGCAGAAGATCAGGAAGATCTGACAATCATTTCGGCATATTTACAGGATGCGGTGACGGTGGTCGGTGATTTTACTTTTTCTGAAAAAGAGCGTCTTTTTGCTATGATGGTCAATCGGTATCAATGGGAAGAACAAAAAAAGATGGGCGACTGCGTTGATGGGCAATGTTGTCAGCGCATTCGAGCCGGGTGTCATTTTGCCAATGTCCTTTCGGTGAGCGCCCAAAATATTCCACAAAAAAATAAGAAACATGTTCTTGAACTATTGGCGATTGAGCCGTTGGAGCTTGAAAATGGTAATGTGGCAATTGATTTGATATTCGCTGCAGATGCCGTTATTCGACTTGAAACGGAATTGATCGACGCAAGCATGCAGGACGTCGGTGAGCCATACCCCGCGAAATGTCATCCGAAGCATCAGGTATTGGATAATTTAAGTGACTAAGAATGCGTCAAAAATTCCACCTTTTCATTATTCCTTTAAAATGAAAGACCATGAAAGCACCCGTAAATTTTACGTTGATATCCTTGGCTGTGAAGAGGGGCGCTCTAATGAAACCTGGCTTGATTTTGATTTTTTCGGCCATCAGGTTACGGCGCATTTATCCGATAAATTCCCAGAACTTGATTACTGCGGACTAGTAGATGGTGTGGCCGTGCCAATTCCCCATTTTGGTGTTATTTTATCCTTAAAGGATTATACCAAGGTCAAGGAAGCATTAGAACATCATCAATATCCGTTCATCGTTAAGCACCAAGTCCGCTATCCTGGGAAGCCAGAAGAGCAACATACGCTTTTTATTATTGACCCGTCCGGGAATCCGCTTGAATTTAAAAGTTATAGCGGCACGGAAAATGATTTTATCTAAAACTTCGATTATTTCTCAATATTAAAACTGGTAAAACGCTTCCGATTTCTGTAAAAGAGCCGAGAAACTATAGAGAAACATTTATGTTTCACTAGAAGAACAGGAATATTACGGTGTCAAATAGTGAACCTATGATTATGGCCCTGCCAAAGGGACGAATTTTAAAAGAAGTGATGCCGATCATCCGTGCCGCGGGGATCGAGCCTGAAGCTGATTTCGACAATCTGAAATCACGAAAATTGACGTTTGATACCAATTTTGAACATCTAAAAATCATTCGGGTCAGAAGCTTTGATGTGGCGACATTTGTTGCTTTTGGCGCCGCTCATGTGGGCGTCGCTGGAAATGATGTATTACTTGAATTTGATTATCCCGAGATTTATGCGCCGCTCGATCTTGATATCGGGCATTGTCGCATTTCTGTTGCTGAACTTGTGTCCTTAAGTAAAACAGATGATCCGAGTGAATGGAGCCATGTTCGCATCGCGACAAAATATCCAAATCTGACGGCGAAATATTTCGCCAAGCGTGGTGTTCAGGCGGAATGTATCAAGCTTAATGGCGCCATGGAACTTGCACCAAGCTTAGGGTTATGTCGACGCATCGTTGATTTGGTCAGCACTGGGGCGACATTAAAAGCAAATGGCCTCGTCGAAGTTGAGAAAATTTTGGATATCACATCACGCTTTATTGTGAACCGTACGGCTTTTAAAACCCGTAGCGATGAGATTAGTGATATTATTGATCGGGTAAGAGGCGCGATCGATGGTTAAAATCATTAATCAAAGTGATGCAACATTTGATGCTGATTTTGCGGCGCTGCTAAAGGCAAACCGTAATACGGAAAATGACGTTTCTGATGTAGTAAAAGATATTTTACAAAATATCAAAGAACATGGCGATGAGGCGTTAATTGATTATACGGCAAAGTTTGATGAATTATATTTAACATCAAATAGCATGCGTGTTTCAGATGATGAAATTAAAGAATCACTTGAAGCTTGTGCAGAAGAAACACTTGATGCTTTAAAGCTTGCGGCAAAACGCATCCATGATTTTCATATACGTCATATTCCTGATAATGATCAAATGACCGACGAGATCGGCGTTAAATTGGGTGTGCGTTGGAACGCGGTTGAAGCGGCCGGTATTTATGTTCCTGGTGGCAAGGCTGCCTATCCGTCATCCGTATTAATGAATGCTATCCCGGCAAAAGCAGCGGGTGTAGAGCGTATCGTTATGGTTGTTCCCAGCCCAAAGGGGTATTTAAACCCGCTTGTGTTGGCGGCGGCACATATTTCTGGCATCAGGGAAATTTATAAAGTTGGAGGTGCGCAGGCGGTTGGTGCGCTTGCATATGGGACGGAAACCATAAAGCCAGTTGATGTGATTGCGGGGCCGGGCAATGCCTACGTTGCTGCCGCAAAAAAGGAAGTTTTTGGTACCGTTGGTATTGATATGATTGCGGGGCCATCAGAAATATTGGTCACGGCCGATAACAAAAATGATCCTAAATGGATCGCGATGGATCTGCTTTCACAGGCAGAGCATGATGAAGTGGCCCAAAGCATTCTAATTACCGATGACGCTTTTTACGCAGACCAAGTTATTAAAGCCGTTGATGTTCATCTTGAAACATTACCACGTGCAGAAATTGCAAGAACCAGTTGGGAAAACCATGGCTGTGTTATCGTTGTTGGGGCAATGGAAAATGCGCCAACGCTTATTGATCAAATAGCGCCGGAGCATCTTGAGCTTGCGGTGGAAAATGCAAATGATTTTGCTAATAAAATCCGTAATGCGGGTTCAATCTTTATTGGTCGTTATACACCCGAAGCCATTGGCGATTATATTGCGGGTCCAAATCATGTATTACCCACATCAGGCAGCGCAAGATTTTCTTCTGGCTTAAGCGTGATTGATTTTATGAAACGAAATACATTGATTGAATGTGACGCTGAAAACCTTGGTATTATTGGGCCGTCCGCTATGAAACTCGCAGAAGAAGAGGGACTAGACGCCCATAAGAATTCTATTGGAATACGTTTAAAGAATGATGATGCAGAATAGATTATGATTGAAAACCAGGGCAAAAACCGGATCTGCCAAATTGAGTTAGATGAAAAATCTATCATCCGTCGCAATGCGGATATTGAGCATGAGAAACGGGTTGCTATCTTTGATCTGCTTGAAACCAATCATTTTGCACCAAAGGCGAAACTTTCACATGATTATCCGGGGCCATTTCATGTGCAATTAAGGATCGAAGAAAATCGTCTTGCAATTGACCTTAAAACGGAAGATTTAAAAGCGCTTTCAACTTTGGTTTTGCCTTTATCATCATTACGCCGCGTGATTAAAGAATATTTTATCATTTGTGATAGTTATTATGATGCGGTTAAAACGGCGACACCGCAACAATTAGAAGCTTTTGATATGGTACGGCGAACGCTTCATAACGAAGGGTCCACAATTCTAAAAGAACGTATTAAAAATAAAATCGATATTGATTTTGAAACGGCACGGCGGTTGTTTACTTTAATATGTGTATTACAAATTAGGTGATGAGTATTGAGTAAAAAAAAAATTGAGAGTTTGTTGTTTGTTTGTAATTATAATTCTGTGCGTTCTCCGATTGCGGAATGTCTCGCAAAAGACATATTTGGTGACCGAGTTTTCATTGATAGCATCGGTATTCAGGAAGAATTGTTGGAGATTAACCCATTTGCAATTTCTGTCATGGAAGAGGCGGGTCTTATTCTATTAAATCATAAGCCAAAACATTTTGAAGATTTAAATGATACGTCGTTTGATTTGATCATCTGTTTAAGTGCTGAAGCCGAAGAAAAAATGAAATCATTAACCCGGGGTTATGATATTAAGATTGAATTATGGGAAACAGATGATCCGTCTGGGGTAAAAGGAAATAGGGAAAATATCATGTCCGCCTTTCGTGAGATGAGAGACGAACTTAAGACGCGGATAGAAGAGCGACTTTAGCAGTAGGATAAGTAAATTCAGTTTTTGCTTGAATTTTGTTCAACAATCATTATTTTCCAACATGTTATTTAATCAAATTAAATAAGGAGCCATAATGGCTAAAGAAGAATTACTAGAAATCCGTGGCACTGTCACAGAATTATTACCTAACGCAATGTTTCGTGTAACACTTGAAAATGGTCATGAAGTATTGGGCCATACAGCAGGGAAAATGCGTAAAAACCGTATTCGTGTACTTGCAGGTGATGATGTTCTTGTGGAAATGACACCGTATGATTTGACTAAAGGTCGGATCACATACCGCTTTAAATAAGCGCGCCCCTTTGCATGTCTAACGATGCACATGTTATCAAACCTAAATTAATGCTTGCCTCTGCGTCTCCGTGCAGGCTTGAACTGCTTAAACAGATCGGCATAACGCCTGATGAAATTTCACCGGCTGATATCGATGAAACACCATTAAAGCATGAAAAACCACGTGAACTCGCGGGAAGGCTTGCCCGTGAAAAGGCCGCACATATTGCAAAAAATCATGATGACGCATTTATTTTAGCATCTGATACGGTGGTGGCGTGTGGCCGACGACTTCTTGGTAAGGCGGCAGATAAAGATGAAGCAGCGAAATTCTTAAAACTTTTAAGCGGTCGACGTCATGACGTCTTCACAGGGGTTTCGATTATCACCCCCAATGGAATAAGCAACCGTGTTGTCAAAACCGTGGTTCGTTTTAAAAATTTAAGCGATGAAGAAATTAATGATTACCTTAGCCATGATGAATGGAAAGGGAAGGCGGGAGCATATGCTATTCAAGGTATCGCGGCCAAATTTATTATTTCTATCAATGGGTCCTATTCAAATGTCGTTGGCTTGCCGCTTTTTGAAGTATCAAATATGTTAAAAGGACGCGGGTTTTCGCTATAATTATGAAAGACGGAAAACACATATTGATCAATGATGCTATCGGTGAAACCCGAATGGCGATTATGCAGTACGGTACAGTCACTGATATTCGTGTTTTTCGTGATCATGCCCCGTCCTATGTGGGAGCCATTTATCTTGGCCGTGTGACAAGGCTCTCATCGGAATTACAGGCAGCATTTGTTGAACTTGAAAATGGTCTAGATGGGTTTCTACCTTTAAAAAACCTTCCTAAAACGCCGGGCAAGAAACCTAAAGATTTAACGACGTTGCTGCATCAAGGACAAAGATTGATTGTTCAAGTGACCGCAGACGCAAAACCGGGAAAATCATGTAAGCTAACGGCAAAGGTCGAATTAATAAGCACTTCTATCGTAATACATCCATATAGAACGGGCGCTTTTGTTTCTAGCCGGATTAAAGATCCTGAAAAAAGATCTGCGCTTAAATTATTTGGGGAAGAAATCGTGCCCGATGATATCGGCTTGACGTTTAGAAACGAAGCCGAAGATATTCCCTTTGATCAACTGAAAATGACAGCATCAGAAATGATTAAAATTTGGCGTCATGCTTCAAAGGAAATTAAAAATAAAAAATGCCCCTCGCTTTTATCACAAGGCCCAAATGTGATTGAACAAATCATGCGTGAATATTCATCATCGGATATTAAAAGCATATTGATCGATCAAGCAAGCGCTTTAAAAGAAGCCACGTCATGGGCCAAATCATTCGCGCCGGGATTATTAGATGTCATTTCACATTATAATGAGAAAACACCGCTCTTTAATCAGTATCAAGTCACTGATGATATTGAAGGCGTAACTTCGCCTGAGGTTATGTTAAATTCGGGCGCTTGGATCACGATCGAGGAAACAGAGGCCTTAACCGCTATTGATGTTAATATGGGTAAGGCCACCGTTTCAAAGGATACACAAACGGCAATATTTTCCATTAACCGCGAAGCCGCAAGAGAGATTTTTAGGCAAATTCGTTTGCGCGGTATTGGTGGTTTAATCGTTATTGATTTCATTGACATGACTGATAAAGGTAATATGAAAAGCCTTCTTCATTTTGTGGATGAACTTATTTTTGATGATCCGATGCCTTTACAGCGCGGCAATATATCTTCCTTTGGATTACTCGAACTCACAAGACGATCAAAAAATATTCCGCTTGATAGTTTACTGCTTGAAAAAAAGGTGGCTATTAAAAGTGTTGCTGCGAAATGTCTTGATATTATTCGAACGGCGGAACAAGAAGCATTGAATAGCCCCGGTTTGCCGGTGACAATCAAAATTGATAATGATGAAAAAAAATGGCTTGAAGATCACAGTCAAATATTCGATGATTTCAGAATTAGAACGGGTTCAGAATTAAAAATGGAAAGACGATGAAAGCGGCAAATACTATTCTTGAATGTCCAATTTGTAATCAGGCAGCGACTAAAAAATATCTTCCCTTTTGCAGTAAGCGATGCAGCGATATTGATTTAGGGCGCTGGTTTAACGGAAGCTATTCGATTGCAGGCGATAAGACATCCGAAGGTCAAGAAACTGACGATGAATTAGAGAGTTAATTTCAAGCATCTTTTTTAGATGATTTTTTTTGAAAGAGTGCTGGACAGAGCATTCTGAATTTCCTATAACCCTTCCACCTCATATGAGTCATATCCCGATGCCCGGGTAGCTCAGGGGTAGAGCAGCGGATTGAAAATCCGCGTGTCGGTGGTTCAAATCCGCCCCCGGGCACCACTTATTTAAGTTAAGTTATTATAAATAAATAATAAAAATATAATAACCTATTCTCTATCCACCTTTTTATCCACCTTTTTACAATCGGTAGAGCCCCTTTTTATTATTCCTAAAAACCTCATTAACAAATGGTAAACTAATACCTGGTTTGAACCTCATAGAGTTATATGTGAAACCAAGAGGTGAAATATCCTCAAATTTACAAGTTATGACATTTTCCTCACTCACACCGCCCCCTAAAGGGGCGGGTGTGTGAGGAAAACAAATGTTGGTTATTTGTGAGGTAGTTATCATTTTTTGGTTAGAGTACTTTTTAAGTTACTTAGCTGAGATTGGAACCTCTCCTACTGATGCTCGATAAACCACTCTCTCGATAGTCTCTGACCTTCAGCTATTTGCTGTTTAGTCATTTTCTTTTCAAGTAATTCTTTTGCATCAGTCGCCCCTGTAAATCCCTGAGTAGCAGCCAAATTATACCACTTATAGGCTTTCACTATATCTTGACGAATATCATCATCACCCCATTCATATACATTACCAATATTGAATTGAGCTTTTGCATCGCCTTGCTCTGCGGCATTGAGAAATAACTTAAAATCTACTTCATAATTAACTGAAACCTTTTGTGGCCTACAATCAATTAATAATTCTCCTAAATATTCTTTTCCTTTTGGGGCCATGTCGCCACAAAAGTTCACTTTAAATGGCTTTTCCTTAAGAATAATTCTAACGTTTACCAAATCTTTTACAAATTTATGTCCACATCCAGCAGCAAGTCCATCTTCAATTGCAACAAGCATGTTTTCCAGTGCAGAGAGCTTCTCAAGTTCCTCAGAAGTAATTGAAGAGTTTTTCCCCTCACGCATAAAGTATCTTGTTCGCGCTTTTTTTTCAATTCCATCCATATATTTTAACAATAATTGGCGCATCTCTTCTAACTTAGACCTATCCAATCTATGTTTGTTAGACAGCTCTCTGTAAAAAGGTATCATAAAAAATCTGAAAATATGAGCATCATGGGGATGTATGCTATCTGGTAACACATAGTCCCTTAGTATATTTTTCTCAAATTTTATCAGCTCTTTTTCAAAATCCTCTTCAGAAGATCGTTTTTTTTTAATTCTTTGAGTGCTATATTATATCTTTTATTGCGTTTTTTATCCTCGTAGGCTCCAAAAACCCAAAGCCCAATTAAAACAATTATAACTAAAATTTCATACATATATTTTATCTGCTCTTAAATTGTCTTAATAGATTTTTCATCTTTCACTCTATCTATATTTTGTATTTTAAGTCAAGTCTCACCAGACCCTCAAACTCCACCCAGAATTAACGAAAGCCATCTCCGGCACCAATACGCCATACAAACGCATACCTATGAATAATTAGCCAGGTTTGACGGTCAAATGGTGTCTTAGTTCAGTAAATAAGTAGATTGGAGATTTTTAAAGTTGCATTCATCGGTTATGAATATTTGTAGTGAGTTGTTCGTGCCTTGAGGTTGTAGCAACGATACCAAGGATTTTTTTCCCTTTTTATTAGCTATGCAATAAAAACATTAAAGGCAGACGTGGATGACGTTTGGAAGCCATCAAGAGCTGAACTAATTTCAGGCGGCATTCTGACTAGATAGTTATGAAGACAAGTAATTATTATTTAATGCTTATAAAGACTTAAATGTCCAAATAAACCTGACGACGTACACAATGATGATCAATGTACCATAGCTGTGAAATTTAGTTTCAAACTATTGATGAGATTTTGGCGCGCTTCTTTAAAGAGATCACTTTGGATTAACAAGTCGCTCGTATTGGATTTATGTTGTCTATCCATAAAGTTCGCCATGTGGGGTGATTTTTCACCTTCTTCTACAATTGATTGGAGCACAGCCTTATCAAATTGATCGCTATAAATTGTGGCCATGAATTCAACCCATTGCGAGCGATAAAGGCGTGTCGTGTCTTTAATGTGAACAACCACAGAGTTTTTGACCGTGTTAAAGCCGTGTCGTTCAATTGCATCTTCAACCAATTTGTCGTTTTTAACTGAATCAAGAAGAAGCAGGGAAAGACTTTTATGTAATCCTGAGGACTTAATAAACTGTAGCGCGAGGCTATAGGAATTTTCAGGGCCTTTTTGGGAAAGGGAGAATTGATAGTCATGCTTTTGGGTATTGTTTTCCAAACTGCCAACAGATCTATTTGCTGCAGAGGCATAACCTGATCCTAAAGTGAAAGAAAGGAGTGACACCAATAATATTGTCTTCATGATATTCATTCTAAAAGGCCTGTAAACGTTAACGAATTATTTAATATGCTTATAAGAACAGGGAAAAATGACACTAGTATTAAGCCAATGTTACCGTTTTGTTACAATTTTGTTAAATGAAGAGGGGTGGGGGACTCAAGATATTGACTCTAAGTAGATTCGGTGAGTACCTTACTTATTAAGCGATGCTAAGATAGCATTGAAATATTACACTAATATGACAAAGTGTAATAAAATGTAATTTTTATTAAAAGGAGTACCCATGAAGAAAATAGCAGTAACAATCATAATGTCATTGGGACTTGGATATGGCGCTGCAAATGCAGAAGAGTTTGCATCACTCGCGCTTGTAGATGATGTAGCATCCGTAAAAATGGCCGAACGTGATTGGTCAAGTGCTGAGGCGGAGTTGGTGCAGACGGATTTTGCCGCAAAAGACCAAATTTTGGCAAAAGTAAATTTAGCGTATATTTATGGCGTTACAGGACGTAAAGATAAGGCGGTTGCACTTTACAATGAAATTTTAGAGGGACGCGACAATAGTTTCGCGATGACACTTTCCGGTGCGCCTCGCAAAGTAAAATACATTGCAAAAGATGGCCTTAAGCTTTTTGGAAGCTTGTAAGGGTTAAAAAAATAATACAGAATGCCGATTTTAATCCTTGGGATTTTAATTCAAGATAATGTCGGCATTCATAAAACTCTCTACATTCTTATTCGCAATTGCAGTATTCGTGCTTTTGTATTTTTCAGATAAACCAATTTTATTTAGCATGCTTCTGGGTGTGCTTTTGTTGCTTGTCGCATTTTATGACTTTTTATTCTTTAGAATCCCCAATTTGATTAATGTATTAATCCTGTTAATGGGGATTGCTTATAATATATCTATCAAACAATCATTCTGGACACCGATGGTATCATTCATGATAGCGGGTCTTCTTTTTTACTTACTTTCTTTCATTTATTATAAAGTGAGAAACCGGCAAGGTCTGGGTGGGGGAGATATTAAATTGTTTGCTTGTGGCGCCGTTTGGCTCCTGCCTTACCATTTACCCTTGGTGCTCTTGATATCTTCATTTTCAGCTTTGCTCTATGCTTTATTATGTTCCTACAACCATGCAGAGAACCGTAAAAAGATAGGTAAAATTCCGTTTGGACCTTTTCTTGGAATTGGGATTTGGTGTAGTTGGTTATTTGGTCGTGAAATTTTAAATTTTTTAATTTATCTTTCATAACATATTGCAAATAAACGGTATTTTTTAAAACTTAAAATGCGTTTAGTATTGTCATAATTTTATCATTTCACTGAAACATTACCGTCATATAAGCCCCGTAAGACTCATGATGAAAGTAGGACTCAAGGTGAGTCTTATAAGTATTTTGTGAACTTGAATTTTTATGACGGGGTTAAAAATGATTACTCTAAATGACATTAAGAAGGCGTTATTGATTGTATTAACATCTTCAACATTAACGGCTTGTTTAGGCGGGGATAGTAACACGGAACTCGCTTCTCTCGGTAAAACAGGTGAAAATCCTGGTACTGGAGGCGTGGGCGGTGGCGCTGGTAGCGGTGGTGGCGGAACTGTTGTTTCTTGCCCAACGGGAACAACTGAAGTGACACTAGGTTCTGGCGCTGCGTGTCAGCTTACAGGAACTATTACGCAAGATTTAACACTGGTTTTTGGCAATACTTACCTTTTAAATGGTAAAGTAACAATTGGACAGGAAACAAATTCAAGTGGCGCTGGTGGGACGCGCGTGGAACTTACGGTTCAAGCAGGAGTAACTGTTGCCGGTCTTAATGCTGATTCATTTCTTGTGGTTTCTCGCGGATCAAAAATTGATGCAAACGGCTCTGCAAGCCAACCAATTGTTTTCACCTCCTCTGCTGATATTGTGCGCGGAACAAGTGCGACGACAAATGCATTGGAAGAAGCATTCACAGCTGAATGGGGCGGTGTCGTCATTAACGGGTTGGCACCGATTAATGGCTGCATCGTTGGAATTTGCGAATCTGCTTCTGAGGGTGATGCTGGACTTTATGGTGGTACTGACGTTGCTGATAATTCAGGAAGAATGCGTTATGTGCAAGTTAAGTATGCGGGCAATGTTATTACGGATGATGACGAGCTAAATGGTATTGCCTTTGGGGCCGTTGGTAGTGGTACAATTCTTGATTACATCCATGTTCATAATGGTGCGGATGATGGCGTTGAGTTTTTTGGCGGTACGGCACAAATTAAACATTTGGTTATAACGGGTGCGGATGATGACAGCCTTGACTGGACAAAAGGTTGGCGCGGTAAGGCGCAGCATGTGCTCATTATGCAAAATGACAATCAATCGGCTTCTGACCAAGGGATTGAAGCCGATAATAATGGGTCCGATAATGATGCAACACCATTTGCGCAACCAACGTTAGCAAACGTTACTGTAATTGGCGGCCAAACGCGCGGTGATATTGGTTTGCTTCTAAGAGAGGGAACTGGGGCTAAAATTTACAATACGATTGTCGCAGGCTTCCTTGATCACTGTCTTGATATCGATCAGCTCGCCACTTACGGGCGTCGTGACACTGCGGATGGTATTACGCTCGAATCTACATTATTGAGCTGCGCAACGAATTTTGCCACGGACGTTGAAGATGGCGATCTTGAAACATGGTTTAAAGGTCAGCAAAATAATGAAGAAGGAGCCTCAACGCTTTCTGGATTTATTAACGGTATTACCGAAAATAATGTGATCGCAACCGATGTAAAAGCAATCGATCCATGGTTTGATACCACTGATTATGTGGGGGCTGTAAAGTCATCATCATCGACTGATAACTGGACCTTAGGGTGGACATACGGCATTAACCCTAACCCGACTTGCCCGACAGGGACAGCATCAAATGGTGCAGGTGGTTGCATCTTGGCAGGAACCTATACGAGTAATTTACGTCTTCAAGCAGGGCTTGATTATTTTCTTCGCGGTAAAGTGGTTATCGGTGAAGATTTAGGACCAGATGCATCGGCACCTGACGGGTCAAAAACACCAGGTGTGCTTACGATTGATGCAGGTGTTGTTTTGGCGGGTGAAGACCAAGATTCATTCCTTGTGATTTCACGTGGTTCACAAATCAATTCAAACGGTACAAAAGATGCGCCGGTTATTATGACGGCAACCAACGATGCGTCACGTAATCTAAATACTGATACAGCGCTTTGGGGTGGAGTGGTCATCAATGGCCGCGCCACGATCAATGGCTGTCTCGTTGGTATTTGTGAATCAGCATCGGAAGGTGATGCGGGTAACTACGGTGGTAATGATGACGACGATGATAGTGGTCAGATATATTATACAATCGTCAAATATGCCGGAAATGTTATCACAGACGATGACGAGTTAAACGGTATCTCATTCGGCGGTGTTGGTCGCAATACTGAAGTTGATTATGTGCAAGTTCATAATGGTGCTGATGACGGCGTTGAATTTTTCGGCGGGACAGTTCGTGTCAAGCATTTGGTTGTTTCCGGTGCCGACGATGACAGTATTGACTGGACGAAAGGATGGCGCGGTGCAATTCAGCATGGGTTAGTTATTCAAAATGATAATCAATCTGCCTCTGATCAGGGGATCGAAGCGGATAATAACGGTTCGGATAATGATGCATCCCCATTTGCACAACCACTTCTATCCAATATTACCGTGGTCGGTGGTGATGTACGTGGCGATATCGGCATGCTTTTACGTGAAGGTACGGGTGCGAAAATTGTCAATATGGTGATTGAAGGCTTCCTTGATCAATGCCTTGACCTTGACCAAGCTGCGACTTATGGACGCCGAGATACGGCAGACGGCATCACGATCACGTCAACATATTTTAGCTGTACAACTCCTTATGCGTCTGATGTGGAAGATGGTGATTTGCAAGCCTGGTTCGAAGGCCAAGCCAATAACGGGACTGGCGTAACAACACTCGCTACGCCTGCAGGTGGTTCACATGCTTATATCAACGGTGCAAATGAAAATGCTGTCACTGAAACAGATCCTGCCACTCTAGATGCGACATGGTTCGATGTAACGGATCATATCGGCGCGGTTAAAGATGCGTCTAGCAACTGGACCGAGGGATGGACAGTCTGGATTAATAACTAAAATTTAGAGCGTGTGTTGCGACGAAGTGTGAAGGCCTTGTCGCAACATGACCGAACTAATGAAAAAGAATGGTGACAAAAATGAATATGTACAAAAAAACTTTTAAAAGCGCTCTACTTGCATCTTGTGCCTTAATAGCTCCAGAGCTCGTAAGTGCACAAGAACAAGATGCACAATATGCAAATCAAACTAATGTTGATACGGTTGTTACTGTTGGGCGTTATATTCCAAATGAAAAAAGAGCGACTTCAGAAATCTCTAACGTTGTTACTGCAGCGGATCTTTCATTTGCGGGTGATAGTAATGTGGCGGCAGCGCTAACACGATTGCCGGGAATAACACCAGATACATCAGGACGATTTGTTGTTATTCGTGGTTTAAGTGAGCGATATACCTCTACGCTTCTTAATGGTATGGAGCTTCCATCACCTGATCCATTAACACGCGCTGTACCGCTTGATATTTTCCCAACATCACTCATAAGTAGTGTATTGGTTCAAAAAACGTATTCCGCTGAATATCCGGGTGCTTTTGGGGGTGGTGTCGTTGATATTAGAACCATTGCAGTACCAGAAGAAACTTTCTTCCAAATCGGTTTGGATACGGGTTATAATACAAACTCGACTTTTAAAGACGGGTTGCAATATGACGGTAGCAGCACTGATTTTTTAGGATTTGATGATGGTAAACGTGCTTTGCCGGACATTATTGCATCAAACCCAACTCTTGAGGGTTTTACACCTGCGGAGCTTGAGCAAGCGGGGGAATCTTTTCCAAATGTGTGGTCTATTGATAATCAAATGAATGCGGCTGATTTTGGTATCAGTGCATCGGGTGGTAGTAATTTCGATGTAGGTGATAGCGGCGAGATTGGTTTCGTTCTTGCGGTGGATTACGGAAGCGAAATGCGTAATCGATTTGGTACGCGTGCGTCTTATAAGGCATCATCGGCGAGTGAAAGCGGACTTGAAGCTGACCGTGATTTTAGCCCCCGCGCCTGTATAGATCTTGGCAGGGATGGCGATGAATGTGGTTACCGGACAACGATATGGGATATTGACCTGAATACATTTGCTTCACTCGGTTGGAGAATAAATCAAGATCATAATGTTAAGTATACCAGTTTACTTCTTCGCTCAAGTCAACAACAAGTAGAGTTTCAAACGGGCCGCACCAATTCAGAAGATCTTGCGAACTTTACACGGCTTGATTGGATAGAGCAGCAAGTTTGGTCACATGCTTTTGACGGGGAACATTTTGTTGAAATTATGGGCGATGAAATTACCGAAATAAATTGGTTTGCAAACTACACAGAAGCATCGCGGGATGTTCCAATGCGTCGGCGTTATACATATGTATTTGATCTCACTGCAGACGTCTGGGAAATGCTGCGTAGAAGTGATAGTAACCGCATTGAATATGGCGAGCTCAATGATGAGTCAATTGATATGGGCTTTAATGTAAAGCAGCCATTCTATATTGGTGATAGTGCTTTAGATGTAAAATTTGGTGCAAGTTATAATGAAAAAAAGCGTGCATCGACTTACCTCAAATATGGGTATGATTTGAGGAATGTCACCAATGATGAACTTCGCCAATTTATTCCAGAAGTTATTTTTGGTCCGACCAATATTGCGCCAAATGGTGTTTTCTTGGATGAATTTTTTGATGCGTCAAATGCTTTTACAGCGAACTTCGAAAATAAACAATTCTTCGCTCAAGCGGATTACGAGGTTACTGATACGGTTCGTGTTTCAGCAGGTGTACGTTATGAAGATAGCTTACAAACTGTGCTGACAACAGACCGGACAACTTCGATCCCAATATCCTCAGTACAGGATAAACAAGCGTGGTTACCATCAGCGACGATTACGTGGGAATTCGTTGAAAATATGCAGGTTCGCTTTGGTTTCTCGGAAACACTCAATAGACCAGATAGTCGTGAGCTTGCACCGGTATTTTTTGTTCGTGAAGATGGCCGTACTGAAAAAGGGAATGCTGATCTGGAAATCGCTAAAATCAGAAACTATGATGCGCGATTTGAGTGGTATTTTGGTTCAGGGGAAAGTTTTACTGTAGGCGCTTTTTACAAAGAGATTTTCAATCCGATTGAATATTCAATTCTTGCGATTGGCGATGGACAGGCAGATACGATTGCCAATGCTGAGGAGGCTAAATTAAAAGGTGTAGAAGTTGAATTTGAAAAAACATTTGCTGAATGGAAAGATCGAGAGTTTTTCTTAAAAGTGAATGGCTCTTATATTGATTCTGATGTGGTGAGAAGTGCAGAGAAATTTAATTTCATCACGAACTTAGAAGGACGTTTGCAAGGTCAATCAGATTATATTGCAAACTTACAAATCGGCTTCGATAATTTAGATATTGGTGAAAGAATGAATATTATTCTTAATTACCAAGGTGACAGAATTTTCCGCCTAGGGACTTCTACACGTCCAGATTTGATTGAAAAAATGCCGCTTGAACTTAATTTTCTTTATAGTCGTGATGTTGAAATAGGAAACGAGCGTGTTATCACGGCAACATTTAAGGCAAGAAACCTTCTCAATAATCAACCGCTTCGCACTCAAGGTGTTGAAATTGCAGAATCTTTTAATATCGGTCGTACTTTTTCGCTTGGCGTACGGTACGAGTTCTAAATTTAAAATTTTTTTATATACAAGTTTTGGGCCCGGATTATTCCGGGCCTTTTTTATGAGACCATCCGTTTGAAGTGCAACATTTCTGTAGCATTTGTGACACATTACCATAACAAATATTCGCTAAAACTTTAGGAAATTAAAAGAATCATCTTCAGTGAAGGCGAAGGAATTAGTCAAAATGGCTGTTTTGTCTACAGGCAATAAAACAATAACAAAATTACCGATAGCGTTTACGGTTATCGTAACGGTTATTGAAGTTAGTTTTGTTGTTTTGTTAAGCTATCTTGCTTCTGTCGTTGCAATGAACATGATGTCGGAACCAGGGAAAGTGAGTTCACGTGTCGAATTAATTTCTCAAGCCCCCCCCTCAAACGTGAAAGTTGATTTTTCTAATCTTGTTTCCGTTGATGCTTTTTTTGGCGGTAGTCAAAATCAAAACACACAAACGATGGTTATTGCTCCTGAGAGTACTCTTGACCTTAAGGTTTACGGCCTTAGAACCAGTGAAAATGGTCAAGGAACAGCTATTTTAAAGCCGCAAGGTGAGGCGCAAAAATTATATCGAATTGGTGAAAATGTAACCGATACCGTGCGGCTAACATCAGTTCACCATGATAGAATTGAAATTAGTCGTAATGGTCAGGTTGAAACAATTTATCTTGATAAAGAACGTTCGAGAAAATTAATAAAAACCGAACCTCAAGTGCAAGTGAGCCATAAAGAAAAAACTCAAAAAATTGATGAAATAATTGCTTCGCTGGATTTAAACCCATTTCGAAGAAATAACCGCATTAGCGGCTTTGTGGTGGGCGAAGGCGCTGAAACCGTTCTTCTCGCTCAGGCTGGGCTTGAGACAGGTGATATTTTGCATGAAGTAAATGGAGAAGAGCTTATTTCATGGGAACGTCTTCAGGAAATTTCCGAAAGCGCAAATGATGTTGGTCTCAATATCAAGTTTGAAAGACATGGTGATCTTCAAACAATAACACTATCAAATTTAATGTTGGGACTTTCGTTTTGAGAAAAGTAATTATCATATTTATCTTCTTTTTTGGCAATACTGTTTTTGCGCAGCAGCAAGGTATTACCCTGAATTATAGGGATGCAGAACTGCGGTCATTTATTGAAGATGTAGCAATAGAGACGCGCAAAACGTTCATTATTGATCCGCAGGTAAACGGTAAAGTTAATTTAATTTCATCCGAACCACTTTCAGGTGATGTACTTTTTGAAACTATGTTATCGGTCCTCAAAGTTAATGGTATGAGTGCGGTAAAAAGTTCGAATGGATCTATAAAAATTACAAAAAGTGAATTGGCCTTAACGGATAGTGCGTTGGTTGGTGGGACAGCAGAGGGCGAGCAGTTAGTCACAAGGGTATTTTTTATTAAATATGTTGATCCGGTGATGGTTTTTAATGCAATAAAACCTTATGTCTCAGCAGGTGGTAATAGCTATGCGCGGGATGGCTTACCGGCTTTAATTATAACAGATTCAGCTGATAACTTGATCCGCATCTCTCAAATCATTACGAGTATCGACACGGATCAGGAAGTCGTAAAAACGTTAAATTTATTACATACCTCCCCTGTTGAAATGTCTGAAATTACAGCGGAATTAACATCACAAATTGGCTTTAATGGTGGGGAAAGACCTTTACTTCAAGCAATCCCCGTCAAAGGCAGTAGATCATTAATATTAAAAGGGATGCCTGCAATATTGGATCAATATATCCCAATCTTAGAAGATATTGATCACAATAATGCCCGCCGCGGTGATATGCGCCTTATTCGCTTGAAATATGCAAAAACGGAAAACCTTTTGCCCGTATTACAACAGCTCGTGAATGCAATCACCAGTGAAAATAAGGCTTCATCGGCGCGTGGCTCTTCAAGTGAAGTCACAATCGCGGAATATTCAGGGACGAATACATTGGTTATTAATGCGGACCCAGAAATTCAACAAAGATTGGCGGAAGTTATTGAGCAGCTTGATGTGGCACGTGATCAAGTACTTGTCGAAGCCATCGTTGTTGAAGTTTCTGAGAACGCATCAAAGGAATTGGGGCTTCAATATATTTTAGCAGGTGGTGATAGTAGCAATATACCGTTTACGGTGGCGAACTATTCAAACTCTGCGCCTAATATACTTGCAGCAACGGGGGCGATTGTCGTCGAGGATGATGGCGATAATACAACAAACAGTGCCTCTCAAATTCTTCAAACGGCTGCCGTGGATAGTTTTCTCGGACTTAATGGGTTTGCTGCTGGGGCAGCGGGCCGGTTTTCTGATGGGGGTGTTTTTGGTGTCATTTTAAATGCCCTTGCCAGTGATACGGACAGTAATATTCTTTCCACTCCTTCTGTGATGGCATTAGATAATGAAACGGCTTCATTCCTCGCCGGTCAAGAAATTCCGATAACGACAGGTGAAACACTTGGGGCAGCCAACAGCAATCCTTTTAGAACCGTTGATCGAAAAAATGTCGGTATACAGTTAGAGATTAAGCCGCAAATCAACGATGGTAACGAAATACGATTAGAAATTCGACAAGAGGTTTCCTCAATATCGGGTCCCGTCAGTGCGATATCATCAGAACTTGTCACCAATAAACGTGAGATTCAAACGACCGTGAGAGCCCGTGATGGTGATGTCATCGTGCTCGGTGGTTTAATTGAGCAAACTGAACGCATTACTGTCGATAAAGTTCCTTTTTTAGGAGATATTCCAATTCTTGGACGTGCTTTTCGATCAGATAGCACAACACGAGAAAATAAGAATTTAATGATTTTTATCAGACCGACAATCGTTAGAAATAACGAAGAAATGGCCACTGTCACAAACCGCAAATATCAGTATATGCAGGAACGCCAAAGCCTTTCTGGGTCAACTTTATCACTGGATGATATGATGAAAAATGTCCTTGGCTCCAGAGTATCAGATAATGAGTGAAAATATGGCGAAATTAGAAAATTACCCGGCTGGCTCATATCGCAATCCCCATTTGCTGCCATATATTTTTGCCAAAACGAATAATATTTTAATTGGTGAAGACGATGATGGTCGTGTTTTATGCATTGGCCCGAATGCCAATCAGGACGTTATTCCTGAGATATTAAGGGTTTTTGGTGGTATTTATGACACGCGATATTTTAGTGATAAAGAGTTTGGTGAACTTTTATCAACGATTTTCGCCAATTTAAATTTGCAGGATGAGATTGAAACATCGACCGAAGAAAAGGAAGTTGATGACCTTGATGCAATTTTAGAAGGTTTTGAAAAGTCAGCGGACTTATTAGCCGGTGAGGATGATGCCCCCGTCATAAGACTGTTAAATTCGTTGCTTAGTGAATCAGTGAAATCAAGTGCTTCTGATATTCATCTTGAGCCTTATGAAGACCGGGTGACTGCAAGGCTTCGAATAGATGGGGTGTTGACAGAGCTTGCGACTTTCTCTCCGAAACTTGCACCTTATATTGTTTCGCGCATTAAAGTGATGGCGCGACTTGATATTGCAGATAAAAGAACGCCGCAAGATGGTCGTTTGTCACTTAATTTGGGGGAAAAGGTTTATGATGTTCGTGTCTCCACCTTGCCAACCCGCTTTGGCGAACGGGTTGTGATGCGGCTTCTTGATACGGATAAAGCATTTATCGAACTGTCGGATTTAGGAATTGATAGTGAGGCATTTGCACGATTTGAAACATTGTTGGAAGAGCCAAATGGTATCATTTTGGTCACTGGACCAACGGGATCAGGAAAAACAACAACGCTTTATGCGTCGCTCGCTTTATTAAATGATCAAACCCGTAATATTATGACCGTGGAAGATCCCGTTGAATATGCCGTGCCGGGTATTAGCCAGACACAAGTCAATTCGAAGGTCGGCATGACCTTTGCAAACGGGTTGAGGTCAATTCTTAGACAAGACCCTGATGTGGTTATGGTCGGGGAAGTGCGGGATATAGAAACCGCTGAAATGGCCGTGCAAGCAAGCTTAACAGGCCATTTGGTGCTTTCAACCGTTCATACAAACAGTGCCGTATCAGCGATTACAAGGTTGCTTGATATGGGTATTGAAAGATATTTGCTTTCCTCATCAATTAAGGGAATTTTAGCACAAAGACTCGTGAGAAAACTGTGTAATAATTGTAAGTCCGAAATTGAGCCGACTGCTGCCTTTTTAAAGCAAATGCAGGTGACCAAAGAAAACGCCAAAATGGCTTGCCATGCTGTTGGGTGTCTTGAATGTAAAAATACGGGATACCGCGGGCGAACAGCGCTTTATGAATTAATCATCATCACAGAAGAAATAAAAACACTTATTCATGATGGGGTGAGTGAACAGGAAATTGAGGCTATTGCCTTTAAAAATGCACCAAGATTATCAGATAGTGGGCGTGAGCTTGTCTTAACAGGCATTACGACCGCGGAAGAGGTTTTAAGAGTGGCAAAGCTTAAGGACGCAAAAAATGCCAGCTTATGATTATGAAGCATTAGATCATTCGGGGAATGTCCAAAAAGGTATGATTGCGGCTGAAAGCTTCCGTGATGCCAAAGAAAAAATCAGATCAAAATCTTTGTTTCCCGTTAGCATTATCGTGGGAAATGATAAGCCGAAAATTTCATTGGCAGGCTTTAATTTTGATCAGTTTAAATCAATAAAATCAAAAGACTTAACCTTGATGACGCGGCAGATGGCAACAATGTTAAGCGCCGGCACGCCGGTTGAAGAGGCATTGTCCGCACTTTCAATGCAAAATGATAACATGATAATCAAAGATACGATGACACGCTTAAGGGTTCGTGTATCCGAGGGGAAAAAGTTATCGGAAGCGATGGCTGGTGAAAAGGATAATTTTCCACCTCTTTACCGATCGATGGTACGTGCTGGAGAGGCTTCGGGCGATTTAGGGGCCATTATGGTACGCATAGCCGACTATAGTGAGAAATCAGAAGAGGTAAAAAATAAAGTCAGCACAGCGTTGGTTTATCCCATTGTTCTAAGCGTGGTTGCGATAAGTGTGTTGGTTATTCTGATGACTTTCGTTGTCCCTAAAGTTGTTTCACAGTTTGAAAATATTGGCGCCGAATTACCAACACTCACGCGTATTGTCATTGGCGTTTCTGATTTTTTGATTAACTATGGTTTAGGTGTCTTATTTCTTATTCTTTTTTCAATATTTTTATATGTATACGGCATGCGAAATAAGAATATGCGGTTTAAAGTGCATCGCATTCAATTAAAAATTCCTGTGCTAGGCCGTCTTATTTTGTCGGTTTCAAGTGCACGATTTGCGCGTACCATGGGTACATTAATCGATGGCGGTAGTCCCGTTTTAGATAGTATTCGCGCGGCAAAAGAAATTGTGAGAAACGAAGTTATTCGCGACGCGATCGATACAATATATTCCCATGTACTTGAGGGGCGGGCGCTTTCTAATGCAATGAAGCGAACGGAAGTTTTCCCGGCTATGCTTGTTTATATGTGTTCGATGGGCGAACGCAGCGGCCGTTTATCATACTTACTGCTAAAAGTTGCTGATTATTTGGAAAGTGAATTTGATAGCTTTACGCAAAAAGCACTGAGCTTACTTGAGCCGGCCATCATTGTTGTGATGGGTTTAATGGTCGGCCTTATCGTGCTTTCAATTATGCTGCCGATTATGAAATTGAATAATCTTGTTCTTATGTAAAAGTAGAGAAAAAATATGAAAAAGCTATTAGAGATAATGAGAAGAAATCTGAACAGTAAAAACCCTTTAAACAATGAAGATGGTTTCTCATTGATTGAATTAATGGTTGTTGTTGTGATTATGGGGCTGTTGACGACTGTTGTTGTGATTAACGTTCTTCCTAATCAGGATCGGGCGATGGTAGAAAAGGTGCGTGCGGATGTTCGTGTGATTTCACAGGCGGTGGAAATGTATCGCCTTGATCAAATGAAATACCCCACGATGGAACAAGGAATAGAAAGTCTCGTGAATGCCCCCTCGGGAGATACTATCCGAACGGAAGGATATATCCGTTCATTGCCAAAAGATCCTTGGGGGCATGACTATCAATATCTCATCCCTGGGGAGCATAGTGCGTTTGATGTGTTTTCATTTGGGGCAGACGGCCGCATTGGTGGAGAAGGATTAAACGCAGATATTGGAAATTGGAGCGAAGGGTCATAAATGAAACACCTTCTTTCACAAGATGATGGTTTTTCTTTACTGGAGTTGTTGATCGCAATTGCCATACTTTCGCTTGCGATTATTCCAATGGTGGGGTCACAATCCACAGCGATTAGATCTACGTCAAAATTAAGTGAAAAAGGGTATGCCCAAATTGTCGCAGAAAATATTATGACCGAACTTACTGTGTCGAATACACCGCCAGCAAGTGGAGTTATGGTCGGTGAAGAAAAGTTCGGTGGCGTTCCTTTTTATTGGCGTGCGACCGTTCGTGAATTAACGCCGCGCCCCATGATCAGCATCTCATTAACAATTTTAAAAGAAGATAATAAAACGGCTCTATATGAAATAGTGGGTTTTAGGAAATCAATATGAGTAAATTTCCTTCTCCACTCTCTCAACAGGATGGTTTTAGTTTGGTCGAAATGCTTGTCGCGGTTTTCTTGCTTTCAGTGGTTTCGATAATTTCTTTGAGTATCATGAGTAATTTTGCCGATGCGAACCAGATGGTCACTGCAAAGATGAGCGATCTTGCGCAAATAGAGCGGGCCAGAAATTTTTTACGAGCAGATTTAAGAGAGACGGTTGAAAGAGGGTTTTTTGTTCAAGATCAAAAGCTTGATCAAAATGATTTGTTATTTAGATTGACGCGCGGTGATGCAGAAAATGCAAAAGTTGATGATGCATATTCACCTGTTGAGATGGTTGAATATAGAATAAATAACGACAAGCTTATCAGGCGGTCTTATCTTCGTCCTGAAGCAATAGAAATAACACCCTTTCGGGACTATGTCTTACTTGAAAATGTTGGTGACATTTCCTTAAAGTTCTATGATGGGTTTTTGTGGCATAATTATTGGGTGAATATACAAAATTCAAATACAGTATTATTGCCAAGGGCGCTCGAATTGTCATGGTCTTCGCATGATGGACAAGATTACAATGGGGCCTCATTTAATATTCGCTTTGCTGTCGGGAGCCCGATATGAGGATCCTTCGAAATGATGACGGCGCTGCGTTAATTTCTGTACTTTTGTTGGTGTCGGTTATGTCAGTGGCAATGGTTGCTATGTTTGATATGCTTGGGTTTTACACCAAACGTACCGTTAGTAGTCAAAATAAAGCTCAAGCATTAGAATACGCAAAGGCAAGCGAGATTATAGGTGCTGATCAGGCAGTAAAACTTGCTACACAACAAGGCTTAGTTGCCTATTTAGGTGAAAATAAAAGCGCCCAACAGGTCACAATGCCAATTGAAAATGGTATGATCGCCGGTGAACTGATCGAGAGAACCAATTGTTTTAATCTTGCTTCATTGGTTACCCTCGAACCTTCTGGCCAATTTGAAATTAATATTTCATCTTATCAGCAATTTGTGAGGCTGCTTGTTAATCTGGGGGTTGGTGAAGGGGCCGCTTTATCACTCGCATCTTCACTTGTGGATTGGCAGGATAGTAACCTTAGGGCTGAGCCCGGTGGTGCGGAAGATTTTATATATTCACAGCTTGAAGTTCCTTATCGGGCAGCGAATTCGCCTATTATTGATATTGATGAATTAAGGTTGGTTAAAGGTTATCCGTTGGAATTGATTGAGACCCTGAAGCTTTATACATGTGTCGATGCTGTTTCTATGGAAACGGTTATTAATTTAAATAGTTTGGAGCAAAAGGATGTGATCTTATTCCATGCGCTTCTTGGAACTAATCAGTCGATTCAAAATATGGAAGCGATTATAAATGAACGCCCAGCAATGGGCTATGATCATGTTTCAAGATTTTGGGATCATCGCTTTTTAAAAGAAGAAGAAATCAATCAAAAAATTCGCAAGCAATTCAATATAAGGCCGAAACGTTATGCTATTGTAGTTGATGTTAAGTTGGACGATACGAAAGTCTATATGGAAAGCTTAATATATATAAATAATGATGGTACCTATAGTGTGATTAACAGAAAACTTGGGGCGTAACCAGATGGCTGAAATCAAACTTCATATCAATGAAGAAGCAAATGAGGCCATCGCCATCTTACCTGGGGAATGGGTCAGTTATTTTGCAGTAGATCTTCCTGATTTTTCTCATAATAAACTTGAGAAAATCATTCCGAATATTTTATCAGATCAATTGGCAGGCGATATTGATAACATCCATTATTCAATCGTTGAGAAAAAAGAAGATGGAAAATCGATCGTTGCTGTTTGTGATAAGAACTATCTTGATAAAGCGCGTGAATTAGCAAGTAAAGACGGGCTTATATTAAAAGGGATTTGGCCGGATTATGAGCTACTTAGTGTTCCTGAAACGGGTGTAAGTCTTTACGCCGATGATCAAGAAGACCGTGTTTTAGGTAAAAGAGTAAACGGAACAGGGTTTGCCGTACATCAAAATATGGTGGAACATGTTGTCCGAGGCTTCGTGGTTTCTGAAGGGAAAATAGGTGAGGTGCCAGTTAAACCAGGATTGGCTAAAGGTGACTATAGTCCGCGTCCGCCATTAAATAATTATGTAAAGTTTTTAAGTCGTGCCATTGCATTATTGTTGATTATTTTTGTGCTTTGGTCGGTACAGGCTTGGGTGCAAATTTCGAATAATGAAGAAGAGCGACTTCAATATTCTGATGCATCGCTTGCGGTCTTTAGAAATACCCATCCGGATGTAAAGCGCATTGTAAATGTTGAAGCGCAGATGCGTGCGTTGATGGAGGAAAGTAACGCCAGTGATTATGGCGTATTTCTGGCAAGCAGTGATAAAATATTTAATGTGATAAAAAACACCCTAGGCATAAAACTAGAAAGTATTTCTTATGATATTAATAATGATCTAGAGACGATCAATATAACGATTTCGAGTGTCAATTTTTCACAAGCGAGTGCTTTTGAAAGTGGCATGAAAACCGTCGGGTTTAAAGTCATTCAAGGTGACAGTAGTCAAAATAGAGATATTATTTTTAGCCGTTATTCATTGCAAGGAGGAACGCCATAATGAAATATTGGTATAACCTTACGCTGCGGGAACAGATAGCATTAATAATACTCACCGTTTTTGTCGGCATATTTCTTATATACGTGCTTATGGTGATGCCGTTAATTGAGCGAAATGAGCAATCCTTATTGGCCTTAAATAATGAAAAGGCAAGATACAACCGTATCATGCAAATGGCGCAGACAACAAGATCAACTAGTAGCCAACCCTCTATCAACAGTATCCCTTCTACGCCGCTTAGGGACGCAGCGACGTCTGCCTCTCGTCAAACGGGGGTCGCCATCTCTCGGATCCAGCCTGAAGCAGATAATTCGGTGACGTTTTGGATTGATAAAGCAGGTACACTAGAAATGATGAATTGGTTGGTATTGCTGAGATCTCAGTATGGATATAATGCAACAAAAGTCACGATACAGAAAAATAGCGGTGAGGACACATTAAGGGGACAGTTTAAATTTAAAGGGGAAAACTCATGATGAATTTTAGATCTCCTTTATCTTACAAATTTCTGATTATTCTTTTTGCTCTTTTTTTTAGTCTCTTTTTAATTGTAAACTTGCCGGTAAGTTTAATCGGTAAAGAGTTGAATAAGAATGGTGTCTACTTTTCAGATCAATACGGCACTTTTTGGCACGGTCAATTTGGTCAAGTTCTTATTATGAATACACGGTGGCAAAGCCTTGCATTAAAGCCCTCTTTCTTATCTTTATTCGGGCAAGGTTTAACATTTGATTTTATACTCAAAAGTGCAGATCGGCTTTTACAAGGGAAATCAACAATTCAAGATGATTATCTAATATTGAATAATGTGACTATTCGGTCAGATATTATTTATAAGCAAAATGGTCGCTCATTAAATTCAACGATAGGACTTGAAGCCAATGAGATTGTTTTAGAGAAAAATGGCCAATGTCAAGGCGGTGAATTCAATATTGAAATGGATTTTCTTAACCAGTTCTCTGACTTAATGAATATTGATTTTCCGCTTATGAAAGGGACAGGCGTTTGCCAGAATGGCATTGTTTCGATCAATATGGGTGCCGCGCAAAATGGTATAAAGGCTTCATATCTTGGTGAGTTTGTAAAAAATAAACAATCCGGTTTACTTTCGATAAAACTACCCGCAATAATGGAAGAGAATAACCAAATGACGAATATATTACAACAATTTGGGTTTGAAAAAACGAGAGATCAATGGCAGGCAAATATGGAGATTGGTCTATGATAAATAAAAAACAACGGTTTATGGTTTTGTTCGCGGTAATGCCGTTATTGCTTTCGTCCTGTGCGGAATTGGGGGCCATGTCCGAACCGTCAAATAACTCTAATGCGGTACCAGTATTAAATTCATTGCCTGCGCTAACGATGGAAAAAGGGGAGTGTATCACCTTTCTTTGGGCGGAACAGACAAACAGGCCGCTTATTTATACACAGAACATGAATGGTGATGAGGCGACGCTTCTTATCGATAATAAACCGGTTAGTGCCACGCGTACCAGTGCAGACGAAAATGTCATTGCGGGGTTTTATAGAAAGCAAATGTACGTAGTTGACGGTAAGACCATCGAAGTGCGTATAAACCCTGACCCAGTCAGAAATATATATGAAGGTATTAAAATTCCAAACGGCGTGATAACCATTGAAAGTACTGATGGTGGGCGGAGCATCATTCCGGTTTCAGGCATGTTAGGTTGTAATCTGGAAAACTAAAGTAGTTGAAAAGATTGCAAGTTTATTTTCCGGATAAAAGATATTGATTGATGACATTTTCGTACCATTCCTGCTTGCCACTAATACTTTCCGGTTCACCATATTCTACGGCTAGATCACGTAAATCTAATAAAGAAAGTTTTCCGGCTTCAAATTCTGCACCTTTACCGTTATCAAAACTGTTGTAGCGTGCTGCTTTATGGGTGGGAAGTGGACTTTCTTCTAAAATGCGGTGGGCAACTTCAAGCCCGCGGGCAAAGGCATCCATGCCGCCGATATGGCCGATAAAGATATCTTCCATGTCTGTACTTTCGCGGCGCGTTTTGGCATCAAAATTTAGTCCACCTGTTTTAAAGCCGCCGCCTTCAAGGACGACCATCATCGCATGAACCGCATCATACATATCGATAGGGAATTGGTCGGTATCCCATCCGTTTTGCGGATCACCCAATGGATCTAACGGCGTTGGTCGCATTTTTCGACAAGTCTGGGTTAAATGATTATGTATTTTTTTACCAAACAGGGTCGATTGAAATAGGAATTTCCCTCAATCATAAATGTGACCAAAGAATAACTTAGGAATTTTGACGAAAACAATTCAATATAAAGCATAATAAACTATCAAGAAAAAAGGTAGGCTTCGGCCTACCTTTTTTACCTAATAGTTTATTAAACTCTTCCCTAGTTCAGATTTTATTAAAATCATTTTCTTACGCAGCTAAATATAAGCGATCCATACAGCGATCCACTCATATTTTTAAAGCCTTTTGGATCGCGATCCAGATCACTAAACTCCTTGGATCGTAAGTGGATCATTATTAACCTAATGGATTGTTTTAAATATATATTTTATTGATCCATTTTAAAATCCACTGGATCAAACGGCTTAATTGAGGCGTGATCCACCATCTCTCCACCCTATAAGGTGGAGAGTGGATCGCCAAGCTGGTTAAATTATTGTTTTTCATTTTTAAATAGTCCAATATATTCCATCTGAACCTGCTATATTTCCTTGCTTCACTAAATAGGGTAATTGTTTATTAAATGCGTTCCCATCTGTGCGCGTAAACTTCACCTCTACTCCCTTGCTTCCTTCTGCTGGTACATACGCACCAACTCTTAAAATAAAAGATCGAATTTCTTCAACAGGCAATTTATAAACAGGGTAGTTAGAATGACCTTGTTGTTTTACTTTACTTGGATCATCAGCATATTCGATATTAAGTTGGAGCATTGCTTCAAGGATGTTTTCTCTCATAATTTGTGCCGCACTCTTTTCCTTAGTAGGTTTAGTTGTATCACTTCTATCTTGCACTTCATAACCACACACAGCTAAACTGGTTAATGCTTCACCCTGATGATCAGGTACGCCAACATCTACTACCTCTAGTTCTATGGTCAACGACTTTGGTGGCTCCGCATCCTTCATTTTATCAGCACTCAATGTTGTAAAAAGAGTATCTTTCTGCCTGACAAGTTTATATATAAAATCAGCATTGGCAGAAAAGGCGGAAGCACCTCTTGATCCTTTTGAGGCATCCTTACCCGTGTGATGCACTAACATAGTAGATGCGCCTACTTTGCGTCCTGTATCTCTCACTCGCGCCATAACTTCTGCAATATCAGAATTACTATTCTCATCAGATCCTATGGCGAGAGCTGAAAATGTATCAAACACAATCAATACGGGGGCTAGTTCTTTGACTGTATTCAGAACTATTTGTAATTGCTCATTTTGACTAATATTTGGTTGAGCTTCTATTAGATAAATATCATCCGTTTCTCCATGCCTATCAAGCGTAGCCTTTAATCTTCGGTAGTAACCTCCACGGCCTTCACCAATAACGAACACGACTGGTCCACTTTTAATAACATCTTGACCGCAAAAAGCCTTACCAGTAGCAATACAGTGAGCCATGTGGATTGTTATAAAGCTTTTAAAAGATTGACTTTCTGCATAAAGAATACCGTGGCTATCGGTTTCTAACCAGCCGTTAATTAAGAAGCTTGGAGCTACTGCTAAAGTTCTAACATCTGCGCTTGAGGACATAGGAAACTTGTACTTAACCTCGCCGGTTGTAGGATCAACATCCTCAATCAACTGACTGGAAGGAAACTGGATAATATTAGAACCCTTTGCACGCATAAATTCCTTTCGCCTTTGACGTTGTCCCTCAGGGTCTACCTCATCAGCTAATTCCTTCAGGGCTTGATTAAAGTTGCCGCCATATTGATGATATGCGATTAAGTCGAATACATCACCACACAAACACGATGGTGTTGGAAGCCCCATTGTGTCATCGCACCCATGGAATGATATCCATCTTTCGTTATCTACAACGTAAAGACCGTATCCCCCAGAGGTACTGTTCGGTGACTTGTACGCATTCCCGTTATATTCATAACCAAAATCATTAAGAATATCTGTTATCCAGTATTGGTTATTAATTTTTTCAAGAATATTATCATCATCTTTAAATCTTTTCGGTCGCTTTTCAAGTTCAACCTTTGCAAGTTTCTTAGCTTCATTAACTTTTTCATAATGACGATTGATTTCATCTTGTATTACTTGCGGAGGATTTAAGCCATCAATTGGGATGTCTCTATTCACCTTATATTCGTAATGTCTTGTTGCACCGCCTCGTTCATCGGCAGGGTCAAGCAATGGATTGTTTGGCAAATATAAGATTTGCTGGATACGTGTTGCTGAACTGTCGCCATTTGTAAGTGTTGTAATTGCCTGCTGCAGGTCTAACCAAGTGTTGAGATCTACGGGATCCAATAAAGGAATAACAACACGCCATCGCTTTCCTTGGACAGTACCTTTTTTAAATCTACACGAGCTACTAGTTGAATAGATGACATA
>Ga0255765_1000056_pt1 | contig 123821 bp, 126 predicted proteins | sample 041ome_8_FD_179965 | JGI IMG/M metagenome (GOLD analysis project Ga0255765, IMG submission 179965) | Coastal salt marsh microbial communities from the Groves Creek Marsh, Skidaway Island, Georgia - 041407BS metaG (version 2) | ecosystem: Environmental > Aquatic > Marine > Intertidal zone >...
GCGATCTATTGGCACCCTTTGGGTTGGATGCGGCTGATCCGAAATTCTGGGACAAAGGTTTGTCCATGATCTCGGGCATGATTGATGAACTTGAGGCGATGGAAGCATAATTTCGCGAAAAACGCCTCCGCCCATTGACTTTCGCATAATTTAAGCAAAATCAATCTGTACGGGGGTTTTGTCCATGTGGAAACAACTAGCGGTATTTATTTTTATGACACTTGCAACGCAGGTCGCGAGCTTTGAATTTGAAAGCATTGATGGCGGCAAAATTGATCTATCTGAATTTCAGGGGAAACCCGTTCTTATCGTGAACACGGCCAGCCGTTGTGGATTTACAGGCCAGCTTGAGGGCATGCAAAAACTGCATGAAACCTATGGGCCCAAAGGTTTGGTTGTTTTGGCCGTGCCATCAAATGATTTTCGCCAAGAACTAAAATCAGGCGACGACGTGAAAGAATTCTGTGAGGTCACATATGGCCTAACACTGCCCATGACAGACATCACATCCGTCAAAGGGGACAAGGCACATCCATTTTATAAATGGTTGCAACGTGAACACGGGTTCAAACCACGGTGGAACTTTTATAAGGTGCTGTTGGACGCAAATGGTGATTATGTCGACAGCTACAGTTCCATGACAAAACCCATGTCTGGCAAACTTACCCGCAAAATTGAAACACTGCTGCGTTAACGCAATACTATTGGTTGAACCAACCATTCCCACAGGGCTGCATTAATCATTTCGGGTTGCTCAAACGTGAGAGAATGACCCACGTTTGGAATGACATGTAACGTTGCACAGTGGATCAGAGTTGCCATGAATTCGTGACGTTTTGGTTGGACCCGCGGGTCCAATTCCCCGCAAATCAAGGCGGCGGGCACACGGCATTTACGCAGGATGCTTTTTTGATCTGATCGTTTTTGGATGGCACGCAGCTGTTCTACCATCACATCTGTCCCCAATCCCGCGGCCATATTACTAAGAATTGGTGAGGCCCCTGCCCGCGGAGCCCCGTTTCCGATTGCGGCCAAGGAACGTTCCTCTATCATCGTATGCCCGCACCCCGCCCGCGGTAAATCATTTACCTCAAGCGTGACCAAACTTACCCATTGTTCCATAAATCAACTTTCTAAAATGCGTTCTAATTTTTGTTGAATAACAGCCAAACACGGCGGCGTGGAATAGGAATGATCTGCCCCCTTGGTCAGGGTCAAATGCAAATCATCCGCCTGAATATGGTCCAGCAATCGCAGCGCCGTGTCACGTGATACGGCATTGTCCAGTGTTCCCTGCACCATATGGACAGGGCATCCAAACACCAGCGGTTCGCGCATGACAAAGGCGCGGCGGCTGTCCGTTAGTAGATGATTTGAAATGGGATAGGGATCGCCATAATCAGACGGGATATAGGTGACGCCCTGTTCTGCGATTTCTTGTTTTTGCGCCTCTGTAAAACTGGCCAGCATGCTATCCTCGGTGAAATCGGGCGCGGCGGCAATCAAGATCAGTCCGCGCAACCGATCCCCCATATCACGCCCAAGGTTCAGGGATATCCACCCCCCCATCGAGGACCCAATCAGGATCACATACCCGCTGGTTTGGGCCGCAATGACGGCGGCGGCGTCTTCGGCCCATTCCGCAACGCTGTGTTCGGCAAACACGCCCTCGGATTGGCCATGTGCCGCGTAATCAAATCGCAAGAATGCCTGCCCCCATGCCTTGGCCCAGTCTTCCAAAAAAATCGCTTTGGATCCCGTCATGTCAGACATAAAGCCCCCCAAAAACACAACCGTTGGCTCCACCCCATCAATTTTGGAAAAGGCCAATTTTTGCCCCCGGGGTCCTGTCATAAACTGTGTCATGGAATGCTCCTTTTTCGAGATAGTATGAAACCGTCCAAGCTGTGAAACAAGAGATTATAGTCATTTCTTATGGACGAATACGCGTTTCGCAAATCAACGCTTGACCCCTTGGCCCAAACACGGCACATGTGGCGCGAACCATATAACCCGCAACCGGGCGTTCCGTGGGCGCCAAAACGACGAGGAGGACCAAGATGTCCCAAATCTCTCTTACCTTTCCCGACGGCAATAAACGCGACTATGCAGCTGGTACCACAGCGGCAGAGGTGGCGTCAGATATCTCAACCTCACTTGGGAAAAAAGCGATCAGCGCAACTGTGAACGGTGCGCACTATGATCTGAAATGGCCCATTGATGCAGATGCGACAATTGCCATCAATACCATGAAAGACGCAGAGTCCGCATTGGAATTAGTACGCCACGATCTGGCACATATTATGGCGCGCGCGGTCCAAGAAATTTGGCCCAATGTCAAAGTCACCATTGGCCCTGTCATCAACAATGGGTGGTATTACGACTTTGATCGCAAAGAGCCATTTACCCCAGAGGACCTGGGCCTAATCGAAAAAAAGATGAAGGACATCATCAACCTGCGGGACGGCGTACGCACCGAGGTATGGGAACGTGATCGCGCAATCCAGCATTACACGGACACAAACGAACCCTTTAAGGTTGAATTGATTGAATCGATCCCCGGCAACGAACCCATTCGCATGTATTGGCACGGCGAATGGCAGGACCTGTGTCGCGGTCCCCACCTACAACACACAGGTCAGGTTCCCGCCGATGGGTTCAAATTGATGCATGTTGCGGGCGCCTATTGGCGCGGGGACAGTTCGCGCGAACAATTGCAGCGGATCTATGGTGTGGCGTTTTTGAACAAAGAACAACTAAAGGCGCACCTGACGATGCTGGAAGAGGCCGCAAAACGTGACCACCGCAAATTGGGGCGCGAAATGGACCTGTTCCATATGCAAGAAGAGGCGCCTGGCCAAATTTTTTGGCATCCAAATGGATGGAAGATTTACACAACACTGCAAGATTACATGCGCCGCCAACAGGAACTTGGAGGATATGTAGAAGTGAACACCCCCCAAGTTGTGGATCGCAAATTGTGGGAGGCCTCGGGCCACTGGGACAAATATCAGGAAAACATGTTCATCGTCGAAGTGGACGAAGAACATGCGCGTGAAAAGGCGATCAATGCCCTAAAGCCCATGAACTGCCCCTGCCACGTGCAGGTTTATAATCAGGGTTTGAAATCCTATCGTGATCTGCCGTTGCGTATGGCGGAATTTGGCAGCTGTAACCGATATGAACCCTCGGGCGCATTGCACGGGATCATGCGTGTGCGCGGATTCACCCAAGATGACGCGCATATTTTTTGTCGCGAAGAGCAGATCGAAGCGGAAACAAAGAAGTTCATCGAATTTCTGTCAAAAATCTATCGTGATCTGGGCTTTGAAAACTTTTCGATCAAATTCTCTGATCGTCCTGAACAACGTGCGGGGAGCGACGAAGTTTGGGATAAATCGGAAAACGCCCTGCGCAGCGCAACAGAAGCGGCAGGATATGAATTTGAACTGAACCCAGGGGAAGGCGCATTTTATGGGCCGAAACTGGAATTCGTGTTAACAGATGCCATTGGACGGGATTGGCAGTGTGGTACATTGCAGGTGGATTTTGTTCTGCCTGAACGGTTGGACGCGAATTACATTGCAGAGGATGGCCAAAAACACCGCCCCGTGATGTTGCACCGCGCGGTATTGGGATCATTTGAACGATTTATCGGGATCCTAATTGAAAGCTCAGCAGGGCGTTTGCCGTTCTGGTTGGCCCCCCGTCAGGTTGTTGTGGCCGCAATTGTGTCGGATGCAAACGACTATTGTCAGGAAGTTGTCGCGGCATTGCGTGCCAAAGGCGTGCGCGCCGAGTTGGATCTGCGCAACGAGAAAATCAACTATAAGGTGCGCGAACATTCTGTTGGTAAGGTGCCTGTGATTTTGGCCTGCGGCATGCGCGAAGTTGAAGAGCGCAGCGTTTCTGTCCGTCGCTTAGGGGAAAAGCAAACCTCGACCAGCTCACTTGAAGAGATTGTGAGCACGCTCACAAGCGAAGCAAAGGCGCCAGATCAATTGTAACATTTGGTGGAAAAATTTAGCGTTATATTGGGGGCAAAGTTTCATTTTGCTCCCTTTTTCATGTCAAATCCTCACGTCCAATACCAAAAATAATCACACTCGATCACAGAGACGTGACGCACGCGCCTGTGATTGGAAAAAAATACGCAGTCCCGATTTAGCCTGTGATGGACCGATGCGGTCACGCACAACCAAAAAGGGCATGTAATTGTGTCTAAATCAGTAAAAACACTTGCCATCGCACGCACCGTTGCAGGCACAGCTACAATCAAGCATGCAGGCACCAAGGAAAAGTGTGGGATTGATCCATCGGCCTTTGGCCTATGGCACTGGGCGGTTGTGACAGCTGGACCATGGGCGGAATTAATACTACCGCTGACGATCCTTATCGGACTTTTCACATGCCTTAGTGCGCTTGGAATGATTGGGTTATTGTCGTGCAGTCACTGACCAATCTTTATGGTCAGGGGCTTGCAGGGGATGCAAAATTCATTGGGGGCTGGTTTTATCGTATTCCCAATACGATGTTGATATCAACGCCTATTATGGATGTTCCCGTTAATTATTCTGGTGATCAAAGGCGCGGGCGCACTATCCGTTGATCGCAGTTTGATGCGTTAAACGCCAAAACGTTCCTGAACATCTTTACCCCACCCAAGTGCAAGCGTCCCTTGGTCATCCAAGATTAGAGGACGTTTCATGACAGTAGGGTTCAGCGTCACCAATTCCAATGGGTCCATTGCGCGTTTGGCATCATCAAACCCACGCCAAGTTGCGGATTTCTTATTCACAATCGCATCGCCAAATTCGGCATAGGCGCGTGACAGCAGATCTGGGGAAATGCCGTCTTTGCGCAGGTCAACAAAACGCGCATCTGACAAGGCCTTGATCGCCTTGCGGCAGCTATCGCATGTCTTAATTCCATAAATGTCCATTTTCTGCCCCCAGCAATTTTTGAATTATTCTTTTTCTATTTCACTTGAATTTTGGAAAAACAAGCCATTTTGTTTCATGTGACGATTGCAAATAACACCTCCGACTTCTTCTTAGCATCGGATGTTTGTAGGCGCTGTCAGGTCACATCAGATCGTTGATCTGCAATTTCGGGAAGAAGAAGAAGGAGACACGGACATGCCAAATGGCACCGTGAAATGGTTTAACACAACTAAAGGTTACGGGTTCATTGAACCCGAAGAAGGCGGAAAAGATGTGTTCGTTCATATTTCCGCAGTTGAACGTTCTGGCTTGAAGGCTTTGGCCGAAAACCAGAAACTAAGCTATGAGCTTCAGGACGGACGTGATGGTCGTGTAATGGCGACCGAACTCCAATCGCTTTAAAGTGACTGAAGCCTGCGTGCCTCTTCGCCAGCAAGGCGTATCAGTTCACGCATGTACGGTTTAGCAAGATCATCATCGCGCGTGGCGGCGAATAATCCACGCGTGACTTTATTCTTTGTCAGTGGACGTGTGACATAATCGGAACTGTATTTCACCTCGCGCACCACCCAATCTGGCAATACGGAAACCCCCCTATTCGACGCAACCAGCAAGAGGATCACAGCTGTGAGTTCCACTTGACGGATGGATGCAGGTTCCACCTTGGCCGGGATCAAAAGCTGTGAAAACAGATCTAATCGGCTGCGTTCAACGGGATAGGTGATCAGGGTTTGATCACGGAAATCCTCGGCCTCGATAAAGGCTTTTTCCGCCAGTGGATTGTGTGCCGATGCTACAAAAACAGGTGCATATTCGAACAAATGTGAAAATGTGATGCCGGGTAGGTTTTCGGGGTCTGATGACACGACCAAATCCACATCCTCTTTTTCCAAGGCAGGCAGGGCGTCAAATGCCAACCCTGGTCTGATATCCACATCCACATCGGGCCAAGATTGACGAAATCTCTCAAGCACAGGAAACAGCCATTCAAAACAGGCGTGGCATTCAATCGCGATATGAAGGCGCCCTGATTTACCACTGCGCAATCCTTCGAATTCGGCCTGAATGGCATCGACCTCGGGCAGGATTTTATCAGCCAACCGCAACAGACGCATACCCGCCGCCGTCAAGCGCAAGGGTTTGGATTTGCGCACGAATAATTCAATCCCTGTTTGCTCTTCTAGGTTTTTGATCTGATGGCTCAGCGCGCTTTGCGTGATATTCAAAATATCCGCTGCATTCGATACGCCCCCATTTTCATGAATGGCTTTGACCGTGCGCAGATGGCGGAATTCGATATGCATTTTCATACGAAACTCATAACCTTCTTTAATTTTATGAATTTGATTCAAAATTTCATATCTGAGACAAAGTGGCAAGACAACTTATGGATATGATAATGAGCCGACCCCAGATTTCGTTTGAGTTTTTCCCACCCCAAAATTTCGAAGGGGCCTATCGCCTGTGGGATACTGTAAATACGCTTGCCCCGCTAAACCCACGCTTTATGTCCGTGACCTATGGCGCAGGGGGCACAACACGCACCCTGACCCAAGAGGCCACGCGCGTTTTACACAAACACACAGGGTGTGATGTGGCGGCCCATTTGACATGCGTGGATGCAACGCGGGACGAAACCCTGAACGTTGCCCGCAGTTATACAGATACGGGTGTGACTGGCTTGGTCGCCCTGCGCGGTGACCCCCCCGCAGAAAGCGGCACATTTCGCGCGCATGAGGATGGGTTTGAAAACACTGTTGAATTGGTTGGGGCACTGGCAGATTTGGATGCGTTTCGCCTATTTGTTGGCGCCTACCCCCAAACCCACCCAGAGGCCGCAGATGCAGCCCAAAATATCGACTGGTTGAAACAAAAACTGGACGCAGGGGCAGACGAGGCTTTGACCCAATTCTTTTTCGAGGCAGAGGATTTTTTGCGTTTTCGCGATGCCTGTGCCAAGGCGGGGATCACAAAACCAATCACACCTGGGATCTTGCCCATCGAAAATTGGCAGGGCGTAAAACGCTTTGCCAAACGCTGTGGTGCGACCCTGCCTGTGTGGTTAGAGGATGCCTATGCCAAGGCCGAACGGGATCAGCGCACTGACCTGCTGTCAATCGCGCTCTGCACAGAATTGTGCAGTGAATTGGTCGATGAAGGGGTTGAGGCGCTGCATTTTTACACCCTAAACCGCCCTGAACTGACCCGTGATGTCTGTGCCGCATTGGGCATACACCCCAAGGTGACCTTGCAACATGTGGCCTAATCAGGCGGCAATGGTCACACGCTGAACCACGCCATATCCGTTAAAGGGCGTGCAGGTAACGTTGGAATAGGCGCCCATGCCAGAAATCAGGATGTAGTCCCCGTCTTCGATCGTGCGTGGCAATGCGACCATATCGGGTAATCGGTCCAGGCTATCGCAGGTCGGGCCAAAGACCTTGAAGGCATCAACCTGATCAGTGACCGCTTCGCCAGAGGGGCGCATAATCTCTAAACGCTTGACTGGTCCAATGTCACGCCATTCCGCCATTGCGCCGTAAATTCCATCGTTTAGATACAGGATATTATTCGCCTTGCGACCCTTCACGCGCACCAATAATTGATAACATTCAGACACCAACGCGCGTCCGGGTTCGCAGACGAGTTTAGGTGGTTTATGCCCAAACGTGCGGTGAACTGCCCTGGTGATTTGATCGAACACAGCGGTCAGATCAGGGGCCGCCCCATACCGATGGGCGGGAAAACCACCCCCAACATTTAACCGCGATAATGTCACGCCTGCCCGTTGTGCAATATCATGACAAGTTGTGATGTAATGATCCCATGCGGAATAAACCGTGCATTGTGTTCCCACATGAAATGTCATGGCCGCTTGGTACCCTGCTTGGGCAACCCGTTTTAACAGCATCACGGCATCCTCGGGACAGGCCCCAAATTTTTCACCAAAATTATAGGCCGATCCGCTCATTGGCAGATGTAGGCGCACGGCAATTTCACCCGTCGCGTCATGTTCGATCAGTTTTTCCAATTCGCTAATGCAATCAACCGACCAAGACACCACACCCGCCTGAACGCCCATCTGTATTTCGTTAATGGATCGTACAGGGTTGTTATAATGAAGCGTTGCATCAGGACACAGGTCACGCACCCGCGCGATTTCCGCAGGCGAAGCCACGTCAAAGGTTGTCAGTCCCGCCATGTGTAAATTTTCGATGACCTCGCTCGTATCATTTGCCTTGACCGCATAAGTCACAAGCCCCGGGAACCCCGACTGAAACAGCGCAGACCGTGTGTACAGCGCGGCTGGATCAAAGAATAGGATTGGCACATCTGGTTCGCGCGATGCGATATAGGTTTCGGGTGTGCCTGTGAATGTGAACAACGCTTGCATAATCACCTCTTTTCACTTTGTCCCAGTTCACAGGTTTTCACCGTCATAATCGTTAGTCATTTTATACATTATGATTGATATTTTCGTCATTCTGACTGTATTTATTGTCATATGGACGAAATTGACAAAAAACTAATACAGGCGTTAACCGACAATGCGCGTGCGCCCCTTACGGATTTGGCGCGCCAACTTGGGATCGCGCGCACCACCGTGCAAAGTCGCATTGAACGTTTAGAAAAGGCGGGAACGATACGGGGCTATACCCTGCGGATGGGATATGCCAATCGCCCGATGATCCGCGCCAGTGTGCTGATTGCCTTTGATCCCCATAGCGGCGCTGAGGTCCTGTCGAAACTGCGCAGTCTGCCAGAGGTGCGGCGCGCCCATACGACATCAGGGCGTTTTGATATGTTGGTCGAAATCGCCGCACAAACAACGGCGGATTTGGATCGTATTTTGGATCAGATCGGATCAGCCAAAGGTGTGAAAAGTTCAGAAAGCCTGATTTATTTGACCACTAAATTGGATCGCGGTGCGTCACTATAACAGCATGCACCGCACAAAAAAATCCCCACAGGGGCCTATGGGGATCATACGTTTTACAAAAAATAAGCGCCTATTTACGCCAAGCGGCTGGACCGATTTTGTGGATTGAATTGCCATTTGTATCGACACCAACGTTGACAGGCATATCCTCGACCTTAAGCTCGTAAATCGCCTCCATCCCCAAATCTTGGAAGGCAATGGGTTTTGCGGATTTGATAGCCTTTGACACCAAATAGGCAGCACCACCAACGGCGATCAGATAGACCGCCTTATGCTTGGCGATCGCTTCAATCGCGATATCGCCACGCTCGGCTTTACCGATCATCATTTTCAAACCCGTGTCGTTCAAAATACGATCTGTGAATTTGTCCATACGGGTCGATGTGGTGGGTCCTGCTGGGCCGATCACCTCGTCCCCGACCGCGTCAACGGGACCAACATAGTAAATCGCGCGTCCCTTAAGATCGACGGGCAGCTCCTCACCCCGGTCCAACATGTCGATCATGCGTTTATGCGCGGCATCGCGACCTGTGTAGATCGTGCCAGACAGCAACAGTGTTTGCCCCGGTTCAAAAGATTGCAATACCTCATCCGTCAGGTTGTCCACATCCACCTTGATCGCATGTGCGCTGGCCTGATCCAGCAGAATCTCTGGCCAGTCCTTTAGATCAGGCGGTATAAATTCCGCGGCACCCGATCCGTCCAATGTGAAGTGCGCGTGTCGTGTCGCGGCACAATTTGGGATCATCCCAACAGGCAATGACGCCGCATGGGTTGGGAAGGATTTGATTTTAACGTCCAGCACCGTTGTGATGCCCCCCAACCCTTGGGCACCAATGCCCAATGCGTTTACACGTTCAGCGATTTCAAGGCGCAGTTCCTCAGTCCGGTTTGATGGGCCACGACGGATTAAATCGGCCATATCAATGGGTTCGGACAGGGCCTGTTTGGCCAATGCCATTGCCTTATCCGCGTTGCCACCGATCCCGATCCCCAAAATACCAGGGGGACACCATCCTGCCCCCATGCTTTCCACACTTTGCACGACCCAGTCCGCTACGCTGCCTGATGGGTTTAGGGTGGTGAATTTTGATTTATTCTCTGATCCACCCCCTTTGGCGGCGACCTCAACCTCAATCGTGTCGCCCGCGACCATTTCAACGGTCAGCATACAGGGCGTGTTGTCGCCCGAGTTTTTGCGGGAATCAAATGGATCCACCACAACAGAGGCCCGAAGTGGGTTTTCATCGCGCAGATACCCCTGACGCGTGCCTTCATCACAAATTTCTTGCAATGAGCGTTTGAAATTCGTCTGCGCCTGCATCCCGTATTTGATGTGAATATTGGCAGACCCTGTATCCTGACAAATTGGACGACGTCCAATCGCGCACATACGCGAATTAACCAAGATTTGCGACATCGCTTGTTTCGCGGATGGATTTTCCTCTTTCTCCCAGGCTGCACTCATCGCGCGGATGAAATCAGGTGGATGAAAGTATGAGATGAATTGGAACGCATCCGCGATAGACTGGATCAGGTCGTCTTCTGTAATAATTGGCATGGTCACATCTTTTTATTAGCTTGGGCGCATCATAAACGTATTTGCGGAAGCTAAAAGGGCCAGGTTACCAATTTTTGAATGTTTCGTGTGGTGCCAAAGTCGTATTTGGGTGACAGGCGCGTGTTCCCATCACCCAATGTTTCAGGTTTACGGGATAATTGCCCCACTGATGTCGTTTGCAACTGTATTCGCAGTCAGAACACCAGCCAATAAAAACAGCCCCAGCGCGCAAACACGCGAAAAAGTGTGAGTGCCGTTGATGCTATGAGAAGGGTCGAAAATTTCCTGCGCATGCAGAAGTCCTGTAATTTCGCTGATGTGAAATAGTCTCATCGTGAGCCTTTTCAGGCGAACGTTAAAACTTTTTGAGCAAAATGTGTGAACAGAATAGTCAACAACTCTAGCGATCAAGATTTTGACCACCTTAAATTATCTTAGCCGTAGCGTGTACTTTTCAACGTTTAAACCGTAAAGCTCCAGATTTTCTTGCCACTTAAAACCAACCTTACATAATACATTTATCGATGCCTTATTCTCTGGCAAAACTATGCCAACAACTTGTTCCCGCAAATTATCAGAGATACCTTTTTCAAGCACAGTCGAAGCAGCTTCAGTTGCAATGCCTTTACCCCAACAGCTAGGTAAAAAGCGGTAGCCAAAATCTAAGCCATAGCTTTCCTTCAGAAAGCCGCAGATTCCGAGAAATTCATTTGTGTCCGCATCTCGTATCGCATAGCGCCCATATCCATTCTCACGGTAACTGATTATATTTTCAGAGAGATACTTTTTCGTTTTTTTCAATGGGCTAGCCTTCCCATCAATATAATGTCGAACACGTAGGTCCGTGTCCATTCGATGGAGGTCTACAACATCATCTAAACATAAGTGATTTATTGTAAGTCTTTTTGTTTTTAGTTGCATTGATCAACAGTGCCTTGGCCATGAAATTATAGCAAGCGGCTACCCCTAATCACTACTATATTGTTTATTCCTGTGATCTTGTTTGCTACGCTGGAACAAAGATTAATTTATTGGAGCGTTTGCGAATGACACTCGAAATGATGTATTTGGCAATGTATGGGTTGGTGTTAATGACAACCATACTTATTCAAGTGCTGATCAGTGCCTCACAACATGGCTTACTGACGTTGTTAGGTAATCGCGAAAACCTTAGCTCAGTAGGTGGTGCTGAGAGAGCTGGGAAGACTGTTCAAAATTCGGTAGTTGCAATGACCTTAGTTGCACCAGCTGTGCTGATGTTGGCTTTAGCAAATTTATCCACGCCCGGAACAATCCTTGCAATACAACTGTTTCTCACCGCACGTATTGCATATGCAATTTGCTTTATTGTTGGAATAACCTACCTCCGAACGGTGACTTGGATAGTTGGTTTTATAGCAACTGCTTATCTGTACATAAGTTTGTTTTGACTTAGAGCTCGCATATTAAGATTAACCAAATTGATAGAGAGCAGTTATGCCCAAACCAGAAAACCTGCTTATGAGCTACATAGTTTGTGATATGCTTTCTAAAAGTGATCAAACCGTCGCTCATGATGCTTGGGTGTATATAATCGAGGAAATGTCAGACAGGTTCAAATCTGCTGGAGCGACCAGACAAACTGTTTCACAGATTTGGAATCGCGAAGGTACATTCAAGCTTGGCTTTATGTGGGAATACAAAGACGAAAAAGCATTCGTACAGTGCCAAAGTTTATTCCGCGAGGCAGAAGTAGAATTTCAGAAACGAACGGGCATAGCTTGGAAAATTACCCCAACTCGTGGGATAGTTTTGACAGATATGCGTTTCTAAATTTTTAATACATATTATGATCCGGTTACAATAAATGCGCTTCTGACGATTAGTTGCTTTGCCACAGGTTTAGCCAGTCCAGATATGCTGCATACATTGCTGCGCTTTTTCTGCCTCATCGCTTTGTACTTTTTCAGAATCGTGTTTTTATGTTTCTGAGATGGAACAACCAAAAGTTAAAGTTATTCATTTGCTGAGCGCAGTCGCGATGATTGGTGCGATCACCTATCAAGTTTTCATCTAAAATTCCTGTTAAGGAAAAAATTGGTTTGGGAAGTCGATTTGTGAGTTGTCTACATTCTTGATTGACCTGTACCCCATTTGAAACTTAGACTTTAATGATCATTAGAAGCTGGGGGGTTACTAATGGCTCAAAAGCAAGAACAAATAAGTAGAAGTATGACGTTTACTGAATTTAGTGAAAGCTGTAGAGCAAAGTTTGCTGAAACAATGAACGGCACTCGCGATCATCAAGGCAATCATTTGCTAACTGATCCGAAGGTTAAGCATCAACTTAAGTTGCATAAGGATGATTTGGAGCGATAGGCTGGGTATCTAACAAATTTGTCTCGAAATTAGCATGTCTTTGACATAATGTTGTAAATGCAGTAACTTAACCACTTTGGTGGCTTCTGGGGTGAAGTCGAATGAAAGAAAAAGTTACAGTTATACAACTGATATCATTAGCACTTGTGTCAGCAATTATCGCGATGCAATCTTTCAATCTGCATATTATGTACTAAGGATCAAGACTAGCTGCATTTGGACGCTTGGATCACCATGCTTATTATCAGTTATGTTGCGTGTAAGGATTTCTCAATAAAGTACAAATTATTGATTACATTATATTTTATATATTCGGCATTCTTTCTGCTCTTAAATAACAACATTTAGGAGATAACACATGAATAACAGTCTTGCTGATTTGCCTAGTAGCTTTGAAAATCCCGTAGCTTGCGTCCCAATCGACGTACAAGAAGCATTCTTCAGGAAAAAATATATCAATTTGTATAAGATATTTTCTCGCTTCAGTCGTATTAATTATGAAGCCAATCTGCTGAATGGTGAGAATAGCTGAGATGAACTCTGGCTTAAAAACAGATGTTTATCCGCTGCTATCTGAGTGTTTAACTTGTTCAAAAATTTTACCTACAAAAATTATGGTTTGTCCACTTTGTGGCAAACAAGACCCAACTGGATATGAAGCAAAGCGCGAATATGATTTTCAAACAATTCTAGAAAAATATTTTAGGAGGTTTGTTTTGTATATCGCATTCATGTTTGTGGTTGTGATGATCTTTTATTAGTTAGCGCATATAAAAGCAATTGAAAGGATGTTTCGTATCAACAGACTGGCCAATTAATCTACTGGTGCAATTATTGTTACCTACTTTCGTAGAATTGGCATAGTATATGCTGCTTCAAATTTCTTGAAGCAAATATGGTTATTATTATGGAACATGAAAAGGATAAGTTTGTGCCTCAACATTTAACGACCGCGAATTATGTGAAAAATCATCTCTTAGATCGCGTTCGCCATTTGCAAAAAACTGAGCCAACTTTAGTGCAGGCACTATCTGGTGAAGATGATAAAAACGTTTTTGTTAAATTAAACGCAATTGATTTGGTATCTTAAAAACAACTAAGCTAAGATCTGAGTGTTTGGCCCGTTAGGCAAGGTAACTGGATCAATTGGCATCTTACTTGACACTCAAGTGCCCTGTGGATAACTTTTTCTTTCTTCATTGATAATTAATGACTGTCTGGGGGGACACGAATGAAAACAGAAAATGACAGTGTGATTGAAAGTGACAATCCAATCGAAAGCCTATCACATGATCAGAAAATTCAATTCACGACTTCTAGGTATTTAGGCACTCTAAAGCCCTTCAGAGGCAACGCGACACATGCGGTGCGCACGAGTGAGTTTGACATTCCAAAAAGTACCATCAACATGGAGAGCTCGAGTCGATAAGTGAGTGATCAGCTCCAATGGTATTAAGGTATCAAAGGCTTCCAAGCTCTGGATATTTTGACTGAGGCGCTTCAAGCACGCTGACTTCAGTTTATCTAAATTAAAGTATTTCACGAATTCGATTTTGTTCAGTTCAAGTTGGTAAACAACTGCATAGTTTTAACTGTCCCTTCTTTCCTATTGATGTGCACAGAATTCGCTGCATTGAACGACGTATTAATCACAAGTCAGTGCCTGCTAACTTATTGCATTTTAGCTATCCATCGGTTTGGTCTGCCAACATTTTGTGCAGCGTTTGTTTGTGGTGAAAGTATACCTATGTATTCGTTGACTTTCATGCGCTGCATACCAATTGTTGGAGCATGAAACAGCAACTGTGTTACACCTGTGAAGCCGCTTGCAACTCTATTAGTAGGGAGTGCCCAAGTTGTGGAACAAGTCTTGCGGCGGGTGTCAAAGATACTGTTAACCCAATGCCGCTGATCGCAGCTGTGTGCGCGTTGATTGTAGTGTTTGGGATAATGATTGGAGCAGCGACATGAACTACACCCCACGTGTCACAGCGAAGGCAATCTTGAGTTTACTCGCGTGCTGCGGTGTAATTGGTTACGAAGTTATCGCGGTCATCTAAATAATCAAACTAAATCGTAGTAGCAATAAATTGTGAGACGTCCATTGTAGGTCATGCCTGCTACTGATGTACCCAGTCCAAATTCGCTAGATACGATTTCTTCGATCTTGTTGGAATATTTGTGTTAATTTCGCAATTTTTGATTGTTATGTAAGTGAATCAGTAGTCGCTACGGAGTACAGCCGCATAGAATGATTCGATCCAATTGATGAAGCTTTAGGCGACTTAAATTACCCATGGCGCGTAAGGATATGTGCGAAGTAAAAGGATTGCTGACGTGATCCTCAAAAACTCAATTTTACTCATTGTTTCTGGCAGGGGCAGTGCAACTACTTTGATTTGCTTGCCTTGGACTCACTTTTTAAACTGGATCGTGCTCAAGTGTACTTTGGTCTAATGGCTCGGCCAGTGTCCGCAGCTTCATAGGCGGCTTCCACTAAAGAAAATGTTTTTAAATTATCAAATGCGGATGTTTCCGGATCAACACCGCGTTTGAAACAATCTAAGAAATGTTCGGTTGCATTTAAAACTGCTTCTTGTGAGACATGCCAAGGAATACTGGTCCACGGTAAAATATCAGAACCAACAAAACGTTCTTCAACTACTGCTCCGCGATTTATTGTCATCATCTGATCTTTTGAAAGCGTTATCGATCCTTTTGAACCTTCAATTTCTAATAGCGTTTCAGGAAAAGTGTCAGGAACCCGCTTCGACTCATAAGATACATCCACTACTGATACGCTGCCCATTTTATGTTTTAATAAGATTGTTGCCGTATCTTCACCTTTGATCCCGTCTCGCAACTGCTGAGTTTCACAATGCACATGATCCACTTCACCTAAAAAAAACCTAGCCAAGTCCAACAAATGAATACCTAAATCTAGAATTATTAATCGCGGAACTGTCTTAAGATACGGTTGACCTGCATAAACGTCATAATTTGTCCTGAAAGAAATTCGCGCCCACCTAGGATTGCCAATTACATTTGCTTCCAATTCGTCCTTGATCCGCATCATGGACGTACCAAAGCGAAAATTCTCATGAACAGCTAACCAAGTTCCCCCACTCTTTGCATACTTCGCAATCTCAGCAGCTACTTCTAAGTTTGGCGCGAGTGGCTTTTGAATTATAGCCCCGGCACCATTATCCGCTGCCAATGCGGCAAGTGATTGGTGGCTGTCCATTTGAGTTACAATATCAACCAAATGTATCTCTTCAGAAGACAACATTGCACGTGCATCTGTGTACCAAGCAGCGTCAAACTTATTACCGCATGCTTTAGCTTTTTCAGAATCTAAGTCACAAACAGCTACTAACACAGCACCTTTCTTTGCTAAATCTTTCCATGCATGAAGGTGGTTCTGCGCATAAAAACCACAACCAATAACAGCAACTTTTATTATCGCCATCACTCAAAATCCTTCTATCCAAACAGATAAACAGTATCAGTGCGCAAAAAAAACTCATACAAAATATTACAAACGTTTTGAGTAAACGCATATTTAAACACCGGACCTTTTTCAGAAAAAATGTGAGAGTGGGATAACTAGCAACTAAAGCGGTCGAGTTTTTGACCCCCTACCCGTTATTACTAGCTAATGCAGAAATGATTTTCCTAGCCAAGTGAGGGGCCATTTGGGGGGGCAATAAATTCATCTTCACGTAAATAATTGATATGACTATATTAATAAAGGGTAAGTGGCGGAAACGAAGGGATTCGAACCCTCGAGACGGTTTCCCGCCTACTCCCTTAGCAGGGGAGCGCCTTCGACCACTCGGCCACGTTTCCGTCGACTGGTTTATCTAGCTCCGCTACAAGGGACAAGGGGCGAATTGCGAAAAAATCCAAAACGCTCCCAAAAATGTGCATTTATTTTTACGCGTTAAAGAGGAAGTGCATCACATCCCCGTCCTGAACGACATAGGATTTGCCTTCGACACGTAATTTACCTGCGTCGCGTGCGCCGCTTTCGCCGTTGCAGGCGATATAATCATCATAGGCGACCGTTTCTGCGCGAATAAATCCACGTTCAAAATCGCCGTGAATGACGCCTGCTGCTTGTGGGGCTGCGGTGCCGATACGGATTGTCCATGCACGTGCCTCTTTTGGGCCAACGGTGAAATATGTCTCAAGCCGCAAAAGGCCGTAACCCGCGCGGATCAATCGATCAAGGCCTGCTTCTTCAAGGCCCATCTCACATAAGAACATTTCGGCCTCTTCCCCATCTAGCTTGCTGATTTCCTCTTCGATCTGGGCGGAAATTAGAACAGTTGCGGCCCCCTGCTCTGCCGCCATTTTTTCAATTGCGGCAGAATATTCGTTGCCCTCTTTGGCGCAGCCTTCATCCACGTTACACACATAGAGGATGGGTTTAGTTGTCAGCAGTTGCAGGCTTTTCCACGCCTTGGCGTCCTCTGCGTCCACCTCAACCGCGCGCGCAGGTTGACCGTTTTCCAATGCCTCAAGCGCGGCTTTTAACAGGCGTTCTTGGGCAACCGCCTCTTTATCGCCGCCGCGCACCTTGCGCGATAGGTTTTGCAAACGTTTCTCGATGCTTTCCATATCGGCGATCATTAACTCGGTTTCGATGGTTTCCGCATCTGCTACGGGGTCAACGCGCCCCTCAACATGGGTGACATCCCCATCATCAAAACAGCGCAACACATGCGCGATGGCGTCCACTTCGCGTATATTGGCCAAAAACTGATTGCCCAATCCTTCGCCCTTGGATGCGCCTTTCACCAAACCTGCGATATCAACGAATGTCATGCGGGTTGGTATAATTTGTTTTGAACTGGCAATTGCCGCCAATTTGTCCAAACGCGGATCGGGAACGGCAACATCCCCGACATTGGGTTCAATGGTACAAAACGGGAAATTCGCAGCCTGCGCCGCTGCCGTTTTTGTGAGCGCGTTAAACAGGGTAGATTTACCAACATTTGGCAATCCAACGATACCCATTTTAAATCCCATGATGTGACCCTTTTTGCACAGATTTGCGATGAGGTGCTTCTATGCGCTCTGCCCCCTTGGTGCAAGAGAGGATCGCACAGCGGTTTTTTCGTTAGATTTTCGTGGAAATTCCGAAATTGCCCCTATTGTTATTCCTACACCGCTCTGGCAGTTTGTGCCAAACTCGAACACTGGGATACTTTTGATGACACGCATTGATGATACCTTCGCCCGACTGAATGCTGAGGGCAAAAAGGCGTTCGTGGCCTATGTTATGGCGGGCGATCCAGATTTTGAAACTTCGCTTGAAGTAGTGCGTGGATTGCCACAGGCTGGCGTTGACATCATTGAGTTGGGTCTTCCCTTTACCGATCCCATGGCCGACGGTCCAACCATTCAATTAGCGGGCCAGCGTGCGCTGGAACAGGGCATGACGCTGGAAAGCACGTTGGATTTGGCGCGCAGGTTCCGCGAAACCGACAACAACACGCCAATCGTGCTGATGGGGTATTATAATCCCATCTACAGCCGCGGTGTTGAGACATTCCTGAATGACGCCATGGCAGCCGGAATTGATGGATTGATCGTTGTGGACTTGCCGCCCGAAGAGGATGATGAGCTATGCATCCCTGCGCAAAACGCGGGGCTGAACTTTATCCGTCTTGCAACGCCAACGACCGATGACAAACGCTTGCCCAAGGTTTTGCAAAACACATCTGGCTTCGTGTATTACGTTTCGATCACAGGCATTACTGGTGCCGCCGAGGCCCAAGCGGACGATGTGGGCCCAGAGGTGGCACGCATCAAGTCACAAACGGATTTGCCCGTCATCGTGGGCTTTGGCATCAAAACGCCTGAACGCGCCCAGGAAATTGCATCGATTGCAGACGGGGCCGTTGTAGGGTCTGCAATCGTCAGCGAGTTGGGCGCGGGAAAATCCGCGGTAGAGGTTCTGGCATTCGTTAAATCCTTGGCTGATGGCGCGCATCGCGCATAACCCACATTTTATCACATTTTGGAACGCCGCCTCCTATTGGGCGGCGTTTTTCGTTTGCAATTACCGCTGAATTGGTAAAATAATACGACCAATTCAAAGGAAATTGCCATGACTGTCATTACCAACATCCAAGACCTAAAAGACATGTATCATCGTCGGGTGCCAAAAATGTTTTATGATTACTGCGAAAGCGGAAGCTGGACAGAACAAACATTTCGTGAAAACACCTCTGACTTTGATCAATTGCGCCTACGTCAACGGGTTGCAGTCGATATGACGGGGCGCTCAACGGCGAGCGAAATGATCGGACAAAAGGTGGCGATGCCCGTTGCATTGGCGCCCGTTGGAATGACAGGCATGCAATGCGCCGACGGCGAGATCAAAGCCGCCCGCGCTGCCGAAAAATTCGGGGTACCATTTACCCTGTCCACAATGTCGATTTGTTCGATTGAGGATGTGGCGGAAAACACAACCGCGCCGTTTTGGTTTCAGCTATACACAATGCGGGACACGGGATATGTGTCGCGTCTGATCCAACGGGCGAAGGACGCGAAATGTTCAGCACTTGTCATCACGCTTGATCTGCAAATTTTGGGTCAGCGGCATAAAGATTTGAAAAACGGCCTGTCCGCCCCACCCAAACCCACATTGAAAAACATGATCAACCTGTCGACCAAATGGGGATGGGGTTTGGAAATGCTTAAAACCAAACGCCGCTTTTTTGGCAATATCGTTGGCCATGTGGACGATGTTTCGGACCCAGCAAGTCTGATGGATTGGACGGCACAACAGTTTGATCCAACATTGGATTGGGAAAAAATCAAACAAATCAAAGACGAATGGGGTGGCAAAGTGATCCTAAAGGGCATTTTGGATGCAGACGATGCAAAAATGGCCCTGAACGTTGGTGCGGATGCGATTATCGTGTCAAACCACGGCGGACGCCAGTTGGATGGCGCTCTCAGCTCGATCAAGGCTCTCCCCGCCATTTTGGATGCGGTTGGGGATAAGGTTGAGGTCCATATGGATGGCGGTATTCGGTCGGGCCAGGACATTCTTAAGGCTGCCGCAATGGGCGCCAAAGGCACCTATATCGGCCGCACCTTCATCTATGGCCTGGGCGCGATGGGTGAAGCAGGCGTCACAAAGGCGTTAGAGGTTTTGCACAAAGAAATGGATATCTCAATGGCGCTGTGTGGACATCGCACAATGGACGAGGTGTCGCGCGATACATTGCTGATCCCGAAAAATTTTGGTGGCGATTGGCAATAGTCAAATCACAGACTGCGAAATCAGCCTGAAAACCTGAATAATCAGGGTTTTTGGGCTTTTCTATTTATAAAATCAAGGCTATAGAGCAGCCTTCATGTGGGGTTACAGCCTTGGAGGAACCCCGCGCCATTACTTAGGAGATTAATTATGGCTGGTGAAATTCCAAATCTAGTCGCATCTGCGCGTACGGGGACAGGCAAGGGCGCCGCTCGTCAGGCACGTCGCGACAACATGGTTCCTGGTGTTGTTTATGGTGGCGGTGTTGATCCGCTGGCAATCGAGGTTCCATTCAACGAATTGCTAAAGCGTCTGAAAGCAGGCCGCTTTCTGTCAACATTGTTCAACCTACAAGTTGAAGGCCAAGAGGACGTGCGCGTTATCTGCCGTGACGTTCAGCGTGATGTTGTCAAAGACCTTCCAATTCACTTTGACCTAATGCGTCTACGCCGCACATCTAAAATCAACCTGTTCATCCCAGTTGAATTCATCAACGAAGATGCAGCCCCAGGCATCAAGCGTGGTGGTATGTTGGCAGTAGTGCGCCCAGAAGTTGAATTGGTTGTGACAGCGGGCGATATCCCTGAAAAGATCACAGTCGATCTATCAGGTTTGCAAATCGGCGACACAGTCACAATTTCGTCAGTTGACCTTCCTACGGGAGCAAAGCCGACAATCGATCGTGACTTTGTGATTGCAAATATTGCAGCACCGAAGGGATTAGGAAGCGATGATGCAGACGAGCCAGATGCTGCAGAGGCTAGCGAAACCGTTGATGAAGTAGCCGACGAGTAGTATCTGGAAAAATTTTGAAACTATCGAAGGGGCCGTTGAGGCCCTTTTTTATTGCTCAATTGATCCGCCGTTTACGAAATTGTATGTACTTGGAAAATGAAAGGCATAACATGTTACTATTTGTAGGTCTGGGAAATCCAGGTAGCAAGTATGCGAGCAACCGGCATAACATCGGTTTTATGGCACTAGACAAAATCGCTGAACACAATGGATTTTCCCCATGGCGCAATAAATTTCAAGCCAAGCTCAGCGAGGGTGAGCTAGGAGGGGAAAAGGTTATTTTACTAAAACCCCAGACATTCATGAACCTTTCTGGTCAATCGGTCGGGGATGCAATGCGGTTTTACAAACTAACACCATCTGACATTACCGTTTTTCATGATGAATTGGATATCGCACCCGGAAAGTGCCGTATTAAAATGGGGGGCGGTCATGCGGGGCATAATGGCCTGCGTTCGATCCATCAACATATCGGACCCGATTATCAACGGATCAGATTGGGCATTGGCCATCCGGGCCACAAAGACCGCGTGGCCCAATACGTGTTGGGGGATTTCGCCAAAGCGGATCAAAACTGGATCGACGACATGATGCGTGGGATTGGCAAAGGTGCTGCAAAACTTGCCACAGATGATACTACAGGTTTCATGAACGCGGTTGCCCTACAAAGGCAGCAAAACTCTCATAACACGCAAAAAGTGCGCAATAAAATTGACACTCAACCCAAACAGTCTCAAAATCAGACTACGGACGACCGAACAGCGATCCAAAAACTGCTTGATAAATTTAAGTGAGTATTTAAACAGCCTTTTTAGAACAATCCAGAATCTGCGCAACGCTGGGATCCACATTCATGTCCCGCCTGATGCGGATAATCGGCCAGAACTGTGCGCAGCATGAGGTGTGTCTGGGGTTATTTGCAGATTGGGAAAAGGATGCAGGCATCACTAGTGGTGTTTTACCCCTATGCCTTTGCGCGGCACTGCATACGCTTGCCCTTGAAAGAATCAAGCACGGTTTAGTCGAGGTATATCCGCCAAACTCAGCCTCTGATGAGTCGTTATGGAACGCGGTTGTGGGCGCCTTTCAACAACACGAACAATTCATTTGCGTATGGTTGAAATCCACACCGCAAACCAGCGAAGTGCGCCGTGCCGCCCCGATACTGGCGGGGTTAAACTATTGCCTGTCACGTTACCCGATGCCCGTCATGCTCAGCGAGTTTGGCGCAAATGCAGGATTTAATTTGTTGCTTGACCGCTGCTCCTTGAATGCTGGGCGCACATTACAGCCTGCGGACGACCCAATTGTCACCCTGTCCCCTGACTGGATGGGTGTGATCCCTGCACAACAGCCGCTAAAAATTATCGACCGAGCAGGTGTCGACATCAATCCGTTGAACCCCGTTGATCGTTTAGATTATTCGCGGCTCTTGTCCTATACATGGGCAGATCAATGTGCTCGGTTAGATCACATCAAACAGATCGCCCCCCATCAAACCATAATGGTTGAACAAACTGATGCCGTGGATTGGTTGCCAAATCGACTAAGCAAACAGCGTATTGGCACATTACATTTTGTGTTTCACACAATCGCCCTGCAATATTTCCCACAAGAGAGTAAGGACAAAATCGCACATGCGCTTTCGCAGGCGGGGAAACGCGCAACACCTGAGCGACCCTTGGGCTATATTTAGATGGAAATTTCAGATGATTTAGAGGGCGCAAGGTTGACCCTGCAACTTTGGCCCGGTAGTCAAGTGCACTATGTGGCACGTGCGGATTTTCACCGACGCCGAGTCAGATGGGTTCATGGCACATAGGATGAACCTCGACGGTTAAATTGCCGCATAAATCGCGTGAATTTTCTGAACGGCCTGTTCTGGCGGCATCTCTTCGCTTTCACCCGTCCGACGGTTCGTCACTTCCACCACGCCGTTTTTCAAACCACGGGGACCAACGGTGATGCGCCATGGCAAACCAACCAAATCCATAGTCGCAAATTTGCCCCCTGCCCGCTCTTTGCGATCATCATAAAGCGGATCAAGACCCAGCGCGATCAGGGATTTATATAGGCTATCGCAGGCGACATCTGCCTCATCATCCCCCTGTTTCAGGTTCACAATCCCGCAATGGAACGGCGTGACCCCTTCGGGCCAGATAATGCCATTATCGTCATGGTTCGCCTCGATCAATGCGCCGATCAATCGGGATACACCAATCCCGTGGCTGCCCATATGGACGGGCACATTGTTGCCCTCTGCATCCTGAACCATAGCGTTCATCGACTCGGAATACTTGGTCCCGAAATAGAAAATCTGGCCAACTTCAATGCCTCGCGCAACGCGGCGGCGTTCCTCTGGGATCTGATTGAACAGCGCCTCATCATGGGTTTCATCGGTGCGCGCATAGAGCGATGTGAATTCATCCAACACGCCCTGACAGGCCGCGCGATCATCATAGTCAATTTCACGACCCCCAAAACTTAGATCCGTGACCTTGCTGTCATAAAACACCTCGGATTCGCCAGTATCAGCAAGAACCAAGAATTCATGCGTATCATCGCCCCCAATCGGGCCACTGTCTGCCCGCATCGGAATCGCCTGAAGCCCCATGCGTTCATAGGTGCGCAGATAGCTGACCAAATGGCGGTTATAGGCATGCAGCGCATCTTCTTTCGTCAAATCAAAGTTATAGCCGTCTTTCATATAAAATTCGCGCCCCCGCATCACACCAAAACGCGGGCGAATTTCATCGCGGAATTTCCATTGGATTTGATAGAGCGTCATTGGCAAATCCTTGTAGGATCCGACGTGCGAACGGAAAATGTCCGTCACCAATTCCTCTGCCGTTGGGGTGAACAACATATCGCGATCATGGCGATCCTTCAGCCGCAGCATTTCTGCGCCATAGGCATCGTAACGTCCACTTTCACGCCACAAATCTGCGCCCTGCAAAATTGGCATCTGGATTGGCAAATGGCCTGCACGCAACTGTTCTTCGTGGATGATGTTTTCCAACTTGCGCAGCACCTTAAACCCAAGGGGCAGCCATGAGTAAATCCCCGCGCTTGCCTGTTTGATCATGCCTGCGCGCAACATCAAGCGGTGGCTGACGATTTGGGCTTCGGCTGGGTTTTCTTTGAGTACGGGTAGGAAATAACGGGACAGGCGCATGATTAACCCCATAGGTTTGTTGTTTTCTTGCCTCTCCTTAGCGGGCGAAATGACCCCACACAAGCCCAAGGCGCGCTTTCCCCCTTGAATCACACGCAACACTTTCCGATGTTATGGGAAATAAGGGATTGAACATGGCACTACCGATTGAAAAACAGGCGAAATATTGGGGGATCGGTGCGATCATCCTAGCACTGATGTTGTGGTATTTGGGAAATATATTGCTCCCCTTCGTGTTGGGAGCGGCAATTGCCTATTTCCTTGACCCTGTGGCCGACCGATTAGAGGCCGCTGGATTTACCCGTATTTTGGCCACCGCCATCATATTTATCGGATTGCTGTTAATCATCCTGCCTGCCGTCTTATTGGCGATTGTGGTCCTGTCAAACCAAATCCAAGGCCTCTTAAACCTGACCATCGATGCAGAGCGTGTCGCATCCATTGAAAGTTCGATCCGTTCAATCCTGCCTGCGCGACTGGCAGAACAGTTTGATCTGGTTCAGGCCCTGCAGAAGTTGGGGGAATTTATTGGCGATCGTGCTGCCGCATTTTTCCAAAACTTTGGATCGCAATTATTTGGGGCCTTAATGACATCAGCAGGGTCCATCGTAAACATCGCCATGCTGTTCGTTATTGCACCAATTGTTGCAGTTTATCTATTGCTAGACTGGGACAATATGATTGCGCGCATTAATGATCTGCTCCCACGCGATCATGCTCCCGTTGTGCGCCTACTTGCAGGTGAAATTGATGCAACCCTATCTGCATTTGTGCGTGGAATGGGAAGCGTGTGTTTAATCCTTGGGATTTATTACGCCGTTACACTGATGGCGGTTGGGTTGAACTTTGGCCTCGTCGTTGGCTTGGTTGCGGGTCTGGTCACATTCATTCCTTATGTGGGCGCGTTGGTCGGGGGGGCCTTGGCCCTTGGGCTAGGGCTGTTTCAATTTTGGGGGGATTGGTCATCCCTTGCGATTGTGGCGGGTATCTTTTTCGCAGGCCAGATGATTGAGGGGAATTACCTGACCCCAAAACTTGTTGGCAGTTCCGTTGGATTGCACCCTGTTTGGCTTTTGCTGGCGCTCAGTGTTTTTGGCGCACTGTTTGGATTTATCGGCATGTTGATTGCTGTTCCACTGGCCGCGACGCTTGGGGTACTTGCGCGCTTTGTCACAGCACAGTATCTAGATAGCCGACTTTACCGCGGGCTAAGTGGAAAAGAATAAGAGGCATCTATGTCCGAGCAACTGACCTTTGATTTGCCAACGCGCCCCGCGTTGGAGCGTGGTGATTTTTTCATCGCAAACAGCAATGCCTTGGCACTTGCTATGATCGAAGATTGTGCAAATTGGCCGCAAAACAAACATCTGCTTGTCGGGCCTAAAGGATCAGGAAAAACGCATTTGGCCAATGTCTGGGCCAATCAACGCGGCACCCGCGTCATTGCGGCCACGGATATAACCGACCACTCGGTCGAAGAATACGCAGCACATAATTTGGTAATTGATGATATCCCAACACTCTTGGGTGACGCATCGCGCGAAGCGACACTGTTTCACATTCACAATCTGTGTTTGGCCAATGGCAATGCATTGTTGATGACGGGAACCGGCGATGTGGCCACATGGACCTGTGCCCTGCCCGATTTGGCATCCCGCCTAAATGGAACACGCACGGCGCGTTTGGACCCGCCTGATGATATGTTGTTTCAGGCCCTCCTGGCCAAATTATTCGCAGATCGTCAGTTGTTTCCGCCCCCTGATGTATTCCCCTATTTGTTACTGAGGTTAGAGCGGTCTTATGATGCAGCGCAAAATGCAGTGGATCATATTGATCGCGCAGCACTGTCGCGCAAACGTGCGGTCACGCGCAGTTTTGTCGCATCCATAATTGACGATCTGATCACGGCTTAAGTGTTGCATCACACCATTTGCATGTTTTAAAACCAAGAAAAAACGAAAGCGCTGCAGATGTCCTCACGCCCGCATCAAGCACCCCGCCGATGGACCCCATTTGATGGGTCCATCTATCGTTCTGATCCACATGCAGAATTGTCCAAGGTGGGTGTAATTGATGTTGGATCAAACTCTGTTCGGATGGTGGTTTTTGATGGGGCTGCACGTTCACCTGCCTATTTTTACAATGAAAAGGTTATGTGTGAATTGGGCGCGGGCCTGTCAGAAACAGGTGTTTTGAACCCAGAGGGGCGCAGACGCGCATTGGCAGCAATTGCACGCTTTGTGCAAATGGCGCGCGCGATGGAGGTTCCAAAATTAACCGCCGTCGCAACCGCCGCGGTGCGGGACGCCGAAGACGGCGAGGAATTCTGTCTCGATGTTTTGAACCAGACAGGTCAACACATCACAATCGTCAATGGCGAGGAAGAGGCCCGCCTCTCTGCCCAGGGCGTGTTGTTGGGCTGGCCCGGGTCTTATGGATTGGTCTGCGACATTGGTGGCTCCTCAATGGAGCTTGCGGAAATTTCAGGTGGGATCGTTGGAAAACGCACCACATCTGATCTTGGCCCGCTGCAGTTAAAGGAAATAAAAGGGGGGACCGAGGCACGCGCCAAGGCCATCAAAACCGCCGTCAAAGATTTGGCCAAACAAATGGGCCCACAGCACAATCGCCTGTTTCTGGTTGGGGGATCATGGCGGACATTGGCCCGCATCGATATGCATCGGCGTGGTTACCCCCTTCATGTTCTGCACGAATACCGCATGGACAGCACATCTGTGCATGAAACAATCGATTATCTTGCGAAAGAGGATCACGGAGAGCTGCGCGCGGCATGTGGCGTTTCAGAAAATCGGATGTTGCTGGTGCCCTATGCGGCCGAGGTATTACATCGCCTGTTAAAAGAATTCAAACCCGCCGACATCGCGATTTCCAGTTACGGTATTCGCGAAGGGATGCTGTATGAAGTCATGCCTGATGACATGCGTTCGGCTGATCCACTGTTGGCGGCCTGTCGATTTGTCGAAGAAAAGGACGCGCGCGTTCCAGGTTTTGGGGATCGTTTGTACGAATTCGTGACCCCACTATTTGCGGATGAAGAAGAGGATTTCCAACGCATCATTCGCGCCGCCTGCCTGTTGCATGATGTCAGTTGGCGCGCCCATCCCGATTTTCGCGCAAATCTGTGTTTCGAAACGGCGACGCGTTCGAACCTTGGGGGACTAAAACATTGGGAACGTGTGTTTTTGGGCGTTTCACTGCTGCACCGCTATCGCAACAAACGCGAAAGATCGCCCTATTCCGATTTGTTCCCATTGCTCAGTGACACGCAAATCGAACAAGCCGAAATTCTGGGCAAGGCGATGCGCATTGGCGCCATGTTATGGGTCAAAGACAACAAAAAACGTGCCGCGCTAAGCTGGAATGAAACGACCCGTGAATTGGTTTTGGAACTTAGTAAAAAAAATGCAGACCTCTATGGAGAGGTCTGCGCCGCACGTTTGGGTTCGCTTGCATCAACGTTGAATGCAAGCTCTAGGTTGATACTAGTTTAGAGTTCTGTGCAACAATACTCACACGTGGTGAAACTTGTGCCTCAGAATAGTTCCCTTCAAGCTTTAGGACCGTAGCCCCACCAACGTTTACCAATAACCCATTTTCGCCAAATCGGGGTTAAAAATCGAAGGTGATTGGAAAGTGCTCTGAGGCCGTTATACACGCCTGCTGTAACGCTGAACTTGCGCACAATTTTGGATCGAAATGTAGGTTCCAAATGCGCCAATTATTTGCCTGTTTTCTAAAACTTAGCCCTACTAGGATGTAATCCAACAGGGCGTTAAGTGGGACACCACCACGCGCAGGGTAAAATCGCGCAGAAAAGGGATTGGCACCTGTCTTTTCGATCATTTGCATTGCATGGGAATCAAACAATTGTTTTTCGGACCCCTGTGACTGCCCCATGATAATTTCAACTGAGGAAGGCGCGAATAACTCTTAATAAATATCCAGCCCGGGACCATCGTTCAAATCCCCCAAAACGATCACCTCGGAACCATCATCCAAAACCTGATCCACGCGCCCTCTGATCCATAGCGCTTGGGCCAATTGTTTGCGACGATTGGCGATTGAGATCAACATCGCCTCATCCTTGGACCTTGCGCCATGGGGGGCTGTGGATTTCAGATACGCACCAATCAATGTAATGCGACACCCATCGTGGCATACCAATTCTGCTTCACACGGGGGTTTGGAAAATCGGATCGGATCACTAACCGCATCTACATCTACATCCAGATCAATATCATAGGTGCCGTCAAATCCCGGGAAATCGGATGCGGACATGGGCTCATGCCTAATCGAACAGCGGTGCGGATCATATGGGAACGCCAATTCCTGCTGCGTGTCCTTTGTAAACCCCAGCGCAGCTTGCGCGGCGCGCAAGTAAAATTCATCCGCAAACCGTTCCAACATATCAACCGTGCTGCGCCCTGTTTTTTGATTGGGAGCCTCGACCACCAAGATACAATCAGCATCTAAGGCGCGCATCACCTGTTCCACCGCACGCCACTGATCCGCGCGTGTCACGTTATAGCGTTATGACCAATTGTTATCGATAGGCGGATTTGCATTGCGTTTAAACAGGGCACCAAACCACTCAACATTATAGGTTGCGATGCGCACATGAGCCTACCTATGGGTGTTGAGGATTTCCTCATAGGCCCAATTGGCCTGAATCAGGCGTTTTTCTGCCAGTTTCATCGCCTCTTCCGGGACGCCACGGGCGATCATCCGATCGGGATGATATTCGCGCACCAAGGCACGCCAGGCCTGACGCACGGTTTCTGCATCCGCAGTGGGCTCAATCCCCAAAATGCAATAAGGATCTGGGTTTTCATCGGGAACAAAGCGCGAGCGCATGTTGACGAAATCGCGTGATTGCACGCCGAAAATGCGTGCAACCTCTTCCAAAAATACGTTTTCGTTCGGATGATACCTGCCATCCGCAACCGCGATGTAAAACAATCCCTCAAGCAGATCGACCAAGGCCTGATGTCCTGCCCCAAACATGTCGCGAATACGCGCGGCATACAGATCAAACCCCGCAACATCCTTGCGTGCCAAATCAAACACACGTGCTGCATTTTGGGTTTCTGAGGCAGGAATGTGAAATACCTGACGAAACGCCGTCACCTCATCCCGCGTAACCAATCCATCCGCCTTGGCCATTTTTGCGCCCAGTGCGATGACCGCAATCGTAAAACCAATCGTGCGTTCGGGGGGCGTGCGTAGTTTTTCAAAAACCGCCGACAGCCCTTCGCCTTGTGCAAGGGCGGCTAGCGCATCTGATATTCGTTTCCAAATTGACATGGTTGCATCCTAATTGCCCCCAGCCTAAAGCATTTTCTGCATCAACACCAGATCAAGCCATTGATCAAATTTGCGCCCCACTTCGCGCAGGATCGTGATTTTTTGAAACCCCAGACGTTCATGAAACTGCACACCTGTTGGGTTCTCCGAACTGACGCCTGCGAACATGGAATGGGCCCCTTGGGCTTTGGCATGATCTAATGTATGCAGCATAATCGCCCGTCCGACCCCACCGCCAAAGTGATCGGGGTGTAATTGCACGGTATGTTCCATTGTATGCGCATATCCCACGCCACCGCGAAATTGCCCATAGGTGGCAAAGCCAACAATACCCGCATCACTTTGCGCCACAAAAAACCCATGCCCCTGCGCCTGTCGCGCGGTGATATCAGTGGCCACATCCGCCAGGGATTTTTCAGCAAAATTAAACGTCACCAAGGTATCGCGGATGTAATGGTTCCAAATATCGGCAACCGCACGGGCATCATCAGGCGCGGCATTGCGGATCACGATGTCAGTGCAACGGTTCCCTTGGGGGTTTTGAGCGTCGCGTGAAATGATGGCACCTCCGATCCGCGCACGTCCACGCGCGGATCCGAATGTAGCGGGCTTAGAAACGAACGCAAGGAAATTGCACGCGGATGCGACACAACAAATTTCTCTAATGTGCAGCCAACATCAGGCAGACGTTCTGTTGGGGTCTTTGCCCCCATCCAATCAATGATGGCAGGTGCAAATCCATCCAATGGCAACTTACCCGATTTTGGCACAGTGATCTGCCATGTCAAATCCCCCCGCGACACGGTGATCAATTCACCGGTGCCCATCAGGGTTTTTCCAATCACGCGTCGGGGTTTTTCCGTGGCCATAACCCAATTCGTCAGGCGCATTTCACCTGAAAAATCATCCAACGCAAACCAACGCGCACGTTCGGGTTTTGGCGCATCAGGATCAATTGCAATCAGTTCCAGATAGAGATCCCCCAAACGCAACAGTTTGTTATGAGTTCCAAAAAGCACGTGTTTCCCACCCTCAGACAGGGGCACACCAAGGCGTTGCTCTAATGCGGCTGCGTCGCGTGCAAGATCGGTTGAGCTTAGGACGATATGATCAATAGTAAGCATGAGTAATTAAACGTCTGATTTCCAAATGATATTAGGTGCGCGACCCGCAAAAACTGGGAGTTGACTCAAGTTTTTGGTGCCGTGGCATGAGGCGTGATCTCTTTTCGTTTTTGAACCGCTTCACGCCAGCTCATATAACTGATGGATCCAACAATAATCAGCCCCCCCGCGATCACAAAGGGATCAATGGGTTCACCAAAAAAGACGGCCCCAATCGACACAGCCCAAATCAATTGTAGGAATGCGACGGGTTGCGTCACGCTGACGGGTGCTGCCGCAAAGGCCAGCGTCATGGTATAATGTCCCGCTGTCGCAAGGGCCGAGACCGCAAACAAAATCAACACCTCTTTTTGCGTGGGCGGCACCCAAACGGCCCATGCCAATGGGGCAAGACCGATGGACGTGGTGATAGACAACATCACAACCACCATCACCGCGCTTGTTTTCCCGCTGAGGTGTTTGGCCGTTAAATAGGAACTGGCCATGAACACAGCAGTTGCCAACATGGCGATGTGCCCATCACTGACTTCTCTGAACCCTGGGCGCAGGATAATCATCGCCCCGACCAACGCCCCAAGAACGGCCACCAAACGGCGCATGGCAAGCGTTTCACCCAAGAAAAGCGCCGCACCCAACGTCACATAGACGGGCGATAGATAATTCATGGCCGTTACATCCGCGATTGGAATGCGGGCCATGGCATAAAACCACAGGGTCACAGCGATTGTGTGCACAACGCCGCGAAATGCAAAAATGGGCCCCAACCCGTTCAACCCGCCAGAGCGACGCATGGCGGGGATCATGGGGATCAAAAAAACCAAGCCCAATACATAGCGCAAAAACGCGGATTCGGCGGCAGGAATACGGGTGCCTGCCAATTTAACCAGCGCCGTCACACCCACAAACAGGAGGCCCGTAATGATCATCCATCCGACCCCAACTAGAGGGTTTTGGGGAGCTGATATGTCTGTTGTTGTCGTCACGAAATTACCCTTCTACATCCTAAATAGAAGGCCGTATGCGATTGACCACATGACCAAGGCGATCACGAAATCCAATATTTGCCATGCACGCGGATTTTGAAACACAGATGACAGGAACCGCGCACCATACCCCAACGAGAAAAAGAAAACGAAACTTGCGCTGATGGCACCCGTGCCAAAGACCCAAGGGTCTGCAGATTGCGCAGCCAAGGATCCAACCAAAACAACCGTGTCCAGATAGACATGTGGGTTCAACCACGTCAGCATCAGACAAATGACGATAGATATCCAAAGATCGTTTTCATCCTCCCCACGCTCCATCGCGGAGCCACCGCGCTTGGCCGAAAGAAACGCGCGAAGACCGTAGACAAGCAAAAACGCCGCGCCGCAGTATCGCAAATAATCAACGATTGCAGGATAGCTCTGAACCAGTGCGCCAAAGCCTGCGACCCCAGCGGCAATCAACATCGCATCAGAAATCGCGCAAACCAGCACAAGCGGCAGCACGTGACGTCGCATAAGACCAGCGCGCAAAACAAAGGCGTTTTGCGCACCAATCGCTAAAATGAGTGAAAAGCCAAGCACAAATCCGCTTGCCATAATTGAAAGCATCTGGGCCAACCTAAGTCAGATCGTATATCCCCTGTTTAGGTTGGTCTGACGCCTTAAACAATAGCGGAAAGTTCCGCAGGCATCGGGGCGCGAACGCCTTCCGGTGAAATGTATGAGCCCGCTTTGGTTTTGGGCGCGTGTGACAGCAAACCTTGTGAGACCAAGCCTTTCAAACTTCTGTGAAATGTTGGCTGCGTGATATTGCGTGTCAGTTCGTGGTTTTTGATGTCTTCTGAGCGTGCAACGCCACCGTTTGCCGCGATAACCAATGCACTGCGTGAAAGACGTCTTTTTCATTTTGGGTCAGTTTACCCAATCCAAGGTCCCACTCCATCCCCAAAAGCAATTCGCGTAATTGTGATACGTTTGAATAACGTTGTGCAGACATAACCATCCCTTTCTGCCGATCTATCCCTAACTCGTAACAAGCTAATACCACAAAAAACTAACTTTGGAATGGAAGTGACTATACTTTAGGGTGTTTTTAATTTCTTTAGATGTATATCGTAAATATAAATTATCTATATGTAATCTATTTTCTAAATAATATACGATATTTAATTGGTATTACTTTGGTAGCGCGCAAATCAATCATAGGTAATATTTTGATATTATTTTCTATTTAAGAATTACCAATTTCAAAGAAATTTGGACATTGACCCTAAATTTTTGGGCGTTAACCACAGAATCAAATATGGCGGGCACAGTGTACCCGCCATCCAAATTACAGCTCGGCCATGACCTCATCATTGGCCTCAAAATTTGTAGTGACGCGTTGAACGTCATCATCATCTTCTAGCGCATCAACCAATTTCATAAGTGAACGCAGCCCATCCACATCCAGTTCTGTTGTTGTGGTCGGCTTCCAGATCAATTTGGTCGATTGGCTTTCGCCCAAGTCCGTTTCTAAGGCATTGGACACCTCGTGCAAATCCGTATCTGCACAATAAATCAAATGCCCATCCCCTGAACTTTCGACATCTTCCGCGCCCGCTTCAATCGCGGCCATTAGAACATCATCCGCATCGCCAACGCCTGCTTCATAGGCGATTTCGCCTTTGCGTTCGAACATGAACCCAACAGAACCCGTTTCGCCAAGGTTTCCACCGTTCTTGGAAAAGGTGGATCGCACGTTTGATGCTGTACGATTGCGATTGTCGGTCATCGCCTCAACAATTACGGCGATCCCATTTGGTCCATAGCCTTCATAGCGAATTTCTTCGTATTCTTCGCCGTCCCCTGCTGTGGATTTTTTGATCGCACGTTCGATCACGTCCTTTGGAACCGAGTTTGATTTCGCATCTTTCACGGCAAGGCGCAGACGTGGATTTTTCTCAGGATCAGGATCGCCCATTTTTGCGGCGACAGTGATCTCTTTGGATAGCTTTGAAAACAGTTTAGAGCGCGCAGCGTCTTGGCGCCCTTTGCGGTGCTGAATGTTTGCCCATTTGGAATGGCCCGCCATTGTTCCCTCCTGGTTAAATTGGTCCCGACTGTCTTATTCGTCTCTGCCCAAATGGGCAAGCCCGATCACAATGGAAAGACCCATGGGATCACAGCAGAAACCAAAATCCCGATCGAAAGGTTCAGGGGAATCCCAATTTTCATGAAATCTGTAAACCGATACCCACCCGGCCCAGAAACCAATGTGTTGGTCTGATACCCAATCGGCGTCGCGAACGACGCGGATGCCGCGACCATGACCGCCACGACAAAGGGACGCGCATCATATCCCAGCGCATCCGCAAGCCCAATCGCAATGGGGGTAATCACAACCGCAACCGCATTATTGGACACCATTTCAGTCAGAATCGAGGTGAGCAGATACAGCGCCCAGATGGCAACGACGCCGGGCATCCATTTCAATGCGGGTGCCAACACCATCACAATCATTTCAACAGCGCCCGAATGTTGCAGCGCCGCGCCAATGCCCAACATGGCAAAGATCAGGGACAAAAGCCGTCCATCAACGAATGAAAACGCCTCTTCCGTGTCGATGCAGCGGGTCAGAAACACAATCGCCATGCCAATAATGGCCAGCATCAAAATCGGCGCGATCCCCAGCGCGGATAATGCAACAATCCCAATCATCGTGCCAACGGCAATGGGGGCGTGTCCGCGACGATAGGCGCGCTCTTTGGGTTTTGAGACATCCAGCAGGTTCATTTCATCCGCAAGGCGTTGAATATCCGCAGGCGCCCCTTCAAGCAGCAGGGTATCCCCAACTTGGACAATCAAATCGTCCATCTTGCTCATCAGGTTTTGGTTTCTGCGATGTACAGCCAGCGCGTAAACACCATAATGGCGGCGCAGCCGCAGGTCTGCCAAACGGCGCGCAACCATTTTACAACCCGGTGTGATCAACACCTCAACCGTTGTTGTTTCAACTGACGACAATTGATCAACACGGCGCAGGGATTTGTTTTCTTGCAAGCTTAGCAATTCGGTCATCTGCGTGCGCAGTATCACGCGATCCCCCTGCAAAAGCTCAAGTCCCTTAAGGTTACGGCGCAACGACTCTCCTTTGCGCACCACATCAATCAGGCGCACGCCATCGCGTTTGAACAATTGAACGCTTGTCACCTCGCGACCAATCAGGTTGGATTCAGAGGGAATGACCGCCTCTGTAAAAAACTTCATACGCGATTTATCGGTTAGTAAACTGGCAAGGCTATCGCGTTTTGGCAGCAGAAGCGGGCTAAAGAAATATAGGTATACCGCACCCCACATCACGACGACCAAACCAATGGGGGTAGCCTCAAAAATTGAAAACGGCTCTAACCCTTGGGTACGGGCGACGCCGTCGACCAATAGGTTTGTTGATGTTCCAATCAGGGTCAATGTCCCGCCCATAATGGCCGCATAGGACAACGGGATCAAAAGGCGGCTGGCCTGAATGCCCATGGTTTTCGCCAATTGAATGAACACTGGGATCATGACGACCACGACGGGCGTGTTGTTCACAAAGGCCGATCCAACAACGACAATCAACAGCAACGCAACAAGCGCCTGATAGGGGCTGTTCTTGGCTGTCCTTTCGACGGCGGCGATAGAGCTTTCTAAGGCCCCTGTACGGACCAAGGCCCCCATGACAATAAACATGCCCACAATCGTCCAGGGTGCGGGGTTGGACAACACATTTAGCGCCATATTATAGGGCAACAGCCCCAAAACCAACATTAGGGCCACGCCTGATATGGCCACAACCTCGGTTGGGAAGATTTCGGTGATGAACAGGGCAAACATGGCCAAAACGATGCCAATGCTAACCCATGCTGCGATGTTAGAACTTATTTCAATCATGCATCCGTCTTTTTTGGTGAGACAAGCGCCATACCAAACAACATAAAACCAAGTGCTACAAATAGATAGATCGTTAGGGATTCATTTAATAAAACAACAGACCACGCCACACCGAAAAGGGTGACAAAATAACTAACCTGTGCGGCAAATGTGGGGCCGACACGGGCCACCAACCACACATATCCCGCATAAACCAGCGCATGCAAAACAGCCGAGGCCACAAGCGCAAGTTCAGGCGCACCTATACCATTCATTGGGTTGATCCAGTGTCCAGACCAAAGCGTCAGGGGCAGCACAACGATCATCCCAATCAGGGATGCCCCCCACAGCGTTTCAATGGCATTGTGGTGCAGTGTTCCAAATTTCGCGATATAATTCCCTTCGATCCCATAGAAAAACGGGGCCGCCAAGGCGACGGGAATTAACAAAACGGCCATTTTATCAGGCAGGCTCGCCTCGGGTAAAACAAGGATCGCAACACCTGCCATGCCACTGATCAGCCCCAGAAATCGCCGTATCGAAAACCGCTCATTTCCAATGGCAATCGCAATCGGAAAGGCAAACATCGGCACCGCCGCAATGCAAATGGCCAAGGCATAGCCCGGCACGTGGACAGCCGCAGAATAGGACGCATAATTCGGTAATATCGTCCCAATAAACGCAATAAGCGCAAACAGCCGAAGGGAACCAGCGGTGATACGTGGGAACGATCCACGCGCCACAATCATCGCACCCAGCAGAACAACACCGATTACAAATTGCCAAAAGATCAGGCCAAGGGGCATGTGACCACCACTAACGGCAATTTTGCTAAGGGGGATGCTTGCCCCCCACCCGATGCCAAACAGCATCAGAGCCGCATAGGGCAACAATCTTGCGTTCATGGTGCACTGGCCTCAAGCAGGCCACCATGTCGGATCATTTTCACCGCTTGGGCTTTGCCCGTGCGGTCATCGGTTTCAACGAACAAACCGCTTAGGGTCGCAGGTCCCTCGGCAGGGCTAAAGCGCCCTTTGGCCATGCCCGTAATAAATCGGCGCATCGGTTCGGTTTTTTCCATACCGATCACGCTATTATAATCACCACACATACCCGCGTCTGATTGATAGGCGGTGCCAGCGGGCAAAATCATTGCGTCCCCTGTTGGGACATGGGTATGCGTGCCCACGACCACGGATGCACGTCCATCACAGAAATGCCCCATCCCCATTTTTTCCGATGTCGCCTCACAGTGGACATCAATCAAACTGGCCTGCACTGATCCCCCCAAAGGATGTGACCGCAACACCTGGTCCACCGCCGAAAACGGATCATCAAATGGGCGCTTCATAAAGACCTGTCCCAAAACTTGGGCAACCAAGATTTTGCGCCCCCGCGTGTCACTGAAAATCCGCGCACCCCGACCGGGGGCGGATTTGGCATAGTTCAACGGACGAACGATGCGTGGTTCGCTTTCGATGAATGTCATCATCTCTTTTTGATCAAAGGCATGATCGCCCAGCGTGATACAATCAGCGCCCGCCTCTAAAATCGCCTTGGCGTGCGCCGCGTTCAAACCAGCGCCGCTGGTTGCGTTTTCCGCATTCACGACGACGAAATCCAATTTCCACGCCTGACGCAAATCTGACAGTTGGTTCACAAGCGCCACGCGCCCTGCGCGTCCCACGACATCACCCAAAAATAAAATTCTCATACCTTGTGGTTAGGTGGGAACGTGAAAAAGGGCAAGGCGTCAGTCCAAATTATCCTTTGATTTCGATAATTTCGCGTTCTGTCACGATCATATCAAGTGGTTGATCTGTCGCCTCTAGGGGCAATTCGGCGCATTCTTGGGCGATATAGGCAAATCCAATGGCCAAAGTCGCGCGTTTAGCGCGCAGTAATTCCAAGGTACGATCATAAAACCCACCACCATAACCCAATCTCCCGCCCGCGCGCGTGAACGCGACCAGCGGCACAATGACCAATTCAGGCTCAAAATAATCTGCAACAGCAGGAACCCGCGCCCCAAAGGGGCCATCCACCAATGCGCAATCGGGTTCCCATCTGGAAAATAACAGCGGTGATGCCTCTTTCACGATTACGGGCACACCCACGGGTCCGTGCGCGGCGGCCTCTGCCATGGCAGGCAATGGATCAATTTCCGTGCGGATCGGCATGTACCCTGCACAGGGAACGCCGCGATAGCCCGCCAAAACGGATGACAGCATGCCTGCCGCCGATCCCGTATTGCCACTATGCGCCTCTTTCCTGCGGGCGAATGCGGCCTTGCGCGCGGCCGCCTTATGTTCATCAAGCGTCATAACAATAAAACACCCGCAAGTGTCAGAAACGCGAAAAACCCAACGACATCTGTCACAGTTGTCACAAACGCCCCTGATGCAAGCGCTGGGTCGATACCCAGTTTTTCCAAAATGACGGGGATCGCAGTCCCCGCCAGCCCCGCAACAATCATGTTGATGATCATGGCAAGTGCAATCACATAGCCCAAGGCGGGCGAACCAAACCAAATCACACCGACAATTCCCATCACAACGGCAAAGATCAAACCATTAATCGCCCCCACCGAAATTTCGCGGGTGATCACGCGCCAAACGTTTGATCCCGTCAAGTCTTTGGTTGCAATGGCACGCACCGCAACGGTCAAACTTTGCGTGCCTGCATTTCCCCCCATCGAGGCGACAATCGGCATCAACACCGCCAGCGCAACGAAGGTTGCAATTGTGTCTTCGAAAATTGCAATGACAAGGGATGCAAGGATTGCGGTGAACAAATTCACCGCCAACCATGGCAGGCGTTGTTTGGTGGTTTCAATCACGCTGTCACTTAGGCTGCTTTCCCCAACACCCGCAAGGCGCAGGATATCTTCTTCGTGTTCTTCATCCAGAACGGCCATCGCGTCATCAATCGTGATGACACCCACCAAACGCCCTTCTTCATCCACAACAGGCGCAGAGATCAGGTGGTACTGGTTAAAGGCATAGGCGACATCGCCTTCATCTTGGGTGGCGGGAAACACCTCAAACACAGTTTCCTTCAGATCCATCAGCGCCACATCGCGTTTTGAGGACATCAACCGCCCAAGGGTCACATTCCCAATCGGGCGCATCCGCGGATCGACCAAAACGATATGATAAAACTGATCTGGCAGGCCCTGTTGGCGGCGCATGAAATCAATTGCCTGCCCCACAGTCCAATGTTCAGGCGCTTTTACAACTTCGCGCTGCATCAAACGACCTGCGGAATATTCGGGGAATTGCAGCGCCTGTTCAATCGCGATCCGATCACTGTCATCAAGTGCGTCTAGGATTTGGGTTTGTTGTTCTTCCTCCAAATCTTCCAGAAGATCGACAACATCGTCACTGTCCAGATCACGAACCGCCTCGGCCAGGACCTCTGGTTTCAGATACGAGATCACCTCTTCCCGAAGGGTGTCATCCAATTCCGAAAGAACATCACCGTCAAAATCACGGTCATAAAGTAGGATCAAACGCCGACGATCATATAGGCCGATTTGTTCCAAAAGGTCGGCGATATCGGCGGGGTGCATATCCTCAAACAGGGTCAGCAGCGCTTCGCGATCCTCGCGATCTACCGCAAAGAGAATTGCCGACACATCACGCCGAGAAAGAGAGTAATCAACAGCGTCCGCATCCATGTCGCCCTCTGATGTCAATGTGCGATCATCCATTTATTCCTCCTTTCTGTTGTGATCACCCTATTGCTATTCCAATAGGTGTTACAATCCAAAAACCGCTGGTGCTATCCCAATGTTGGCGCCATATACTGTAGCCCTAAGTGGCGCAAGGCGGATTAAGGTGACGACATGGACGATCGGAAAATTATTAAGGGACGGGTCCTCTCATTCTCGGAGAATCCTTTCAACCATCACTTTAATTTTAATTCTTTAAATATTGATAATAAATATATTTATGTAAATAACGATCAAATTGAATTTATTGATGATACACCCGGTCTAGACCCAGAATACGAAAATGCCGAACGCATCGATCACAGCGAACATGTGATTATGGCGGGGTTTGTTGATGCCCATGTCCATTATCCACAAACCGCCATTATCGCCAGCTGGGGCAAACGTCTGATTGATTGGTTAAACACCTATACCTTCCCCGAGGAAATGCGATTTGGCGATCCGGTTTATGCTGCGGAAATTGCCACACGTTATGTTGAATTTGCCCTGCGCAATGGCACGACAAGCATGGCCAGCTATTGCACAGTTCACCCCGAAAGCGTTGAGGCCTTTTTCACCGCAGCTGCGGACCGCAACATGTGCATTGTTGCGGGAAAAACCTGTATGGATCGTAATGCGCCCGATGGTCTGCGCGACAGCGCCAAATCCGCCTATGATGATAGCAAGGCCTTGATCGAACGCTGGCAGGGTAAGGGACGCGCGCACTATGCAATCACGCCGCGGTTTTCCCCCACATCCACGCCCGAACAGTTAGAAGCACTTGGGGTCCTGTGGGCGGAACATCCAGAATGCTTGATGCAAACACACCTATCCGAACAAACCGATGAGATCGCCTTGGTGCGCAAGCTATTCCCCAACGCGCGTGATTATCTGGATACATATGAAACCTTTGGCCTGCTGGGGGGACGCGGGCTTTATGGGCACGCGATCCACCTAGAGCCGCGCGAGATGGACCGACTGACCGAGGTTGGCGCATCTGTTGTACATTGCCCCACCTCAAACACCTTTATCGGTTCTGGCCTGTTTAACACGGCGGGCATGATGGCGCATGGGATAAAGGCGGGCCTTGCCACCGACACAGGGGGCGGATCAAGCTTTTCCATGCTGCGCACGATGGCCGCGGCCTATGAAATCGCGCAATTGCGTGGTGTGGCACTACATCCCGCGCAACTCTTATGGTTGGCAACCTGCGGATCGGCACGTGCCCTACATTTGGACCATCAGATTGGCAACATCGCGCCAGGAATGGCTGCGGATATGGTGGTGCTGGATTTGGCATCGACACCCGAAATTGCACAACGCAGCGCCCGCGCCGAGGATATTTGGGAGGAAATTTTCCCCACCATCATGATGGGCGATGATCGCGCAATTGCCGCCACCTATGTGGCGGGACAAAGGATTTAGGGGCGCCTAACCCGCCAACTTCAACGCAAGCCTGTTCTGCGTTTCGATCAACTTTGGCAGATCAAGCGTTGCCATATGCCAATCACGCACAATCTGCCGCCCCTCAACAAATAGGTGGCGCACCTTATTGGGGCCCGCGATCACCAATGCAACGGGATCCCAACTTCCGGCGCTTTCAACACCATTGATATCCCAAATCGCGATATCGGCACGTTTACCCACTGCGATGCGCCCACATTCAGGACGACCCAAAACATCCGCGCCGCCGCGCGTTGCGATTTCCAATGCCTCACGCGCACTCATCGCATCAGCACCATTTTGCACACGCTGTAGCAACATGGTTTGACGCGCTTCATCCATTAGGTTCGCGACATCATTACTGGCCGATCCATCGACGCCCAGACCCACTTTTACACCCTGATCACGCATGGTGCGTATGGGTGCAATACCTGATCCAAGTCGGCAGTTTGAACAGGGGCAATGCGCAACGCCTGTGCCTGATTTTGAAAATAAATCAATCTCTTGCCCATCTAATTTAACGCAATGTGCATGCCATACATCATCACCCGTCCACCCCAAATCTTCTGCATATTGGCCTGGGCGGCATCCGAATTTTTCCAATGAATAGGCGATGTCTTCGTCGTTTTCTGCCAAATGTGTGTGCAAAAACACGGATTTATCACGTGCCAACAGGGCTGCATTACGCATCAGTTCGCGGCTGACCGAAAATGGGGAACAGGGGGCCACACCCACGCGCACCATTGACGATTCAGACGCATCATGAAACTGATCTATTACACGAATACAATCGCTTAGAATGCTTTCCTCACTTTCAACCAGATGATCGGGTGGCAACCCTCCGTCGCTTTCCCCAATGCTCATCGCGCCCCGCGTTGGGAAAAACCGCACTCCAACCTCTGCTGCACCTTCGATGGTGTCATCAAGGCGCGCGCCGTTTGGGAACAGGTACAAATGATCCGAACTCATCGTGCAGCCAGACAGGGCAAGTTCACTGAGCCCCAGCATCGCGGAAACGCGCATCTCCTCTGGACCAAAGCCCGCCCATATCGGATAGAGGGTTTGCAACCACCCAAACAACAACGCATCCTGCCCCCCTGGCACAGCACGTGTGAGCGATTGATAAAGGTGATGATGCGTATTGACCAAACCAGGGGTCACAACCGCATTTTGTGCATCAACTATTTCTGCACCTGCGGGTACGGGAATATTTTCGCCAATCTCCGAAATAACGCCATCACGCAATAGGATATCATGTCCGTTCAATTCACGCCGCGTGTCATCCATGGTCAGGATTGTGTGGGCATTTTTGATGATCCACGTTCTGGTCATTCTTGGGTCACCTCTTTTAATATGGACAGCGCCTCTGCGTGCAATTCGGGTGTTGCGGCGGCCACAACACGTCCCCCCATATGCGCCGCGCCCCCTGTCCAATCGGTAATCACACCGCCTGCGGCTTGGATCACGGCGATGGGGCCCTGAATGTCATAGGCGTTCAATCCCGCCTCAATCACCAAATCAATTTGCCCAGCAGCCAACAAGGCATAGGCATAACAATCCATGCCATATCGCGTCAGGCGCGCACGCTCTGCCACTGCATGAAATGCGCGTGCCTCAAGGGCGCTGCCAACTTCGGGGAAGGTCGTAAAAATCGTGGCATCACATAGGGATTTAGTGCCACGTACCTGCAACGCGCCGTTGCCATGGGGCCCTGACATCTGTGCAAATCCCAATCCGCCCCAAAACCGTTCACCGATATAGGGTTGATCAATCATTCCCAAAACGGGTCCATGATCCATCTGTTCCAATGCAATCAAAACACCCCATGTTGGTGTTCCGCTGATAAACCCGCGCGTGCCATCAATGGGGTCCAACACCCAACGGTATCCACTTTGACCCGCGATTTCGCCGAATTCCTCGCCCAAAATACCATCCTCGGGCCGCGCATTGGCAAGGATTTCGCGCATCGCTTTTTCGGCGGCGCGATCTGCTTCGGTGACGGGATCAAATCCGGATGCCAGTTTATTGTCCGCAACCAAGTCATGCCTGCGGAAATAGGGCAAAATCACAGCGCGTGCGGCGTCCGCCATGGCATGCGCGGTATTCAAAATGTAATCAGGTAAAAGATTGGGCATAAAGGGGCCTTCGCGCAAAAGTATCTCTTTTGCGCTAGACCAAAGGCGCGCTCAAATCAAGAGACGTCGCTTAGAACACGGGCCAAATCAAACAGGCGGCGGCGTTGGTTTTCAGGGATCGCGTAGTAAGACCGCAGCAACTCCAAGGCCTCTTTATCTGAGAGGACATCTGATGGTGCCACACCTGGTTCCACCTGCACTTCATCCCCTTCGATACCTTCAAAAAAGAATGAGATATCAACCTGAAGCGATTTTGCGATGTCCCACAAGCGTGATGCGCTTACGCGGTTTGCGCCCGTTTCATATTTTTGGATTTGCTGAAATTTAATTCCAACTTGATCCGCAAGTTGTTGTTGGGTCATCCCAACCAACCATCTGCGATGTCGAATGCGTTTTCCCACGTGTTGATCGACGGGATGTGCCATGTTGTGTTCCTTTGCCTTAGCATGCCGTTCTATCCCTGAACGACACAAACCTGATCGATTTGAGAATCAATCAAAAGCGCATGACCACATCCCAAGCACGCCACCCTAGGGTATCATCGCATTTCAAGCTTTGGGAAGGACGAATTCTCATAAAAAGAATACTCAAAAGGATAGGTACAATCTAAACGTGCGGTCGAAGGACAGGGTCATTCACGCGTCATTTCCCCGCGCCCCGAATTGCCCCTTTGCGTTTGACATCATTCGGGCGGCCCGATTAGGTGAAGAAAAAAGTTAGGAGCCGATATGAAAGCGCTGCAGGTGCATGCATTTGATGCCCCCATTCAAATGACAAACGTGGATATTCCCGAACCATCACAGGGACAAATACGGATAAAAATCGCGGCCTGCGGTTTGAATTTTGCGGATTTGCTGATGCAAAAAGGCACCTATCAGGACACGCCAAAGCCGCCATTCACCCTTGGCATGGAAGTGGCCGGCATTGTGGACGCCATCGGCCCTGACACGGATGCCCCTGCTGTTGGAACACGCGTTGCGGTTTTCGGCGGCCAAGGCGGATTGGCCGAATTTGGATGTTTTGACGTTGATCGCATGATCACCCTGCCCGACAGCATGCCGTTTTCGGATGCCGCGGCACTACAGATTGCCTATGGGACATCCCATGTCGCCCTGGATTATCGTGCGGGTTTGCAGGCGGGTGAAACACTCTTGGTGCTGGGTGCAGCCGGGGGTGTTGGATTAACCGCGGTGGAATTGGGCAAATTAATGGGGGCCCGCGTGATCGCCGTGGCCCGTGGTGCGGACAAATGTGCCATTGCCGCGCAGGCAGGCGCAGATCATGTGATTGATGCCACAGATGCGGATTTACGTGCCGAGCTAAAGGTATTGGGCGGTGTTGACGTCGTCTATGACCCCGTTGGAGGCGATCAATTCAAAGCAGCCTTTCGTGCCTGCAACCCCGAGGCACGCATTTTAACCATAGGATTTGCCAGCGGTGATGTTCCACAAATTCCCGCCAATCACCTATTGGTCAAAAATATCGCGGTTTTGGGATTTTATTGGGGCGGTTATCTGGCCTTCAAACCGCAGGTCGTGCGCGACAGCTTGGCCCAATTGGTAACCTGGCATAGTGAGGGTGCATTGCGCCCACATATCAGCCACCTGTTGCCCTTTGAACAGGCAGAGGATGGGATTGATTTGTTGCGTGCGCGCAAATCAACGGGCAAGGTTGTGATCCATGTTAATCCGACCCTGACATAATTCGCAAAAGTTTCAGAAAGTTTCTTTTGGAAAAATCTTGAAAAACCTGCGGAAAATAACGATATTTGCCGCAGGATCGATGGTTACCAGCCATTCGGCTATTGGAGGTACTATAATGGCAGACAATTACACAATGCGTTCCGCAATGGGCGCACGTGCAGCACAGATCGACGAAGGTCTGCGCGCACATATGAACAAAGTTTACGGCACGATGTCCGTTGGCATGCTGATCACAGCATTGGCTGCATGGGCAATCGCGGGCCTTGCAGTCACAACTGACCCTGCAAACGCAGTGGGCCAGATGCAAAACGGAACAATGCTAACTGCATTGGGTGCAGCGATTTACACATCTGCGCTACGTTGGGTGATCATGCTGGCCCCATTGGGGATGGTATTTGCCTTTGGCGCGGTCGCAAACCGCACAAGCGCAGCAGGCGCGCAGTTGTTCTTTTATGCGTTCGCGGGCTTGATGGGCCTATCGCTTAGCTCAATCTTTATCTTCTATACCACATTCTCGATCATTCAGACATTCCTTGTCACTGCGATCGCGTTTGCGGGCCTATCTCTATGGGGCTACACAACGAAGAAAGATATCAGCGGTTGGGGGTCATTCCTAATCATGGGTGTGATCGGCATCTTGGTTGCATCCATCATCAACATCTTCCTTGGATCACCTGCGATTGCATTTGCGGTATCCATCTTGGGTGTGTTGATCTTTGCGGGCCTAACTGCCTATGACACACAGAACATCAAAAACACATATATCGCCCATGCGCATCATGGCGATCAGGATTGGTTGGACAAATCTGCAATCCACGGCGCGTTGCAGCTGTATTTGGATTTCATCAACCTGTTTATGTTCTTGCTACAATTCATGGGCAACCGCGAATAAAGTTGGCACATACCAATACAACAGGGGTCCGATTTTTCGGGCCCCTTTTTTTATGGAAGATGCAGATAAGGCGGCCCCGCCAAATAAATGGCGATAATCCATCTGAACCTAAACATAGATTTTTTGTTCAAAGCCAATCGTCAGATTGGCAAGCGCTGACCTCCCGTCAAACCAAAACAAAAAAGCCGCTGAAACTCAGCGGCCTTTTTAAAATTCAAAAGAAAATCAAACTTACTTGATTTTGCCTTCTTTGTATTCGACGTGTTTGCGTACAACTGGGTCATACTTACGAACGACCATTTTTTCTGTCATTGTACGTGCGTTTTTCTTTGTCACGTAGAAGTGACCAGTGCCCGCGGTCGAGTTCAGGCGGATTTTGATTGTGGTTGGCTTCGCCATTTTACATCTCCTGCGACTGGGCCGCGGCCCATGAAATCCTTGAAGCCTGCCTTTTAATGAACACTGCGCCCGAGTCAACAGGGATCAGCCGCTTTTTCGTGAAAATTTACGCGCGGGCGGCCTGTAAGCCGGATTCTGTCCAGGGGTTGCCCCCTTGGATGACCATTCCTCTTGAACCATGGTTGCCCATGGCCCTCTAGCTGCCAACCCGATCCTTTGGGCCAAAGCCACCCTGCGGCGATATCGGTTGCCCGATCAGCTCCGCGCAAGGATCCTATTCGGCATTGCTCCTGGTGGGGCTTGCCATGCGGGTCCTGTTGCCAGTCCCCCGGTGGGCTCTTACTCCACCGTTTCACCCTTACCCATGCGGACATGGGCGGTTTCATTTCTGTGGCGCTTTCCGTCGGGTTGCCCCGCCCGGGCGTTACCCGGCACCATTGCTTTGTGGAGTCCGGACTTTCCTCGGGGAAATCCCCGCGGCCATCCAGCCACCCGCGCGTGTTCTGCGCCTACTTGGATGGGGGGCCTAGGTCAACTGAAATTTGTCGGCAAGCGCTGCTGCCATCGTGCAATCGACCGCGCCCAGTGGTCCTGCACCGGCGGGGCGAAAATGCAGGCGAAAGGCCCGCAGCCGCGTTTCTAGGGGGGCATCAGGGTCATATCCAATCCGACCAAGGTTCGCATCAAACACCGCCGCATCCACGCCTGATTGCGCCACAGCATCGGCCCAGACACCAAATCCCATCTGGGCCAAGGCGCGCCAATCAAACCGCGCCCCTGGGTCCGCCTTGCGCCCCAATGCGATATCGGAATGACCAATCACAGAGTGAGGCGGAATATCATTGCGCGTGCAGACCCCAGATAACAGGGTGACAAGCGCATGTATCTGTGGTGCTGGAAAGGGGTGATCCCCCCGATTGCACAGTTCGATCCCGATCGAGGCGGAATTCACGTCACGACAGCCCTGCCAAAAACTCTGGCCCGCATGCCACGCACGCATATCGTCGGAAACCAATTGCGTCACAGTACCGCTTTCAGAAATCACGTAATGGGCAGATACCTGATGCACAGTATCACACAGCCGTTCAATCGCCTCGGCAGCGCTGTTCATCGCTGTATAATGCAGGATCACCCATTTTGGCATCAGCCCCCCTTTTCGTTCGCCAAAATTTGGCGACGGGATCTGATCTACGATCACTTCTTAATCGCCGCACGGAAAGGTGTTGGATCCCACCGACAGGCAAATCCATCGCCATCGGGATCAAGTCCATAGCGGTCACGCTCTGGTCCGCCCGCTTTCAAAAACGCTTCTTGTGCGGCCGCATTGGACACATATTTCGCACAGTTTCGCAAACTGCGGTTTTCTGATTGGAACAGACTGCGCGAATAAAGCGGTTCCCCAACTGGGTTTGACGTTTTGATCGCATAGGCCACGATATTTGGAATATCTGTGCCAGGACGCGTTGGAACCTCGGTTGGTTCGATCAGGGTGTAAAGTGCGCGGTTTCTCTCAAGGCGCTCTGCATCGCTTTCAATGGATTGGCGATCACTGACCGCACCAAAATCCTGCTCATCCGATAGACCTGGATTGTTTGGCGCAGGCAATGGTGCGGTTGTTGCCGCCACCTCTTCCTCTACCTCTGGCACAATTTCAGTGGGCAATGTATCCAGCACCTCAATCGGGGCGTGCAGGCCCGCCAATTCCGCATCGCGCGTTTGTTGTTCTTGGGCGGGCACATAAGTGCTATTTGGTACATCAGTGCCGCCGCAAGCGGCCAAGGTCAAACCCATTGAGAGTATAAATAATGTCCGCATGTCCCCTGTCCCTATTTTATCCACGGTGATGTGTTACCACCATTTATTGGGCTTGGCGACAAACCCCGCAGATTGTTCAAGCGCATAAGCAGTATTCAGCAAATCGCCTTCTTCCCATGGGCGTCCAATCAACTGTAGACCCAATGGCAACCCTTGTGCATCCAATCCTGCAGGAACCGAGATACCCGGCAATCCCGCCAAGTTCACCGTCACAGTAAACACATCGTTTAAATACATTTGCACGGGATCTGCATCTGTCATTTCCCCCAAGCCAAAGGCCGCCGATGGGGTTGCAGGTGTCAAAATCGCATCCACACCTGCGGCAAACACATCTTCAAAATCTTTTTTGATCAAAGTGCGTACGCGCCGCGCGCGGTTATAGTAGGCATCATAAAATCCGGCTGACAACACGTATGTGCCGATCATAACGCGGCGCTGAACCTCTGGTCCAAATCCTTCTGCGCGGGTTTTTTCGTACATTTCCGTAATGCCATCGCCCGCACCCAATGTTGCACGAAGCCCAAAACGTACCCCATCATAGCGTGCAAGGTTTGATGACGCCTCAGCGGGGGCAATCACGTAGTAGGCAGGCAGCGCGTATTTTGTGTGCGGAAGCGAGATGTCAACAATCTCGGCCCCTGCATCCCGCAACATTTCGGTCCCACTTTGCCACAGTGTTTCGATTTCGGCGGGCATCCCGTCCATACGGTATTCTTTTGGAATACCAATCTTTTTCCCGCGAATATCGCCTGTGAGCATGGCTTCAAAATTCGGCACGGCGATATCTGCGCTCGTGCTGTCTTTGGGATCATGGCCACACATAGTTTCCAACATGATCGCCGCATCGAGCACCGATTTCGTCATGGGTCCCGCCTGATCAAGGGATGAGGCAAAGGCAACAATGCCCCAGCGTGAGCACCGTCCATAGGTCGGCTTGATCCCCACAATGCCCGTGAATGCGGCAGGTTGACGGATGGATCCACCCGTATCGGTCCCCGTTGCCGCCAAACACAAATCCGCCGCAACGGCCGAGGCAGACCCGCCTGATGATCCACCAGGCGTTAGGTTACGCTCATCCACCTTCCACGGGTTGACCGCATCGCCATAAACGGATGTTTCATTGGAACTGCCCATGGCGAATTCGTCCATGTTCAATTTGCCCAACATCACGGTGCCTGCGTCCTTCAACTTTTGGCTGACGGTGCTTTCATATTCGGGTTTGAACCCTTTCAAAATGCCACTCGCCGCTTGGCTATCGACACCTTGGGTACAAAACAAATCTTTGATGCCCAATGGAATGCCGCACATATCGGGGGCATCCCCCGCTGCAATGCGCGCATCCGCCGCCGTTGCGGCCGCAATCGCCAAATCAGGTGTTTTGTGTACATAGGCGCCCAACGCATCTGCCGCATCAATGGCATCCAAACAGCTTTGTGTCAGTTCGACCGAGGTGATTTCCTTGGCACGCAGTTTGTCACGCGCATCCGCAATCGTAAGTTTGTGTAGATCGCTCATTATTCCACCACCTTTGGCACCACAAAAAATCCTTCACGCGCATCTGGTGCGTTCTTTAGAACTTTGTCCTGTTGGCTCCCGTCTGTCACTTCATCAACACGGCGCTTCAAACGTTGTGGGGTGACAGATGTCATCGGTTCAACACCCTCAACATCCACCTCATTCAACTGTTCAATAAACCCAAGGATTGTGTTGAACTCTTGCGCTAAGGCAGGAAGCGCATCTTCCTCAACCTTGATGCGCGCAAGTTTCGCAACCTTTGCTGCTGTCGCCGTATCAATCGACATATAGGCTCTCCATCATTCGTTTGCCCTCGTTTAACGCTTGGCGCGCTTCCCTGCAAGCATATGGCGATGATAAACCTCAATCATCCACGCCAACATCACCGCGTTCAAAATATGCCACAGAAAATAGGTGCCCACTGGGTGCATATGGCACAGCGGTTCATCCGCCCAACGCGCCCCCATCGAGGCCACCAAAATACCCACACCAATCGTCAACCCACGCGCAACATCGGACAATTTGCGCCGCAACAGATAGGCGTAAATCAGGATTAGGATCGGCACGGGCACATACCCACGTATTGAGCCCAAAAATTCCCAATCCGAAATCATCCATCCAATCCCAGTGGCAAAAGGGAAAAAACCTACCACGGCCAGCCACGATACCCCGCGTGAGGCGTCAAAATAATCTCGCGTTGCCACATAAATATAGACCAAGATGAACATCAGGATCGGTAAAACATCGGCCAAACCCGCCCAAGTTTGCGCAAATGTGTGAAACAAAAACGACCCGATCCCGATCAGCGCCAAAATCACCGCCAACACACGCCCCATCACGGGTAGGTCAGGACGCCGCCACGCCCAAAGTGCCGCAATCAAAAACGCGGCATTCGTCATCGCATTGATAGGTTGGGACCAAAACGCCGCATCCACACGCTCACAATACCACCAACCGCTTCGAACCACTCCACCTGATCCCCCTTCCCCATCGCCAATCACGCGCAAAATGCACCGCACTTGAGCATGTTTGGCATATCCTGCGTGCGTCAGCACACAATTTTCCAACCGCTTGGTCAATAATGTGGTAGCCTAATTTAAAATAAACAGGGAACAAATATGAAAATTACATTCTTAGGACACGCCTCATTTCGCATTGAAATTGCCGATCAAACACTTCTGATTGATCCCTGGCTGACGGGAAATCCGGTTCTTTCAGAAGATCAACATCCGGCAGCTGTGGCAGGTGCCACGCATATCCTCCTGACGCATGCGCATTTTGATCATATGGCAGATGTGGTGCGCCTTTCTAAAGAGCTGAATGTTCCCTTGGTTGGCCAATATGATTTGATGAGCTGGCTTGAGGAAAGCGAAGGGCTGTCGGTCGTCGGCTTTAACAAAGGCGGCACAGTCACCCTTGGCGATGTTGCTGTCACGATGGTCAACGCCGTTCATTCCTCAACCACCCGCACGGAAAACGGTCTGCAGGCAATGGGCAGCGAATGTGGTTTCATGATCGAAGCAGAGGGGCGCACGATATACGTCTCTGGCGATACAGATGTAATGGCGGACATGGCGCTATTCAATGATCTGCACGAACCCGAAATCGGCATTCTGGCCTGCGGGGGGCATTTCACCATGGATATGAGGCGTGCGGCCTATGCGGCAAACAAATTCTTTAACTTCACCACAATCATCCCCTGCCATTATCGCACCTTCCCCGTTCTTGAGCAAAGCGCACAGGTTCTAATCGACGAAGTGCCCAGCGCGCGGATCATCGAACCCGAGGTGATGGTGCCTTTCACGCTTTAACTCTCGGAGACGAATAGAACCTCATCCAATGGCGCGCGTTCGGTTCTGAATTGATTGGCGGGATGCGCGGCGTCGGCATAGCCAAACGAAATCGCGCATAACACATCACGATCCTCTGGGATGCCCAACGTCTCGCGCACAATGTCGCTCATCTCCGCGATTGAGGCTTGGGCAATCGTCGCAATGCCCTTTGCCTCTGCTGCCATCATAAAGGCGGTTACAAAGGCCCCGCAATCCAACACGCCATAGGCCCCCAACTCTTTCGGGGTGGTAATCACAACCGCTTGGGGTGCGCCAAAAAAGCGGTAATTCTCTAACATCTGTGCGCGTGATCCTGCGCGATCCCCGCGTTCAACACCGACCGCTTGATACAATTGCAATCCACAGGTGCGTCTGCGCTCTGCGTGTTTGCCTGTCGCTTTTTCTGGAAATGGCACATCTGGCACACCCTCGTCCGCCATCGCTGCCGCCATTACTTTTTCAGATAGGGTGTCTCTGACATCACCCCTCACCAAATGCACCTGCCAGGGTTGGAAATTACACCATGACGGCACCTTTTGCGCGGCTTGAATGATCGCGTGAATATCCTCTATGGGAACGGCCTTGTCCTGCAATGCACGACAGGAATATCGCCCATCTAGTATTTTATTAAGTGTCTCAAAATCACTGCTCATTATGACGTCCAATCAGTTTTAAAATTTCAGCGCGATGTGCGTCGCGCACGCAAATATCCCCAATGCACGGCTGCGCACCATCAAATCGCGGTGCGGGGGCCGCGCATAGCATGCCATCCACCTCTTGCCAGATGCCGCGGTCCTGAATGTGCGGGTCACTTTGCGCCTGCCATGGGGAATAAACGGGAGCGACACAGGCATCTGATCCCTCAAACAATTCCGTCCAATGCGACTGGGGTTTTGCGGCAAAGATCGCAGCAAGTGCACGCGACTGATCCGGCCAGCGTTTTGGATTATACTGCTCTGCGAAGGCTTCTGTATCCTGCAATCCCAGAATGTATAAAAATTGCGCATAAAATTTCGGCTCAAGACATTGAACCGACATATAGGCCCCATCCGCACAGGCATAACAGCGTGACCAATGGGGACCATCCAGCAGGCTTTGACCCCGCGCCTCGCTCAAACTGTTGTTGGATTGCAAGGACATCAACAGGTTCAGCATATGGGCCGCACCATCCACAATCGCCGCATCCACAACACATCCCTGCCCCGTGTCCCGCGCACGCAAAATCCCCGTCAGCATCCCAATAACCAGATAGAGCGCGCCGCCACCAATATCGCCCACAACCGTTGGCGGTGTTTGGGGGCGATCCCCAGCACCCGATGCATACCACAACGCCCCTGTTAGGGCCGCATAGTTGAAATCATGTCCGGCCTGCTTCGCCCGCGGCCCCGTTTGGCCCCACCCTGTCATGCGTCCGTAAACCAGATGCGCGTTGGTGGTGCGCAGATCATCTGGGCCCAACCCCAGACGTTCCATAACACCGGGGCGAAACCCCTCAATCACCCCATCGGCCTGTGCACAGAGCTGACGTGCAATTTCGCGATCAGCCTCTTGCTTCAAATCTAGCACGATTGATTTTTTCCCACGATCCAATGGGCTGTGCCCTGTCCGCGCAGGCGATTGAACGCCTCCCGCGCGATGAATGACGATCACCTCTGCCCCCATTTCGGCCAACATGGCCCCCGCAAATGGGGCAGGTCCCAGTGCTTCAAATTCCACAATACGAACGCCTGATAGCATCCTCGCCTCCTGTCATTGCGATGACACTAACCGCATTTAATATTGACGCAAGTGCGCCCCTCGCAGTTTTTGGTAACCCAAATGCCAAGACATGCTAAAATCCTCGGGAATAAAGAGTTGAGCAGTCTTCATGTCTAAACTTTCGCGTGCGGAAACGCCCGCAGAAAAAGTTGCCAACGGCGAATTTATTTTGCAGGTGGCCGAACGTATCATTCGGGACGGATGATTTGAGGCCTTGTCCATGAACCGACTGGTGCAGGAGACGTGTTGTGCCAAAGGAACCCTGTATCTGAATTTCACGACGCGCCACGAAATTTTGGCCTCGCTTTGCGTGCAATTTTAATGAGTTAGCATCATAGGTTGGGCGAAAGCCTGACTAAGGCACTAAATTATGATGAATTTTGCGCCCGCTATATGCGTGAATTAACCTATGATACTCTGTTTATGCCTATGCTGGTATTGGAACGGCGCGATCTGGAAACGGGTTTGCCCGATGGTACCTATGCGCAGGTCAGTCTTGCGCTGCAACGCGTGTTGGGGGAACAGGCCGAAGTGTTCAAAGAAACATTGGATGTGACGGATCAGCTTGCCTCAAACTTGGTTTGGGCCTTTTACACGGCGGCGCTGGGGGCCGTGCAATTTCCAAAATCCCCAAATATGCGGGCCTCCGTTTCGTTTGTGGTGCGCAAATTCCAAGAGGCATCACGCTTTGACACATTATTCCGCAATTTGGTGGATCAATTTGCACCCTAATCCGTCCTTGCCCAGACAGACCCCTCTTGCATTGATCGCATTTCAATCGCACAGTTTACCAAAGCGAACCTGGGAAGCAGGAGGATGGTATGGCAACTGTCGATTTGAACGCCGATATGGGCGAAGGCTATGGTCCATGGAAAATGGGCAATGATGACATTTTGCTGGACATCGTAACCTCTGCCAATATCGCATGTGGATTTCATGCGGGCGATCCAAATATCATGTTAAGCACCATGAAGAGGGCTGCGGAAAAAGATGTGGGCATTGGCGCCCACCCAGGGTTTCACGACATCGAAGGGTTTGGCCGCAATCGTCTGTCCATTCCCATCGGCACCCTACAAAACCAGGTACGCTATCAGGTGGGTGCGGCATTGGGCATGGCGCGCGCAGCGGGAACAACAGTTCGGCACATCAAATTGCATGGGGCCATGTCCAATATGGCATCCGAGAATGCAGACATGGCCTATGCACTATATGATGCCGCCCTGTCGGTCGCGCCCGAGGCGACAATTATGGTGTTGGCTGCCACAGCGCACCAAGAGGCTGCGGAAAAATTGGGATGCAAATGGGTTGGCGAAATTTTTGCCGACCGCGCCTACAATGATGATGCCACTCTGGTTGATCGTAAATTGCCGGGCGCTGTGATCCACGATGCGACAATTGCAGGACCGCGGATTGCCGACATGCTCGAGGCAGGTGCGATTATCACCCAATCGGGCAAACACATCCCGACGAAAATCGATACAATTTGCCTGCATGGGGACACACCTGAGGCGATTAAAATTGCAAAGTCAACGCGTCAGGCCCTGCGTGATCGCGGGATCCAATTGAAAAAATTCGATGCTGAATGACTGTCTGCAGATACTTGGAAATTTCTTGTCTAGAAATTTTGGCGACAAAATTAAATGTTTTCTTGACATAAGACTTCCGCACAAGCTTGGATGTGCAGACGTGGTGGACACGTCGAATGTGTGCACTATAATGATAACAGGCTTAGATACACCAGATTTTCGGCTTGCAGCGTTGAAATCGGTTACATAAGCTCACCAATACGCTTAACATTGGGAGATGTTAGCAAATAATGCAAAACAGTGAGGAGTTGACTTGCATGGAACGTCGTAAATTTTTAACAGGTGCAGCGGTTGGTGCGGGCGCAGCAGCGCTTGCTTCACCAGCAATCTCAGGCGGTCACACAAAAGTGATGACGGTCGTTTCAACTTGGCCACGAGATTTCCCGGGCTTGGGTATTTCTGCACAACGTTTTTGTCAACGTGTGAATGAAATTTCTGGAGGCGCTATAACAACAGAATACTTCGCGGCTGGGGAGCGCGTAGGTGCGTTCGACTCATTTGATGAGGTATCTTCAGGTAATGCTCACGCATACATCGGCGCGGACTATTACTGGACGGGTAAACATGCAGGTTTCGCTTATTTCACATCTGTTCCATTCGGTATGACAACACAAGAATGGACAGCATGGATCAAGTTTGGTGGCGGCCAAGAACTTTGGGACGAGCTATCCGGAGAATTTGGATTGAAAAAGCTTCCAGTTGGTTCAACAGGCACGCAAGCCGGTGGCTGGTTCAACAAAGAAATCGAAAGCCCAGATGACTTTAAAGGTCTGAAAATGCGTATGCCAGGTCTCGGTGGTCAGGTTATCACAAAAATGGGTGCGTCATCCGTATCTCTTCCTGGCGGTCAAATTTATGAAAACTTGGTTTCCGGCGCTATTGAAGCGACAGAATGGGTTGGTCCATACAACGATTACTTCATGAAGTTTTACGAGGCGGCAAAATATTACTATACTGGGGGTATGCATGAACCTGGTGGTGGTTTGGCACTCGGCTTGAATGCTGAGTGGTGGGGAAGTTTGTCAGACACTGAGCGTGCAATCATTACTGCGGCAGCGAATGAAGAGCATGCAGCGGCACACGACGAAGCGATGGCCAAAAACGGCGAATACCTACAGAAACTAATCGACGAGCAAGGCGTTCAAGTACGCGCATTCAACGAAGATGTATGGGACGGATTTGCCGAAGCCGCAGAAGAAGTATTCGAAGAAACTCGCGACCATTCTGCAATGGCAGCGAAAATTGACGACAATTTTCAGGCGAAACTTCGCGAAATCGGCGGGTCAATTGCTTCATTCGAAGGCCAGTTTGTTACTCAGCGTAACCGTATCTTGGGTCTTGGCTAAGACCTTAGGTCAACAAGATATTGGGGTCCCTTTCGGGGCCCCTTTTTCATAATCCAAATAGGGTTATCATCTTTTGCTCTAAACAAGGAAAACTTGAAATGGCGCAGTCTACGCAAACGCCAGAATTCCCAAAATATGGCCAACCCGCGCCGATTGCGCGCCTGTTTGGTTGGTTCATGATGGCGGCACTCGGTGCATTTTTGATCAACAACGTTTTGATTGTAGCTTATGAAATGCCAACGGCCATGGCGTTTTTATCTGATGGTTTCAGCCTGAATGGCATGGTCACGCCAGCGATATATTTGATCGCGTTTATCATCGCGGCCTATTATGTTTTGACGAACCCAGATAATGCCTTGCGCTACGATGCGGCCAAACTTCATCGGTTTAACACCTTTGTTGTGCGGGCGATGTTTTGGTCGGTTTTCTTTGTTGGATTGGCAGATGCCATTGTGGCGTTCATGCGTGTTGAAAACATCTTCGTCGCTTGGCTTGGCGAAGAACAGGCCCGTGCATTTGGACGCAGTGCATTTGTTGCCCCCTATGTGCACATGCCGATGATCGCCCTTGGGATTGTTGTTGCAATATTTACGCGCACACTTGGGTTTACATGGCTTGCCCTATTGATTGTTGCGGCGGAACTGTTGATCGTTCTATCGCGCTTTATCTTTTCTTACGAACAGGCCTTTATGGGCGATTTGGTGCGCTATTGGTACGCCGCCCTGTTCCTATTTGCCTCGGCCTACACATTATATGAAGAGGGCCACGTACGTGTTGACCTGATATATGCAGGCCTGAACAACCGTAAAAAAGGATCCGTAAACGCAATCGGAACCGTTTTGTGTGGCCTATCAACTGCATGGGTCATCCTAATCGTTGGCATGGCGGGCAAAACATCCATGATCAACGCCCCTATCCGCACGTTTGAAGTCAGCCAAGCAGGGTTCGCAGGGATGTACATCAAATATCAAATGGCCGTGTTTATCGGTTTGTTCGCAATCACCATGCTGATCCAATTCGTCAGCTATTATTTCGATGCAGTCGCCGATCGTCGTGATGAACCTGGCCGCCGCGAAATTTCACCTGTTTCTCACTGAGGTCCATGATGGAATTATTTTTTCTACTCGTCCTAATTCTGATCATGGCAACGGCGCTTGGCTCGGGCTATCCCGTGGCCTTCGCGCTTCCGGGTGCTGCGATCCTAACAATCGTACTTGCTGCGATTGCTGGTTTCTTTGCGGCAGGTGATTCATCTGCTTATTTCCACTCAGGTGGCCCATATGAATGGCTCTCAGCTGGGGTATTGAACCTCAGGGGGGTTTATTGGGAGGTCGAACGTGACACCCTAATCGCCATTCCACTGTTCATTTTTATGGGCATCATGCTTCAGCGTTCAAAAATCGCAGAAGACCTGTTGGTGACCATGGCGCAACTGTTTGGGCCAGTTCCAGGTGGTTTGGGCATTTCCGTTGTTTTCGTGGGCGCCTTGTTGGCCGCAACAACGGGGATCGTTGGTGCAACTGTGGTTGCAATGGGCATGATTTCATTGCCTGCGATGCTGCGCAATAAATATTCCCCATCCCTTGCGACAGGTACAATTGCGGCCTCGGGCACATTGGGTCAGATCATTCCGCCCTCAATCGTGTTGATCATCTTGGCAGACCAGTTGGCGTCTGCCACGGACCAAGCTTCAACAGCACGTAAAGCTTTATACAAGGAATCCACAGGCGAACTTCAGATGCCATCTGTTTTTGATGTTGGATCAACATCTGCTGGTGAAATGTTCCTTGGTGCCTTTGTACCTGGCCTATTGTTGGTCGGCATTTACATGATCTACATCCTTGGCTTTGCGCTATTGAAACCTTCAGCGGCCCCTGCCGTTCCCTATGACGGGACGTATGATCGCAAGTTCTTTGGCAAGGTTTTGTTGACACTTGTTCCACCCCTTGCTCTGATCTTCTTGGTTTTGGGATCAATCATTTCGGGTATCGCGACAGTAAACCAAGCGGGCGCAATTGGTGCCGCGGGCGCGTTGATTATGGCGGGCTATCGGCTTGAAGGAAACCACAGGTTTGTCTTTGGTCCAGCGCTTTCGGCAATTGCAGGTGTGGTTGTCGTGGCCTTTGCACTGTCCAACTATGAAATGAACGTCAAGGCCGCCACAACAGCCGAAGATTTTCAAGGTATTTGGATTGGTGCATTGGGTACCGCCCTGATAGTGATCGGTGTCGTTTGGTCAGGATATCGCGCGCTTAAGATCGAGGATACGCTAAACGGCGTGATGATGGAAACCGCCAAAACAACGGCATTGGTTTTCGTGATTCTGTTGGGTGCGGCCATGCTAACAGCAGCCTTCCGTGCCTTTGGTGGTGAAGAGTTGGTACGTGAATTCCTTGTGTCGCTACCTGGTGGCTTCTGGATGCAGTTCGTCATCGTTATGTTAGTGATATTTATCCTTGGCTTCTTCCTCGACTTCATTGAAATCGCGGTTGTGGTTGTGCCGATTGTGGCCCCCATTTTGTTGGCAGATCCATCTGCAAACATCACTGCCGTGTGGCTGGGTGTTATGATTGGTTTGAACATCCAAACCTCCTTCCTGACACCACCCTTTGGATTTGCACTGTTCTATCTGCGCGGCGTGGCCCCAGCGGTTGTGAAAACAATTCAGATGTATCGCGGCGTTGTTGCCTTTATCACACTGCAGTTGATCGCATTGGTCATCGTGGGTCTATATCCGCCATTGGTGAACTATCTGCCCAACCGTTCTAGCCTGTTGTCAGAGGCCGCTCCGCCCCCGCGCAATCCGCGTTTGCAGTTTTGCCTGGATCAATTCGTTGCTGATGCGATCGCCGCGGATCAGGGTGCAACCATGGCAGCGATTAATACGGCAAAAACCATCAATGTGGACGGTATGCCAAAATTCATCGGCAAATCAATCGAGGGTTCAACCGAATCCGCGGAAGAGGCGCTGGCCGCATTGGCAGGCATTCAAATCGCAGCAGACGCTGTTCAGGATGCCGAAGCGGGATATCGTCCGCAGCTGACATTGGTGCGCGGTTTGGAAAAACAAATCCGCAACATTGCAGAGCATCGTGACAAGCTGGCAAAACAAGCCAGCCGGATGAACGCGGACAATCCAGAACGTGCCGAAATCGAAGCAGAAGTCGCACAAATATCAGACGAAATCGCTGCATTGGAATCGCAAATTCCAGACAACTGGGAAGCGGCACATGACACGTTCAAGAAGCTGACTGATGCAGAATCCAAGGCGCGCAATTCCTATCGCCGCTCTGGTGACACAGCATGGGAAGATGCGGCCATCATATTGGCGGCATTAGATGCAACCCCTGCATTTATCGCGCTGGAAAGCGATCTGAACGCATTGCGTCCAGCGTTGGAAACCGCTGAATTCGAAGTTGCCGAAGATGCGGCCAAAGCGCTGGAACGTTCATTCCGTGATCTAGAAGGCGCGGATGATGTCAAAAAGGCACTTGGCAAAGTGAAAAAGGCCATGAGCAAACGCAAGAAAGACCGCGAGACGGCTTTGAAAGAATATGAAAAAGCGCTTGCGGCCTATGCAGATCAACTGGTTTGGCGTGCCGCTGCCGAAACGCAAGTGCGCCCAGGTGTTCAGGTCTATTTGAACGCGATCAAAGGCAACATTGGTGCCCGTTCGCAAGAGGATCTGACACGTGAACAGGCGCTGTTCCTTGCGTCCTGTACATCACACCACAAGGATCTATCGCTGAACTTCTAAGGCGATACATATCATTAGAATAAAGGGCGGCCTATGGGTCGCCCTTTTTCATTTCCACATCACTGATTGCCTCATGGCTCTCTTGATTTCATCTAAAAATTCTATAAATCTCAGGAACCACTTTGTGATGAGCTTTGAATGATCCAGTATTCTTTAAAATGCGAAAACGATCACAGTTTTGATAGCTGGTTCGCCTCGGCGGATGCCTATGATAAATTGGCCGACAATGGCATGGTGTCTTGCGCGGTTTGCGGTTCAACCAAGGTCAGTAAATCGATCATGGCGCCGCGTGTGCGTACGACCAAGGGGAAAGAGGCACCAACCGCCCCAACATTGCCCACCGAGAAATCAGCAGCAGAACAGGCCATGGCCGAAATGCGGGCGAAGGTGGAACAAAATTCAGAATACGTCGGGACGAATTTCGCCACAGAGGCACGTTCGATGCATTTGGGGGACGCCCCCGAACGCGCCATCTATGGCGAGGCAAAACCAGAAGAGGCCAAATCCCTGATCGAAGATGGGATACCTGTTACCCCCCTACCCTTTATGCCGACGCGCAAATCGAACTGATCAAAAGATTGGTCAGCAAAGCTGTCAGTGGTATAAAAAGTTTTGTTTTGCACCGCCCTTATAACTCAGGCGACAGAATGATCCCAAAGATCAAGCTAAAGTCTGAGAACATGCACCCTTAATGTTTCAATTCCCAAGCCGACCTCGGGTGGCGCAGAAAGCGCCTCCCATGGCGGAGGTCAGCGCTTGCCAATCTATCGATTGGCGTCGAGTTAAAACCTGCATATGCGTGAATTGCGCGCAATAGGTTAAATTCGCGCCTGTTGCACTTGTATTGCCGTGAGGTTGCGCATAAACCCCCCACAACTTTGATCAAAGGGAAAGTTATGCCCGTACTTGTTATGAAATTCGGTGGTACATCTGTTGCCACCCTAGATCGCATCAAACGCGCAGCAAAACGCGTCGCTCTAGAGGTTGCCAAAGGATATAACGTGATCGTCATCGTTTCGGCGATGTCTGGCAAAACGAATGAATTGGTGGGCTGGGTCAATGAAACATCCCCCCTTTATGATGCCCGTGAATATGATGCTGTGGTTTCCTCTGGTGAAAATGTCACGGCAGGTTTGATGGCGTTGACGCTGCAGGAAATGGATGTGCCTGCCCGCAGTTGGCAGGGATGGCAGGTGCCTGTGAAAACCACGTCCGCCCATTCATCTGCACGGATTGAAGAAATCCCAACCGATAACATCATGGCCAAATTTGGCGAAGGAATGAAGGTTGCGGTTGTGGCGGGTTTCCAAGGGATCTCGCCCGAAGGGCGCATTACAACATTGGGACGCGGTGGATCCGATACAACTGCCGTTGCCTTTGCCGCGGCCTTTGATGCGGAACGCTGTGACATCTATACAGACGTAGACGGCGTTTACACAACCGATCCACGCATCGCCGAAAAGGCACGCAAGCTGGACAAAATCAGCTTTGAAGAAATGTTGGAACTGGCCTCGCTTGGGGCCAAAGTATTGCAAACACGTTCGGTCGAATTGGCCATGCGTTACAAAGTGAAATTGCGGGTTCTTTCCAGTTTTGAAGAACCCTCAGACACAGCAGGCACACTTGTCTGCGATGAGGAGGAAATCATGGAATCCAATGTGGTCTCTGGCATCGCCTATTCCCGCGATGAGGCAAAAATGACGTTGCAATCTGTTGCGGACCGTCCTGGCATTGCCGCGGCAATCTTTGGACCGCTGTCAAATGCGGGTGTCAACGTTGACATGATCATCCAAAATATCGCCGAAGAAGGTCGCACGGATATGACGTTCTCTTGTCCTACGGATCAGGTGATGCGCGCCGAAAAGGCATTGAATGATGCAAAAGACGCAGGCGAATTAAATTTTGCCGATTTGATTGCGGATACCAATGTGGCGAAAATCTCGGCAGTTGGTATTGGTATGCGTTCACAATCCGGTGTTGCGGCCAAAATGTTCCAAACCCTATCCGACGAAGGTATTAACATTAAGGTCATCGCAACCTCAGAAATCAAAATTTCTGTGCTTGTTGATCGAAAATACATGGAACTTGCCGTTCAATCCCTGCATGATGCCTTTGAACTAGAAAAGGCATAAGGCACAGACAGAATGTCAAAACGCTCTGGCAGCAACAGTCGCGCCCTCTTGGGACGGCTGCGCGACACCATGGCCTCTGAGGCCAAGGGACAAGAGCGGCTTGATACAATCACGCATCTGATCGCTGACTCAATGGGTACCGAGGTGTGCTCGATCTACCTGTTTCGTGATACCGACACTCTGGAACTGTGCGCCACCGAAGGTTTGAACCGCGATGCGGTGCACCAAACGCGGATGAAACTGGGCGAAGGTTTGGTTGGCCGCGTGGCCAAATCAAACAAAATCGTCAATACCGCCGATGCCCCCTCGGCCAAAGGGTTTCGGTATATGCCCGAAACAGGGGAAGAGATTTATTCATCTTTCCTTGGCATTCCAATCCAACGCTTGGGTGAAAAGCTTGGGGTTTTGGTTGTGCAATCAAAACTGGCGCGGGAATTCACATCCGATGAAATCTATGCCCTAGAAGTTGTCGCCATGGTCATTGCGGAAATGACGGAATTGGGTGCCTTTGTGGGTGAGGAAACAGGGCTTAAGGCGCTACACCAACAGGCGGTGATGATCCGTGGCGCCACCGCCCAAGAAGGCGCAGCGCAGGGCAACGTTTGGCTGCATGAACCGCGTGTCGTTGTCACAAACCTTGTGACCGAGGACCCAGAGGCAGAAAAACAACGCCTGCGCGACTGTGTTGAAACGCTGCAAGCGCATATTGATACCATGTTTGACACCGTTCAATCGGGAGACAAAGAACAGTTAGAGGTGTTAGAAGCCTATAAAATGTTCGCCAATTCGCGCGGATGGATGCGGCGCATGGAAACCGACATCGACAGCGGCCTATCGGCTGAAGCCGCCGTGGAAAAGGAACAGTCAACTGCACGCGCTCGTTTGGAACAGGCAACGGATGCCTATATGCGGGACCGTTTGCATGATTTGGACGACCTTTCAAATCGCCTGCTGCGCATATTGACAGGACAGGGCAAAGATACGGGTGCCGACATGCCCGCTGATCCAATCCTGATTGCATCCAATATCGGCCCCGCTGAATTGTTGGATTATGGGCGCAGCTTAAAGGGCATTGTTCTGGAAGAGGGATCTGTGGGCAGCCACGCAACCATCGTTGCCCGAGCCTTGGCAATACCGTTGGTTATCCGTGCCAAAAACATCACGACAGAGGCGTTGAACGGGGATCGTATTTTGGTGGATGGCGATCAGGGGATCATTCACCTGCGCCCTGACGAAATGGTTGCCAATGCCTTTCGTGATAAAATCGCGATGGAGGCCGAAGCGCAAGAACGCTATAGCGCAATCCGTGATGATGCGACTTTAACAAAGGATGGCACACATCTCTCGCTTGTTATGAACGCAGGCTTAATGGCGGACCTGCCCAGCCTAAATCATTCAGGCGCCGAAGGCGTGGGGCTATTTAGAACGGAACTACAGTTCTTAGTGCGTTCAAAAATGCCACAACGTAGCGAACTGAGCTCTCTTTACAAACGTGTGATGGACGCAGCCGATGGAAAACGCGTGGTGTTTCGCACGTTGGACATTGGTTCGGATAAGGTTCTGTCCTATCTTCCCCACATAGAAGAGCCCAATCCCGCCCTTGGTTGGCGTGCGATCCGCGTTGGATTGGACCGCCCAAGTGTTCTACGCATGCAGCTGCAGGCGCTCTTGCGCGCCGCAGAAGGTCGACCATTATCGGTGATGTTCCCCTTTGTTGCGCAGATGAACGAATTTGACCAAGCGCGCGCGGAAATGGACAAGGCCATTGAACGTGAAGTCAGGTTGGGCCACCCCATTCCTGAAAGCATGGAAATTGGGGCAATGCTGGAAACACCGTCATTAGCGTTTGCGCCAAAGCGGTTTTATGAAACGGTCGATTTTTTATCGATCGGTGGAAATGATCTAAAACAATTCTTTTTCGCGGCTGACCGTGAAAACGAATTGGTGCGCAGACGCTATGATACCTTGAATCTAAGCTTCCTCAGCTTCCTGCAACAAATATCCGAACGATGCGCGGAAACAGCGACTAGATTGTCATTTTGTGGCGAAGATGCAGGGCGCCCAATCGAGGCCGCGACATTTGCCGCAATTGGTATTAAAAATTTAAGCATGCGCCCGGCTTCTATTGGTCCTGTAAAACACATGTTGCTACGAACCAATTTAAATGACATCCGCGACGCCATCAAACAGGCACATGCCGAAGGCGTACAATCCGCCAGACCCTTTATATTACAGGCACTTAGTAGAAAATAATCGCACATCAGCGTTTATAAACTTTCCCAAAATGGCATTGGTTACATAATTATAAAACCAATTAAAAAACTAATACCACTTACCCTTTGGTGGGATACACAAAGGATAGGATCCCACCTACATTCGTTTCAATAGAGATCGAAGGTAAGAACAATGTAATTAAAGGAAATCAAAAACGGCAACATATACTTGACCATCCAAGACTGGCCACAAGCCCCTGTCACAACCTCTGACGAAGCGCCCCAAGCCGATGAGGAACGCAAAGCAGATACCCAAGAGGATTTTTTGGATTTTCGCTCGATGCCCTAGAGCACGATCCAGTTCTAAATCGTCAGGTCAATGTCTTTCGTAAAGTCTATTTTTGCAGCGAACGCATCGCGGATAAAACATCAATGGAATATGTTCATGCAAAACAGTTGTCTGCCCTTTTGGCCACACAGATTTTGCAAGAATTGAAACTTGAAAAACAGCGTGTCACGCCCAACTAAACACACTGGCGTGCGCCCCCTCCCCAAGGGCGCGCGCACGAATTATTGATCAGTTTATGAAACTGACTGGACCATCCACGCTTCGTCGCCTATAAGCCAAGCCATGTTGAAAATGGTGGCACATATTATTCGAATTATATGCCCGGCACTCTGAATAAGAGTGACCGGGTCAAGGCGTTTGAGCCATCGCGCCGCGTTTAACCTTTTCATATACATCACACCAGATTTGGGGACAAAAACTACATGTGTGCCGAAACACCAGATTACAAAGATACGCTAAATCTTCCGCAAACCGATTTTCCAATGCGCGCAGGATTGCCAAAGCGTGAACCCGAATGGCTTGCCCGTTGGGAACGTTTGGGCGTCTATGACCGCCTTCGCGAAAAAGAGGGGCGTGCGCCATTCACTCTTCATGATGGCCCTCCTTACGCGAATGGGCACTTGCACATCGGTCATGCGCTGAACAAAATCCTAAAGGATATGGTTGTGCGCAGCCAACAAATGATGGGGAAAGATGCCCGTTACATCCCCGGTTGGGATTGCCACGGTCTGCCCATCGAATGGAAGATCGAAGAGCAATACCGCAAAAAAGGTAAAAACAAAGACGAAGTGAACGTCATCGACTTCCGCCAAGAATGCCGCAAATTCGCCGAAGGCTGGGTTGATATCCAGCGTTCCGAATTCCAACGCCTTGGGGTTACAGGCAAATGGGAAAACCCATATCTAACGATGAATTTCCATGCCGAACGGGTGATTGCAGAGGAATTTATGAAATTCCTGATGAATGGCACGCTGTATCAGGGATCAAAACCTGTGATGTGGTCGCCCATCGAAAAAACCGCCCTTGCCGAGGCAGAGGTGGAATATCACGACAAAGAAAGCCACACGATCTGGGTCAAATTCCGCGTCGTTGAAACGGGTGACGCCACATTGGACAGCGCCCATGTTGTGATCTGGACGACCACACCTTGGACCATTCCGTCAAACAAAGCGATCGTTTACGGCAGCGACATTTCCTATGGCCTATATGAGGTGACAGGCCGTCCAGAAGAATGTTGGGCCACCATTGGGGATCGATATATCTTGGCTGATAACCTGGCCGCGGATGTGATGGGCAAGGCGCGTTTGGATGACACCATGTATCGCCGTTTGCGCGATGTTACAAATAACGATCTGGCGAAAATCAAACTGACCCATCCGCTAAATGGTGCGGATGGATCGAACGGCGAATGGGACGATATTCGTGATTTCCGCGGGGCTGATTTCGTGACCGACACCGAAGGAACAGGGTTCGTGCACTGTGCCCCATCACACGGGATGGAGGAATATGAACTCTACCGTGATTTGGGCATGCTGGAACAGGTCATCACCTATAACGTGATGGATGATGGATCCTTCCGTGCTGATCTGCCGTTTTTTGGCGGCAAATATATCCTGAACCGCAAGGGCGGCGAAGGGGATGCAAACAAAACAGTGATCGAAAAACTGATCGAAGTTGGTGGTTTGTTGGCCCGTGGCAAAATCAAACACAGCTATCCGCATTCATGGCGTTCAAAGGCGCCTGTGATCTATCGCAACACACCGCAATGGTTTGCCGCGATTGACCGCGTTGTTGGTGATGATCAGGACACTTATGGCAAAACGATCCGTGAACGCGCGCTGGCATCAATCGACCAACTAGTGGAATGGACGCCAAAAACAGGCCGCAACCGTCTGTATTCTATGATCGAGGCACGGCCTGATTGGGTCTTGTCGCGTCAACGGGCATGGGGTGTACCCCTCACCTGTTTCACGAAAAAAGGCGCACTGCCAACCGATGCAGATTATCTGTTGCGCAACGAAGATGTGAACGCCCGTATTGCCGAGGCCTTTGAAGGCGATGGCGCAGACGTGTGGTACCGAGAGGGCGCCAAAGAACGCTTTCTAACAGGTATCGTTGATCCTCAGGCTTATGATCAAGTCTTTGATATCTTGGACGTTTGGTTTGACAGCGGATCAACGCATGCCTTTGTTCTTCGCGATCGTGAAGATGGCTCAGAGGATGGCTTGGCCGACCTATATTTGGAAGGCACCGACCAACACCGTGGCTGGTTCCATTCGTCCATGTTGCAGGCCTGCGGCACCAAAGGACGCGCGCCCTATCGCGGGGTTTTGACCCATGGGTTTACGCTGGATGAAAAGGGTATGAAAATGTCCAAATCCTTGGGGAACACCATTGTTCCCGAACAGGTCGTTAAACAATATGGCGCGGACATCCTACGCCTATGGGTGGCACAGTCGGACTATTCCGCGGATCAACGCATCGGCCCAGAGATTCTCAAGGGTGTGGCAGACAGCTATCGCCGTTTGCGCAATACCATGCGTTTCATGCTGGGGTCACTGCATGATTTCATCGAGGCAGATCGCATTGATCCCGCAGATATGCCAGAATTGGAACAATGGGTTTTGCATCGTCTGGCGGAATTAGATACCCGTGTGCGTGATGGCTATACCGCCTATGATTTCCAGGGTGTGTTCCAGGCGATCTTTACCTTTGCCACAGTTGATCTGTCGGCCTTCTACTTTGATGTGCGCAAGGATGTGTTGTACTGCGATGGGGACACGGTTGGTCGCCGCGCGGCACGTACCGTTTTGGACATCCTGTTCCACCGCCTAACAACATGGCTTGCGCCTGTCTTGGTCTTTACCATGGAAGAAGTGTGGTTGGAACGTTTTGGGGGCGAGGATAGCTCGGTCCACCTGATGGACATCCCAGAAACCCCCGCTGCGTGGTTAAACCCAGAGCTGGCGGAAAAATGGACGATGATCCGACGCGTACGCCGCGTTGTCACCGCCGCATTGGAAGTGCAGCGCACGGAAAAGGTGATCGGTGCCAGCCTTGAGGCCGCACCAACCCTTTACCTTGCGGATCAAGTGGTTAAGGACGTTTTGGAACATATGCCATTTGCAGATATCTGCATCACATCCGACCTGACACTGTCGACAGAGGCCGCGCCCAGTGACGCTTTCACCATGGCCGAAATCGAAGGTGTTGCCGTATCCTTCGTCAAGGCAGAGGGTGAAAAATGCGAACGCTGCTGGAAAATCTTGCCCGATGTGGGCACGCACAGCCACGCAGGAGTTTGCGGACGTTGTGACGACGCTTTATCGTAAATTATTGGGGGCCACATCGGGCCCCAGTTTCATTTCATGGGTGCCACCATCGTGACCGCGGATAAAGGCTTTTGACACGGGCCTTTAGTTCACGATTGAATTTGTCATAAGCCTCACCAATCTGCGCCTCGACCATGCGGACCAAAAAATTGCTTTTCTTTCCGTTCAAACCGTCTTCTTGTTTGAATAACGCACACCCATCGGACAGCTCTTCCATCCGAAAAATGTGGTGGTCCTGACGCCCCAACATCGCATCCCCAGACCGACCAAAAGCACGTCCCTCTTCGTAAACGATGACCTCATGCGTAAATTCCATCATCCGGCCTGTGATTGGATTTTTGAAATAGGCGGTCGACACCTCAGCCAACGCCATGGGTTTGTTGACACCTTGAAAAGATGAATTCCACTCGGACGGTTATCCAAAATCTGTCCACACGGCCCAAACCTGATCCGCCGTTGCATCAATTTCGATTCCTGTAAAAACGTGACTTTCGAATTCACTCATTATTTTGCATTCATTTTACCTTTATTGGTTGGGCAAAGATGGGGACTATGTGGGTTCAGGACAAGTCAGCATGGCGAATATTCGCTACAGGCGGTTCTGCAACAACACAACGGACCCTTGTACAGTTCCTCTTGCCTGCTAGGGTAAGTTCAAAATGGAGAGAGCGATTATGCCGAAATTTATTATGTCCTACTACATGGGGCCTAACCCAGCCTCTTCCCCGGAAGAGGGCGCTGAACATATGGCACGGTATCAAGAGTGGATGATGAAACACCAAGATGCCTTGGTTGAGCCTGAAAACCCACTGATGAACAAACGACTGATCACAGAAAATGGTGTGGCCGAAGGGGGCAAGCCCGGGTCGATGATGGGCTATGGCATTATTCAGGCCGATAGGATCGAGGCGGCAGAGGCCATTGCCAAAACCAACCCATTTTTGGCAATGGGTGATATTGAACTGGCCCAAATAATGGAGATGCCCTCATCTTAGTTTGGCAAAAAATTCCCTTAACATGGCTTCGGCCTCTGCCGCGCAGAGGCCATCGTAAACCTCGGGTTTGTGATGGGTTTGATTATGCGTGAATACGCGCGCGCCCTGCTCGACCCCGCCTGATTTTGGATCAGAGGCCGCATAGTACAAACGGCGCACACGCGCGGCCGAAATGACGGCCGCACACATCGTGCAGGGTTCCAACGTGATATAAAGGTCGGCGTTTTCCAACCGCTCGACCCCCAATTTTGCGCAGGCTTCCCGGATTACCAACATTTCTGCGTGGGCAGAGGGATCATTTAATTCTCGTGTGCGGTTGCCCGCTTGGGCCAAAATCACGCCATCTGCATTCACGATGACCGCACCAACAGGCACCTCGCCCCGCGTGGCAGCGGCGCGTGCTTCTGTCAGGGCAACATCCATAAATGTGCGAAATATCATGTTCATTCCTTTGCTAACCCCTTTCGCAATCGCTGATTTTACCCTAAAGCGCAAGGTATGAGTGAAACACCCAAAAAAGGCGACCGCATCGCCAAGGTCATCGCGCGCGCTGGTATTGCGAGCCGCCGTGACGCCGAAAAAATTATAGAGGCTGGTCGTGTCAGTGTGAATGGCACGCTCATTTCCTCGCCCGCTTTGAATGTAGTGCCCAGTGACCGCATTGTTGTTGATGGCAAAGAATTGCGCCCACCTCAACCTGCGCGGCTGTGGTTATATCACAAACCTCTTGGGCTTGTGACGACGACCCGCGACGAACAAGGGCGCACAACGATCTTTGATGAACTACCCCCCGAATTGCCCCGCGTGATGAGCGTTGGGCGTTTGGACCTAAATTCAGAGGGTTTGTTGCTGTTGACCAATGATGGTGGATTAAAGCGGAAATTGGAACTGCCCTCCACAGGGTGGCTGCGCAAATACCGAGTGCGCGTCAACGGACGCCCAGAAGAAAAAACATTTGAACCCCTGCGCAAAGGGATCGTTATTGAAGGTGAAAAATTTCAACCCATGCAGATCAGCCTTGATCGCCAACAAGGCGCAAACGCTTGGTTGACCGTGGGTCTGCGCGAGGGCAAAAACCGCGAAATTCGCCGCGCGATGGAGGCCGTGAACCTGAGCGTGAACCGCCTGTTGCGGGTTTCCTATGGTCCGTTTCAATTGGGCAATTTGAAAAGCGGTGAAGTCGAAGAAGTGCGGCGCAAGGTCCTGCGCGATCAATTGGGATTAGACGCCGAAAGTTTTGAAGAAGCCCCAAAACCAAAACGCCCCATGCGCAAAGGCCCCAAGACGCGGAATGAAAAGCCCCAGGTGCCACGAACGGGACGCTAAACTTCCCTCCCGAAAACCTTTCAGATCACGGTGTTTTTGATGTCGAGGCAAGCAAACGCTGACCCGATTGGCAAGGTAGAATAAAGCCTCGTGATCGCCGATCCAGGCAAAGACAGAGGCACTGAAGTGGCCGTGGTCAAAGCACGCGAATTGGACAGCCTTGATAACGGTACAAAAGCAGGTGATGATGCGAGATGAACAACATTTGGCCTAACCTGTTTCTTCCACTTCTGGGCGCACTTGCCCTGTCAGGATGTGGAATGAACTTAAGGCAATTTGATCGGAGCGATGTAGCGGCAGAGGTTCCAATTTCTGTCGCCCAATCCGAGTTGATGGAACGTCTGTCACGATTTGAGCAATCACAATTATCGCGTGGCCTGATGCGAACCGATGGTGGTGGGCCAGATACGCCCTTCGATATGCACGATATTCTGCGCCATTTTCAGGACATCGCATTTTACGATGAATATGACGCCACCATTGGGTTTTCACGTATTTCTAAGGCCTCACATCTGGAAAAATGGACGACACCGGTCCGTTTTAATCCTGTTTTTGGAAAATCTGTTGATCGAAATCGTGCGAAACTGGCAAACGCAACGGTAGCAAAATATGTTAACAAACTAGCTCGGATAACAGGTCATCCGATGCTGGTGTCAGCACGAAAACCCAATTTTGATATTCTGTTCATGGGGCAGGATGACAATGAACAAATGGATGCCTTTTTGGCATCCCGCGGCCCGCAAATTGGCGCCTTGGCAAAACAGATCGTCGCCATTATGCCTGAGGATGTCCATTGCATGGTTATGGCGTTTTCCAATGAAGACGAAAGGCGGGGGTACAGGCATGCGATCGCCATTATTCGCGCTGAACACCCCCCACTGATGCAGCGTGCCTGCATAGAAGAGGAACTTGCACAGGGCCTCGGGCTTGCCAATGATAGCCCTTACGCCCGCCCTAGTATATTTAACGATGATGATGAATTTGCAACGCTGACCAGCATGGATGCGGTGATGTTGCAGATTTTATATAACCCACGCCTACTTCCTGGGATGACCTTGGATCAGGCGCGACCATACTTGTATGAAATTTCAGAATTATTAAACAAACCACAAAGTTAGTAACGGGATATGGGACAATGGAAATTGGTGCACTAACTCCCCGAATATATCGTGGGTTTTCGTACCAAAGGCTACACAGTTGATCTGGATGATAGATTTACAGAGGCGTACGCCTGTGGAGCGAATAATTGCGCAAAACTAGCGTTCTTATGTTGGCGAAAATCGCCAGCGGATGCTTTAAGTCAACACCTCAGGCTCAGAGATCACTTTCAAACACATCCTATTGACCTTTTGGTTGGCCGCAGACGAATACTGTGGAAAAATATATCGTTTTGTCGTAACCGCCGTCTTTAAGGGGGTAACGCCTCTATTCCACATGGAAAATTGCCATTGCCATTGTTTTGGGGCTATGCGATGCGATTGCAGTTGGCTACCTATTCGACACCAATCAAGGAGGATGATATGCGCGCCCTACTGCAACGCGTGACTGAGGCAGAGGTTAAGATTGATGGTAAACAAATCGGGACCACAGGTGCTGGTTTGCTGATCCTGATCTGCGCGATGACAGGGGATACAGAGACCGAGGCTGATCAATTGATCAACAAAATCACCAAGCTGCGCATCTTCAAGGATGACGCGGGCAAGATGAACAAATCCATCATAGACATCAGCGGTTCCGCCTTGGTCGTTAGTCAGTTCACATTGGCCGCTGACACCAAACGCGGCAATCGCCCCGGGTTTTCCAGTGCAGCATTCCCCGATGAGGGTCGCGCGCTTTATGAATATTTCGCAGACGGATTAGCTCAGGGGGGCGTACCTGTTGAAACAGGTAAGTTCGGCGCGGATATGAAGGTGAGTTTGATCAACGATGGCCCCGTCACGATTTGGTTGGACACGGCCGAAGGGAAATAACCCTGCTCCAAGCCGACCGCGGGTGGCGGCGAAGACACCGCCCGTTTTGTCGTAGGCAAATCTTCGGTTTGACCGGAGCGGTCGGCTTCTGGCAATTTAACGATTGGCGTGGAACAGAACTATAACTACCGCTTTTCGTTACTGTATTTCTTTAACTCTGCCCGCGCGACTTGGCGGCGGTGGACTGCGTCGGGGCCATCGGCGAAACGCAGGGTACGAACGTGGGTCCACATATGGGCCAGGTCCGTATCCTGTGAAATCCCCGCGGCACCGTGAAGTTGCATCGCCTCATCAATCACCTTGCCCGCCATCAAGGGCGCAACAACCTTAATCTTGGAAATCCAAGGCTGCGCTGCGCGCACGCCTGCGGTGTCCATCATATAGGCCGCCTTGAGGCACAGCAAACGGGCCATTTCAATTTCCATACGTGCATTTGCGATGATGTCGTAATTCGCACCCAGTTCGATGATCTGTTTTCCAAATGCCTCGCGGGCAAGACCGCGTTTGCACATCATTTCCAATGCTTTTTCCGCCTGTCCAATCGCACGCATGCAATGGTGAATGCGCCCCGGTCCAAGGCGCCCTTGGGCAACCTCAAACCCACGTCCTTCGCCCAAAACAACCGCACTGGCAGGGAGGCGAACGTTGGTAAAGCGCAGGTGCATATGCCCATGGGGCGCATCATCATGGCCGAACACCTGCATGGGGCGCAAAATTTCGATGCCCGGTGTGTCAGCATCCATAACGAACATGGTGTGACGGCTGTGTTTTGGCGCGTCAGGATCGCTACAGGCCATAACGATATACAGCGCACAACGGGGGTCACCCGACCCCGAAATCCACCATTTTTCACCGTTTAGAACCCATTCATCTCCGTCCTTCTTCGCCTCAAAACTTAGCTGGGCCGCGTCCGAGGATGCGGTATTTGGTTCAGTCATCACATAGGCCGAGCGGATTTTGCCATCCAGCAGGTCATTCAACCAGCGGTCTTTATGCTCTTGGGTTCCATAGCGCTCTAACACTTCCATATTGCCCGTGTCAGGGGCATTACAATTGAACACCTCAGCTGCGATGCCGACCTTGCCCATTTCTTCGGCCAAATAGGCGTATTCTACGGTGCTCAGCCCGTATCCACGTTCACTGTCGGTAAGCCAGAAATTCCAAAGCCCCCGTTTGCGCGCCAAGGATTTTAGCCCATCCAAAATTTCCAACTGACGATCGGTATGTTTGAAACGATCCCCCGTGGGGTGCGTACCAACAAGCGCGTGATATTCAGCGTCCAGCGGCGCAATATCGTTTTCCACCATATCGCGCACCGCTTTGATCAGTGGTGCAACACGTTCGCTAATCCCAAGATCCATTTTAAACCTCTTACTCTGGCAACTGATAATCGGCGAATTGACGGCGCAGGGTCAGTTTTGAAACCTTGCCCGTCGCGGTCAGTGGCAATGCATTCACAAATTCAATGGCATCGGGCAATTGCCATTTAGCCACGTGTTTCAACAGCATCTCGTCAATCTCTGACTTGCTGACGCGGGCCTCGCCATTGGGAACCACAACCAAGATCGGGCGTTCATCCCATTTTGGATGGGGTACGGCGATCACAGCGCAACTGGCCACATCGGGATGTCCCATGACCACGTTTTCCAAATCAATGGAACTGATCCATTCGCCGCCTGATTTAATCAAATCTTTTGCGCGGTCTTGGATCATCAAATATCCATCCGCACTAATCGACGCGATATCACCCGTTCCGAACCACCCATCTGCGTCCATGGCATCTGCGGTGGCTTCTTCGTTATTGAAATACCCACTGATCACATTGTTGCCGCGAACATAAAGTTCACCAACCGCTTTGCCATCATGGGGTTGTGGAACGCCATCTTCGTCTACAATTTTCAATTCAACCCCATGCACACGACGCCCCTGCAATTGTTGCAGGTCCAAACGTTCTTCCAATGTGGCGCTGGCGGTAAATGATACTGGCAGGTTGCCTTGGGTTCCAATTGGGCTCATCTCGGTCATGCCCCAAGCGTGGCAAACGGAAACACCTGATTTTTCAAATCCTTCGATCATCGAACGCGGCGCGGCCGATCCGCCCACGACAACGCTGCTAAATCCATCGGGGTTGCGCCCCTGATTGGCAATTTCGCCCGCCAATCCCTGCCAAACAGTGGGAACACCCCATGCGGACGATACCTTTTCCGCGTCCATAAGTTTGAACAGGGATGCCCCATCCAATGCACCGCCTGGGAAAATCAGGGATGCACCAACCATCGGCGCGGTATAGGGAAGCCCCCATGCATTCACGTGGAACAGAGGAACCACGGGCAACACGCGCGCCCCTTCGGACAACATTGCGCCCACGCCCACAACCACGGAATAGGCATGCAATACGGTCGAGCGATGGGAATAAAGCGCCCCTTTCGGGTTTCCTGTGGTGCCAGATGTATAACATAGGCCTGCTGCTGTATCCTCTGGCAATTCGGGCCAACCGAAATTAGCCGCTTGTGGTGCAAGCAAATCCTCGTAACAGCCCAATGGCAGATCGCTTTCCGGCATGTGATCCGCATCTGTCATGACGATGATTTTCAAATCGCTTGGCAGTTGATCCCGAATGGCGGCAATCACAGGAACAAAAGTTTTGTCAACAAAAATGACGCGATCTTCAGCGTGTTGAATGATATAGATCATCTGTTCCGCGCTAAGGCGTGGATTAATTGTGTGACACACGGCCCCCATACCACTGACCGCATAATAGAGCTCAAAGTGTCGATACCCATTCCATGCCAAGGTGGCGACACGATCCCCACGCTCAATCCCCATGTCCTGCAATACATTGGCCAATTGCCCCACACGCGCATAGGCATCAGGATAGGTATAGCGGTGCACGTCCCCTTCGGTACGTACAGAAACGATTTCCGCAGTTTTATGAATTTCTGCCGCAAAACGTAGGATTTCGATAATTGATAGCGGTCGATGCATCATTTGGCCCAGCATCGCAGTCTCCCATGGTGTTATTACTTTGTGTGATATGAAAATGTTTAGCGCAGAAACACAAGCTGACAATTGCGAAAACGCTGCGTTAATCGCTTTCTGCGTCCTGCATCGCAAGGGAAAGTTCGGATGCCTGTACCTTTCGCAGATCATCAATTGATAACGGATAGGTTGGTTTTGACAACCGATTGCGCACGACCCAAATCAGGCGTTCCTGTGCACGGGTGATCGCAACATAGGCCAAGCGTTTCCAAAGCGGTGTCCCGGCCTCGGTCCGACCCATACGTGCGGCAGTGTAAATATCGGGTGCGAACACCTGAACCGTGTCCCATTGTGACCCTTGCGCCTTATGAATGGTGACAGCGGCCCCATGCAAAAACGTGGCCCCCATCCGGGCGGCAAAGGGAATAAAGGGTTCTTCCTCATCCGGTTTTTCGATTTTCACGATGGAGGCGGCTGACAATTGCGGATCCTCTGCCCCCACAACGTGCAAGCGCGAAAACCCAGGTTTGCGCCCCGGACCAAGATAGATCACCTGCGCCCCCTTAATCAAACCACGCGCTTCTAGGTCGATCCGCTTTTTACGATGTTTCATAGGCAGTTCAATGCCATCACAAATCAATGGTTCGCCTGACAACAGGCTATCATCGGGGGTGTCATAAACCGTTCGGAATGCTTGGATCAGGCGAATGCGCGTTACATTGCGCCACACCAGAACGGGCGAACGGGCCATCAAATCAACCTCAACACGTTGGCCCCATTGCACGCGATCGTCCCGCTGCGCAACATCCTGAATCATTTGTTCAAAATCATGGAATTCCAACTGCGGATCCGCCAATGTGTGGGCCAAATCCAAAATCGGGTTATCCTGTGTTTGACGATGCACACGTTCCAACGTCAACTTGCGCGGTTCAGGCAGCGTGTCAAACACCATGTTTCCAGATTGGTTTACAGGCGCCAATTGCGCAGGGTCCCCAAAAACAACCAGCGTTGGAAAAATCTCTTTCAGGTCGTCGAATTGACGATCATCCAACATTGATGCTTCGTCCACAAACCCAATGTCCAACGGGTTTTCCCGCCGTTTCCATCCCGTAATAAAATCAGAACCTCGCAAACCCGCAGCGGCCAAGGCCCCGGGAATTGACTTGTTATTTTGATAAAACTCCTGCGCGCGCGTTAACGCCTCGTCCGTCAAACCTTCTACTTCGGGCCGTTCTATTTCCCCCGCAAGCCATTCGGCAATGCGTTCATATTCGGGGTCATAAACAGGGGTGTACAGAATCCTGTGGATTGTCGTCGCAGGCACACCGCGCATGCGCAAAACACTTGCCGCCTTATTCGTGGGCGCAAGAATGGCAAGCGTGCGTTTGTCGCGCCGCCGACGACTTTCGTAATCGCCCGAAATCACCTCGACGCCCGCCTCGGCAAGCGCATTGTAAAGATGCGCAAGCAATAGCGTTTTTCCTGATCCCGCCTTGCCCATCACGGCCATAACGCTTGACGTACTGTCGCGTGGAGGCATCAAAAGGTTGTCATCCAAATCGATCCCTGACTGACGCAGCATCGCGCTGAGACTATCAAAAGCTTCGGCTTGATCGTCGGAAAAGATTACCGCAGGAAGTGTCATGCCGCGACACTACTGCGCGGCATGACAAAGCACCAGAGGGGATTATCCGACTTGCGCCAAACGACTTTTAACACCGAAGGCCGAGTCAAACCAATGACGCGACTGCGCCGCAGGAATTCCAGCACGCTGAGCAACCGTTTCTCGCAGTTCGGCATTGAATGACCAAAGACCAACACCGATAAAATCTTCGTCTTGTCCCGTCGATCCCAACAGTTCAGGGGCCGCACCGATAAGGGTTAACGATAAAACATCATTATAATAGCACGATTATAGCACGCAGACAGAATGCCCAAAAATTCGCGTTTATTACTCCCCAAAAATAGTGGGGTCTGAATTAGTAAGTGCTTGTGATTATCTAGTTTGATTTTCAAAACAAAACAGGCCGCGACACACAAGGCGACTCGCGGCCTGACCAAATGGTTACGGAGAATTATCCCGCCAATACATCCTCAAGTGTACGCAAACCCGTCCGTGGGGATTGCACCAAAACGGACATGTTGCCTGGTTTGTGTTGGTTATTCAGCATTTTCATATGCGCGCCTGGAATTTCAGCCCATGGGAATACTTCTGACATGCATGGATCCAAGCGGCGCTCCACCATCAAACGGTTCGCTGATGCGGCCTGTTTCAGATGGGCAAAGTGGCTGCCCTGCAGACGTTTTTGGTGCATCCACATGTAACGCACGTCAAAGGTACAGTTGAACCCTGTTGTGCCCGCACAGATCACAACCATGCCGCCTTTTTTACAAACAAATGTTGATACAGGGAACGTGGATTCACCTGGGTGTTCAAACACCATGTCGACATTGTTGCCCTTGCCCGTGATGTCCCAAATCGCCTTGCCGAATTTGCGCACCTCTTTGAACCATTCGGCGTATTCAGGTGTGTTCACTGTGGGCAGCTGCCCCCAGCAGTTGAAATCTTTACGGTTCAAGACGCCTTTGGCACCCAAGTTCATGACAAAATCACGCTTGCTTTCATCAGAAATCACACCGATCGCATTGCCGCCTGCAGCGTTGATCAATTGGATCGCGTATGAGCCCAGTCCACCAGAGGCACCCCAAACTAATACGTTTTGACCTGGCTTAAGCTCGTGTGGGTGGTGACCAAATAGCATACGGTAGGCAGTCGCCAACGTCAGTGTGTAACACGCGCTCTCTTCCCATGTCAGGTGTTTTGGACGCGGCAACAATTGTTGTGCCTGTACGTTGGTAAACTGGGCGAATGATCCATCAGGTGTTTCATATCCCCAGATGCGCTGTGATGTCGAATACATCGGATCGCCGCCGTTACATTCCTCATCATCACCGTCATCTTGGTTACAGTGGATCACAACTTCGTCGCCCACTTTCCAATTGCGCACTTTGTCGCCAACGGCCCAAACGATGCCAGATGCATCAGAACCTGCAATGTGGTAGTCGGCGCCATGTCCATCAAATGGAGAAATCGGAACACCAAGGCCCGCCCAAACACCATTATAGTTTACACCTGCAGCCATGACCAAAACCAAAACTTCGTGGCTGTCTGGTTTCGGGGTATCAACAACCTCGACCTGAAAAGCTTTATCAGGTTCGCCATGACGTTCACGACGGATCGTCCATGCATACATTTGCTTTGGTACATACCCCATCGGAGGGATTTCACCTACTTCATAAAGATCTTTTTCAGGTGCATCGTATTGCGCAAGACCGGCGTTCGTATCCAAGGCCATTTGATCCTCCTATTCCATTATTTTGCCGCATCGCAGAATCGCGAATTCCTTTGATTGCTAAAGACATCAAAGTAATAATGCAACGTTTTTCTACAGCATTTTGTAATTTTATAACCGAGCAGTTGCAGAATGACAGATCGTCCATTTTATAGTAATGCGGAAAAACGGACACTTATTCGTGGATGAATTAGGTTGATTACCATGCGACCACTGCAGTCCATTCAAGGGCCAAAGCCCTAAAATCGTTTTATTCATTAATTCAAGGTATAATTTCTGTGCGATCCAATCAGCGATCCGACGCAAATATAACCACGCCGCAGCGCGGCGAATTGACAAAGCCATATAATTTCGAATATCTAACCTAAAACGTAATTTTATTACCCATGTGAGGATTCGATGTCGCAAGCGCAAAAAGACCGCCCCTGGCTAATCAGAACCTATGCCGGCCACTCAACCGCCAAGGCATCAAATGCGCTCTATCGTGCCAACTTGGCCAAGGGTCAAACGGGCCTCTCAGTCGCCTTCGACCTGCCGACACAAACGGGGTATGACAGTGACCATACTCTCGCCCGCGGCGAGGTTGGCAAAGTTGGTGTTCCTGTCTGCCACTTGGGAGATATGCGCACATTATTCGATGAAATTCCGCTGGAACAAATGAACACATCCATGACGATCAATGCGACCGCCCCATGGATGCTGGCCCTTTACATCGCCGTGGCCGAGGAACAGGGCGCAGATGTCAAAACACTGCAGGGAACCGTTCAAAATGACCTAATCAAGGAATACCTCAGCCGAGGTACATATATATGCCCCCCAAAACCATCACTAAAACTGATCGGGGACGTTGCAGAGTATTGTTATAAAAACGTGCCAAAATGGAACCCGATGAACGTCTGTTCCTATCACTTGCAAGAGGCGGGTGCGACACCTGAACAGGAATTGGCCTATGCACTGGCGACAGCGATTGCCGTGTTGGATGAACTAAAACCCCGGGTCGCGCCCGAGGATTTCCCCGCACTGTGCGGTCGCATTTCATTCTTTGTGAATGCAGGCATCCGTTTTGTGACCGAAATGTGCAAAATGCGTGCCTTTGTGGATTTGTGGGACGAAATCCTAACCGAACGTTATGGCGTCACTGATCCGCGCCATCGTCGGTTCCGCTATGGGGTTCAGGTGAACTCACTTGGACTGACAGAACAGCAGCCTGAAAATAACGTCTACCGTATTCTAATCGAAATGTTGGCTGTGACCCTCTCAAAAAAGGCGCGTGCACGTGCGGTTCAGCTTCCTGCCTGGAACGAGGCATTGGGCCTTCCCCGTCCGTGGGATCAGCAGTGGTCCATGCGCATGCAACAAATCATGGCGTTTGAAACAGACCTGTTGGAATACGAGGACCTGTTTGATGGCAACCCCGCAGTTGATGCCAAGGTCGAAGCTCTAAAAGAAGGTGCGCGTCATGAACTGAGCAACCTTGAGGGCATGGGCGGCGCCATCCAATCCATTGAATACATGAAATCACGTTTAGTCGATAGCAACGCGGATCGTCTGAACAAGATCGAACGCAATGAAACCATCGTTGTGGGCGTGAACAAATTCACCAACGGCGAAGAAAGCCCCCTGACCACAGGGGATGGTGGCATCATGGTCGTTGATCCTGCGGTTGAGGCGGATCAAATCGAACGCTTACATGCATGGCGTGCGGATCGTAACGAGGACGCCGTGCGCAGCGCACTCTCCGCATTACGCGCGGCGGCACAATCGGGTGACAATGTGATGGAACCTTCAATCGCGGCTGCAAAAGCGGGCGTCACGACAGGTGAATGGGCCGCAGAAATGCGCGCGGTGTTTGGCGAATACCGTGGTCCAACGGGCGTTTCACGCGGCGTATCCAACAAAACCGAAGGGCTGGATGACATCCGCGGTGCTGTTGATGCGGTCAGCGATAAATTGGGTCGCCGTTTGTCCTTCCTTATGGGAAAACCTGGATTGGATGGGCATTCAAATGGCGCTGAACAGATCGCATTCCGCGCGCGCGATTGCGGCATGGACATCAGTTACGAAGGCATCCGCCTGACCCCTGATCAAATCATCGAAGCCGCGCGTGAAAACGCACCGCATGTGATTGGCCTCTCCATCCTCTCGGGCAGCCACTTGCCCCTTGTTGAAGAGGTTTTGCAAAAACAACGCGATGCAGGATTGGGCCACATTCCGTTGATCGTTGGCGGCATTATCCCGGATGAGGATGCCAAACGACTGTTGGCAATGGGTGTTGCCCGTGTGTACACGCCCAAGGATTTTGAATTGAACATGATCATGTCCGACATCGTCACATTGGCAGACCCAGAGGCAATCGCCGCCGAATAAAACTCACCTCTGGTAATTTATCAAAACGCCCCCTAACGTTTGCGCAGGCAACAGGGGGTGTTTTTTGTGGTTCAGATTCGACCGCTCCACCAATCGGATTTTGACGAATGGTCAGCGCTTTGGCTCAGATATTTAGCGTTTTACGAAACTTTGTTGGATGATGATATTTATCACACCACATTTGCTCGTCTGATCGACCCATCGCATGCGCATCAAAACGCATTCGTTGCCGAGGCTGATGGCCGCCTGATTGGATTGGTGCATTATATCTTTCACGCCCACAACTGGCAGGCAGAGGATGTCACCTATCTTCAGGATCTTTATGCCGATCCATCCGTGCGCGGAACGGGTGTGGGTCGCAAATTGATCAAAGCCGTCTATAGGGCGGCAGACGACAATGGCACGCCAACCGTCTACTGGAACACCCAGCACTTTAACGAAACCGCCCGTCAACTCTATGACCGCATTGCTCAACTGACCCCCTTCATCAAATACCAACGATAGGAATTCACCATGACAATTCACATCGGCGCCAAAAAAGGCGACATCGCCCCAACCGTATTGATGCCCGGTGATCCATTGCGGGCGAAATGGGCCGCAGAGAACTTTTTATCCGACGCGCGGCTGGTTAATCAGGTGCGCGGCATGTTGGGATACACAGGCACCTATCGCGGAAACCCAGTGACAATTCATGGATCGGGCATGGGCATGCCGTCGCTTTCGATTTACGTAAACGAATTGATCCGCGACTATGATGCACAAACGCTGATCCGCATCGGGTCATGTGGCGGGATGCAGCCACAGGTGGGCATCCGCGATGTTATTTTGGCCATGACCGCAACCACAATTAACACACCATCCGCAGGTATATTCAAAGAAATCAACTTTGCGCCCTGCGCAGATTACGGATTGTTGTCCGCCGCAGTTGAGGCGTCGAAATCCAAAGGTGCAAAAACGCATGTGGGCGGGATATATTCATCCGACGTATTTTATGATGAACGCCCAGACCTAAACGAACAATTGACGCGCCATGGCATTCTGGGTGTCGAGATGGAAGCGGCTGAGCTTTATAACCTTGCCGCACGCTATGGGCGGCGTGCCTTGGTCGTTCTAACCGTTTCAGATCACTTACAAACCGGCGAAGCCCTGCCCGCCGATCAACGTGAACAAAGCTTTGGCGACATGGTAGAAATCGCATTGGAGGCCGCTTTTGCCTAATTTAAATCATCGCCCTTGGGTGCCCGAAAACTGTGAACAATATATTCAGGACATGGCTGCAAAAACTGCGGGAGCCTCGTCTGCCGACATTGCAAATCAGATCGAGGCCTTGGCCGAGGACAATCGCCAAATCCATGAACGTGATTGTTTCAACCTAAACCCTGCCACCAACGTTATGAACCCGCGTGCCGAGGCACTTTTGTCCAGTGGTATCGGGACCCGCCCATCCTTGGGATATCCGGGGGACAAATACGAAATGGGCCTAGAGGCAATTGAGCAGATCGAAGTCATTTGCGCCGAACTGTGTGCCGAGGTGTTTCAGGCGAAATATGCCGAAATCCGTGTGCCATCAGGTGCAATTGCAAACCTATACGCATTCATGGCCTTGTGTCAGCCGGGGGATGATATTATTGTCCCCCCTGCCTCAATCGGGGGGCACGTGACGCACCATCAGGCGGGCTGTGCGGGGTTATTCAGACTGAACATCCATCACGCTCCCGTTTTGGCAGATGGATACACGGTTGATGTTGATGGGTTGGCAAAACTGGCCATGCAGGTGCGCCCAAAACTGATCACCATTGGCGGCAGTTTGAATTTGGCCCCCCATCCCGTTCAGCAGATCGCAGAGATTGCAAAGGGCATCGGCGCAAAGACCCTGTTTGATGCCGCCCACCAATGCGGGATTATCGCGGGACGCGCATGGGATAACCCCCTGTCCCAAGGGGCCGACATCATGACGATGAGCACCTATAAATCGCTGGGCGGTCCACCCGCTGGCCTGATTGTCACGAATGATGCAGGCATTGCAGAAACGCTGGAGCACATTGCGTTCCCCGGAATGACCGCAAATTTTGATGCGGCGAAATCAGCAGCCCTTGCCATTTCCATGTTGGATTGGCGCGATCATGGTCAGGCCTATGCTACGGCCATGGTGGATACAGCGCAGGCGTTAGCGGCAGAGATGCAAAAGCTGGGCATGCCCGTATTTGAAACTGCAACAGGGCCCACATCCTCCCATCAATTCGCCATCCGCGCTGCAGGCTATGCCGGAGGACAAGCGGCGTCAAAAACCCTGCGCCAGGCTGGGTTTCTTGCCTGTGGGATCGGTTTACCGATTGAGGCGGTTGAGGGCGATATGAACGGATTGCGCATCGGAACACCGGAATTGGTGCGATGGGGCATGACCCCTGAACACATGCCACGCCTTGCGCACTTGATTAACGACGCCCTGCGCGCAAATGATCCTGCAGGCATCGCGGCAGACGTGGCCAAATGGCGATCAGAATTTGACAGTTTGCATTATATCCACGGGCGTTAATCGCGCCCGTGTGATCCAACATATCCATTGACGGGCGGGGACAGCCAACCATCAAGCGCATTATTGGTTGGGGCAAAGACCTCAACCAACAAGGGATAACAGGCGGCAACGTCACTGGAATGTTCGGCGGAACAATCCCCGCCTGGACAGGCCGAAAGCGCGCCCAACAAATCGATTTCTGCGAAGAATTCCAAATAATCCCCTGGGCGCACGGGACTTGCCTTCATGAAATATTGGCCTGTGTCGCGCGTAAAACCTGTGCACATGAAAACATTCAGAACGTCATGCACATGCGGTTCTGCATCCTGAAGGCGACCCTGCATATGATCCGCCATTGCGCGGGTTAGGTTGGAATGGCAACAGTGATGATACTGATCTCCCGACAATAAATTCCCCGTATAGGGGTCGCAGCGCGTTCCAATTACATCATGCACCGACCCGCCGTATTCATCCATGCCGTACCAATTGAGCGTATCTTCAACAATCGTTGCCATGGGACGCAAATAGGGAAAGGATGACCACATGCGTTCCCCTGTTGTAATGTGCGTGCCATGAAGCGCGCGGGTTTTACCCGAATAAAACCGTTCGTTCAGATTTGTAGCATGAAACAGGTTCAGGTCGCCCACCTGCGACCCCTCGACAGAAGAAATGCGAAAAAACTGCCCAGCATCGGCACGAAATGTCCGTGCATCCCGCGCAGGCACCAGAATTTCGTCTACCTTCTCTGCACCCTGTCGCGCCGCGCGATATCTGTTCAAATCAGGAATAGGCAGGGTTTCGTTTGGATAACAAATGACGGGCTTTACCTTGCGCCGTGCCTCTGCGTCTTGAGGTTTATGGTTCATTACTTTGTTCCACTCATGCATGAATCCTAATGCATGTACTAAGCCGATCCAAAGCCTCCATGGCAATCATTTTTGTGATCAAAACAATCCCGCTTGACCTTATACAGTGTTTTGGTATCACACAAAAATTCTCAGGGCGGGGCGAAATTCCCCACCGGCGGTAAGGGGAAACCCAAGCCCGCGAGCGCTCAGCGATGAGGTCAGCAGATCAGATGCAATTCCTGGGCCGACGGTTACAGTCCGGATGAAAGAGAAGACGCAATGCACCGATCCTGATCGGTGTGCTGTCGTGTGATCGCCTTGGGTGAAGTACGCGTGAATAAGGAGATTTCATGATGCGCACCCAAATCGCCTATGTCCAAGCAAAATGGCATTCCAATATTGTTTCAAAATCGCTGGATGGGTTTCGTGCCGCCCTGCCCGATGCGGATGTCGCCAGTTTCGAAGTTCCAGGCGCATTTGAAATGCCCCTAATCGCGAAAGAACTTGCAAAAACAGGCAAATATGACGCCGTGGTGTGCGCCGCCTTTGTTGTGGACGGTGGGATTTATCGGCATGATTTCGTGGCCCAAACTGTGGTTGAGGCCCTAATGAGCGTTGGTCTTGAAACAGGAGTGCCTGTACTGTCCGTTTCGCTAACACCACATCATTTCCAAGAGACCGAGTTTCACACAAAAACGTTTGAAGATCACTTCGTGAAAAAAGGGGCCGAGGTAGCGGCGGCCGCCGATCAAATCGTGCGATTGCGGCGTGAAATACATGCATGACGTTATTGCCAATCCGACCTCGGGTGGCGCGAATACCGCCTCTCATTTTGCCGACGGCAAACCCCTACTGGTTGACGGGGAGGTCGGCGCTTGCCAATCTGACGTTTGGCTGGGTGTAAAGAACTGCGACCATGGACGTTAAAAAATACCATGCACATCATAATCGGCCTTATCCTCGCATTCGTCCTCCTTGCGATTTTCCGAAATCGCAAAACCCGCATATGCCGTTGGCGGCGCGATCGTTCTGGGGATAATCACGCAGGGGTCATGTTCAAATGCATGATGTGCGGCGCAGAAACACGTGCGCCATCCGAAACGCCGCCTAACTTCTGTATGAAGGCCAACCAATCACCCAGATAAAAAACGCGGTCACCCAAAGGGGGACGGCGTTGGTCGGATCACGCAAGTGATCCGAAATACTTTAGATTGTGCGTTCCACCATCATCTTTTTGATTTCGGCAATCGCCTTGGCAGGGTTCAATCCCTTGGGGCAGGTTTTCGCACAATTCATGATTGTGTGGCAGCGGTACAATTTAAACGGATCTTCCAATTCGTCCAAACGTTCGCCTGTGGCTTCATCGCGGCTATCGATGATCCAGCGATAGGCATGCAATAGTGCTGCTGGACCCAGATAACGATCGCCGTTCCACCAATAGGATGGGCAGGATGTTGAGCAAGACGCGCACATCACACATTCATATAGTCCATCAAGTTTTTTGCGGTCCTCAATTGACTGTTTCCATTCCTTTGCAGGACGGTTTGTTTTTGTTTCCAACCACGGCATGATTGATGCGTGTTGTGCGTAGAAATGCGTCAAATCGGGGATCAAATCCTTGACCACAGGCATGTGTGGCAAAGGATAGATTTTCACATCGCCCTTAATTTCATCCATACCGTAAATACAGGCCAATGTGTTGATTCCATCGATGTTCATCGCACATGATCCACAAATCCCCTCGCGACAAGACCGGCGGAACGTCAGGGTTGGATCAATTTCGTTTTTGATCTTAATCAACGCATCCAAAACCATCGGGCCACAGGTATCCATATCCACGAAATAAGTATCAACGCGTGGGTTTTCACCATCATCTGGTGTCCAGCGATAGATATCAAATTTGCGCAAATTGGTTGCGCCTTCTGGCTTGGGCCATGTTTTTCCACGTTTCACTCGTGAATTTTTGGGCAGTGCAAATTGAACCATAACGTAGTTCCTTTCTATGCCTTAACTGGCGTTAAAATCGGTCTGGGCAAATCATAATTGCGATTGTAGTAACATTAGAACGTACGAACCTTTGGCGCGATCTTCTCAAGCGAGATGCCGCCCTGACCTTCTGTGGTCAGCGGATCAACAATCACTGGACGATAACTCAGATCGACATCTTTGCCTCCGACTTTCGCGATTGTGTGCACGCGCCAGCTGTCATCATCACGCTCTGTGAAATCCTCATGCGCATGGGCGCCACGGCTTTCTTTGCGTGCTTCGGCCCCTGCGATTGTGGCAAGCGCGTTTGGCATTAGGTTCGTCAGTTCCAATGTTTCCATCAGATCACTGTTCCAAACCAGCGACCGGTCGGTGACTTGGATATCATCCATTTTGGCGGCAATCGCAGTCATTTTTTCAACGCCTTGCGCCAATGTTTCGGATGTACGGAACACCGCCGCGTCCTCTTGCATGGTGCGCTGCATTTCCAAACGCAAATCTGCTGTTGGCAATGCGCCCTTGGAATGACGCAATCCATCAAAACGATCAAAGGCCTGGTCAACAGAGGCTTGGTTCAACACAGGGTTTGCAGCATTTGCATCCACGATCTGACCTGCGCGGATCGCCGCGGCACGTCCAAAGACAACCAAGTCAATCAATGAGTTTGAACCCAAACGGTTTGCACCGTGAACCGAGGCGCAACCCGCCTCACCCACAGCCATAAGGCCAGGTACGATTGCATTTGGAGCTTCGGCAGATGGGTTCAAAACCTCACCCCAATAGTTTGTTGGAACGCCGCCCATGTTGTAGTGAACAGTTGGCAGAACCGGGATCGGTTCTTTGGTCACATCAACACCTGCGAAAATTTTCGCGCTTTCTGAAATACCTGGCAGACGTTCTGCCAAGGCATCCGCTGGTAAGTGGCTTAGGTTTAGATGGATGTGGTCGCCACCCGCACCGACACCGCGGCCTTCACGAATTTCCATTGTCATACAGCGTGATACATAATCACGCGGCGCAAGATCTTTGTAGTGGGGTGCGTAGCGTTCCATGAAACGCTCGCCTTCTGAGTTGGTCAAGTATCCGCCTTCCCCGCGTGCACCTTCTGTGATCAAACACCCAGAACCATAGATGCCTGTTGGGTGGAACTGAACAAACTCCATATCCTGCAACGGCAGACCCGCGCGGGCAACCATGCCGCCGCCGTCCCCAGTACAGGTATGGGCAGATGTCGCGCTGAAATAGGCACGGCCATATCCGCCAGTCGCCAAAACAACCATTTTCGCGTTAAAGACGTGGAATGTCCCATCGTCCAATTTCCAACATACAACACCCTGACATTGGCCATCGTCTGACATGATCAGATCAATCGCAAAATATTCGATGTAAAATTCTGCATTGTTTTTCAGGGACTGACCATAAAGCGTGTGCAAAATCGCGTGACCTGTACGGTCCGCAGCGGCACAGGTCCGTTGAACGGGGGGGCCTTCGCCAAATTCTGTGGTGTGACCACCAAACGGGCGTTGGTAAATTTTACCCTCTTCCGTACGGCTGAAAGGAACGCCGTAATGTTCCAATTCATAAACCGCCTTGGGCGCTTCACGGGCAAGGTATTCCATTGCATCCGTGTCACCCAACCAATCTGATCCCTTGACGGTGTCATACATGTGCCACTGCCAATGGTCAGGCCCCATGTTGGATAGTGACGCCGCAATGCCGCCCTGCGCCGCCACAGTGTGTGAACGGGTTGGGAAAACCTTGGTCACACAGGCAGTGCGCAAACCCTGCTCTGCCATGCCCAATGTTGCGCGCAAACCAGCACCGCCAGCGCCCACAACAACAACGTCATATTCATGTGTTTCGTATGTATATTCTGTCATCTGCTTCGCCTCTTAGAGTGCCAGTTTTGCAATTGCGAACAAACCCATGGCCATTAGACCGTATGAGATGCACTTGATTAAGATGATGGTGATTTTTTGTGCGAACCCGTGCACATAATCTTCGATCAATATTTGTGCACCGGATTGGAAATGTTCAAACCCAACGATCAACGTCAGCGCGGCGATCAATGCGGGGAACGGATGGGCGAAATATGCGGTCACGGTGGCATGGTCTTCGCCAACGATTGTGCCAAAGGTAAAGGCGAACAATGGAATCAGGATAAGAAGTGCAAAGGAGCTGACTTTCATCGCCCAAAAATGCGCTGTCCCTGACTTTGCACTGCCCATGCCAATTGCGCGTTTGCGGTCTGTTAAGTAACGCATCACAACCCCCTTACAACACTGCTACGGTGATCGCGGTTAACACAAAGGATCCGACAACGACGGTCCAACCCAGTTTCTCTGCGGTCGGGATGTCCAGCGCCACAGCGTTGTCCCAAATCAAATGGCGTACACCACCCAACGTGTGATACCAAAGCGCCCAGATCGACCCGAGCATCACAAGCTTCCCAAACCAGCTGGTCATAACCGCATCCGCCATCGAAAAATACTCGGCCGACGTGGCAGCCGCGAACAACCACCAAACTATCAAAATTCCTGCGACAATCAGAGCGTTGCCTGTGATACGCACCAAAATTGAACTGATCGAAGTCAATTGCGGGCGATAAATCATTAAATGAGGGGACAGCGGTCGATTGCCGCGGTTCACATCAGCCATCTTATTCAGCCTTTCGGTTGGTGCGCGTCGTTCATGCGCGAAATTATATTCGACGTCTTAACGGATAATTACGACAAAACCAGTCCCCAGCAAAGGTTTGGCAGAGGTTTTTTTAAACTTTTTTACAATTTGTGATCACGGCATAATATTGCGTGATCACAAATTATCAAATTGCTGCCTTAAATGCGCATTAAACTCGGTGCAAATCGTGATCGATGCCTCTGATAGATCGTAATAGGCGTTTGCTTCTACGCATTTTTCGATCGTGACGCCGACATCGCATGGAAATCCAAAAATAATATTAAAGCTTTCAATTTCTTGGCGAATTATAGGATACATGGGACAATTTGATAGACCCGTAAAACGCAACTTGCCAGTGCCATCCTCCATATCTTGTAAAACGCTACACCAACTGTCGATGGCAAGTTCATATTCCTCTGGGCAACTGATCGCACGCTCTTCTGTAAGTCCCATTTCTTGGGCCAGCTCTTCCCGCAGTTCGGGATTATAGCCATAAAAAATAAAAACCAAATTGTAATAACGCTATTCTTCTGGTCCGTGCACATCCCAAAATGTAAGTGTATTTTCTTGGGCCTCTGCATGAAATCCAAATGCGGCGTCATAGGCAATGATATTGGCACTTTCAGGTTCAAATACTTCATCAATAAGCAATAGTGAAAACACATCTGCGGCATCTTCTTCTTGGCCAAAGATAGGAACTTGCATGGTGTCAATCACTGCATTGCCAAGTTTATGATAAAAAACAGAAATCAGGTTTGATGTCACAAAACCGTCTTCTTCACTCGCGCCTGCAAAATTTGCGAATTCCAGCGCTGCGAGGTTCCTATGCCCCAAAAATAAACCGCATAGATACACCCCTTTTACCCTTGGCGATAAGGATACAGAACACGTCAAGAAGGGGTCAATTTAAATCCCTGCAATCAAACGGGGCAAACGGCCCAGTAATCCAGATCAAGCAGCACATCGGAATTGTATTTACCGTCTTCACCGCGCAACTCTTTGGGATGTGCACCCTTGGTCGCAACCAAGCGCAAGCGCAATAAACCCACGCCAGGGTGATCCGTTTCGGCCCGATCCAAAACTTCGGACCATGCTTTGACCGTATCGCCCGCGAAACATGGGTTTGCATGGGCACCGCCATTCAGGCCAACAATCATTTGTGCGTTGGCCAAGCCATTAAAGGACAGCGTGCGCGCCATTGAAATTACGTGCCCCCCATAAATCAGGCGCTGGCCGTCGGGACGGAAAGTCACATCAAAATGCACCTTGGCCGTATTTTGCCACAGGCGCGTTGCCATCATATGTTCGGCCTCTTCGATCGTGACACCATCGACGTGATCAATGATTTCACCCAACTGATAATCGGCCCAGCGATGTGGCTCCCCCGCCAGTGTGAAGTCATAGTTTGAAAAATCTAATCCTGCGGGCAACACCAAATCATTTGGGCTAAGGACCTTGGCCAATTCTGGGACAACGGTCTCAGACACGGGTGCTGCGACGTTGCGTTTGCGCACCATGACCCAGCGGACATATTCCATGACCACTTCGTCGTTTTGATTAACCCCTTGGGTGCGCACATAAACCACGCCCGTCTTACCATTGGAATTTTGTTTCAGCCCGATCACAGTTGAACGTGATCGCAATGTGTCGCCCTCATAAACGGGTAATATCCAGCGCCCTTCTGCATACCCAAGATTTGCAACGGCATTCAGTGACACATCTGGAACGGTTTTCCCGAACACCACATGGAATGCCGCCAAATCATCAACCGGAGATTTCGCAAGACCACACCCGCGCGCAAATTCATCAGAAGAATACACGGCATGGCGCGCAGGATATAGCGCATGATAGAGCGCGCGTTCCCCACCTGAAACGGTACGTGGAACTGCGTGGTCAATCACTTGGCCAATGCTGTAGTCTTCGAAAAACCGACCCGGGTTGGTCTTGGTCATTATTGCTCTCCTAGTTTCATGTCGGGCACATACCGCGCCTCAACCTGCTTGATCACCGCCTGTGCGCAGCGCATTTTCCCGCTGCTTTGGTCAAAGGCGTATTGCGGATCGCCATAAAGGTCCCAGCCCTTGGACAGGGCAAGAGTCACTTTGTGACAAAAATCAGAGGTATCATCCTCGGTCAGCAAACGGTAAAGCGTGCTCATGCATCACCCTGGAAATGGATTGACGCCCAGCGCCACGTGAATGCCAACCATTACGGCAAATGTCACAACCGTGATAACAATGAAAATAACATCGCGGCCCTTATCGCCAGGTGCGGAACGTTCCCAGGTTTCGGCGCGATTGATCATAATAACGGACCCAACCGCCCAAACCAACATCCCGCCAAACAGGATGACTGACGCCAAATCACCGTTCACCAACAGGTGTGCCACCGACCACATTTTCACAGATGTCAACATCGGGTGACGCATACGCCCACGCATGCGACCCTTGGTATGGGACATCGCAAACATCGCAACGGCCACGACCATCAACAAATTGTTCACATGCACCAAGAAGGATGGGGGTGTCCAAACGGCGATGTAGGGAGCACCACGATATCCAATGATCATCAAAACCAAGCCCACCAACAAAAGAACCGCAACGATCCCCTTGCCCGCATCCCCAAGTGAGGCCCGTAAATTTGGCGCTAAACGTTTGAGCCAATGGACCAAAATCCATAGGGCCAAGCCAATAATAAGTAGTGTCATATGTTACTCCGCATCTAGGTCAGCAATGGCCGCGGCCTTTGCCAAAGTTTTCTTTGCGGTTTCAACATGCAGGTTTTCGACAATTTTTCCACCAACAACTGCGACACCCTGCCCAGATTTTTCAACCTTTTCGAAGGCTTCGATCTGTCGACGGGCCAGATCCAGCTCTGCTTCACTTGGGGCAAAACATTCATTTGTCACGGCAACTTGGGCGGGATGGATCAATGTTTTTCCGTCAAAACCCAGATCACGGCCCTGCTCACATTCTGCGCGCAGGCCCTCTTCGTCTTTGAATTGGTTATAAACTCCATCCACGGCAATCACATCATTGCCACGCGCTGCAAGCAACATCATCTGTAGCGACATTTGCATTGGCAAACGATCTGGGCGCGTGCGGCAATTCAATTCCTTGGCCAAATCATTTGTCCCCGCCACGAACCCCTCTAATGCAGGGTGTGCCGCGATTTCACTTGAATGCAGTACGCCTGCGGGCGTCTCAATCATCGCCCAGATAGGTGTGTCGTTCCCCAACAGCGTCTTTACCGCATCAATATCGGCGGCGCTGTTCACTTTGGGCACCAAAATCGCATCGGCAGGTGCATCGAGCAGTGCGGCGATATCCTCGGCACCCCATTCGGTGTCCAATCCATTGATACGGATAATTTTGTAACGGTTGCCATAGCCCCCCTGCTCGAGTGCCGCCTTAAGCGTCCCGCGCGCCTCAACCTTGGCATCAGGGGAAACCGCATCCTCAAGGTCAAAAATAATCGCATCCACGGGCAAACCGCGAGCCTTGTCCAATGCGCGATCCTTGGATCCTGGGATATAAAGGACTGATCGAAAGGGGCGCATTTGTGTTGTCATGGAATTTTCTCCACAATAATCTTGCGCAGAGATAGGCATTTTCGTACGAAATGTTCAACCCCAAAATTGCCGCAACGCAGAAATTATGTCATTGCCATCCATAGCAGAAATTATGTCATTGCCATCCATATAAGACGCAGCGCCGTGACGGTTAATAGGGCGTATGTCAGAGCGAAAAACAAACTATCCGACACCCAATGATGCGCCTTTACCCCCATCCAAACTCCAATCAATGCAAATGGGGCCAGCGCAACATTGAGGGTTAGGGTTTCCAAGGTGAATAACCCAAGAAAGGCATAAGGCACAGCTTTGGCCAGATTGATGGCCCAAAATATGATCACAGTTGTTGCCTGAAATTCGGTTTTATTGGGTCGCTTGGACAACAGGTATACTGCCGCAGGTGGACCGCCTGCGTGACTGACAAAACTTGTAAATCCTGCCAACGCCCCTGCGATAAGCCCCGCCCAATCAGGCATGTGATGTTTCGCCTGTTTCAACACACCTGAGCGCTGCCCCAACTGCCATAAAACAAAGCCAAGTGCGATAACCCCAATCAAAATGCGAAACACATCGGCATTTGTACGGCTATAGAGCCAAGCCCCAAGCGCAACCCCAGGCAAACTGCCAAGGATCAATATAACACTTTCACGGTTCAGCCATTTTTTCCAGTAGGGTTTTAGCGACGTCACATCCATCAGCATCAAGAGTGGAAGCATAATTCCAATCGCCTGCCCCGGTTCAATGATCGTCGCAAGAATCGCTGCCGCCGCAAAGGCCGCGCCCGAGCCAAATCCGCCCTTTGATATCCCCGCAAACACCACTGCAAGCGCGGCAATCGAAAAAAATCCAATTTCAAACATAGGCGCAGTATTTGATTATAAATATTGGTTTTGCAAATGGAATAAGGCTTTAGGCATACCTTTGCATACATTGCGCTTAATTATGCCGCGGCGCAGCACCCTTGCGAAATTTATCAAAACAGACTAGGCCAACGCGCACAACAACCTAGGACCGGAGAATTTTTCATGGCCAGACCTAAAATCGCGCTTATCGGCGCAGGACAAATCGGCGGCACACTTGCGCACCTAGCAGCAATCAAAGAATTGGGCGACGTTGTACTGTTCGACATCGCAGAAGGCACACCAGAAGGCAAAGCGTTGGACATTGCAGAGTCCGGTCCATCCGAAGGATTTGACGCAGTCATGAAGGGCACGCAGTCCTACGCAGACATCGCAAATGCGGATGTCTGCATCGTAACAGCGGGTGTTCCACGCAAACCCGGCATGAGCCGTGATGATTTGTTGGGCATCAACCTAAAGGTTATGAAATCTGTTGGCGAAGGTATTCGTGACAACGCACCAAACGCGTTCGTAATCTGTATCACAAACCCATTGGACGCCATGGTTTGGGCACTGCGCGAATTCTCTGGTCTACCACACAACAAAGTTGTGGGTATGGCGGGCGTTTTGGACAGCGCGCGTTTCCGTCACTTCCTATCATTGGAATTTGAGGTATCAATGCGCGATGTGACAGCCTTTGTTTTGGGTGGCCACGGTGACACAATGGTTCCATTGGCACGCTATTCAACAGTTGCGGGCATCCCTCTTCCTGATTTGGTATCAATGGGTTGGACAACACAGGATAAATTAGACGCAATCGTCCAGCGCACACGTGATGGCGGCGCAGAGATCGTTGGTCTGTTAAAAACAGGATCTGCATTCTATGCACCTGCAACATCCGCAATTGAAATGGCAGAAGCCTATTTGAAAGACCAACGTCGTCTATTGCCTTGTGCGGCCTATTGTGACGGTGAATTTGGCCTGAAAGGTATGTATGTTGGCGTTCCGACAATCATCGGCGCAAACGGCATCGAGAAAATTGTCGACATCAAGCTGAACAAAGACGAGCAAGCCATGTTCGACAAATCTGTCGACGCGGTCAAAGGTTTGGTCGAGGCGTGCAAGGGTATCGACCCATCGCTTGCATAAGTGAACCCTGAGCATTCATTCAAAAGCGCGGATCAATGCATCCGCGCTTTTTTGTTTCCTTTAACAATTTTGGGAAAGTTTTATCCAAAATCACAATCATTTTACGACCACAGAACGCGCGCTCCATTAATACACTTTGCGTCGCTTTCACACAATGGGCTGTCAGTCTATGATACATAGACGTGATACTGGTTTCAGAATCTTGAATAGGCGAGATTGCTGAATATTTTGTGATCACACGAAAATAAAGTGTGATCACAAAATCAAATATATGTCGAATTTTTGATAAATCCACTAAAAAACGCTTCCCTTTCGGCGTTGCGATTGAGGTATAGCCTAATCAATCGAAGTAACACGGGACTAAATTTCATGAACATCCATGAATATCAGGCGAAGCAACTTCTTCGCAGCTATGGCGCCCCTGTGTCTGACGGACGTGTTGTCCTAAAGGCAGAGGATGCAAAAACTGCAGCCGGTGAATTGGACGGCCCGCTTTGGGTTGTGAAAGCGCAGATTCACGCAGGTGGTCGCGGAAAAGGCAGCTTTAAAGAAGCAGACGCCGGCGAAAAAGGCGGTGTCCGTCTGACAAAATCAGTCGAAGAAGCCGCAGAAGAAGCCAAAAAGATGCTTGGCCGCACATTGGTCACACACCAAACGGGCCCAGCGGGTAAGCAAGTCAACCGTGTCTACATTGAAGCGGGGTCAGGTATCCAACGTGAATTGTACCTAGCTCTGCTGGTTGATCGTCAAACATCGCGCGTTTCATTCGTATGTTCCACCGAAGGCGGTATGGACATTGAAGAAGTGGCCGCAGCGACACCTGAAAAAATCCTATCCTTCTCGGTTGATCCCGCGACAGGTTTCCAAGCCTACCACGGCCGCCGCATCGCGTTTTCATTGGGCCTAGAGGGCGCACAATTAAAGCAATGCGTTGCATTGATGGGCACGCTTTATCGTGCGTTCATTGAAAAAGACATGGAAATGCTGGAAATCAACCCATTGATCGTTGGGGACGATGGCGCATTGAAAGTGCTGGACGCAAAAGTTGGCTTTGACGGCAATGCAGTCTATCGCCATGCCGATATCGCAGAATTGCGCGATGTCACTGAAGAAGACCCAAAAGAGCTGGAAGCATCGAAGTACGACCTGAACTACATCGCGCTTGACGGTGAAATCGGTTGTATGGTGAACGGCGCAGGCCTTGCGATGGCGACAATGGACATCATCAAATTGTATGGTGCGTCCCCTGCAAACTTCTTGGACGTGGGCGGAAGTGCCACCGAAGAAAAAGTAACCGAAGCGTTTAAAATCATTACATCTGATCCAAACGTGAAAGGCATTCTTGTGAACATCTTTGGCGGAATTATGCGCTGTGACGTGATCGCAGAAGGCGTAATTGCAGCCGTGAAAGAGGTGGGCCTAAGCGTTCCATTAGTTGTGCGCCTAGAAGGCACCAATGTGGAATTGGGCAAAGAGATCATCAATACATCTGGCCTAGATGTGATCGCAGCAGACAACCTAAAAGACGGTGCCGAGAAAATCGTCAAAGCGGTGAAAGGATAAGATCATGGCCGTACTTGTAAACGAAAATACAAAAGTGATCTGCCAAGGTTTCACCGGGTCTCAGGGGACATTCCACTCTGAACAGGCGATTGCCTATGGCACCAAAATGGTTGGTGGTGTGACACCTGGCAAAGGCGGTCAAACGCACCTTGACCTGCCAGTGTTCAATTCAGTTCACGAAGCAAAGCACGCGACAGAGGCGAACGCGACAGTAATCTATGTACCTCCTCCCTTTGCGGCGGATTCAATCCTTGAAGCGTTGGACGCGGAAATGGAACTGATCGTTTGCATTACCGAGGGCATTCCAGTTTTGGATATGATGAAGGTTAAGCGCGCATTGGTTGACAGCAAATCAGTGCTGATCGGACCAAACTGCCCAGGTGTTATCACGCCAGATGCTTGTAAAATTGGCATTATGCCAGGCCACATTCACCGTCGTGGTTCGGTTGGTGTTGTGTCACGTTCTGGTACATTGACATATGAGGCCGTGAAACAAACCTCTGACGTTGGTTTGGGTCAGTCTTCTTGTGTTGGGATTGGTGGTGACCCCATCAAAGGCACCGAACACATTGACGTATTGGAATGGTTCTTGGCGGACGACGAAACCGAAAGCATCATCATGATCGGCGAAATCGGTGGTTCCGCAGAAGAAGAAGCTGCACAGTTCCTAAAGGATGAGGCAAAGCGTGGCCGCAGCAAACCAGTTGCAGGGTTCATTGCGGGTCGCACGGCCCCTCCTGGTCGTCGTATGGGCCACGCAGGCGCGATTGTCGCAGGCGGCAAAGGCGGAGCAGAGGACAAAATCGAAGCCATGAAATCAGCGGGCATCGTTGTTGCGGATAGCCCCGCAACATTGGGCGAAGCCGTGCTAAAGGCCATCGGTTAATTCACGTAAATGTCCTGCCCCGATCCTGTCGGGGCAGGCACGTAAACTAGGGCGGAACAAAACCGTTCATTCGGTTCAGCCAACTGAGGGTACATCATGACCGACCAATCAAATAATGCGCAGTTCCATGCATCATCATTCATGCAGGGTCACAATGCCGAATACCTTGAACAGCTCTATGCACAATATGCCAAGGACCCAAATGCCGTCGATGCGGCATGGGCCGAGTTTTTCCGTGCCATGGGCGATGATGAGGTCTCTGTCAAAGCCGAAGCAGAGGGGCCTTCATGGGCGCGAACGGACTGGCCACAACAGCCAAGCGATGATTGGACAAACGCCCTAACAGGTGAATGGCCCGTGGCTGCGGCAGAGGGCAAATCTGCGAGTAAAAAGATTGCCGATAAAGCCAAAGAAAAAGGCGTCGAGGTTTCGGATGAGGCGATGAAACGCGCCGTCTTGGACAGTATCCGCGCCATCATGTTGATCCGCGCCTATCGCGTGCGTGGGCACTTGGCTGCCGATCTTGATCCCCTTGGCATGCGCGACACCAAAGACGCAGAAGCATCGCTTGATCCAAAGAATTATGGGTTTACAGATGCGGACATGGATCGCCCGATTTTCCTGGACAATGTCTTGGGATTGCAAGTCGCAACGATGCGTCAAATTGTTGATATCGTTCGCCGTACCTATTGCGGTACATTCGCGCTGCAATACATGCATATCTCTGATCCCGAACAATCCGCATGGCTGAAAGAGCGGATCGAAGGGTTTGGCAAAGAAATCACCTTTACCCGCGAAGGACGTAAGGCGATTTTGAACAAATTGGTCGAAGCCGAAGGTTTTGAAAAATTCCTGCATGTTAAATACATGGGCACAAAGCGTTTCGGCCTAGACGGGGGCGAGGCATTGATCCCCGCATTGGAACAAATCATCAAACGCGGCGGTGCGTTGGGCGTTAAGGATGTTGTCATCGGCATGCCACACCGTGGCCGTTTGTCCGTTTTGGCAAACGTGATGAGCAAACCCTACCGCGCGATTTTCAACGAATTCCAAGGCGGGTCATTCAAACCCGAGGATGTTGATGGTTCGGGCGACGTTAAATATCACCTGGGCGCATCATCTGACCGTGAATTTGATGGCAACAGTGTGCACCTATCGCTGACGGCAAACCCCTCTCACCTAGAGGCGGTGAACCCCGTTGTTTTGGGCAAGGTGCGCGCAAAACAAGAACAGCTAAACGACGAAGATCGCACACAGGTTATGCCACTGTTGTTGCATGGTGATGCGGCCTTTGCGGGTCAGGGTGTTGTTGCGGAATGCTTCGGCCTGTCGGGCTTGGTTGGCCATAAAACTGGCGGCACCATGCATGTGGTTGTAAACAACCAGATCGGCTTTACAACTGCGCCGCATTTCTCGCGTTCTTCCCCGTATCCAACGGACATAGCATTGATGGTTGAGGCCCCGATTTTCCATGTGAATGGGGATGATCCAGAGGCTGTGGTTCACGCGGCCAAGGTTGCGACAGAATTCCGTCAGAAATTCCAAAAGGATGTTGTGATCGATATTTTCTGCTATCGTCGGTTCGGACATAACGAGGGTGATGAACCCATGTTCACCAACCCGATGATGTATAAAAACATCAAGCAGCACAAAACCACATTGGCGCTTTATACAGAACGTCTTGTGCGTGACGGGTTGATCCCCGAGGGCGAGATTGAGGACATGAAAGCCGCGTTTCAGGCCAAAATGAACGATGAGTTCGAGGCAGGGCGCGATTATAAACCCAACAAAGCCGATTGGTTGGATGGCCGCTGGTCACATCTGGATCGTGAAAAGGACGATTACCAACGCGGTCAAACGTCAATCTCTGATGAAACGCTTTCAACTGTTGGTAAGGCGCTGACAACCGCGCCGGAGGGTTTTGCCCTACATAAAACCGTGGCGCGTTTGCTGGAGACAAAATCAAAAATGTTTGAAAGCGGCAAAGGGTTCGATTGGGCCACAGCCGAAGCCTTGGCATTCGGATCCCTGTTGACCGAAGGCTATCCTGTCCGCCTTGCGGGTCAAGACGCAACGCGCGGCACCTTCAGCCAGCGCCATTCAGGCCTGATCAATCAGAAAGATGAAAGCCGCTATTACCCCCTAAACAACATCCGTGAAGGCCAATCCCGTTACGATGTGATTGACTCGATGTTGTCGGAATATGCGGTCTTGGGTTTTGAATATGGCTATTCGCTTTCTGAACCAAATGCCCTGGTAATGTGGGAAGCGCAATTTGGCGATTTCGCCAATGGTGCACAGATCATGTTTGACCAATTCATCAGCTCAGGCGAAAGCAAATGGTTGCGCATGTCAGGTTTGGTAGTCTTGCTGCCACACGGTTTCGAGGGTCAAGGCCCCGAACACTCTTCCGCACGGCTTGAGCGTTTCTTACAAATGTGTGGGCAGGACAACTGGATAGTGGCGAACTGTTCGACGCCTGCAAACTATTTCCACATCCTACGTCGTCAAATCCACAGATCGTTCCGCAAACCCCTGATCCTGATGACGCCAAAATCATTGCTGCGCCATCGTTTGTGTATCTCAGAAGCGGCAGATTTCACCGATGGGTCCAGTTTCCACCGCGTCCTATGGGATGATGCACAAAAAGGAAACTCTGACACGGAATTGGTGGCAGATGATAAAATCAAACGCGTCGTGATGTGTTCGGGTAAGGTGTATTACGATCTTCTTGAAGAACGTGATCGCCGCGGTATTGATGACATTTACCTACTGCGATTTGAACAATTTTATCCATTCCCTGCACTTGCGGCATTGAAAGAACTGGAACGGTTCAAAGATGCAGAAATGGTCTGGTGTCAGGAAGAACCAAAAAACCAAGGCGCATGGACCTTTATGGAACCAAACTTGGAATGGGTTTTGACACGCATGAACGCAAAACATCCACGCCCCGTCTACGCAGGTCGCGCCGCAAGCGCCTCTCCTGCGACAGGCTTGGCCTCAACTCATAAAGCACAACAAGAAGCGCTGATTGATAACGCGCTAACCATTAAAGGGAACTAACCTATGACAGAAGTACGTGTTCCAACACTGGGTGAATCTGTGACAGAAGCAACCGTTGCAACCTGGTTCAAAAAACCAGGCGATGCCGTGGCACAGGACGAAATGCTATGTGAACTTGAAACTGACAAAGTCACGGTCGAGGTTCCAAGCCCTGCCGCAGGCACATTGGCCGATATCGTTGCTGCAGAGGGTGAAACCGTGGGAGTTGATGCCCTATTGGCTAATATTAGCGAAGGCGCGGGCGCGGCTGCTCCTGCCCCCGCGGCGGCCCCTGCTGCGGCACCTGCGTCTGATGCAGGCGTGGCGGTTGACGTGATGGTCCCAACATTGGGCGAAAGCGTCAGCGAAGCAACCGTTTCCACATGGTTCAAACAGGTCGGCGATACAGTGCAGCAAGATGAAATGCTGTGCGAATTGGAAACAGACAAGGTTTCGGTTGAGGTTCCTGCACCTGCGTCTGGTACCCTAACAGAAATCCTTGCAGCTGAGGGCACAACCGTCGCCGCAGGCGGCAAATTGGCCGTCATGAGCGGTGCAAGCGCATCTGCATCTGCATCTGCAGCAGCACCGGCAGCCGCCGCCGCAACAGCACCCGCAGCGGCAAGCACATCTAAGGATGTCGAAGACAGCCCAGCCGCGAAAAAGGCGATGGCAGAGGCGGGCATTTCCCGTGACGCTGTTAAGGGAACTGGCCGCGATGGACGCGCGATGAAGGATGATGTGGCACGCGCCTTTGCCGCCGCCGCAAACACCCCTGCGCCAGCCCCCGCAACGGCCGCACCACGTGCGCCCGTATCGGCAGATAATGCATCACGCGAAGAGCGTGTTAAAATGACACGTCTGCGACAGACAATCGCCAAGCGTTTGAAAGACAGTCAGAACACAGCCGCGATGCTGACCACGTACAACGAGGTCGACATGACAGAGGTGATGGCGGTGCGCAAAGAATATAAAGACGCGTTTGAAAAGAAACACGGCGCACGCATGGGCTTTATGTCCTTCTTCACCAAAGCATGCTGTCATGCATTGAAAGAAGTGCCGGAGGTAAACGCGGAAATTGACGGCACAGACATCGTTTACAAAAACTATGTACACATGGGGATTGCAGCGGGGACGCCAACAGGTTTGGTTGTGCCCGTGATCCGCGACGCAGATGCAATGTCATTTGCCGAGATCGAAAAAGCGATCGCCGAAAAAGGTGCACGCGCACGTGATGGCAAATTGACCATGGCGGAAATGCAAGGCGGGACCTTTACCATTTCGAACGGCGGGGTTTACGGATCACTGATGTCATCTCCCATCCTGAACCCACCACAATCTGGTATTTTGGGCATGCACAAAATTCAGGAACGTCCAATGGCAATCAATGGCCAGGTTGTCATTCGCCCAATGATGTACCTTGCGCTGTCTTATGATCACCGCATCGTTGACGGCAAGGGCGCTGTGACATTCCTTGTGCGTGTGAAGGAGGCGCTTGAGGATCCGCGCCGTTTGTTGCTGGATTTGTGAGAACATTCTGACCTAGGCGTCTTGCGCCTAGGTCTCAAACAATTTGACCATCGCCCCAGAACGACGCGATGAAGACGACAGGAGAATTTCGATGGCATCCTATGACTTGATTGTAATTGGCGGTGGACCAGGTGGATATGTGGCCGCAATCCGTGCAGCGCAGCTTGGGCTGAAAACAGCCTGTGTTGAGGGCCGCGAGGCATTGGGCGGCACATGCTTGAACGTTGGATGTATCCCGTCCAAAGCGCTGTTGCACGCAACCCATCAGTTGCACGAAGCCGAACATAATTTCACAAAAATGGGCTTGATGGGCAAATCACCCTCTGTGGATTGGAAACAGATGCAGGCCTATAAAGGGGATGTGATCGACGGCAACACCAAAGGGATCGAATTCCTGTTCAAAAAGAACAAGGTTGACTGGATCAAAGGCTGGGCCTCAATCCCCGCAGCGGGTCAAGTCAAGGTTGGTGAAGAGGTGCATGAGGCAAAAAACATCATCATTGCATCTGGTTCTGTCTCCTCGACCCTGCCGGGGATTGAGATTGATGAAAAGGTTGTCGTGTCTTCAACAGGGGCATTAAGCCTCGCCAAGCCACCGAAAAAATTGGCGGTGATTGGTGCGGGTGTGATCGGCCTGGAACTTGGGTCGGTCTATGCACGCCTAGGTGCTGAGGTGACCGTCATCGAATTCCTAGATGCGATTACACCGGGCATGGACGCGGAAATCCAAAAAACCTTCCAACGCACCATGAAAAAACAAGGATTGAATTTTGTCATGGGTTCAGCCGTACAATCGGTTGAGGCGATGAAAACCAAGGCAAAAGTTACCTATAAACGCCGCAAGGACGACAGCGAACATACATTGGACGCAGATGTTGTTTTGGTTGCCACAGGCCGCAAACCCTATACCGAGGGGTTGGGACTGGACGCATTGGGCATGGAGATCACTGAACGTGGTCAAATCAAGACAGACGCGCACTGGCAAACAAGCGTCCCCGGCATCTACGCCATCGGCGATGTGATCGAAGGTCCGATGTTGGCCCACAAGGCCGAGGACGAAGGCATGGCCGCCGCAGAAGTCATTGCGGGCAAACATGGCCACGTAAACTATGATGTGATCCCAGGCGTGATTTACACCCATCCAGAGGTCGCAAATGTCGGCAAGACAGAAGAGAACCTAAAAGACGAAGGCCGCGCCTATAAGGTTGGCAAATTTTCGTTCATGGGCAATGGTCGCGCCAAGGCGAACTTTGCCGCGGATGGATTTGTGAAAATTCTAGCGGATGCAGAAACTGATCGCATTTTGGGAGCGCATATTATGGGCCCTGCGGCAGGGGATCTGATCCACGAAATCTGTGTTGCAATGGAATTTGGCGCCTCTGCCGAGGATTTGGCACTGACCTGCCATGCCCACCCAACCTATTCAGAAGCAGTACGTGAAGCCGCCCTTGCCTGCGGAGACGGAGCAATCCACTCGTAATTTGCAGCAGACTAAAAAACAAGAAGCCCTGCAAATCATTGCAGGGCTTCTTTCGTTGGTAAACTGGGCCTTACCCCTTTCTAGCATCCACACTGAATGCGCCGCTCCTTGCATTGGCCAACAATAGATACCCACCTGCAAGGCCTAGGTTCTTCAAGAACTGCGTCATCTGCATCTGATCCGCAGGGACAAAATGATAAAGCACCGCTGTCACGACACAGAATGCCGCCAAGGCCAAGGCCGCCAAACGGGTTTGAAAACCTGCGATGATTGCCGCACCTGCCAAGATTTCAAATAGAACCGCAGGCCATGCAAGGAAGGCAGGAATACCGCCAGAGGCCATATAGCCCGCAAAACCGTCCACATTGCCCAGTTTCCCAAGACCCGCTACCAGAAACAAAAGACCAAGAAACACACGCGCAACGACGTGTAAGTTAGAGTTCAGATTTGTCATAGTCATCTCCTTAACCGTGATGGCGATATAGCTATTCCTGATGATCCATGCACTCAATTTGAGATTTTCGCGCGTTTTATCTGCGCTCATGCGCATGTGAAAAATAAAAACCCCCGCTGTATCAGCAGGGGTCATATGTCATCAAAACTTTAACCAAGTTTAGCTGGTTTCAGGGGCAATGCTGCCTTTCGCCTTTGGCTTGGTCTTTGGGATTGCCGTCACCGATTGGGTGGCGTTTCCGTCGTCCGCATCAGGCGTATCATCGGAATGCGGCGGTTCGCCTTTCATGACGCGTTTGATTTCATCGCCTGTTAGGGTTTCGTATTCCAACAGACCTTGGGCCAGACGCTCCCACTCTTCGTTTTGTTCCGTGAGAATTTTATAGGCACGGTCATACCCTTCTTGGATAAAGCGTTTCACCTCATCCTCGATCATTTCCTTGGTATTGGCAGATACCGAAAATCCTGCGGTGTTTCCGGAATACCCTTCATGCGCTTCGGAATAGTCGATGTTACCAACTTTATCTGACATTCCCCAACGCAACACCATCGCACGCGCAAGGCCCGATGCCTGTTGGATATCACCAGCAGGACCGTTTGACACGTTTTCAGGACCATATTTGATGATCTCTGCCGCCTTACCCGCCATGGTCATGGCCAGTTTTTCTTCACACTCTGATTTATGCCAATTCAGGCGATCAATCTCAGGCAAGGATACAACCATCCCTAATGCGCCACCGCGCGGAATAATAGTCGCCTTATAAACAGGGTCACATTGCGGCAGTGCAAGGCCAACAATCGCGTGACCCGCTTCGTGATAGGCGGTTTTTTCCTTCTGATCGGCGGTCAACACCATGGAACGGCGTTCCGCGCCCATCATCACCTTATCCTTGGCATTTTCAAAATCGACCATGGTCACAACCGAACGCCCGACGCGCGCGGCCATCAACGCGGCCTCATTCACAAGGTTCGCCAAATCCGCGCCCGAAAATCCAGGCGTACCGCGTGCAATCAAACGCAGATCCACGTCTGGGCCCAATGGCGTTTTGCGCGCATGCACGGTCAGGATTTTTTCACGTCCCTTGATGTCTGGGTTTGGCACGGTCACCTGGCGGTCAAAACGACCAGGGCGCAACAAGGCTGGGTCCAAAACATCACGACGGTTAGTTGCGGCCAAGATGATCACACCTTCGTTGGCCTCAAAACCGTCCATCTCAACCAACAACTGGTTCAATGTCTGTTCGCGTTCATCGTTTCCACCGCCATATCCTGCGCCACGGTGACGGCCAACGGCGTCGATTTCGTCGATAAAGACGATACACGGTGCATTCTTTTTCGCCTGTTCGAACATGTCACGCACACGCGATGCACCCACACCCACAAACATTTCAACAAAGTCGGAACCCGAAATCGTAAAGAATGGAACGCCAGCCTCGCCCGCAATGGCGCGTGCAAGCAATGTTTTACCCGTACCCGGAGGACCAACAAGCAGAGCACCCTTTGGAATTTTACCGCCCAAGCGGCTAAATTTCTGGGGGTTGCGCAGGAATTCAACGATTTCTTCCAGCTCTTCTTTGGCCTCATCAATACCTGCCACGTCATCGAATGTGACACGGCCCTGCTTTTCGGTCAGAAGCTTGGCCTTGGATTTGCCGAAGCCCATTGCTCCACCACGGCCACCGCCCTGCATGCGGTTCATGAAATAAATCCACACACCAATCAGCAGTAGGAAAGGTAGAAGACTGACTAAAAACGCCTGAAGCCCAGAGGTTTCCTGTTGTTCTGCACGAATGGCCACCTCGTTCTGGATCAACAGATCGGTCACATCGGCATCACCGGGACGGATGGTGTAATATTCACGTTTGTCGCCGCCAATAAAACTGACTTTTTCGCCATCCAGTGTCACGGCATCGATCGACCCGTTTTCAACGTTTGCAACAAACTCTGAATAGCTAACTTCGCGGCTTTGCATTCCGCCAGAACCAGAACTGAATACGTTGAATAAAACAACGATCATCAGGAATAGAACCACCCAAAAGGCCAAATTACGGTTATTGCCCAAGGAAACACTCCATTATTAGAATAGCGCTGTGCATAGCACAGTTGTTTGGTATGTTAAATAGACATTGGAACGCGGGCTTCAATGCGACGTTATGAAATCAATGAAATTTATTCGCAAATCTTGGATAAATTGACGCTGCGTTGGGTCCAAGGTGGGCGCATAAATCAACTGATCCCCCCAAAATACGGCAGGTTGCACATGTAACGAACGAAAGGGCACGTTTTTGCGCAAATCACTTTCCAATTGCGCGGCCCCTTGTTCCCCTAATGCTTGGACGCTGTGCTGCGCTGGCAGATCGACGGCTTGCCAACGCCCATCCCATACGGTTTGATCCGCGGCGCCCTGCGTTGCCGCGAATTCACGTGTGATGCGCAGGGTGTTTTGGTGCGGATACATCAGGCACCCATGCAAACTGCTGGTTTTGCCATCTTGGACATCGGATAAGGCGCGTTGCAATGCCTCAAACCTTGGACGATATGCATTTCCTGAAACCCAACACAGGCCCGCCGAAAAAAGGCGGGATTGTATTTCACTATGAGCCGCAAAAAAACCAGCCTGATCAAAAATCAAATCTGTTCCCTGCTGACGCCCCATGGTTTGGAAAACATCCCCTGCCGTATGATCCAACGCATCTTGGGCACGCTGCATATGTGTGGCCATTAGCGCGAAGCGATCCAATGAAATTCCTGCGGATGTCAGTTGGGGCAGTAACTGGCGCATGGCAATTCGATCAAATGCCGCGTTGTTATTGCTGGGATCATCAAACCATGGTTGTTCACAGGCAACCAAATAATCGCGCAAATCGTGTCGTGTGATATTCAGCAATGGGCGGATCAGGGTCATACCACTGGGATGGTGGGTGACATGTTTCATGCCTGTCATGCCATCCACACCAGATCCCCGTTTTAGCCGCAGCAAAAGGGTTTCTGCCTGATCATCCACCGTGTGACCGATTAGGATATCTTCAATATCACAGCGCCAGTCGTTGATCATTCGATACCGCGCCTGACGGGCCGCGTCCTGTAAGTTTCCGTTGTGATCCCAGTCGCGCCACACACATGTGGTGTGCGCAACCCCCAAATCCGCGCACCATTGCGCAACACGCGCGGCCTCTTCCGCGCTGCCGGCGCGCAAATTATGGTCAATCGTAATCGCAGAAAGTGTCACATCACGCTCTGATGCCCACGCATGTGTCAGGTGCAGCAAGGCCATGCTGTCCCCACCACCAGAAACCGCAATGCCGATATGTTTTGGCAGCCCAGAGGCAAATGCCGCATCCAAATTCGACGCGACCTTTGCGCTCAACCGATCTGTCAGAGACACTGTAGCTCGGCCATACGATCCGCGGCCTTTTGCGAATATTCGGAATCGGGGAAACGAATATCCACCTGTGACAGCGTCTGACATCCAGCATCGGTTTGCCCCAGTAAGACCAATGCATTACCAAGCGACATCAACGATTTGGGTGCGACCGCAGATTTTGGGAACGTGGAAAAGCTCTCTAAATAGGCGCGGGCTGCAGATTTGTAATCGCCTGATGCCTCGTGTGATGCGCCGCGCAATATCATTGCCTCGGCGGCCAATGGGCTATCGGGATAGGTTTGTGAAAAACGGTTCAGGATTTGAATGGCATCGCCATAACGTTCTTCTTCAAAGGATTTTTGCGCCATATCAAAATCCGCGCGTTCCCCCACCGCCAATTCAGGCGCGTAAACCTTTTCGCTCTCGTCCTCCTTTGGATAGGCAAGATCACCGCCAAGGGTCGTGGTTTCACCAAGGGTTGAAATATCGCCCCCCTCTAATTCAACCAAACGGAATTCCAAATCCCCGACGCGGTTTGTGCCGTCTTGCACAACGCGTTCAACCCTAAATTGCAACTCTTCACTTAGGGCTGTTAAACGTTGCAATTCGGCTTCAATGTTTTGCACACGTTCAAGCACAGATCCGGCTGCGCCAGAAATACTCGGCCCCTGCGTTGTCGAAAGTTCGCCTTTCAAACGTTGGATTTCAACATAAAGAATATTCAGGTCCTGCCGTATGTCTGCCAGCGTTTTGGCACGATCCTGTGCAATTCCAGACATTGGCAAAAGGCAAATCGCAACAAAGGCTAAGACACGAAACATTCAAAGGCACCCTTCACATATTAGAATGACAGGTTCGACAGAACCGTAACACCACGACGGTTCATCGCATAACAACTTTCAGCGCTACACAGCTCTGATGGCCGTTCTTTGCCATAGCTGACGGTTTGAATACGATCCGCGGACACCCCGCGTAACGTCAGATATTCCCGCACAGAGCCTGCGCGGCGCGCACCAAGGGCCAAGTTATAATCAGTTGTGCCGCGTTCATCTGCGTGGCCTTCGATCATCACCTTGTATTCTGGGTTTGCAATCAACCAATCCGCCTGCGCATCTAATGCGGTCTGTGCCGAGGCATCAACAGTTGATTGGTCCACCGCGAAAAATACACGATCCCCAATCGATTGCTGGAAATATGCGGGTGAGGCCGGATTGCTGGGATCACCTTGTGCATTCGCTGCGCCACTGCCGTTTGGGCCGCCACCCATACCGCCAAAGCCATTTTGTGAACAGGCGCCAAGTGCAACCATGGCCAAAATCAAACTTGCTCTTTTAAAGTGCTTCATAATTGCCTCTCTTTTTCCAAAAGTTTAGCACATATTTAGATAACGATCAAAGCCTTAGCGCCGCAGCGGCGACCATGTGGGATCAGACCCACCAGATGGCGTTGCCACGCGCTGTAGATTGCGCCCAGACACGTCAACAGAATATAGGTTGGACACACCACCCACACCTTGGGTTTCGCGTGTAAACATGATCACGCGGCCATTTGGGGACCATGTCGGACCCTCATCTAAAAAGGACGCCGTCAGCAAACGTTCCTCTGAACCATCCGTGCGCATCACCCCAATATGAAAGCGCCCACGACTTTGTTTGGTAAACGCAATCATATCGCCACGTGGTGACCAAACTGGTGTCCCATAGCGACCATCCCCAAAACTGATGCGTTTGATCCCCTCACCATTCACATTCATGACATAGAGTTGCTGTGATCCTGAACGATCACTTTCAAATACAATCTGTCTGCCATCTGGTGAAAAACTGGGGGCTGTTTCGATGGATGGTGCAGATGTTAAACGGCGTGCCTGTCCCGAACGCAACGACATTAAAAAAACATCCGTGTTCCCGCCCTGTTCCTGCGAATACACAATTTGCGTTCCATCTGGTGAAAAACGTGGCGCAAAACTGGTTGTACCAACGGTGCTTTGCAGCAGTTTACGCCGTTTGTTACGCAGGTCCATTTGATAGATCTGAGGGAACCCTGTCTCGTAACTGGTGAACAATACACTTTTCCCATCTGGCGCGATGCGCGGCGCAAGCACCAGATGCGCACCATCATCAAGATATTCCAATTGTTCCCCATCATAATCCATAATCGCCAATCGCTTGCGACGTTGTCCCTTGGAACCGCTTTCGGCAACGAAAACCACGCGACTGTCGAAATATCCGCTTTCGCCTGTGATGCGGCTATAAACTTCGTCGGCAACTTTATGGGCCATACGGCGCCAGTCGGACGTTTTGCCTTTAAACTGCAATCCTTTGCCGTACTCTTGCCCCGCGAATACATCATGGATGCGGAAACTTACCTTCAATTCACCCCTTGTACCTGTGGCAACGGAACCAGTGATCAGAACTTGTGCATTGATCGCCTTCCAGTCTGCATATTCAACTGGGGCGTTCAGGCTGGAGATCTTGCCGATATGGGCGCGTTCATCCAATACGCGAAACAATCCTGTGCGCATCAAATCCGTGCTGAGAACTGAAACGATATCACCAGAAAGCTCCATCGCACCGCTGTCCTGCGCGATAAAGCGGGGGGCCGCGAACGGCATGGGTTCGATCACCCCATCCGTAATCTCAATCCGCAAGGGCTGCGCCACGGCACTTGCCCCCATCAACAATGCAAGAATTAACGTTAAAGTACGGAACATTATCTTTTCCTCATTTCACTCGGATCAAATTTGATTTCGACATTACGCCATTGATCATATTTGTCCTTTGGTAAATCATAACCATCTTTTTGGCATCTTAGAATTGCGCGGCGTCCTGCCTGAAACGCCACATTGGCATCTGATTGATTTCCCCCTTCGAATCCGACCATTTCAAGCGAGCTTGCCACAACTTTTCCATCGGGCTGCATTTCCATCGCAATCGTCACTGTCACATTTGCAGCGCGCGAACCCACGTTCACAGACCAGCAATTTGAAACCTGATTGCGAAACGCATCCTGCTCGCCGCCTGTCAACGGCGGAACAGATTTTTTGGCGGGTTTGGGCTTGGATGCTTCCAAGGTTTCGCTTTGCGCTACTTCCCGCAAAATATCCTCAAGGTTTGTTTCGCCCGCGTCCGTCGGTGGCGTTGGTTTGAAATTTGACGGGCGCAACATAGGACGTGGTGAAGATTGCCGTTTTGCATCCTCTTTCTTGGCCTCGGTTATAATCTCACTGCTGGCGGCCTCAGGCGCGGTGGTTTCTTTGACCTCGGGCACATCCTCAACTGGGGGTTCGGTAGCATCGGCGGGCACAGTGGCCTCTTGGGTGACATCATCAACAATCGCGGGCTGTTCGGGCGGGGCCACGGGGGTTGGTGCAACCCGATTGGCCTGAATTGGTGCGCTGTCTGTTGATACGTCGGGCAACATCATTGCGGTTTCAATCTCTGGCGCCGGGGGTTGCGCATCAAGAGTTGTGATATCCGGCGTAGGCACCACGAGTGTTTCCACGGGTTCGGGTGGTGTAATTTTTTCGGCCACAGGTTCGGGTTGCTCAGGCTCGCTTTGATCAACCTCTTGATCTGTTTGTTCCACCAATGTGGGAACGTCATCTTTGTCTTCCAATGGCTCTAGCGCTGTCAAATCAAACTGCGGAACCTCGGGCACCTGATCTGATGCGATCATAGCCTGAAATTCGGCCTCGGATAAGACAGAGACATTATTGAACACAATGTCCTGATACTTGGGTGTTAACATACCCCCAAAAAGCGCCCAACCGATAAATCCAGCATGCGCAATCCCTGATATGACATATCCTGCCTGCATCGACGCGGGCTATCCTTCGGATCCGTCAAAGGCAGGACCACCAACGTCCGTGACCAACCCTATGTTCGAAAACCCACCCGCATTCAATGCGCCCATCACCTGAACCACGCGTTCATAAGGAATGGCACCATCTGCCCGTAGGAAAATTTTGTCGTTTTGACGTTCTGCGGCAACCGCGCGCAATTTCACAATCAGCGTGCTTTCTTCGATTTCTGCGGATTGGATTAGGATCTGGCCCTCAGCCGTCAGGGTCACCGTCAATGGTTCCTGTTGATCACTGGACAACGAATTTGCCGCCGTTTTGGGCAATTCGACAGGCACGCCCACCGTCAACATTGGGGCCGAGACCATAAAGATGATCAACAAAACCAACATCACATCCACAAAGGGCGTGACGTTGATTTCCGCCATCGGCGTGCTGCGACGGCGGCGACGTCCCTTTTGCCCTTGGCTTTTGATAACGCCTGCACCCATGTCAGCTGTCCAATTCTCGGCTTAGGATTGTTGCAAATTCATCCGCAAAACTTTCATACCCCGCAACAATGCGATCACAATCACCACTAAGTTTGTTATAAAAAATCACGGCGGGGATGGCAGCCAATAGGCCAAGACCCGTCGCCAACAGCGCCTCGGCAATGCCCGGGGCCACAACCGCAAGGTTTGTGTTCTGCTGGGCTGCAATTTCGATAAAGGCATTCATGATGCCCCAAACGGTTCCAAACAACCCAATAAAGGGGGCAATCGATCCAATGGTGGCAAGGGTCGTCAAACCCGATTGCAGATCATCAGATGCCCGCAACACCGCAACATCCATGGACCGTTCAACACGGCTTTGCACCCCAGCGATCAGTTGACCATCTGATTTTTGGCTGCGTTCCCATTCGGTCATGCCTGCGACAAACACACTTGCCGAGTAGCCTTTGGGTGAACTGCCCAATTCTTTGTACAGCAAGTCCAGCGGTTCGCCCGACCAAAACGCGCGGTCAAACTGTGCGGCTTCTTTGCGGGCACCACGGTATTTGATGTGACGTTGAAATATAATCGACCATGACCAAAAAGAGGCCAAGATCAACAACATCATCACAATCTTAACGGTTAGGGTTGCGCGCAAAAACAACGCCCAGAACGAAAAATCGACCTGGTGCGCCAACTCAAGGGCTTGTGTTTCCATAGTATCCTGCTCATCACATTCTGGCCTTTATGGCTCTTTGATGGAACCATAGACGAACTAAAGCAAGAAACCAACAAATATGCGATCACGAATGTATTATTTCACCATATCGGCAACGACATGCCGAAGGGCGTCGGGCAAGCGTAGGGGTTTGCCCCCGTCCCCCAAGGCGACCAACGTGATTTCCGAGCGGAACAAAACCACGTCCTGACGCAGAACCAATTGGACCAGCAGCAAACGTGCAGGTGTCATCGAAACCGGCGTGGTTTCAACGATCAAATCATCTTCGAACACGGCAGGGGCAATATAATCGGCCTCGACACGGCGCACGGCAAAAACGATCCGTTGCTCCTTCATCGCGCGTTGATCCACGCCAATTTCACGCACCCATTCACTGCGCGCGCGTTCGATGAATTTCAGATAATTGGCGTAATAAACGATCCCCGCCAGATCGGTATCTTCGTAATAAACACGGACAGGAAAACGATGCGAGGTCATATCATGTATCCTTTGGCAAACGGGCAAAGAGGCGCAGCGCATGGGATGCATCCTGTGCCATCACGGGTAGAACGGGATCATACCCCGCACGGATCACATCCGCCACCTCGGCCCGCAGGACCGTGTGACCATTTGGAGCAATCGCAAGGGGCGATTGATATTGAAACGCACGATCTGACCACACAAGAAAGGATTGCACTACCTGCATCAGGAACAATGCATCGGCAGACATTTTGGACAATTCTTTATCCATGCGCACAAATACAAAACAGGCCTTAATAGCGCCCTGATCATCAAAGCGGAAGGAGCGATATTGCTGTGACTCTGCCGCCTGCAAGCGCCCAATCAAATCAGACAGATTTGGCATAATGCGATCCAGGTCAGGAACGGCCAATAATTCATCCCAATCGCGGATGAAAAAGAACATTAAATTCGTGCCCAACTCAGGATCCGTTTCTGCAATCAGATGACCGACCATTGCACAAGTCACCTCAATCGCGCCCTTGAGCGTTGCAATTGACTGATCCTCGATCCCAAAGGCGATGGGTGCGATGGGACGTCCCCAGCGGGCGAAAAAGTAACTGTCGTCTGAACGTGAGAAAAAGCGTTCGACATCATTAGGCGTCATGTTTTGCAGCACTCCGAATTGTGTTTGCGATGCGCTATATCGGGTTTCCCGCGGCATGGCAAAGGGGGCATGCGCTTTGTGTTACTGAAACAGATCCGTTTGTCCCTTTGGCATCGGCAAACCCAAATGATCCCATCCGCGTTGCGCCAACATGCGTCCGCGCGGGGTGCGTTGGATCAATCCCTGCTGCAACAGGTAGGGTTCGATCACCTCTTCCAATGCATCACGGCTTTCAGAAAGGGCCGCGGCTAATGTTTCAATCCCGACAGGTCCGCCCGAATAATGTTCCGCCATCAGGCGCAGATAACGCCGATCCGCTCCATCCAAACCCAAATCATCCACGGAAAGGCGTGTTAATGCGTGATCTGCCAGTGTTTTCGTGACAGTGCCGTCCCCATCAACCAATGCAAAATCCACAACACGGCGCAACAAACGCCCCGCAATGCGCGGTGTGCCGCGTGCGCGGCGTGCGATTTCGCGTGCGCCCCCTTCATCCGCGGGCGCGCCTAGTTTGCGGGCATTGCGAGAGACGATCTGATAAAGTTCATCTTCGGTATAAAATTGCAACCGCGTTGGAATACCAAACCGGTCACGCAACGGTGTGGTCAACAACCCCAATCGCGTTGTTGCCCCGATTAGGGTAAAGGGTTGCAATTCAATCCGCACAGTACGTGCGGCAGGCCCTTCCCCGATCACAAGGTCCAGCTCAAAATCTTCCATCGCGGGATAAAGAACCTCCTCCACCACGGGGTTTAGACGATGAATTTCATCAATGAACAACACATCCCGAGCCTCTAGGTTTGTAAGGATCGCGGCCAAATCACCGGCTTTGGCCAAGACGGGGCCAGAGGTCATTTTGAAATTCACACCCAATTCGCGGCTAATGATCTGGGCCAGCGTTGTTTTGCCCAAACCAGGTGGACCATAAAATAGGGTGTGATCCATCGCCTCGGCGCGTTGTCGGGCCGATTGAATAAAGACGCGCAAATTTGCGCGCGCCTCGGCCTGTCCTGTGAATTCATCCAGCGCCTGTGGCCGCAGGGCGCGATCGGCATCCTCGGGCAGCGGATCAGGGCGCATCATTGGATCAGAACTTTCCATATCTTATCCCTTTGGCGCCATAAGTTTCAGGGCGGCACGAATGACACCCGATGTCTCAGTTTCTGGGGCATTCGCCATTACTTGGGCCACTGCCGCAGCCGCCTCTGACGGTGAGTACCCAAGGTTTTGCAGCGCTGACAGCGCGTCTGCCTGTGCATTGGACTGCAATGCCATCGGCTGGGGCGTTGGTGCGGGCTGTGGCACGGGTGCATCCACCTCAATCACGTCATCTGTAACGGCTGCGGGGGTTGCGGAATGTCCTGCCATGGCCATAACGGTTGGGGCCTTATCCTTTAGTTCAATAACAACCCGCTGCGCGGTTTTTGGGCCAATCCCCTTGGCCGCCTTGATCGCATTCCAATCGCCCAGTGCGATTGCGCGGCTTACCCCATCTGCGCCCAGCGCGCCAAGGATGGACAGCGATGCCTTCGCCCCGATCCCCTGCACAGACATCAACAGACGATGCCACTCCTTCTCAACAAGGGTTGGGAACCCAAACAACTGAAGCAAATCTTCGCGCACCACCAAATCGGTATAAAGCGCAACCGCCTCTCCAACCGAGGGCAGCGCGGCAAGTGTGCGATCAGAGCAATAAACCATGTACCCGACCCCACGCACATCGAGCAGAATGTGATCGTCAGAGCGATAATCAATACGTCCCGAGAGTTTACCGATCATAGCGCTTTCGCCAATGCGGCCTCCCACGCGCCAGAGGAGCGTGAATAATGCGCATGACACAGTGCAATGGCCAAGGCATCCGCCGCATCCGCACCTGCAATTTTCACACCAGGCAATTGCAAGCGGACCATATGATCAATCTGACCCTTATCCGCATGCCCCACGCCAACGATAGTTTTTTTTACTTTGTTAGGGGCATATTCCGCAACCGCAATGCCCGCCTGCGCTGGCACCAACAGTGCAATCGCGCGGGCCTGACCCAATTTTAGCGTGCCAACACCATCTTTGTTCACAAAGGTATTTTCGACAGCAGCCGCGTCAGGTTGATATTGACCAACGACATCGGTCATTTGCGTATAGAGCGAGACGAGCCGCGTTGCCAAATCCTCACCCGAACTGTGACAAATCCCATTTGCAACATGCGTGATTCGGCTTCCCACCGCCTCAATCACGCCCCAGCCCATGTTCCTCAATCCTGGATCGACGCCCAAAACGCGCATGTCGTCCCCTTTTATATCATTTTGTAAGCAAATAGCACAAAACAAGAACACTTGCCAATCTCTAATTCCGATACCCAATTGCGACCAAACAAAATTCGTTTGCGCCGCAGCGCCGAAATTTACGACCAAAAACATGTCATTTTCGCCAAAAAATACGGGAAAAAACGGTAAAAATAAGTCATGCAAAAAGCGCATAGGCGGCATGCATTTTTTACTGCTAGTCAGAATGCACGCAGAAGAATAGCTGCATCGCAGAATTTCTCGTATCACCCTGAATAGAAGGATCTCTGCAATGGCTGCAGTCAACACAAACTCAGTTGCCGCTTTTGTTTCTGGCAAAGGTCTCATCGCAACAACATTCGAAGCATTCCAACGCTGGAACGATGTGCGCCGCACACGCGCAGTTTTGTCAAAACTGTCAGATCGCGAACTGTCTGATATCGGCCTATGCCGTGGCGATATCGAAGATGTCGCACAAAAATCAGCGTTCTAAATTTGTAAGACTCGTAATGAGTTGGGGCCGCATGTCTTCACATGCGGCCCTTTTTGTGCACGATTATTTCTGCATGGTCAGCGTTGACCATTCCCCAATATCTTCGCGGTGGGCAAGCGTAAGTCCATTTGCGACATAGGCTGCGGTCACATCCTCGGCCTGTTCCACTAGCAACCCTGACAGGATCAGATATCCACCCGATGCCGCATGTGCAGCCACGTCAGGTGCCAATTCTATCAGCGGACCCTTTAGGATATTTGCGAAAATCAAATCAAAGGGGGCTGCATCATGCAGAATTGGATGATCAAATCCTGCGGCCTCGACGCAAATCACACTATCGGTCAAATCGTTGGCCGCGGCATTTGCACGCGCCACATCAACGGCCACCTCATCAATGTCACTGGCAATCACGGGGTTCGGCCAGATGCGTGCCGCCGCCATGGCCAAAACGGCCGTTCCACATCCAATGTCGGCCACGTTTTGTCCAACATACCCCTGCTCTGCCAAACGATCCAGCGCACGCAAACATCCCAACGTTGTGCCATGATGCCCCGTGCCAAAGGCCATCGCGGCCTCGATCAACAGCGGTTCGCAACCCTCTGGAACCTTATCCGCGTCATGTGACCCGTAAACGAAAAACTGCCCCGCAACGACAGGCTGCAATTCACGCTTTACCTTGGCGACCCAATCGGTCTCGGGCACTTCTGATATGGCAAATTCGCCTGCACCAAAAGCAACGGACAACAGCATTAGTGCGGCCAAATCAGGTTTTTCGGTAAAATACCCCCCAATTTCCCAAAGCCCTGAGCCATCCTCAAGTTCAAAAACACCAACACCCAAGGGTTCAGGATCCATGCGCTCCATCGCCTCTGACAGGGCATAGGCGGCCTCTTTTCCATCAACGGTGGTCAGGGCGGTAAAGGTTGTCATGATAAATCCTTGTACTGTTTTAGGCCGCCTTAGGCGCCGAATTAGCCCAGGTCAACACGGTTTCATTCCCCTCTGCTGGATTGCGCGGGATCAAGAGCGACAATAGGAAAGAGGTTAAGGCCATTCCCGTTGCAGTCACAAAGACAGCGCCAGGCGACACCAACCAAATATATCCCAGACCCGCAGGCAGAAACACCGCGGCGATATGATTGATTGTAAACGCCACCGCCGCAGTGGGCGCGATATCAGCGGGATCCGCAATTTTTTGAAAATAGGTTTTAATCGCTAGTGCCATAGCGAAGAAGATATGGTCAAGCACGTAGAGGATTGAGGCCAAAATCACACCCCAGCCAAAGAAATAAATGCCGCCATATGCGCCAAATACAATCGTCAAACCGACGTATTCAAAATTCAACACACGCCTTTCGCCGAAATGGCCAACCGCACGTCCTATAAAGGGTGCAACCACGATATTGATGACCAAATTGATCAGATAAAGTGCCGTGATTTCATGAACGTCAAACCCAAAGCGTTCGACCATCATAAAGCCCGCGAACACCAAAAAGATTTGACGCCGCGCCCCCGCCATGAATTGCAATGCATAATAAAGCCAATAGCGTTTGCGCAGAACCATTTGTTTGCGCTGTGGGATTGGGGCCTCAAACTGGGGATAGGCAAGCAAACAGAAAATCGCAATCGCGACCGTCGCCCCACCCGATATGAGGTAGACAGAATTATAGCTCAGATCCAGTGCCTTCCACCCCAATACGATCAGGCCATAGGCCACCAATGTCGCCGCAGATCCCACCGCCAATAGTTTGCCCAAGAAACGTGGGGCCTCTTCCTTTTTTAACCACTGCAGCTGAAGCGATTGATTCACTGTTTCGTAATAATGAAATCCGATAGAACTAAGCATTGTGATGGTCAACAGCCCGGTGAAGGATGGGAACCACGCGGTAATCGCGCTTGCCGCCCCCAAAAGGGCGAGGGACACAAGGCCCAAAACCTGTTCGCGGATAAAGATGATTAGCGCAATTACACCTACTGCCAAGAACCCAGGAATTTCGCGCACAGTGTGCAGCCAACCGATGTCAGAGCCATCAAAGTTTGCAACCTCAACAACAAAATTGTTCAAAAGTGCGGACCAAACCGCAAAGGTCAGTGGCATCGCAATTGCCATCAAATAAAGCAGCGTTTTGGGCTGCCGCCATTTTGGCAGGCGATCTACCTGATCGATTGGAATGTGCTGATACATGTCAGAGGCTTTCAAAAGACGCCTCGTGTTAACCCCTGTTTTCAGGAAGGTCAAAGGAAACTCTGCGGATCAATATCGACAGAGAGGCGCAAATCGCCTTTTAACGTTATGGGCGCTATCCATTGTGACAAGGCGCGTTGCAGCGACGCTGATTTTTCTGCCTTGATCAACATACGCACGCGAAAGCGCGATCGCACACGCGCAATGGGTGCAGGTGCAGGCCCATAAATTTGCGCCCCAATCGCCTGTAGCGGACCTGCATTGCGCAACAGATGATTGCCAAGATCAAAGGCACGCTCTGCCTCTGGTGCGCTGATGATGATTGCGGCCAGACGTCCAAATGGGGGCACCTGTGCGGCTTGACGCTCAGCCGCTTCGGCATTCCAAAATGCCTCTTCCTCGCCACCCAAAATCGCGCGGATCACGGGGTGTTCGGGTTGATAGGTTTGCAAATAGGCGGCCCCTGGTTTTTCGGATCGCCCTGCCCGCCCCGCAACCTGTCGCATCAATTGAAACGTGCGTTCGGCTGCGCGCAAGTCTGACCCCTGCAACCCCAAATCCGCATCAATCACACCGACCATTGTGAGGTTTGGAAAATTATGCCCCTTGGCCACCAATTGCGTTCCAATGATGATGTCGATGTCCCCATTGGCAATTTCTGCAATCGCGGCCTTAAGAGAGCGTGCCGATGAAAACAGGTCCGAAGATAACACAGCAATATTTGCATCGGGAAACAGCGCTTTAGCCTCTTCCGCCAAGCGTTCAACGCCTGGGCCAACAGGAGCCAACCGCCCCTCAACCCCACAGTTTTCGCAGGTTTCGGGCATCGGTTCTGTTTCACCGCATTGATGACACATCAGACGGTTCAAAAACCGATGTTCCACCATCCGCGCATCACAGGTTTTGCAACCAATCTGGTGTCCACAGGCACGGCAAAGCGTAATGGGTGCATATCCACGGCGGTTGATGAACAACATGGATTGTTCGCCCTTCAACATCCGCGCCTTGATATGTGCAACCAAATCACTGGACAGCCATCTGTCCGAGGGCAGCTTTTCCTGACGCATGTCAATTGCTGACATGTCAGGCATCACAGCAGGACCAAACCGATCCGTCATGTTGATTTTATGGTATTTCCCACTTTCAGCATTTACCCAAGTTTCCAAAGAGGGCGTGGCAGATGCCAAAATCACACTGGCCTTGGCGATAGAGGCCCGCAAAACCGACATATCTCGCGCATTATACAGTGCGCCATCTTCTTGTTTGTAGGATGTATCATGTTCTTCATCGACCACAATCAATCCCAAATCCCGAAATGGCAGATACAGAGAGGATCGCGCACCAATCACCAATTGCGCTCCGCCCTGCCCCACCATTTTCCAAATGCGACGGCGCTCGGTCATGGTAACGCCAGAATGCCATTCCGCAGGTTTCGCGCCAAACCGTTCCACAACGCGGTTCAGAAATTCGGATGTCAGTGCAATTTCAGGCAGCAGGACAAGCCCCTGCCGCCCCTGTCGCAGAGTTTCTGCAACCGCCTCTAGGTACACTTCGGTTTTCCCAGAACCCGTTACACCCCGCAGCAGAGTAGTTGAATAGGCCCGCTGTTGAACACGCGCCACAAGTTGCGCGGCGGCATCCGCCTGTACATCGGTCAGGTCTTTGCTTGCAAAATCGGGATCAAGGGGGCGAAATGGCAAATCGCGCGGGCGATCCACCTCTAACACCGCGCCCAATTTGACCAATCCTTTGATCACCGATGTCGATGCCTCGGCCAAATCAGCCAATTCTTTCAATGTGAATACCGCGTCTGCGAAATCCTCCATCACACCCAAGACACGTTCGCGGGCGGGGGTCATTTTTCCACCTACAAATGCATTGTTTAATTGATAGACCCGCCGCATGCTGGGGGGATCCATCAATCCGGGTGCGCGGGTGGCAAGGCGCAACATAACCGACATCGGGGTTAATGTGTATTCGCCCGCGCGGATCAAAAATTCACGCATCGCCCACGTCATCGGGGCCACGTCCAAAACGCGATTTACGTATCTGATTTTCGCAGGATCATATCCCCCATGTCCCGCACCCCAAACTACGCCCGAAACCTTACGCGGGCCCAGGGGCACCTCAACAAATGCGCCAAGGAAACAACCACCTTCGGGGGCCTTATAATCCAGCACACGATCAATGGGTTGGGTGGTCAGGACCGACACCAACTGGGATTCATGGAAAAATTCAGGACTTTCAGACATCAGGGCGACTGGGGGCTTTTATTAAAACACGACATGGGATAAAGCACCCCTAACCTTAGGCCAATCCAAACAAGGACCACAACTATGAAATTTTTCGTCGACACAGCAGAAATCGATCAAATCCGTGAATTGAATGATTTGGGCATGGTGGATGGTGTGACAACCAACCCATCTTTGATCAAGAAATCTGGGCGTGACATCATCGAAGTGACGAAAGAGATCTGTGCAATGGTATCTGGCCCCGTCAGCGCCGAAGTCACATCAACAGATGCGGACACCATGATCGCCGAAGGGCGCAAGTTGGTTGAAATCGCACCCAACATCGCCGTCAAAGTGCCCCTAACATGGGACGGTTTGAAAGCATGTAAAACACTGTCATCCGAAGGACACATGGTAAACGTCACCCTTTGTTTTTCTGCAAACCAAGCGTTGCTGGCCGCAAAAGCGGGCGCTTCGTTTATTTCGCCCTTCATCGGTCGTTTGGATGACATCAACCTAGACGGTTTGGAATTGATCGAAAATATTCGCACAATTTATGACAACTATGGATTCGACACAGAAATCCTTGCGGCCTCTGTACGTACGACCAACCATGTCTCAGAATGTGCCTTGATTGGTGCAGATGTTGTCACTGCGCCACCCGCTGTGATCAAATCGCTTGCAAACCACCCATTGACCGACAAAGGTTTGGCAGCATTCTTGGCCGATATCGCGGACACAGGGCAAAAAATCCTGTAATCTGTGGATAAATCGCGATAGGTTAGGCCAATAGTGTAAGCTGGATAGGCATGATGGATCGCGTTTTAAAGGATAAAATCTTGGCACATCCTGATGTCATCTTAGATGATGCTGACGTTATGCGTGCATTGATTTCCGCAAATGATCTGGCGCGCGGGCCGAATGTGATTGACCTGCGCGGATTGGCGATGCAGCGACTAGAAGAGCGTTTGGACCGTCTGGAAGACACCCACAAAAGCGTGATTGCCGCCGCCTATGATAACCTAGCGGGTACAAATCAAATTCATCGCGCCGTATTGCGAATGATGGATGCAGAGTCCTTTGATGCTTTTCTGAGCATTCTGAATGATGATGTAGCGCAAATTCTTCGTGTGGATACAATCCGCATCATATTTGAAACTCGCGCTATTGACGCGGCGCAGGCCCAAGCGCTGAGCAATCTGCACCCCATGATCGCGGTTGAGGGGCCGGGGTTTGTGCAATCCTACATGACACAGGGCCACGGCACGCTCAGTTCCAATGTCGTTGTACGCCCAGCGCCGCGCGGTGCCTCACAAGTTTATGGTGAACAAGCTGCGCCCATCTTGTCAGAGGCCGCATTGCATTTGTCACTGGGTGGTACATGTCAGTATGGGATGGCCGCTTTTGGCAGCGTGGACGCAAAACAATTTTCCCCGCAACAGGCGACCGATCTTCTGTCGTTTTTTGCAGGTGTGCTGGAACGCGTGCTGCGTCGCTGGCTGGTATGATTTCTGAGGAAGTCAGCACCTATATCAACACATGGTTAGATGTGTCACGCGCCACCAAAGGCAGCAGTGACAACACAATCAAAGCCTATCAACGCGACGTCCAAGATTACTGTGCCTTTATCGCAGTTCACACGAGCGAAGCGGGCAGCGCGGGATTGCGCGGGGTCTATAACACCGATGTTCGCGCATGGATGGCCAATGAACGAAAACAGGGCGTGTCATCCCGTACATTGGCGCGAAAACTGTCTGCGGTGAAAAGTTTTTACAGATGGCTTGCCCGCCAATTGGAATTTGATCCAACGGTAGTACTGGCCGCAAAATCACCCAAGTTTCAGGCAAAACTCCCCCGCCCTTTGGCCGAGGACGCAGCCGCGCAAGTGTTAGAAACGGTTGAGTTGCAATCCCCATCAGATTGGGTGGGTGCGCGTGACATGGCGGTTGTCACCCTACTTTATGGGTGTGGGTTACGGATATCAGAAGCGCTTTCACTGACTTGCCATGATGCCCCCCTACCCGACAGTCTGCGGATTATAGGTAAAGGTGGGAAAACACGCATTGTCCCCGTGATTGACGCCGCGCGGGACGCGGTGGAACACTATCGTGCGATTTGCCCCTATGCACTGTCGGGGGACGGGCCATTGTTCGTGGGCGTGCGGGGTGGCGCGCTAAACCCACGCATTATTCAGGGCGCAATTCAAAACGTGCGTCATCAACTGGGATTGCCCGCGTCTGTTACCCCACACGCGATGCGCCACAGCTTTGCGACGCACCTGTTAAATGCAGGGGGTGATTTACGGGCCATCCAAGAACTGTTGGGGCATGCGTCGCTGTCAACCACACAGCATTACACGGGCGTTGATACCGCGCGTCTGTTGGATGTTTACAAATCAACCCACCCCAAGGCCTAGGCGATTACGCATTGCGGATTGTGCAAAAATCCCGCATAGCATGCAGATGAATTTACAACTACGCGCACTCTCGGTGCATCTTCTTACTGCCAGTGGCGCCGTTTTTGCGATGCTGTCGCTGTTGGCGGCTGCAAATCACGACTGGCCCGTGATGTTCCTATGGCTAGTTGTGGCGTTTTTCGTGGATGGCATCGATGGGCCACTGGCACGCAAATATGATGTGAAAACCAACGCACCGCGCTTTGACGGTGCGCTGTTGGACATGATAATCGATTATCTGACATATGTGTTTATTCCTGCATTCGCATTGTTTCAGGCGCATCTACTGGATGGGTGGCATGCATGGTATGTCCTTATCCTGATCACATTTTCATCTGCGATGTATTTTTCAGATGGTGGGATGAAGACCGAGGATTATTCATTTCGCGGATTCCCGGGTTGCTGGAACATGGTCGTCATCGTGTTCTTTGGCCTGACGCCGCCTGATTGGATCATCCTGATTGTCACTACGGCTTTGACGATTGCGATGTTTTTGCCAATCAAATTCATCCATCCAACACGCACAAAACGTTGGCGGGTGGTCTCACTGCCGATGGGGGCGTTTTGGACTATTTGTGCAGGATGGGCCGCATGGGTGTCATTTGACCCACAAAGTTGGGCGCATTATGGCCTTATCACCACATCAATTTACCTTTTGTTGGCAGGTGCTGCGCAACAACTTATTCCTACCGCATCCGAACGCGACGCATCTTAGGGACAGAATGCGAACAAATTAGCATGATGCCTTGTACTTCGCAGTTCAATTGATATGATACAACACTGAGAAACGTTAGGTGACGAAATTGGGTCACCATTTGGATAGGAAGCCGCGATGTCTTGGACCGATGAACGTGTTGAAATTCTGAAAAAGATGTGGGGCGAAGGACAATCCGCCAGCCAGATCGCCAAAGAATTAGGCGGCGTTACGCGCAACGCGGTGATTGGTAAGGTGCACCGTTTGGGCCTATCAAATCGTGCGACATCAAATTCCTCTGTCAAGTCGGAGGCCAAGCCCAAGGCAGCACCCAAGGCAGCAGCACCAAAAGAGGCGCCCGCGCCCAAGGCCGCAGAACCCGCTGCGGAAAAGCCATCAAACGTGACACCGCTGCGTCGTCAAATCATTCCAGCGGGGCAGCCATTGCCGCCGCAGCCATCGGCAAATGAAATCAGCCCAGAGGCATTGGCACGTGTGAGCGAAATCGAAAAGAAAGCGAAAAAGCTGACGTTGCTTGAACTGACAGAGCGCACATGCAAATGGCCTGTGGGCGATCCTGCGACACCAGATTTCTGGTTCTGCGGGTTGCCAACGCAAACTGGCAAACCCTATTGCGAAGCGCACGTCGGCGTTGCGTTCCAACCGATGAACAGCCGTCGCGATCGCCGCAGATAACGGTGTGATAAATAATAGTAAAAGGCGCGTGCTTAAGTAGCGCCTTTTTTTGGTTAGATGCCTTTGGCGCGATAGCCAGCAGCGATTTTGTCAATTGCCAACATAAACGCAGCCGTCCGCAAATCCTAGCCCTTCATGCCACAAAACTATCCGATTGATACAGCTAACACCGCAAAATCACGCGGATTGGGTATGAAAAAGAATACACAAAAGGGACCGCTCAGGCCGTCAACTTGGCTCGAGTATGGAATGCAATGCTGTAGATGTGGTTAACGACGCACGATGATTTCGCGACCTGCCTCTTCGGGTTCGTCATCGGTCATCTCGGGTGGGAAGCCTGGCGCGCGAATATCTAGTCCCGTGGCATCCTCAAGGCGCTTGATGATATTGGGCGACAGCTCTCGTGATCCATAGCGTTCAATACCGTCATTGAAGATCGAAATCAAAAGCGGGTTCATCTCTAGCGGTACATTTGCGCTATCCG